>Ga0208249_1000149_pt1 | contig 21718 bp, 17 predicted proteins | sample CryBogmetaGMA1M_FD_184546 | JGI IMG/M metagenome (GOLD analysis project Ga0208249, IMG submission 184546) | Freshwater microbial communities from Crystal Bog, Wisconsin, USA - MA1M (SPAdes) | ecosystem: Environmental > Aquatic > Freshwater > Lake | place: Crystal Bog, Wisconsin, USA | collected...
GGGCACGGATACCGGCGATCGCCGTGGTCACGTCGGCGAGCCAACGGGCGACGTTGTAGGCCTCCGCCGGGGCGACGACATCGATGAGGTGGTGTGGCACCCGGCTCCGCTCGGCAGGCCCCGGTTTGGCGGTGCCGATGTCGAGCCCCCGGTAGACGCCCATCGAGTCGACGCTGACGATCTCCGCCCGCAGGCGCTCGGCCATCCGGATTCCCAGGGAGGTTTTTCCGGCCGCCGTGGGGCCGGCGAGGAACCAGCAGTCGTCCCCGAGTTCCGGCCGTGATGCGGCTCCCGAGCATGCTAGAGTTGGGGGCGTTTTCCCGGGGGTGCCGGGGAAGGAGCCTTGAGCAGGAATGTCGGGAGTCATCGGATGCGTCGACCGGGGGAGATCTTCGAGGAACTCGAGCGGATGATCGTATCCCGCCGCGGAGAACCGATCGACCGCTCTTATACGGCCAAGCTCCTCCACGCCGGTGCCAACAAGGTCGGCGGGAAGGTTGTCGAGGAGTCGGGGGAGCTGGCGATGGCCGGGGTCTCGGAGGCCGATGACCGCGTCGTCGCGGAGTGCGCCGACCTCCTTTACCATACGCTCGTGCTCCTTGCCTGCCGTGGCCTTCCGCTGTCGGCGGTAACCGGCGAACTCGAACGCCGTTTCGGGACCTCGGGCCTCGAGGAGAAGGCATCCCGGGGAACCCGTGCCACGCTGGAGGTGCCCCGTGAGTGATCCTTCTGTTCCGCAACGGCTCCTCCGCCTCGGCCTGCCGAGCAAGGGGAGGCTCGCGGAGATCTCCGCGCAACTCCTCGCCGAGGCGGGGCTTAACTTCCGGCGCACGGAGCGGAGCCTCTTCGCCCGCTGCCGCGACATGCCGGTGGAGGTGATCTTCCTCCGCACCGACGACATCCCCGTCCTCGCCGCCGAAGGGGCGATCGATCTCGGCGTCACCGGCGCCGACCTCGTCGCCGAGAGTGGCGAGGATCTCGTCCACCGCCTCGATCTCGGCATCGGGTCGTGCCGGCTGGCGCTGTGCGTCGCCGAAGATTCGCCGATCGCCACGGCCGCCGACCTCCACGGGAAGCGGATCGCCACGAGCTTTCCACGGATCACGAAGACGTGGCTGGCCGAGCGCGGGGCCGAGGCCCACTTCGTTCCCCTTTCGGGGAGCGTCGAGGTGATGATCCAGCTCGGCGTCGCCGACGCCATCGTCGACCTCGTCGAGACCGGCAGCACGCTCGCAGCCAATCGGCTCCGGGTGATCACCGAGATCGGCCGCTACGAGACGGTGCTCGTGCAAAACCGTTCGTTCCACGATTCCGCCACGGCCGACCGGATCGTGCGCCGGCTCGAGGGGATCGTGATCGCCCGCACTTACTCGCTCCTCGAATACAACATTCCACGAGCGCAGTTGCCGGAGGCGGAGTCGATCACTCCCGGCTTCAATTCGCCGACGGTCAGTGCGCTCGAGGATCCGGGCTGGTGTGCGGTGCGGGCGATGGTCCGCCGCGGCGAAGTCCATTCAATCATGGAGCGCCTCGAAGCGATCGGCGCCTCGGCGATCATCGAGACCCGGATCGCCAACTGCCGGCTGTGAGGGCCCGGTGCTGCCCTCGCCTCACCCGCCGGCGAGCCGGCCGTGGAGGACTCGGCCCGCTCGAAGCGTGGCCGCGACGCGGGTGTCGGGGCGGAGGATCGCGTCGAGGGGATCGGTGAACGGCCCGGAGGGGGCGAGGACGACGAGATCGGCAGGACGGCCGACGGCGATCGAACCGGCCCGGTGCTCGTAGCCGAGAGCCCACGCCGCGTCGCGCGTCAGCATCGGAATCGCTTCAGCAGGCGATACGATGCCTGAGCCTGCGAGCTCGCGGGCCTCGGCGAGGACGGAGAGGTCGGGATTCGAGGCCCGGCTATCGGTGCCGATCGCCACGCGGACGCCCGCGGCGAGGAATTGCCGCACTGGCGGGAGCCGATCGGAGAGGAGCTTTGATGTGCGCGGACAGACGGCGACGGCGAGCCGGTCGCGGTGGCGGGCGAGCCGGTCGAGGGCCGTGGCGTCGGGAGATTCCCCAAGGAACGTGCCATGGACGACGCTTCCCCGGCGAACGCGCGCGAGCCTGCTGATCCAGTCCGACGGCGGGAGCACCGGCGGCGGCCGGTCGGCCGGCCAGGCGCCGAGGGTTGCGAAGAGATCACAAAACGGCCCACCGCCGCCGGCGACGTAGGCGAGTTCCGCGAGGCTCTCGGCGAGGTGCATCGTCACCGGAAGATCGCGCCTGGCCGCCTCGGTGAGCAGCGCCTTGCCGAGGGCTTTCGAGACGGTCATCGGGGCATGGGGGGAGATCCCGGCGGAATCTCTGAGCCGATCGAGATCGCGGGCGACGGCCCCGGGCATGCTCCCGCCGCTGAACGACAGCCCGAGCGCCTCGCGATAGATGCGTAGCCGCGGGCCGACCGGCGGATAGCCGGCGCGAGGCACGGCGGTGGCAATCTCGCCGATGGTCGTTACGCCGTGGGAAAGGCTCTCGGCTAAGCCCGCGCGGAGCGCGGCGACGAGCCTCGCCTCCGCCGCGTCGCCGGTCGGCCTAGCCCTGCGGAGGGCGATGACGCGAGCGATCCAGCCGGGCAGGCCACCGTCGGCTTCGAGCGGCCGCTCGAGATCGGAGAACTCGAGGTGAGTGTGGGCGTTGACGAGGCCGGGCAGAATGATCGCGTCACCAAGGTCGGTGATCGCCGTCGCTCCTGCAGGCCCCGGAGGCGCGTGTCGACCGATCGCGGCGATCCGGCCACGCTCGATCCTCAGCCAGCCATCTTCGATTGCCGGCCGACCGACCGGTACGATCCACCGGGCGCAGAGGACGATCGACCTCGGCCGGTTCACGACTTCGCCGCAGCCGATACGAGACTCGGCTGCAGGAGCGCCGGGCCTGCCGACCCGCAGCCCGTGGGGCCACACGGAGCGGCCGCCGCCGGGAGCGCCGCCGGAAGGGGGCCGTCGGCCTCGTCCTCGAACAGTTCGTAAAACACGTTGCGGCGCCGCGGGATCCAGCCGAGCTCCGAGATTGCCGAGCGCATCTCGGCGAGCGTGAGGTGGTGGACGGTGCCGGCGGCGCTGACGACGTTCTCCTCGAGCATCAGGCTCCCCATGTCGTTGGCGCCGAAGAGGAGGGCAAGTTGGCCGATCTCTCGCCCTTGGGTCACCCAGCTCGACTGGATGTTGGGGACGTTGTCGAGGAACAGCCGGGCGACGGCCTGCGTTCGCAGGTAGTCAAAGGGTCCGGCCGGGGGGATCGTGGCCAGGTCGGTGTTTTCGGGCTGGAACGACCAACAGATGAAGGCCGTCAGGCCCCCCGTCTCGTCCTGGAGTTCGCGGATCCGCTCGAGATGCTCGACCCGCTCAGCGAGCGTCTCGACATGACCAAACATCATCGTCGCGGTGCTCCGCCCTCCGACGGCGTGCCACTCCCGGTGGACATTGAGCCAGTCGTCGGTGAGGACCTTGCCGCGGGTGATCTCCTTCCGCACCCGGTCGACGAGGATCTCGCCGCCGCCTCCGGGGAGCGAGCCGAGCCCAGCCCGGGCGAGCCGCTCGAGCACCTCCCGGAGGGGGCGCTTGGAGATCTTTGTGAAGTGATGAATCTCAGGGGGCGAGAAGCCGTGGACATTCACCTGCGGGAAGCGGGCCTTGATGTCGCGGAGGAGGTCTTCATACCACTCCAGTTCCAGTGTCGGATGGAGCCCGCCTTGGAGGAGGATTTGGTCGCCGCCCACGGAGACCATCTCGGCGATCTTTCCCATCAGCACTTCGCGGTCGAGGACATAGCCCTCGGCATGCTTCGGCGGCCGGTAAAAGGCGCAGAAGTCACACACTGCTGTGCAGACGTTGGTGTAGTTGATGTTGCGGTCGATGTTGTAGGTGCGATATGGCTCCGGATGGAGCCGCATCGTCACGGCATTGGCCGCCCGGCCGATCGAGGCCAGATGGGGCGACTGGAGGAGGACGAGCGCGTCGGCTGAAGAGAGCCGGCGTCCGGCGACGGTGTCGGCCAGGATGCGGTCGATGCTTGGCGTCATGGTGTTGGAATCCGCAGGGGGGAGGGCCCTGTCATTGTGACATCGGCGCCCCGGGGAGGGCGAGGGCCCGATCGAGGTCGATCCCCTTCGGGGCGAGGGAGAGGGCCGCGGCCCGGTCGTGGAACAGCGCCAAGGCCGCCCGTTCCCGAAAGCCGAGATCGTAGTGGAGATTGTCGCGGAGGTAGCCGAGGCATTGGGGAACGGTGAGGCCGTGCCCCTTCGCTTCGACGGCCGCGATCGAGGCGAAGTTCGCCCGGCCGGCATCGCGGGCGGCATTGAGGAGCGGTTCGAGGCGGCGGAGCGTGGCCTCGGGGACATCCCGCCGCGCCGCCCAAACGGCGAATACGAACGGCAGGCCGGTCCAGCGGCACCACTCCTCGCCGAGATCCCAGACCGTCTCGAAGTTGCCGCGCTGCCCGCCGATCGCCCGATCGCCGATGAGGAGCACGGCGTCGGCGGTCGTGGCGGAGATGTCGTCCTCCAGCGGCAGGACATCGATCTGCGGGGCCACGCCGCAGCGGTGCGCCAGAAGGATCCGCGCCAGGGTGGCGCTCGTCCGCGAGCCCTCGTCGACAGCGAGCGTGTCGATCCGGTCGGGTCGCTTGCGGAAGAAGACCTTCACGCTCATCACCGGCCCGCGGCAGCCGATGCAGGCATCGGAGACGAGTCGGTAGGCATCCCCCCGGAAGAACTCGATCGACGGTATCAGGGCGACATCGAGGCTCCCGGCGGCGAGTTGGTCGGCCAGTCGACTGGGGAGATCGTATTCGAGGGCGATCCCGGGGCCGGCGAGGCCATGGACGAGCGGCTTGGTGTTGAGGTACTGGACGGCGCCGACCCTGGCCGGCGGGGCGGCGGGCTTGCTGGGGGGGGAGTGCCGATCGGACGATGGAAAACCGAGGGACATGCGGCCGATTCCGGCGACGGTGGGCGAATGGTCGAGCATCGCTGTGCGGGGTATGGAACGCATCCCCCGCCCCGTTTTCGTCGTGGCTGGTGGCCGTGGATCGCTGTTCCACGGCCGACAGGGGAGCGGGCCTAAGGAAACCCGGCCGCCGCAGCCCTGTCCAGAGGAGAACCGCAAGCCGGCCCTGCGGCTAACCGCGGGCGGTTTCCTTCACGGCTCCAGGCGGCGGAAGGCGCGGAGGCCGAGGAAGAGGGGGAGGAAGGTCGCGACGAGGCCGAGGGCGACGGCTGCGCTGAAGCCGAGGGCCACTCCCCGGTCGGCCGCGGACCAGCCGGTCGTGACGAGGCCGCGTTCCTCGGCGGCGAAGCGGAGGTGGACAGGCACCGCCGTCACGAGGACGACGGCGATGATGAACAGCGAGCTGATCACGAGGCTCAAGGTTCCCCCGAAGCCCGACGCGATCTTCGACGGGGAAATCTCGCGCAGGTCGGGCATCCGGGCGCCAAAACCGACGGCGATCCCGGAGAGCCCGGCACAGAGGACGACACAGCAGGCCTCGTGGAGGGCGATCAGCCATGGCGCGATCCCGAGCATCGTGTCGCTCAAGAGCACGAGCAGGCAGCAGGGGACGATCCCGCCGACAAAGGAAAAGAGAAATTTCGACCACACGATCTGGTCGCGATTCACCGGGAGGAGGCCGAGGATCCAAAACCTGCGCCCTTCGAGGCTGATCATTGGGAACACGAACCGGGTCGTGAACGTCGAGAGGATCAGCCCGACGACGGCCAGGTTCAAGAATCCGATCATCGCCGCGTAGGCGTGCTGGTAGTTGAAGACCCGGACGTTCCAGAAATAGAGGCCGAGGAGGCCGAAGAAGATGGCGAACTGCGACCACTGCGAGATGTCGCGGCGGAAGATCCGCAGATCCTTGACGATGAGGAGGCGGAGCGGCCGGCCGCGGGCCGTGCCGGCGCGGGAGAGAAACTCGTCGAACCAGCTCATCCGCCGCTTCCGCCGGGTGGGGATCTCGCTGACGAGTTGGCTGGCGCCGAGGCGGTGGAGGCGGGCGGCGACCTGGCGGCCGACGAGTTGGAGCATGAGGGCGTTGGAGACGAGGACGGCGAGGTAGCGGAGGGCCTCGGCCTGGTGCCGGGCCACCGAGCCGTCCTTGGCGCGGGTGGCAGCCTCGATGAGCCCGCTGGAGAGCCACCAGCTCGGCAGCATCCGCTGCTCGGTGATCGACAGCCGGGAGAAGACCTGCTCGAACCAGGCCGCTGACATCGTGTCGGCCCGGGGCGTCGCCAGGGCCATCCAGGCCAAGCCGATCATCGCGAGGAGCGCGGCCCCCAACGCGATCGAGAGGGCATGGAGCCGCAACCGCGGCATCCAGGCGACCATCGCCATGCAGAGGATTCCCCCGAGGGTCGCCGGGATGGCGACGAACGCCACCATGAACGGGAGGAGGAGGGCGAAGAACGGCCACGGGGCGTGACGGACGATGCCGTACGCGGTGAGCATCGGGCTGCCGAGGAGGATGAATCCCCAGCTCGAAAACCAGAACGCCTCCTGGAACTTGTGGGCGAAGATCGTCTCCGACCGGACTGGCAAGGTCAGCAGCAGCCGCGCTTCGGGGGTCGTGTAGAGCCCGCTGTAGAGGAGGATGCCGGTGGAGAAGACGAGCATCACCATCAGCGACGAAAAGAAGGCGTTGAAGAGGAGCGAGATCACCTCGGCGTGGAGCGAATCGACGAAGGTGAACGCCTCGTGGAACAGCCCGAAAAGCGATCCCCAGAAGAGAGCGCTGAGGAGGATCACGAGGGACAGCCGGAGCCGCGACGTGCGGAGCATCTCGCGGAGCGTCGAGCTGGCGATGAGCCAACGGAGGCGGAGAAAAATCCCCGACTCCTCGCCGACGCTAATCGGCCGGATGAGTGCGGCGTCGGCGGAAGGAGGGGCGGGCGTCATGGGGGAGCACCTCCACCGTCGGCCGAGGTGATGTCGAGGTAGAGCTGCTCGAGGCTCTGCGGCTCGCTGTCGACCGTGAGGCCTCCCGTGCTCTGACCGGTGGCCCGGGCGCGGAGATCGGCGACCGTGCCGAGAAAACGCAGTCGACCACGGACCATGATCCCCACCCGGTCGGCCAACTCCTCCGCCATCGCCAGCGTGTGCGTCGACATGAAGACGGTCATTCCGCCGCGCGTCCGCTCGCGAAGAAGATCCTTCACGATCCGCACGCTGCGCGGATCGAGGCCGACCATCGGCTCGTCGAGGACGAGGACGTCGGGATCGTGGAGGAGTGAGGAGGCGAAGACGAGCCGCTGCCGCATGCCGAGGGAATAGCTCTCCGCGAGATCATCGGCGAATTCGCCGAGCTCGAAGTTGGCAATCTCCGCCTCGATCCGCCGCTCGGCGGCGGCCTTCGGCATCCCGAACATGTCGGCGATGAACCACAGGAATTCGCGGCCGGTGAGCTTCTCGTAGAGGCACGGCTCGTCGGGGACGTAGCCGAGATGGAGGTGGGCGGCACGGGAATCGCGCACCAAGTCGTGCCCCGCGACGCACACCGAGCCTCGCGATGGCCGGAGGAGGCCGACGAGCATCTTGATCGTCGTCGTCTTCCCGGCGCCGTTGGGGCCGAGGAGGGCGAACAGTTCGCCGCGTGGGATCGTCAGGTCGAGCCCTGCGACGGCAATCTTCTCGCCGTAGGATCGGGTCACTCCTTCGAAGGCGATCATCGTGTCTCCCCGCCGTCAGAGGCTGCAGGGGCCGACCGGGCGGCCGCCGAATCCCGCAATTCCGAAAGGTTCTTCGCCAGCGTCTCCGCGTCGGCATCGTTGCGGCGCACGAACAGAATCTTCCGTCCCATCGCCGCGGCCTCCTGGCGGAGGACCCGACCGCTGCGGTCGACCCACAGCCGGGCGCGCGGCTCCCGGTGCGAGGCGGGGTCGTCCCGGTAGGAGACGAGGTCGACCGTCACGAGGTGATCGTCCCAGAAGATCGATTCGCTCCCCTCGACCTCCGCGTGGAGAATCTCGATCGGCGATTGGGCAGGGCGGAGCGGGCTGTAGACGGGGACGGTCCATTGCTGACCGGTCACCAGGCCCGGGAGCATGGCGTGGGGGGAGAGTTCGTCGCCGAGCATCATCGTCTCGGGCAGGAATCGCTTCGTCTCGTAGACCATCTCGCCAGAGCGGATGACGATCGTCACCTCTCCGTCGTCGACCGTGCCCGTGAGGAGGATCTTGCCGTCGCTGCCGGGGAGATCGATCGCCGAGTTGAAGGAGGTGAGTTGGCCGGCCCGGTTGATCTCCACCCGCCCGGTCGCCTCGAGGGTCAGCACGGCCGAGGCGGGGATCGCTTGTCGGATGAGGAGCCTGGTCCAGGCCGGCAGGAGTTGTCCGATCGGCAGATGATCGAAATGGAGAAGGCTCTCGACCCGCATTCCCCCGTCAGCGAGACGCTCGGCCTGGCTGAACGACCACCCGAGCGGTTTGTCGTCGAGGATCACGCTCCACGCCACCGGCACCACCCGCCCGTCGGCCGAGTAGCGGGCCTGATAGCCCGGCGGAGCGCCGGGGAGAAGCGTGGGGAGGATCTTCGAAGTGAACAGCCAGCCCGTGGTCACCAGCCAGAAGACCACCACGAGGGGGGCGTACCACGGACGGTTCATCGGCTGCCGCTCGGCAGGGTGGGGGAGGAAACAGCAGCAATGTAGACGATCGGCTCCGGGGCGGCGATCATCTCGCTCGAGCGCCGGCCCGCGAGGGATCTTGGTGGCCGATGGCGGCGGCGGTAGACTTACGACGGGGGCTCGGTGTTTCGTGACACACAAGCGCACGCGTGTGCGGAGGAGATCCCGTGCATTTCTTCCAATCCTGTCCGATCTGCGGCCGGTCGCTTCGCATCCGGGTGACGCTCCTGGGGAAGAGGGTTTTCTGCCGCCACTGCGGCGGAGGCTTTCCGGCCCGTGACGCGGCTTCCAAGGCTGAGGCGATGACGCCCGATGCGAGCCTCTCCAGGGAGGTTGCGGAGCCTTCCTTGGCGGAGCGGGTCGATCACCTCCTCGCTCGGGCCTCGCTCGTTCTCGCTCGATCGGCGGCGGGAAGCTCATGGCCGCCTGACGGGAGCTGCTCGGGAGAATGAGGCTTCCGGGGGAGCAGAGGGAAGTTTGTCGCCCGGTGAGCCGCAAGGTGGGCTCCGATCTGGGCTCCAAGCGCAGCCGGCCTCACCCACGAAAGCTCTCGGGCCAGCCCTGCGTATCGAGGGCCGCGATCGTCGCCAGGGCCCGCCAGTACTCCGGAAATGTCTTGCCGGTGCAACGCGGATCGAGGATCCGCACGCCGGGTACGACCAAGCCCGCCAGCGCCAGGCTCATCGCCATGCGGTGGTCGTCGTAGGTTGCCAATTCCGCTGACGAGAGCTGGGCAGGGTGGACGGTGAGGCCATCGTGCCGCTCCTCGATCCGGGCGCCCAAGCGGGCGAGCTCGCGGCCGAGGTCGCTGATCCGGTCGGTCTCCTTGTCGCGGATGTGGGCGACGTTGCGGATCGTCGTCGGCCCGTCGGCGAACAGGGCCACGACGCCGAGCGTCGGCACGGTGTCGCTGATCGCGTTCATGTCGATGTCGATGCCACGGGCGGCCCGGCCTGAGACCGTCACGGAATCGGCGGCGGGATCGTTCCCCGACTCGTGCCACACGAGCGTGCAGCCCATGCGCTGAAGCGCCTCGGCGAAGGCCACATCCCCCTGCATGCTCCGCCGCGACAGCCCCTCGACGGTGACGCTCCCGCCGGTGATCGCCGCGGCGGCGAGGAAGTAGCTCGCGGCCGACGCATCGGGCTCGATGGCGTAGGCCCGTCCGACATACCGGCCGGGCGGGATCGACCACCGTGTGGGGCCTGCCACATGGCAGGCGGCGCCGAAATCAGCCATCACACGCCGGGTCATTTCGAGGTAGGGGAGCGAGACGAGGCGCCCCTCGAAGTCGATCGTCATCCCCGCCGGGGTGCAGGGGGCGACCATCGCCAAGGCGCTGGCGAACTGGCTCGAGGTGCCACCGCGGACGGTCGTTGCCCCGCCCGGCATTCCGTCGGAACGGATCGCCACCGGTGGGCAGCCACCAGGGCTCTCGGCGCTGGCCTCGACCCCGAGGCTCTGGAGCGCGTCGAGGAGATCGCCGATGGGGCGCTTCCGCATCCGGGCGGTGCCATCGAGTCGGTAGGTGCCGTGGCCCAGGCCGCAGACCGCGGCGAGGAAGCGGATCGTCGTGCCACTGGCGGCGCAGTCGAGCGTCGCGGCGGTGGCAGGGATCCGGCCGCCCGAGCCGTGAACGACGATCCGGCTGGCCGACCAATCGGTGTCGAGGCCGATGCCGAGGGCCCTCAGCCCGTCGACCATCACCCGGGTATCCTGACTGTCGAGGACGCCTGACAGCGTCGAGGCTCCCTCCGCCAACGCCGCGCAGACAAGGGCCCGATTGGTGATGCTCTTGGAGCCGGGGGGGCGAATCGTCCCCCTCACCGGCGTGCGGCAGACGGGGATCTCCAGGGCGTCGGTCGTCATCCTCGTGGCAACTTCCTCAGGGGGCGGTTTCGGCGAGAGCTTCAAGCGGGAAAGGACGGTGGGAGATGGACGGGATCGGAAACAGTGTAGTCGAAGGCGCGGCGATCGATCCGAGGGCTTGGGACTTCGTCGCGCCGCCAGCGATCAGGTTTGGCGCCGGCCGGGTGGCCGAGGTGGGAGAGGCCGCAGCGCTCCTCGGAAAGCGCGTGTGGCTCGTGGGGGGGCGACGCAGCCTCGCCAGCGCCCCCCACCGCGATGCTGTCGAGGCGAGTCTCGCCCGGGCCGGCCTGCCCGCCGAGATCGTCGCCGTCACGGCGGGTGAACCGACCGTCGATGATGTCGCCGCCGCTCTCGCGACCCTACCATCAGGGCACCGCGACGGGGTCGTCGTCGTTGCCGTCGGCGGTGGTGCGGCGATCGATCTGGCCAAGGCACTCGCGGCCCTGGCGACGAATCTCCCCGTCGGCCTCGGCGCTGCCGACTACGACCCGCTCATCGTCGACCGGCTCGAAGGGGTGGGGCGGGGAATCCCGATCGACCTGGCGCCGCTGCCGCTGGTCGCCGTGCCGACGACGGCCGGCACCGGCGCCGAGGCGACCCGCAACGCCGTCATTTCCTGCCCGCGCCGCCGCTTTAAGAAGAGCCTCCGCAGTCCGCTGATGGTGCCCCGCGCCGTCGTCGTCGATCCCGACCTGACCGCCGGCTGCGACCGCGCGACCGTGGCGGCCGCCGGCCTCGACTGCATCACTCAGCTCGTCGAGTCGTTCATCTGCCGTGTCCGCCGGCCGTTGCCCCGGGCCCTGGTGCTCGAGGCGTTGCCGCGGGCCGTGCGGGCCCTGCCGCGGGTGCTCGCCGATCCATCCGATGGAGCGGCGCGGAGTGCGATGAGCCACGCAGCGCTCCTTTCGGGGATGGCGCTTACCAACTCCGGCCTCGGCATGGCCCACGGGGTGGCCGCGGCCCTCGGGGTGGAGTGCGGCACGCCGCATGGGCTGGCCTGCGGCCTCCTCCTCCCGGTGGCGCTTGAGGTCAACGCGGCGGTCGCAGCGGCGGACTACGCGATCCTCGAGCGGGCGATCGACCCGGCTGCCTCCGCCTCAGAGCGAATCGCGGCAGCGGCCTTCGTCGCGCGGATTGAGGCGCTGTGTGCCGTGGCGGGCCTTCCGCGCCGATTGTCGGAGGTGGGGCTCCGCCGGGAAAGAATCAGCTGGCTCGCCGAGAACTCCGGCGGCGCGAGCCTGCGCGGCAATCCTGTCGAACTCGATCCGGCGACGCTCGTCGGGATCCTCACTCGGATTTGGTGAAGGAGGGCGTCCGCTACTCGTCGGTCGGCTCGGAAGCCTTTGCCCCTTCCTGGAGCAGGGGATCATCGAGGAGGCGGAGGAGTGGCTCGGCGTTGATCCCCCCGTTCTCGGCTCGCTCCCACTGATCCCGGGCCTTGGCGAGATCGGGCTCCGGCTTCGTGGCGTGATGGGCGCCGAGGAAGAGATGGTTGGCCGGTCGCTCATCGAACCAGGTCGTCACGATCGCCATCGCGATGCCAGCCGGGATCTTGTTCCGCGGGGTTGTCTTGTTGCGCCCTTGGAAGCGATAGATGAACTTCTTGTCGTCGATCTCGACGACCCCGACCTTCTTGCCGTTGACGTCGTACTCGTTTCCCGGCTTGACGTCCGCGATCGCTTTTTCTCGGAAGCCGGCAAACTCCCGAGCGTATTGGGCGAGCGTCTGCCAATCGGACACGCGGCGCTTGGCCGGCATGGTCCGCCCTCCTTCGAGGGCCGAGGCGAGGAGGGCATCGGCGGTGTCGAAGTCGTTGGTCCGGATCGCGGAGAGGGCCGAGGCGATCGCCGTCTCGATCTCTCTGTCGTCATCGGTCGAGTCGGCGGAGGCCATTTCTTCGTCAGCTGGGATGTCCGTCGTGTCATCTCCCGACATGCCAGCGTCAGCCATCCGCTCTTCCTCCGGGGCATCGCCATCCATGGCGGCCACGGTGTCGAGGGCTGGTTGCGATTCCGCTGCCGCGGTCTCCATCGGCTCGGTGACCATCGGCTCGGTGACCGTTGGCTCTGGCGCCGGCTTGGAGGCGGCCACCGTGGTCGTCGGCGGCATCTTGACGGCGGGCGCCGACCTGGTCGTCGACGGGGTGATCGGTTTCGTTCCCTCCGTGCGGGAGGGAGGCGGGCTCGACGAGATCGCCGCATCCTCAGGGAGCGGTTTGGATCGGTCTCCGGCATCTCCCTGCGGACCTGCGGCAGAATCCTCGTCGCGGGGGGAGCGGGTTGCCTGACTCCGCGCCGCCTGGCGAAGGTCTTGCTGCCGTGCCTGCCACCAGATGAATCCGACGCCAGCAGCGACGCTTCCCAGGATCGCCAGGAGCGACACCCAGATCGCCGCGCTTCCCTGGCGACGGCCCGGGCGGTAGTGGCGGACCCGCACCACCGGCGGAGCGAACGCATCCTCGGCCTCGGCTCCCGAACCGGCCGGTTCGTCGAAGACGACCGTCGCCCCGGCATCGGCATCAGCATCGGTGGCCGGCTCGCCGTGACGCCGCGGCGGAGGGGGCATCGAGAATCCGCTTCCTCGGGCCGGGGGGCCTGGCGGAGCCTGGCCTTTCCCCACCGCGGCGATCTGCGAAAGCACCTTCTCCCGGGCCTGTTCCACCTGAAGAATGAGCGCTTCCCGCGCGGCATGATGCTGACCGGCGGCCAGACCTTTGAGCGCCTTGAGCCTCGTCTCGGCCGCCTTGAGAACAACGATCGGATCGGTCTCTCCGGGAACGAGCCCGAGAACCCGCCGGGGGTCGGCCAAATCGGCGCGGTCAATCCCGAGCCAGGCCCGGCAAGGATCGAATCGGTCGGGTGGGGGATTGGCCACGGTTGGCGGGTCCGGAGGAAACCACGATTTTAATCGATCGCCGGATGCCCTGTCACCCGAGGCCAAGCGGAAGCTGGGGGGGCAGGCTTTCAGGCCCCGCCGCGACGCTGCCAGACGGTGAGATCGGCGATCGAATGCTGGTGTTTGCGGGCCGTTTCCCGGATGACGAACGGGACATCGGTGCGGTGGACGAGATCGAAGCCCCCATCGAGGGCCTGGCCGATCCCCGCGAAAGTCGTGAGCGCTTCGCCATGCTCGCGCCGCCCGCCGAGCCACTTCGATTTCGGCGTGTATTCCTCGAGCCAGGTGTAGGGGGAGGTGATGACCAGCAGGCCGCCGGGGAGGACGCGGTCGCCGATAGCATCGAGGAACATCCGCGGGTCGTAGAGACGGTCGACGAGATTGCCGGCGAAGACGAGGTCGTAGCCGGTGTAGAGGCTCTTCAGGTTGCAGGCATCCCCCTGCATGAAGGCCACCTTCCCCCGCAGGTCGGCGAGGCCGAGCTTCTCCAGCGACACGCTCCGGGCGACGGTCAATTCCCCCTCGGTGGGCACCTCGTAGTGGATCTCGCCCCCCTCCTGGAGTCTGACCCCCGACTGGATGAAGCGGGCCGAGAAGTCGATGGCATCGACATGGTCGAAGGCCCGGGCAAACTCGAACGCCGATCGTCCCACCGAGCAGCCGATGTCGAGACAGCGCCGGCGCCGGTCGGCCGGGAGCAGGGGGATCACCTCCGCCGCGCAAGCGCGGGGGAAGTTCGGCACGCCGAGCGCCTCAGGGCCGTAGTGAAAGTCGAGATACTGCGTCACGAGGACGTCGGTCTCGTAGAGCTTCGAGCCCTCTGTCACGCAGTCGTGCCCGGGGGCATCGATGATCGGCCGGAAGCCGGCGTGCTGGTAGAAGTGGCGACGGAAGGCATAGCGCGAACTGGCGAGCGCCTCGTTGCCGGTCGCGATCCAGGAGCCCCCCTTGATGAGGTTGTGGCGGCCGTCGAAGGTCGGCACGGAGAAGTCGTCGTAGAGCGGATGAACCTCGAAGCCCTTGAAGGGCATGATCGGCGTCCGCGTCCACTGCCAGACGTTGCCGATGATGTCACAGAAGTCACCCTGCGAGCCTTGCGGAAACATCGTCACCGGGCAGCTCGACGCGAACCATTCGAGATTGATGTTGCCGGGCGCCTTTTCCCAGCGCGGCTGATCGGTCTCTATTCCTGCCCGCAGGGCCTGCCAGTGGGCCTCGGTGGGGAGCTGGATGTTGAGCCCGGTCTCCTGCCGCTTCCAGGCGCACCAGGCCTGGGCCTCGAGGCAGTTGATCTCCACCGGCCAGTCGAGCGGCAGCGGGATCTCGTTGAGGAGGTTGCGCTGCCTCCACGTCTCTCCGTCGCGGCGCCAGAAGCGCGGATGTTCGGCCTTCGTGTACCGCAGCCAGCCCCGACCCTCCTCGGTCCAGAACGATTCGTCTGAATAGCCCCCCGCCTCGATGAACTCGAGGAACTCACCGTTGGAGACGAGTTGCCGGGCGGCGCTGAACGAGGGGAGATGCACCTCGTCGGTGCCGTACTCGTTGTCCCAACCGTAGGTCTGGTCGTCATCCCGCTTCCCCAGATGCACGCTTCGAGCCGTGACTTCGACCCAGGGATTGTCGGGACGCGGGCCATGCTCGTGGCAGCTGCGCCACAGCCGCTTTTCCCCGGCCGAGAGCTCCGCCTCGCGCCGTAGCTCGGCCAGCGGCATCTGGCGGAGGATCGCCGATGACGTCTCCAGATGGATCCGCTCATGTTCGATCCCCATCAGGATCACCCACGCCGGCGAATCCTGGCGGATCGGCAGCTCCAGCGGCATCGAGCGGATGAAGGCGTCGACGCGGCGGCGGACCTCGCGCCGGTAGGCACGGACGGCAGCGACGCTCGGCCAATCGTAGTGGGCCGCATTGAGATCGTCCCACGACATCTCGTCGACCCCCACCGCCATCATCGCCTCCATGCGGGGGTCGATGCGGGTCTTGAAGAGCCGGGCGACGTACAGCTTGTTGACGTAGAACGTCGCCGGATGGGCGAGGTAGAAGATCGGCGGGTGCCGCAGTGGCTCGTGGCGGACGAAAAACGCCGCCTCGTTGCGGATCAGGTCGAAGAGCCGATCGTCGAGCTCGCAGGTGCGGTGGAAGTAGGCGAGGATTTCCTCGCGCTTCGCGGCCACCGGATCTGCTGCCGCCGGATCGGCCGTGAGAAGGACGGTCTTCGTGGGGACGAGGCCGTCAAGCGTGGAGAAGGGAAACGGGGCTTCGGGCTGGGCGGCTGCGTGGGAGGAACCGGCAGGCGTGACCACGGAGCTCATGCGGGCGACCCAGAGGGAGAACGGCTGAAGATCTCCCCAACTCTAGCACCGGCTCGCAGGCCTTCCAGAAACGGGCGGGGGATCGGATTTGCGGCCCCCAAAAGCGCCCCGACGACCGCCCCGCGATGGCAATTGTCGCCGCCGCAGCGGGCATTGGCGAGGACGCCGGCGGCGAAATCGTCGTGGTGCCGCCAGGCGAGGACGAGGGCGGCAGGAAAGGCGTCGGGGATGTAGCAGGCGGTGGAGAGGCGGGTGCCGACGACGGTGCGATCGGGAAGATCGGCCCAATCGGCAAGCTTGGCCGCCGAGATCCAGTCGGTCGCCTCCTCGAGGATTGCCTCCCGCAGGGGGCCGCCCCGGCAGACCCGGACGAGGATCCGCACGAGGGCATCGGCGGCGGCGAGGACGTCGCGGTCTTTGTGGGTCAGGTTCACATGCTCGCGAACGATTCGGCGGAGGTCGGGGTGGCGGTCGCCGAGGGCCGCGACGAGCGCCGCCACGGGCACGAGCCCGCCGATGTGCTCGTCACGGACGCCGCAGTTGATCGGCTTGCGGCCATGGGCGAGGTTCGTGAAGAAGTGGCGGTGGTATTCCTCGACGTAGGTGTCGCGGTGGCTCCCCGGGCGGCGCATGAAGGTGACGTAGTCCTCGAGCCAGCGCTCGGCGTCCCAGTGGCGGTTGCGCTTCACGAGCGCCGCCAACTCCACCGCGAGTTTGGAGTTGAGCGTGTTCTCTCCCGCCTCGAGGAACTGGTGGTAGTGGATGTCGCGCTTCCCCCAGTACTGCGCCTGGTCGTGGAGGATATCCCCCTCCGGGCCTGCCGGTTCGTAGCGGCTCCGCCACAGGATGCTGTCAGGATGGACTCGCTTGGGCGCCGCGTAGCCCGAGAGCCCGGGATGATCGCGGTCGAGCGCGGCCCGGTCGTAATACCAATGGACCGGCATCGCGACCGCATCGGCAACGAGCGCCCCGACGAAGGCCCGCACGGCCGGATCATCGGCCCAGGAGAAACGGTCGGTGTCGTTCGGGCGATCTTCGTGATGGGGCGTGGGGGTGCCGCGATCGCTCGCGCCGCTTTTGCCGGTCATGGAAGGATCCTCGCGAAGAAGTCACGGACGCGGGGCTCGGGGCAATGTTCGAACATCGTAGCCGCCGGGCCGCTGGCGACGACCTTCCCGCCGCCGACAAACGCCACCTCGTCGGCCACCTTGCGGGCGAAGCCCATCTCGTGGGTGACGAGGACGAACCGGGTGCCGAGGTCCTTCAATTCGCCGATCATCTCGAGGACTTCGGCCGTCATCTCAGGATCGAGGGCGGAGGTCGGCTCGTCGAGGAAAAGCCGCTCCGGCTGGGTGGCGAGAGCGCGGAGAATGGCGATCCGCTGCTTCTGTCCGCCGGAGAGCTGGGAGGGGCGCTTGTGGGCATGCTCGGCGAGCTTGAAGCGCTCGAGTGGCTCAGCGACCCGCTCGCGCGCCGCAGCGGGAGTGAGCCCATGAACGTGAATCAGCGGGAGGGTGAGGTTGTCGAGGGCCGAAAGGTGGGGGAAGAGGTTGTAGGCCTGGAAGACGGTACCGACTTTGCGCCGGTAGGTGAGAAGCCCGGCGTCATCCCGCGGCACCAGGACGCCGGCGAAGCTCACGCTCCCTTCTTTTGCGAGATCGAGCCCGGCGAGGATCCGCAGGAGGGTCGTCTTCCCGCCGCCGGAGGGGCCGACGAGGACGAGCGCCCGGATGTCGCCGGTGGTGAGATCGAGCCGATCGAGGACGGTCGTCGTCCCGTACGCTTGCGTGAGTCCTTTGACGACAAGCTCCATCAGCCGGCCTCGTAGGCGAAGGAGCGCTCGAGCCAACGCGACAGCGCCGAGAGGGGAAGCGTGAGCATGAGATACCCGGCGGCCAGCGGCAGGTAGCTCTCGAGGGTCGAGTAGGTGAAAGAATTGACCTCCTGGGCGGCGAGCGTGAACTCGCTGACGGCGATCACCGAGAGGAGCGACGAATCCTTGATGAGCGAGACGAGCTGCCCGGCGACGGCGGGAAGGACGAGGCGGATTGCCTGCGGCAGGATCACGAGCCGCATGCTCTGCCACGGGGTGAGGCCGATCGCCCGGGCGGCGTCGCGCTGCCCGGCGGGAATCGCGGCCAAGCCCCCGCGGAAAATCTCCGCCATGTAGGCGCCGCTGAAGAGGGCGAGAACGAGGGCGCCGACGACGTAGCGATTCTCGAGGCCGACGGAATTGGCGACGACGTAAAAGCCGATGAGCAGTTGCACAAGCAGCGGCGTGCCGCGGATCAGTTCGACGTAGACCCTGGCCGCCGCCTCGACGAGCGTCCACCGCGACCGCAGGCCGACGGCCGTGACGAGGCCGACGAGCGCGGAGAGGACGAGACTGCAAAGACTCATGGCGACGGTCGTCAGCCAGCCGGTGACGAACTTCTGCCGATAGGCCCACACCCCTTCCCAGTGAAACTCGTAGCCGCTCCGCCAGAACGCGACGAAGAGGAGCGCGGCGAGGATCGCGACGACGAGGGTGTGGGCGAGAGCGCGGGGCATGCGACCGAGATTACCATGTCGCCGGGGGACGGCCTTATCAGGTTCAGGGTCCTTGCAGCGGATCGGTCAGGCTGCCGTCGGCGTCCAAAGCGTCGTGAGCCGCGAGCGGCGGATGCGGGCATCGTGGGTCGCGAGCGAAAGCCCTGCTGCCCGGGCCGTTGCCGCGATCAGGCGATCGGCTGGATCTTGATGAAACGATCTGGGAAGCCGGTTCATCTCCGCGACCACGGCCGGTGTGATCGGAAGGATTTCGACCGTGGCGGGCGAGGCGGCGATCCGCAGCCAGTCGTCCAATCGCTCGTCAAGCCGCAATCGCTCCAATTGAACGAGCAGGGCCACTTCCCAGAGACTGATGTCGCAGAGCTTGGGGCGGTGGCCGCTCGGCAGATCGTCGAGGGCCTTCCGTTCCCGGGCTGGGAGCCTGGGATCCCCGATCATCCACCAGATCCAGACGTGGGTATCGAGGAGCGGAGGCTTCGTCATTGCAGGGCTTCGATATCGGTTTCTCTGATGACGGTGGCGAACGGGTCGCCCCAGAGCTCTCCCCGGCCGCGGAGCGCGAGCCAAGGTTTTTCGTCACGGGCGGCCACGACGCGGGCCACAGGCCGACCCCGTTTGAGGATGACAAGCTCCTCACCGGTCTGGCTGACCTGATCGAGGAGGCGAAGGCATTGGGCCTTGAAGGCACTGGCTGTAATTTCCATGTGACCAGTGTACATGACCACTGTACAAGAGGCAAGGCCCGTTTGACCGGCTCGCCTCCAGCGTTGCAAGGCTCCAGGGGTCAAAGTTTTGCCTTCGGTCCCAGGGAGATCACGGAGGGCCCCCTTTGTTTTCCTTGACAAAAACCCGTTTCTTGCCTTCCGTTGCGAAACAGATTAAGAGAGTTGACAAGACTTGAGCGTTACCCTGTTGCGCGGTCTTCCCCCCCATCCTTCCCGGTTCGCGGGAAGGCCTCAGCGGCGTTGTATCGGTCGGATCACCTCACCGAAGGATCGTTCTCCATGACCACCCGCATCCGTCTCGCCCCGGCCGATTCGCGCCAGGTTCGCCGAGGGCTCGAGCGTCGCTTGCGGAAGAGCCTCGGGATCGACGTACTCGAGCCACGCCGCATGCTGGCGGCCATCGATCCCGCGTTTCTTTACACATCTGCGTCGTTCACCGATTCGCACGGGGATACCGTCGACATCTCGGTGCAAGGCAGCGTCAGCGCGGCGAACGCCGGATTCACGCTCGCGCTCGCGGGGGGAGCCACCGACAACGCCGACGTCAGCGCGATCAATCTGCTCGGGCTCACCGACGGCAACAGCCTCTCGATACGCGTCACCCCCAATCCGCTGACGATCACCGGGGGCGGGAATAATTTCGCGCAGATCTTCAGTTCCGGTTACGTCAACGTGACGCGGATCGGTTCGACGGCCGACCCCAGATTTCCGAATGCCGCCCCGCTCACGTCGTTCGGAGGCCTCCACCTCAGTGCCGCCGTGGTCAAGAACATCGCCCTCCCGGGCGTCGCCATCGGCGACATCTCGGTCGACACCGGCAAGGTTCCCTACGTCGATCGGGTCAACGCCTCGAACCTCAACGGCTTCTCGTTCGCCGCCCCGTCGGTCACCGCCACCGGCAACGCGACCGTCCAGGAGATTCTCGACGAGAGTCCGACCGGGCAGGCCGCGTCGTATGTGCCCCGTAGCGGTCTCATCGGCCTCCGGAACGTCACGGCCAAGGCCGTGACGCAAATTGTCATCGACGGCACCACGCCGCTGGCCCCGAACAACGAGTTCGATACCTACAACGCGATGAACGACTTCAACGGCACGATCTCGGTGTCGGGAGCCATCGGGTCGATCGTCGGGACGCAGAGCGTGCTCAAGGGGAAGGTTTTCGCCGGGAGTATCGGGAAGGCCGAGTTCGCTGCAATCAACGGCTCGATCCGCACGTCCGACCCGACCAGCCCGTTCACGATCTCGTTGCCGCTCCAGTTCTCCGGAACGGTCAATTCAGCCGGCCACCTCAACCTCGGTTTTCCCCATCCCACGATGGAGGTGGCTGGCGGAGCCGATGCCTCGGCCGCGATTGCCACCCTCAGCGGCAAGGTCGTCTCCGCCGGAGGCATCTCCGGTTTTGATGCGACCACAACGGCTGACCCGATCGTCGTTCCCGGGGGCTACTCCGGCGTCGTGACCAACTCGAGCCTCTCGACCGGCATTGCCGATCTCGTCATCAACGGCGTCGGACGATCGAGCTGGACATCGGCGTCGTCCGTCGGTGCGGTCTCGGCCGATCTGTTCACGAAGTCGATGATCGTGCGTGCCGGTTCCGACATCGGCAACATCCAGTCGACCGCGGTGTTGCCGGGGGCGAGTACCGCCCAGCAGCCCAATCCGTCCCCGCTCGCCATGGAGGGGCTCTTCCAGGCCGCTCGCGACATCGGCGATATCGAATCTGCCACGGGGATCAATGCCAGCCTGGTGGCCGGAAGAAACATCGGTGCCATTACGTCGGCGAGCGGCGGGCTCGGCTCGACCGTGATCTCGGCGGGCCACGACATCGGCATGGTGACGACGCTGCAGGCGGTCCCCGGCACCACACCGATCAGCGCCGGCGGTACGCTGGCGGGCCTTCATCTCCGCAGTGGCTCGTGGAGCGGGGCCGTCAGTGCCCAGGAGATCGGCTCCATCGTCATCGATTCCGGCAGCCTTCAAAACGCGTTCTTCTCCGCCGCGGGATCGATCGGGAGCGTGACGGTCAAGGCACCGGTTGGAATGGCCATCGACCGGGGGGCCCTCGTCGCCGGCCGTTCGATCGGCGCCGTGACCGCCACGGCGGCCCAATCCACGGCCATTCGTGGCACGCTGATTCAGGCGGGAGCCGGTCTCGATGATTCGATCGCGTCGATCACCGCGCTCTCAGGCGGCACCTCGTCGCTCCCGATCATCGCCCCGAGCGCGCTTCCTGTCGCGGCGGCGACGAGCCACGGCATCGACGGCGCGCAGATCCTGGCCGGAGCGATCGGCCCGATCCGGGGATCGGCTCACGGCGGCACCGGCCTGGTCGATTCGCTCATCCATGCCCAGGCGGGCGACATCGCCTCGATCACCGGGGGGGGAAACGCCGGCGGCCTCCTTCGGGTGACGGCCGTGGCCGAAGGGGCGATCGGTGATCTCTCCGGGGCTGCCTGGGCCCAGGGGCGTGGGATCTCCGGAAGCAGCTTCGATGCCAACGGCGGGAGCATCGGGTTGATTTCGGGGCTGGGTGGTCCGGCGGGAGGGGCCGGGATCGATACCACGACCGTGCAGGCTCTGACGCGCGTCGCCGGCATTTCCGGAACGTCCAACGCCAACGGTGGCGACGCGGTCTCTGCCCTCACGGCGACGGCGGCGAGCTTTGGTGAGATCCGAGCGTCTGTCCTCGGAGGGCGGCTGGGC
>Ga0208249_1000151_pt1 | contig 21656 bp, 17 predicted proteins | sample CryBogmetaGMA1M_FD_184546 | JGI IMG/M metagenome (GOLD analysis project Ga0208249, IMG submission 184546) | Freshwater microbial communities from Crystal Bog, Wisconsin, USA - MA1M (SPAdes) | ecosystem: Environmental > Aquatic > Freshwater > Lake | place: Crystal Bog, Wisconsin, USA | collected...
CGGCGGCGCGACGACGGGGCCCTTGAACAACGTCGGTTCCGTGCCGAGCCTCCTCACGCAGACGGCAAACTTCGTCTCTGCGCTGGGGCCGGCATCCGCGCCGGCCAACGCCCTCTACGTCGTGGCTGGCGGAGGCAACAACGCCCGTGAGGCGATGACCGCGATCGCAAATGGAGCCGATATCACAGCGACGATCGCCGCCGCCGCGAATCAATTCGCGGCCGACATCGGCAGCATCGTCGATACCCTCCAAGCCAAGGGTGCCGAGCGGATCATCGTTTGGGACGTGGTGAACTTGGGTCTCGCCCCGGCCATCGCCGCGAACGGTCCGAATGCCGCGTATCTCGCCACCGCGCTCACCCAGACGATGAACGACGTTCTCGGGTATCGACTCGCGACCGAGTCGAATGTCCTCACGTTCGATATCTTCGGCCTGACCACGGCGATCAGCGCCAATCCCGCCGCGTACGGGCTCACCAACGACAGCGACGCCGGTGGGGCCATCCCCGGTGCCGACCTGTCCACCTTTCTCTTTTGGGACGGCATCCACCCGACCGCCGCAGGGCATTCAATCCTTGCCACGTCGATGTATGCGTTGACGATGAGCGTCCCGGAAATCGATCCAGCCGGCGGCACCAGCGTCGTGGCCCTCGTCATCGGCGTCCTTGGCCTCATCGAGCGGCGACGCCCCAAGCAGGCATAACCTTCCCTCCGACTGGATCAGGACTTCCAAGACAGGCTCGTTCAGCCGATCAGCACCGTGAATGCTGCCGGTGCGGCGAGAACCCCACCGATGTGCGGCACCGGTCCGGTGCGCATCGGGCAGACCTGCATGTCCCCGACTCTTGCGGCAGGCTGTCCCATCGTTCAATTCCCCTCCCAGGTGTCGCTGCCTGCGGCAATCGCAAACCCGGCAGCGAGCAAACGCGAAAGCTCCTGATTCGGATCCGCGGCGGCCCGACTGGCAGCGGCGAGTTTGACGGCACCGGCGGCCGCCATGCCGGCCAGATGGGGAAGCGGGGGCAGCGGATCGAGGTGGGGCGGCGCGAGCGATTCACCGGCCAGAAATGCCGCCAATGCCGCGCAGCCCGCCGGAGACGCAAGCCCCGTCACGTTGGCGGCATCCTGGGCTGCATACGCCCTGAGTTGTTCCGGTTGCTTGACCCAAGCCTCGGCTGCCTCGAGCGTCCGAAGTTCCTGCGGCTTGAGGTTTCCATCCGCCTCCAGACGGGCAACCCGGCAGGCCCACCACGCGGCCGCCCGCCGCGACAGCGACTGGGCCAGGACGCTCACGGCATCCTCCGTCAGGCCGGCCTCCATGATCGCCCGGGCGCATTCCTGCATCGATCCGCCCGCGATGGTCCCGTCGGGTTGCTCGACCAAGGCCATGGCCGGCGCGGCCAGGTCGAGCTTGGCCAACCGCATGCGGGCCGCCTCATGCGTCGGATAGTGTTCGAGCGTGCAGACAGCCATGACGTTCGCTCCTCCGGTCAGATTCTCAACCGATCATCGTGATCGCGCCTTGCGCCTGGAGCATGGCGGTGCCCTTGATGGTTGTCTGGAGGCCCTCGACCTGCGTCGATGTCGTCCCTTTGACACTCACCGTCAGTCCGTTGATCGTCACCCCAGACGGGCTGATGGCGATCGAGTTACTGCCAACTTTGAGCGTGATCCCGGTCTGCCCCTCGATCGTCCACGACATCGCCTTCATCGTACCGCTGCCGGCGCTCACCTCGACGGCGTGCGACCCCGACGAGACCGTGAGCGAGTGGCCCTGCTTGACCGTATTCGATTGCTTGCCCCCAACCGTGACGGTGTGGTTGCCCTGGGTTACGGCGTAGGTGGCGTTGCCCTTGCTGACGGTGTGCGTGTCGTTGCCGTTGGATACCGTCGTGGCGTTGTCGTTGTAGACGGTGAGCGTCCTGTTCCCGGTGCTACAGCCGCTGGCTCCGATCTCCTCGGTGAGGTTGTTGTAGACCTTCACCGAGCGGTCGCCTTTGTCCTTGGTGACAAAGCCGACCTCGAGCGTGTCGTCATTCTCGACCGTTCGCGAAAAGTTTTTCTCCGCGTGCAGCGTGACCAGTTCCGCCCCCTTCGTGTCGTCAAAGATCAGCTGGTTGGCCTTGCCAACCGCCCCGTCCTTCGTGCTCCGCGTCTGCAGGCCGCTCTGGGCTGCCTTCGACGGCAGATCAAAGGGGGGCTTGTTCGTGCCGTTGTAGACGACACCCGTCACGAGCGGGCGGTTGGGATCGTCATCGAGGTGCGACACCACCACCTCCATGCCGACGCGGGGAACGAACTGCATCCCGAACTGGGGGCCGGCGAGCGACTGAGACACCCGAATCCAGCAGGAACTCTGCTCGTCGTTCCGGCCGTAGCGGTCCCAGTGAAACTGCACCTTGATACGGCCGTACTGGTCGGTGTAGATCTCCTCGCCGGAGGGTCCGACGACCATGGCCGTTTGCACGGTGCCGGTCGGCCAGGGCGTTCTCCGAGCCGGCCTCCACACCGTTTCCACCGGCACCGACTCGAACGAGTTCTCATACTCGAAGGCCATCCCTACCGCCGCCGATGCCTCGTAGGCCCCGCGAATGCTTGCCCGGTGAGCCACCTTCGTGAGCAGGTATTTCTTGCCACGCTCCGCCGAACTCGGATGGGATTTGAGCTTGAACGCATATCCCGGCGAAAAACTGCGGCATGTGCTCGTGCCGGAGGCGATGCTGGCCGTCGTCTCCTCCGCCTCGATCCGCACCTTGGCCATGGCATCGCCGGCGGGCTTCTTCTCATAGAAGCCGGGGTAGTCGAAAAGCTCGGCTTTGGCGGCGTTGGCATAGGACGACTTGCCATTCCCCGTCGACAGCAGGCTCGTCGTCGGCTCCTCGAAGGAGTAGTCCGTCTGGACGACCTTTCCCGGGCGGAAGGCATACTCATGCCGCCAGGACGTGATCACGCCGGCCGTGGCCGGCGAACCAAATCCTTGCGCCGTCTCGACATCAGCCTCCCGGCAGTCACTGAAGGCTGTGTTGGCGTCGGAGATCACCATCTTGAGCGAGCCTTGGGCGTGCTCGAAGTGGTACCCGATTCCCTCGTGTTCCATGAGTCGGCTCACGAAGTCGAAGTCGGTCTCCCGGTATTGAACGCAGTAGTCCCAAGGGGAGTGGCTGCCGGTCAGTTTCTTCGAGAGCGTGATCTCGGAGGTGTCTCCAAGCACGGCCCCGACGATGTCGGGCACCGACTTCTGCTGAAAGACCTTGCAGTCGCTCGTGAGCGAAGCGAACCACAGGCTCGGAACCACCTCGACCCGCCACCGAGTGAGCAGGTCATCGCGGCCCATCCATGAAAAACGACTGACGTAGCCGGTGAACCAGCGCGGGGTGTCGCTTGCGTCATTGACACGGAAGCTCACCTGCTTGCCGACGATCGCGGTGTTGCTCAACGTCTCCGCGACGCTCAGGCACTCGAGGCGAAAGACGAACAAGCCCCCGAGGAGTTCCTCACCGTCGAAGGCCTCGAGCAGCAACTGGTCCTTACCAAGCGGCGTCTCGATCGCCAGCGGCAGGCCATCCTGGGAGTAGCTTGGCATGAGCGAACCTCGATCCTATTTCTTCGCGGCCCCGACGGTGAAAGTGTCGGTAACCTTGCCAAGGCTTGAGCCGTCGGAGCCGAACTTCCCGTAGGTCCACGTCACCTTGCCGTACGTGCACGTCACCCGCTCGGTCGGCTGCAGATGGGTGGCATCGGCTGGGTCCTCGAGGTCATAGGACGTCACGATCACGTCCTCCAACTCGTAGGAGAGATAGGGCTGCGTTTCCCCGCCGGTCACCGTGCAGAGCTCGACTTTGACCTTCGACAACTTCTGACCGGTCACGCAGGCCTTTTGAATCTTCACCGTGGCGGCGTCCAAATCCTTCACCACGGTCACCTTCCCCACCGCGGTGGCCCCGCCGCCCCGCTCGCTCTGCTCGAAGCCTCCTGTCGCCCTCGTGAGCGGCGCCGAGAGGGTGTGCATGATGCTCCAGCCCTTGTGCTTGGAGTCGGTGGCCTCGCCCTCGAAGTCGCCGAACTTGACGAATCCACTGCGTGTGCTGGCCATCATGCTTTCTCCACCGGACTGCAAAACGAGCCGGCGGGCCCGTCACCCCGAGGCGTGAGCCAAGGGGTGACGGCCACCCGACGCGCTGCGAAACGCCACTTACGACTTGTTGGCGCCCACTTCGTACTTCGTCTCCACGTTGCCCTTCTTCGTCCCCTTCTGGTTGTCGAATTCGGTGTACGTGTAGGTGATCTTGGAGAAGTTCATGCTGCACTGCTCGCTCGGGAGCGGTTCGCCAGAACTGTTGCCGTGCACCGAGTAGCCGGTGAAAACGACGTTTTCCAGCTTCCACTTCAGGTAGGTCTCGGTCTTGCCCCCCAACGTCGTGGTGAACTCGACCAACACTTCCTTGTTGAACTTGCCAAGCGCGCAGGCTTCCATCAGCTTCGGCGACGACTTGTCGAGTTGCCGGGTGAAGGTGATGTCGCCGAGCGACGTCTCGCCTTTCGTCCTCTGCTGGTCGACCGCACCGCCGGGAATCGAGCGGAACACCGGCAGCGAAGCGGAATCGGCGAGGATCCACTTGGCGTGTGCCGAGTCGGTGGCTTCGCCCTCGATGCCGTCAATTTTCACGAAGAGTCCCATGGACGTAGTGCCTTTCGTACATCAGCGAGCCGTTCGGTCCGCCCCGAGCACCGTGCCAGGGGACTGGTCCCATCGACCCGGGGCTGCTCGCTACAACCTCGGCCCGACCTCCTGTTGTCGTGAGAAATCCCGATTTGTTGCGTGAAAAATTCAAAAATCCAGTGGCCCTCTGGCGGCACCGGCAAAAACGCTTGTTTTTCGGCCAAACGGGAGCGGGCGGCTCCGGCGTCATCCGATCCGGTAGCTGAACTCCCCCGCCGTCTGGTCCCAGCCAACCTCGATCGTCTCGACCGGCTCTCCCTCGGCCATCCGGGAAAGCAACCGCGTGGAGAGTTCCGGCAACATCGTCCCGGAAAGCACGCGGTCGATGATCCGGGCTCCGCTGTCGACCTCGTGGCAGCGGTCGACCACCGCCCCGACCACTTCGGGCGTCCAGGTGAACCGGGCTTTGTAGGCGTTTTCCACCCGACGTCGAATGCTCTTGAGCTTGAGCTCGCAGATACCCCGCATCACCTCGTCGGCCAGCGGGTAGTAGGGGATCACGTTGACGCGCCCGAGGAACGCCGGCTTGAAGGCCTTGAGGAGGTCGTCATGGAGGGCGTCGGCGAGAGGGCCCGGATCGGGCCGCGTCTCGGGATCGGCACAGAGCTTCATTACCGTGTCGGTGCCGGCATTGCTCGTCATGATGATGACGGTGTTCTTGAAGTCGATGTCGCGGCCCTCGCCGTCCTTCATGCTCCCCTTGTCAAACACCTGATAGAAGATGTCTTGGACGCCCGGATGGGCCTTTTCCATTTCGTCGAGCAGGACGACGCCGTAGGGTCGGCGACGGACGGCCTCGGTGAGCACGCCCCCCTCGCCGTAACCGACATATCCCGGCGGCGATCCCATGAGGAGCGACACTTTGTGCTCCTCCTTGAACTCGCTCATGTTGATGACGGTCATGTTCGATTCATCACCGAAGAGCAGTTCGGCAAGCGCTAGAGCCGTCTCCGTCTTGCCCACGCCACTGGTGCCGGCAAGCAAAAACACCCCCGTGGGACGGTTGGGATCGGTGAGCCCGGCCCGCGACGTACGGATCCGCTCGGCGATCACCGCCATCGCGTGTGACTGGCCGACGACGCGCTCCTCGAGCCGCTTCTGCAGTTCGAGCACCCCGCGGATCTCGTCCGACACCATCCGGCCCACCGGGATGCCCGTCCACCCGGCCACCACCTCGGCAATCGCCTGCCCATCGACGCAGGGGCTGACCAACGGCGTCTCCCCCTGCACCTTCTTGAGCTGCTGCTCGAGGCCCACGAGCTTGGCTCGCAGCGTCTCCTGATCCGCCTCGGGCAGCGCCGAGACACCGTCGGCCGGGTGCACGGCCGCCATCAGCGTGGCCCGCTCGGCCCGGATCTGCTCGACGAGTTTTGATTCCTCGGCAAAGCGGGCTTCCAGGGCCGCGAGCGTCGCGGCCGTCTGGTTCTTCTTGGCTTCGAGCTCGGTGATCGTGGCGGCGTGATCGGCCCCCGCCGCCCGCTCCCGCTTGAGGATCTCAATTTCGATGGCGAGGGCATCGATCGTTCGCCTCGCATCCTCGATCGCCGGCGGCGTGGCCGCCTGCCCGATCGCCACCTTGGCGCAGGCCGTGTCGAGCAGGCTTACGCCCTTGTCTGGCAGTTGCCGGCCGGGGATGAAGCGGCGAGAGAGCTTGACGGCATCCACCACCGCCTCGTCGAGAATCGACACTTTGTGGTGTTTTTCCAGCGTGTCGACCATGCCGCGAAGCATCCGGCAAGCCATCTCGTCGGTGGGCTCCTCCACCTTCACCACCTGAAACCGCCGGGCCAGCGCCGCGTCCTTTTCGAAATACTTCTTGTACTCGGCCCACGTCGTGGCGGCGATCGTTCGCAATTCACCGCGGGCGAGCGCCGGCTTGAGCATGTTGGCCGCATCCCCCTGCCCCGCCTGCCCACCGGCACCGATGAGCGTGTGGGCCTCGTCGATGAAGAGAATGATCGGCGTCGGCGACTTCTTCACCTCGTCGATCACGCCTTTAAGCCGGTTTTCAAACTCCCCCTTCACGCCAGCGCCTGCCTGCAGCAGGCTGAGGTCGAGGGTGCGGAGCGAGACGTTCTTGAGCGGCTCCGGGACGTCGCCATCGGCGATCCGCTGGGCGAATCCCTCCACGACGGCTGTCTTGCCGACGCCCGCTTCGCCGGTGAGGATCGGATTGTTTTGCCGCCGTCGCGTGAGAATGTCGACGATCTGCCGCACCTCCGCCTCGCGTCCGCGGACGGGATCGATCTTGCCCGCCTTCGCCCGGCCCGTAAGGTCGATCGTGTATTGGTCGAGGTTCGGCGTCTTCGTCGGTCCGCGGGGCTTGCCATCGGCCCCCGCTGCCGCGTCGCCTGCAGTCGCGTCGCCTGAGGCCGCTCCGCCGGGCATGAAGTCGGATTCGGTCGACCGGGTGAACACGCGCGATGCCTCGCGGCGGAGCACATCGGGCGAGATTCGGCGAAACTCATCCGACGCGGCCAGCAGCCGCTGGGAGAGCGACTCGTCGGAGAGCAGGGCCACGAGCAGCCAGGCGCCGCGAACCTTCTCGTCGCCGAAGTCGACGCTGGCGATCAGCCAGGCCTGTTTGATGAGATCGCAAACCTCCGGCGACAGCAGTGGCGGGCGGGCATTGCCGGTCTTGAGGCGATCGATCGCCTTGGTGAGGTCGGTGAGGACTCTCCCTTGGTCGACGTCGAAAGCTTTCAGGAGCAGGCAGATGTCGTTGCCGGGCTGCTCGAGGAGCTTCGTGAGCCAGTGCTCCACCTCGACGTTGTAGTTCGTCCGGGAGAGGCACAGCCCGGCTGCTCCTTCGAGCGCCCGCTGGCAGACGGGGTTGAGCTTGCCGATGAGTCCCTTGAGATCGAGTCCGGCCATGCCTGAGGTTCCCTGGCGCCTGCGGTCGAACCCATCGCAGCCCGCTGAGCGGCAAAGGACTCGGTGTAAAGAGGGGTTATCATACCAGCCGTCTCCCCGGGCGGAAAAGGGCCGACCCTGCAGTCCGGTCGCTCCGCCATGCGTTCCCACGTGCACACCGGCAACCACCGCAAAGCGAGCCTCGCCGCTGCCCGTCCCCCGGCCAGATCTCCTGCTGCCACGTCGGCGCTCAACTCGACAGCGCTCCCGAGACGCGCCGGGCATGAAGTCCGACGTCGGAGGGACACTCACGACGCGGCCGCCGATGAAGCACCGGCCCACAACTCGCCCCAACTCCCCCCAGGCAAGATCCTTCGACCATGGCACCCAGGGAAGGCGTCGGGGGTACGAAGAAGCTTGGCGAAGGCACCTGATAGGCTGTCGACAAAGCGTCCCGCCCGAATGCGGCCGTCGCCAACTCCAAGAACCTCACACAGCCTCTGGCTGCCTCGATCACGACCAAGCCCCAAGAAAAGTTCAGTCCACGAACAACTCGACGGCGATGAACGCGGCCTCTCCTTTAAACCGAGCGCCCTCGCAGATCGCGTGCTCCGCTCCTGCCCCCCCGGAGGAACCCTTCGATGCCACTCACGGTCGGAATCACACGCTACGACAACAGCAGGGGCCACACCCTGAGGGACCTCACTCAAAATACTGATTTTCAGCAGATGTTCGATGCCACCTTCCAGCACAGTACCGACGCCGACAAGCGCCGGGCGATGGAAAAGCTCGGCCGCTGGATCTCACATGTCGCCGACCCTTTGATTCCACTCCTGAGAAAGGGCCAAGACAAAAGCTTCGCCGGCTTGCGGGAACTCATGAGCTGGCTTAAGTACCAGACCGAGAAGCGGTTTGCCGACAATGCCCAGAGGGAAAGGCAACTCGCAGAGATGATCAACGACTGCCCGGGCATTCGGCAAACGGTCGCCGCCATCACGACGCGGCATCTTCAAAGATACTGGGACGGGCTCGCAGCGAACGTCAAGCGACAAAACGCGGACCTGAGAGGGCGCTACTCGCATTTTTACAGCAATTTCCTGAGCAATCGCCGCCTCGGGGACGGCATCGCTTACTTCCGAAACAAGCGCAACCCATCGCTCTCGGAGATGGCCGCATTCCTCGCAGACTTCGCCCTCAAGCACACGCTGATGCCGCCCCCCACCTTCACGCGGGGCCACGAGGGACTTCGCTACAACAATGTGAAACTGCAGCGCGACATCGCCGATGCCTTGAACGACCTTGAAGCCACGAGACGCCGCCGAGAGAGGGCCGTCCCGAGAATACGAACCGAAGCTGCCAGATGGGAGTCGGCGACCGGCCTACTGACAGCCACCATCCCACTTCAACAATTCCTGTCGGACGCAAATCTCCGGAGGATCTTCGAACAGTACAAAAACCTGGACAGCACCCAGAGGGCACCCGATGAAATCATTTACAACTCCGAAGGATTTCGGCAGATCCGAAGAGAGAACCTCGATATCGCAAGGCGTGAAGCGAACCGATACAACCGCGAACTCCACGAGACGGAAGCGAGCCTGACTCCGGATGCCGTAAACCTTGAGAAAGAAAACACGACGAGGGCCGCCACTCGCAGCAACAGACTGGCCTACAACGTCGCCCCCGAACACGATTGGGCGGCATTCATGATGCAGCAATCCCAAGTGATCGGCGCTGGCCCCTCGAGCACGACGTCCGCCACGCTCGAACTGGTGAAACTCATCTTTCCCGCTGGCCGTTACGATTTTGACCTCCACAGAGCGTACTACTCGGTGGCCGTGGCCTTGTTCGCATTCTGGCGGCGGAAAAAAAATCTGCTGCGGGGTTCGTCGTCGGTCCACTCGTGGAATGAAGTCATTACCGCCCTGGAAAACTACCTCGATTACCAGTCGGATTTCATTTTTCCCGTGGATCAGGCCTTTGTACCGGAGGATCCGGCCCTCCAGCGGCGCGTGTACGAATATCCCGACAGGTTCACCGAGAGGGGCATTCCGGTGTTCCTGAACCACAATGCTTGATGAACGCGACCGACTCAACGACCAGGATCCCCGGTATTCCTCAACAACAACCAATGACCTCAAGGTGCGCCATGCCATCAATCCAGTTCCACGGGGAATCCTACAACCTCATCGGCAAGAGCCCCGAAACCGGCGACGCCATGCCCGCGTTCTCCCTGACCGGAGGACGCGCACGAGACCCGAACGTCATCGATACCAGCGAGGTGCTCTCGTGGGGTAAGCCGGTGCTGATCAGCGTCGTGACCTCGGTCGACACGCCCGTGGGAAGCCTCCAGGCCAAGATCTTTCAGAAGCGATTGAGCGACTCCCCCTTGGCGGACTGCGTCTGCGGAATCCTCGTCACGAGCGACTTGCCATTTACGATCAATCGCTTCTGCAGGGCCGAGGACATCGACAATCTCGTGGGGGGGAGCGACTATCTCGGCAAATCCTTCGGGCGCAATTGGGGGCTTCTGATCGAGGGCTACGAAGTGCTGGCGAGGGCCGTGTTTGTGGTCGACGCCGTCGGCGTCATACGCCATCGGGAGATCGTGCCGGACATCACGTCCGAACCGAACTACGAGGCGGCCTTGAACACGCTCTTCGGGCTTGTTTGACGATCCGGGCGAGCGTCAGCGGACTCGAGGCGCTCTACCGGCGAGCGTCACGCCGCCGAGACGCGATGGACCTTGATCGATTCGACGGCATAGCCAAAGCTGTACCTCAGAATCACGGACTCGATCCACAGATCCGCCATCGTCGCCGGGATCTCACCCGTGCCGGAGTTCGGGTCGAAAAACGTCGCCCAGGTCTGGCAAGGGGAGAATCGGATGCCCAGAGCGTGTCCCGACGTCTGCGCGTCACTGAAATAATCACGGAAGGCCAGACTCAGCACCCAACCGCGGTCTCCGTCGCCACCGGCAACACTCGCGCGGGCATCCTCCTCGATGTGCTGCAGGACTTGATCACCGATGACCGGGGAGTACGGCGTGCCCGGGCCGCGAACGCCGTAACACCGCCGCTCCGCGGGAACGATGGGAAAGAGCCGGCCGATTCGGTACATCATCCCGTCGAATCGCGGACTGAACCGCTGGGCAGCATTGCCTGCCGCGGCGACGTTTCTCCCTTGGTACGCGGCCTGATTGGCGGCCGGGGCCTGCGGATCAACGAGCCTCACGTCGGTGTCGCGGTACCCGAACCCTGGCATCCCGGGGACGAGTTCCGTACGTCCCCTGGCCTTGATCGTCAACTGATCGGCCTGAAGCGCCTCGATCGCGCCCATCTTCTTTCCCAGCTTCGCGTTTTGATAGCCAGACTTGCCCTTGAAGCTCCTCCGAAGCCAGTCAAGAACGAACGCCCAGCACACACCATCGTGCCCAGGTGGTAACCAATCCGTTTGCGATAGCGCGTGGGAGTAGGGCACGACGACGAGCTCACTGCAGATCTGTGCGATTTCTCCCACCTGGTGGATCAGAGTCTCATTGCCGCCATAGCCGTTCCTCACGAGCGTGCTGTATCCCTTGAAGGCGTAATGAATGTTCTGAATCTTCCTCACACAGCGGTTCTGATCCACCAACAAGTTTCGTTCGCGCTGGGCGGCCTCGAAGACGTTCGTCACATGTCGATGAACAGCGGGATTCGTCAGGGAATCCGCTGCACTCCGAGCCCACCACGTCCTGAAGCCCGAGTCCTGAATCGCAAGATCACCGGTCTGTTGGTTGACAAGAAGCTTGGTACCCAAGTTCGATCGAATACCCGCGGCCGTGGCAAACCGTCCGAGCACCTCGAGTTTTTCGTCGTTGGTCTGCGGCATGATCGTCTCCTTGATCCGAACGCGTGGCTGAGTATGTATCCGTTTTTGTTGTCAGGCTCACACCAATGCCGCAAGCGCCGCGATCGCGGCTGCGTAGTCGGGCTCGGTCGTGATTTCATCGACGACCTGTTCGTGCTGCACGGTGCCCTCTCGATCGAGAACGAACACCGCCCTGGCCAGAATCCGCGGGCCCTCGATGAGCACACCGTAGGCCTCGCCGAAGGACCCGTAGTAGTCACTGCTCCCCTCGAGGCAGAGGAGATTCTCGGTCTCACGAAACCGATTGAGCGTGAAGGGGAGATCCGAGCTCACCAGCAGCGCGGTCACCCGCCCGGAAAACTCCTGCAGCATGGTTTCGAACGTGCGCGCCTGGAGGCTTCCCACGGGCGTGTCGACCGAGGTGATGACACTCAACAGCACCGGCTTGCCGGCATCGAGAAGCGTTTGCCGATCGATCACCCGTTGCACGCCGGCCTCGAATTGGACGAGCATGAAATCGGGCGCCGGCGATCCGACGGGGAGCGGCGAACCGCTCAACGCATAGGGTTCGCCGTGAAACGTGATGTAGCCTGGATGGGGCATGGGGCTGTTTCCGAAGCGGAGAATCGTGACGCACACGCCGTGAGCCGGTGAGAATAGCGTTTTTCATGGAAACGACTGACATTTCGTGTCGTGACCGACGGATTCCGCCGTCTCGGGGCGCCCCACACCGAGCCACGCTGTCGGCTAGGCGACCGTGAACATCGCATCGTGGCGATCGCGCGGCGGGCCGCCGCCGAGCCATGTCGTCCAGCCGAGCCGCGATCCTGACAGGGGCATTCCCTGCTCGTCGCCACCGAGTCGGCAGGGTGGCACCGCGGCCGCCGCGAGCACCAGTCGCACGCGGATCTCGAATTGCGGGCCCGCGTAGAGCCGCAGGAGATCGCCGAGCGCCGCGAGCCGCTCAGTCCCCGGCAGCCTCGAGCGGAAATCGGCCGCCGCGAGCGGCCCCACGGCCACCTCGAACGTCGACTCCACGTCCCAGACCCGCCGGCCGGCGATGGCGTCGACTCCCAGACGCGCGTTGAGCCCTTCGGGGCGGTCGCGGCTGGCAAGCGCCGTCTGATCGGGCCGCTCGAGCTCCAGCCATCGTCCCACGAACTGCTCCACCCGCACCGGCACCTGATAGACATCCCGGAGGAGCCGCTCGAGCGACTCAGCGGACCGCGGCTGACGGGAAAAATGGGCCGCGTGGCGGAAGACCATGTCATCAGCGGCGGCAAGCCGGTGCGTCAGCCCCCTCCCGCCGAGCCCGACGAGCGACGCCACCACCGTCGTCACCGGGTCGCGCGGCGCCTCGGCGGCCTCGTCCCACGACACCCGCTGCCCAGCGAGGAGCGTCAGTTCCTGCTGGACCGTCGGCCGGTACTTCGCCCAGGCCCGGCAGAGCAGCGCCGTCATCCGCTGCACGAAGATGTCGAGAAACTCACGGAGCGTCGTGTCGCGGAAGCGCCGCGACCGCTCCACCACGAGCGCCGTGTAGTGCTGAGGAAGCGTGCCGGTCGGGCCGATCATCCCGAAGCAGGAGACATCGACGTGGGTGGCCGCGCCTGCTGACCCGACATCCCCGTCGCGGCGGATCGCCGTGATCGCCCCCGAGGGAAATCCGAGGGTGGCCGAGGAATGAAAGCGGATCGCCGCGCCCGGAAGGGCACCGAGCCCTCGGCTCCCGGGCGGTGGCGGCGCCGTTCTATCGGCCGCTACGGTGTCGGCGACGGCCTCCGCGTAGAGGAGCCTCACCGCCTGAAAAAGCTCGAATCGCTGCGGTTCGCGGTAGAGCCGCTCCAGGATCGGACGGCTCGTTGGCGCCGCGCCCCCTGGCGAAGGCTCGGGTGGGGACGAGGCACTCATGCGAGCCCCCTCCCGCCGGCACGCGGCGGCCAGGTCCACTGCTCCCGACGGCTCTCCCGCTCCCGCGACGTCGACACCAGCCTCGTGAAGGCGTTGATGTTCACCCACGCACCGAGGAATCGGTCGAGGACGCTCGAGAACAGATACGCCGCCTTGTCGGTAAACCGCTCCTCGTCGAGTTCGAGGCGGACCTCGAGCCCCTGGCAGACGCCCCCCCGCCCACCGACGCGGGCCGCGACACGACGACTCGAGACGCCAATGATGCCCTGGATCCACCGTTGCTTCTGGTCGTAGTCGTCGAGGTCGTCGAGGAGGTAGAGCCTGAGCATCTCCCGCAGCGCCTGTGCGGCGCGACCGTCACCTGAGTCGGTCAGCGAGAGATGGTTGAGCGAGAGGTGGGAGATGATTCGCCATCCGGCCCCCCGGCCGGGCAGCGTCCGCAGCGGCCGCGTCGGCCGCGTCAGGCACGTCACCGGCCCAAGCGGCCCCTGCCCGTCGGGCAGCGTCAGCCGCGGGCGCCCCACCGCGAAGGGGAGCCGGCTGGGGAGATTGCGGTTGGTGCACAGCGCCCGCGTGTGAACGATCAGGTCGGCGATCGCGGCCGGGCCGCCAACCTCGTCGACCAGGGAGATCCAGGTGTCGGTGGCCGCATCGCTGACGCCGTCTGGCCTCGGCTCGCGGTGCGTGCGCCGGGAAGCCTGCCAGCGGAGCCGTCGCCGCCCGCCGCCGGTGGCCGAGGGCACCGATTCGTCGCCAGCGGCCACCGCGTAAAAGGGGAGGACTTCGACGGGGTCGTCGCCGGGAGGCCCGGCCTGCACCGACTCCAGAGAATAGATCTCCACCGCCCGGGGCCGCCGCGCGTCGGGGGTGACGCAGTATTCGCTTCGCGCCCCGTCGAGCCGCATCGGATCGAGCTGCTGCGTGAACAGGTTGACGATCGGCGTGCACCCCAGCCTGATCGCTCGCATCGAGATCACCCGCTCCAACTCGCGGCTCGTCGCCGAGAGCAGGATCGAGACGTGCATCGTCTTCCCGATCCGGCCGATCACCGCGGGCGTGAGCCCCTTGAGATCGACGAACATGAACTTCTGCGGGAGCGTGAAGAACTCCGACAGCAGTCTGTAGCCGGAAAAACTCCGCGCGTCGTCGGGGATCGCGGCATCGGCGGGCTCGAATCCGGCGGCCACGAGGCAATCGCGTGGCAGCACGACGGCCTGCGGATCGGCCGATCCATCGGTGATCACCACTCCCAGGCACCTCGTCAGCAGAAGCTCGTAGAGCTCGTGCATCGACTGCCCTGCCTCGGCGTGGAGGTATAGACGGAGCGACTCGAGCGCCATCTGCCCCACGCGGACCTCGCTGGAGAGGGTCTCGATCGCCATCGAGAGGACGGCCACGACCCCAGCGGGGGGAATGACGGGCAGCTGGAATGGCGCCCCCGCAAGGCCTGCCGACGCGATCTTCAGCGGCCAGAGACGCTGCTCGAAGCAAGTTCGGTAGCGGCACCGCTCCCCGTCCACCTCCTCGGTCTCGAGCGCCGTGCCGCGGGGGAGACGGTAGCCGGTCGTCAGCTGCGCCTGCTTGGGGTCGATCGCGAATTCTGCGATCGCCATCGACGGCACCGGGCGGAGGTAGTGGGGATAGAGGAGATCGAGGAGACCGTCGGTCAGCTCGGGGAAGTCGTCATCGAGCCTCTTTTGTACGCGTGCCGCAAGAAAGGCCACGCCCTGCAGCATCCGCTCGACATGGGGATCCTGCGATTCGTCCCGCCCGAGACTGAGCCGGCCGGCGATCTTCGGATGGCGCTCGGCAAATTCGCCAGCCAGCGATCGCAGAATCGCCAGCTCACGATCGTAGTACGGCAACAGATCGTCGCTCATGCCCCTCCCTCCACGGCGAACTCCCCGCTGGCGACATCGAGCGACGAGGAGAAGAGCACCGGCTCTCGCAGCGGCTCGACGACGAGCACGGCCTCGATCTCAAACCGCACGCGGCGGTCGATCGGCTTCTTGTCATCGGCATCGACCACGGGTCGCACTCGCACCCCCTGAAGCCGGGGCTCGAAGGCCTGGATCGACTCCTCGATCAGCCGACACAAGTGCCCGAGGTCGTGGTCTTCCCGAACCTCCATGCTCTGCAGGTCGGGCAGCCCGTAGTTGAGCAGCGACGTTTTCAGGGCTGCGTAACGCTCGGGGATCACCGCTAACATGCGGCTGGCGTTGAGGAGATTCTGGAGGTCGCGACAGAGGCTTGTCTTGAGCAAGCGGACCACCTGAACCTCCCGCCACGCCGGCTCCCGGCTTTCCTCCGGATGGTCGTCCAGCAGCCTGTCGAGGAGGCTGGGAAGGAGCTGGATTTCGTTGGGAAGCGACTTTGCCATGGCTCGGATCTTACTCTCACCACCAGCCTTTCCGCCATGCGGGCCGGACAGCGCCCGTGCTACAACATCGCCTCCGCCAGCCGGATGCGCCAGGTACCGCGACCATGCCATCAGAAACGCCCACCTCTGCCGGCTACGTGACCGACGTCTCCTATCTGCCCGGCTATTACCCTTTCATGGCCCCGGCCCGGATGCGGTACGTGGCAACGCTGCACGGCATCCGGCCGCCGGCCATCCGCAAGGGATTCGGCTTCCTCGAACTCGGCTGCGGCTTCGGCAGCACGCTTCTCACGCTTGCAGCGGCGAACCCGCAGGGCGGCTTCACCGGCGTCGACTTCATGCCCGTGCACACCGGGCACATCGAGCGGGAGGTCGCAGCAACCGATCTGCGCAATGTCCGGGTCCTCTGCGCCGACTTTGCTGCAATGCCCGCCGACCTGCCGATGTTCGACTTCATCGCGCTCCACGGCGTGTTCAGCTGGGTCAGTCCGGAGCTGCGGCGGTGCGTGCTCGAAATCATCCGACGACACCTCAAGCCCGACGGATTGGTCGAGGTGTCCTACAACTGCATGCCCGGCTGGTCGAGCCTGCTTCCCGTCCGCACGCTGCTGCGGCACTTTGCCGAGCGGGCTGAAGGCGACAGTATCGACCGCGTCCGCCAGGCGCTGGCAATCGTCGCCGAGATGCGCAAGGCCGACATTCCCCTCTTTCATGACCAGCCGCTGGCGGCCCAACTGATCGACCGGCTCGTCCAGGCCGACCTGCACTATGTGGCCCACGAATACCTCAACGAACACTGGACGGTGTTCCACGTGGCTGACGTGCTCGCGATGTTCGACAGCATCGGCCTCAGGCACGCGGGCCGCCTCCCCTACCACCACAACCACTGGGAGCTGTGCGCGAAGCCGCAGTTCGCCAGCCAGTTTCAGGGTGCCGACCTCTCGACGCTCGAGACGCTCAAGGACCACCACGCCAACGCGATGTTCCGCTGGGACCTTTTTTCCCCACGGCCACGGGAAACGTGGACGCCGCGTCAGCGGGCCGAGGCGACGGATGACCTCTTCTTCAGGACCGCCTCGCCCCAAGCGTCACTGCCACACACCGTCACCTACGGCAGCGTGACGGCCGGGATTGCCGGTCCACCCCACGACCGGATGCTCGAGGTTATGGGGCAGGCGAGTTGGTCGCTCCCCATGCTCCTCGACGAGCCGCAGCTGTCGCAATTCACCCCGGAGTCGCTGATCGAGGCGGTGGATGCGGGGGTAGCAATGGGGCTGTTTCGCGTCGACGGCGGCCCGGTCATCGATCCAATCCCGCCGGTCGAAAAGATCCTGGCAAGTCGACTGAGCGTTCCGCACCCGTTCAACCGCCGCGGGCTCACGCGCCACGACCTCGTCAACGAACAGGTCGGCCTTGCGAGCCTGACGACCGGCGCGGGCCACGAGATCGGCGACCTCCATGCCGTCATCCTCGACGAGCTGATCTCGGGCGGCACCCGCGGCCTCGAGGATCGGATCGCCGATCGGCTCGCGCGGACCGAAAAGCATCTGCGCGAACACACCTCGGGACGGCCGATCACCAATCCGGTCGAACTCTCAAAGGCCGTTCACGCCATCTGCGCCGACTTCTTCACGACGGTGCTGCCGGAGCTGGTGCGGCAGGGGATCGTGGTGTGGGACCGGGATCAGGCCGTGGGCAACGCGTTGTAGATCTGCTTCGCCAACTGCACCATGCCTTTGCGTCGATCGCTCGTCTGCTTGGTCCTCAAGTGCTCCTCCGCCAGCTCGGCGATCCAACAGGCGATCCGAATCCAGGCGGCCTGATTTCCAGCTCTCCGATAGGCATGATAGAAGGGTAGAAGCCGATCGATCGTCGCCACCTGATCACCGCGGCTGCCAAAGAAGACCTTCGTCGCTTGCTCCCATTCACCCAGGGTGAAGACTTGGCCCTTCGGCAGCGAATTGGCAACGTTCTCCTGGCGAACGGCCTTGGTGATCTCTGTTACCAACCGATCGGACACGGCCCGGATTTGATCGTTCGCCGGCCGGACTTCCAAGGTGTGAATCAGCGGCGCATTCTGAAGCGTTAGCCATAACCTGTCGTCGCTGGTCATCGTCGCCGGATCGTCGAGCGAACGAGCGACACCGATGGCGACGAGCAATTCGTAACTCCGTGGAAACTCGTTACGAAACCGACTGAAGTCAGTTTGACCGATCCAGCCATGCTTGTCGATTCGTTCGACGACGAGCCCACAGCCTCCGTTGAAAAGGCCGGCGTGATGGGAGTTGACATAGAAGGGATGCGACCGAAACTCGTTTTTGATCAAACGCGATCGGTCGTTCCGCCAAAGCGGCGGGAAGACCCAGCGGCTGATGCCCCAGGAAGTCGCGGCCTTCTTTGATTTTTTGTTCGCGATACGTTGGAGCGCCAGCGTGGCGTAGTCCTCGACGAGCTCCCGATCCTCACGAATCCAGTCGAGGATCGCAATCTCGGCCGACGAGCCATTGTCGGTGAGAAAACTCGCCAGCAGGTGGGCAGAGATGCGGGCTGTTGGATACACCGCGAAGTCGGATTTGGTGGCGTCGCCATGCTTTCCAGGCAGGGGATACTGCGTGATATTCGTATTGCCAAGCTTCCGCAGATTTCGCCCTTCGCTGAGGCAGGCAAAGAAAGGATCGCCGGCGTTTTCCATGAGAATCGACGTGTATTCACGGACGTTGCTCGGGATCTCGAACGGACTCCCAACGCCGAATGAAAAGTCTGAGTATCCGCCCGGTACCGGATCGATCGCAAAAATGTTGGCCCGGATGGCCTGCAGGCCTGCGGTGGCTGCCATGGCATGGGCGAGCATGATGCACGTCACCGCACCGCGGCTGTGCCCCACGAGATTGACGCTCGTCAGCGGCGGGGCGAGTTGCTGGCGTTCCTGGAGCGATGCAATCGTTTCCGAGACGTTGTTTTGCCAGCCCGTCCCGAAGCCGATCCCCCGGGCCTTGCCATAGCCGCCCGGTTTGTCCTTCGAGCCGGGGCCACCCTTGAGTTGCCGGTAGTCGGTCAACTGCTGATGCATCAGCGTAAACAGGTGATGGTGGCTGACCCCGGTTTGCTTGTTGAGAAACTCCCGGCCGACCTCATGACCTGTTCCCATGAAAAACAGCGTTGCAACATCGTCCATGGCTCGATTCTCCTGGGCCGAGGTCAGGTCAGGCGGCATCTCGCCACGTCACACCAACGCGACGTTGATTACACCGGCTCACAGTCCAGCCGCCGAAAATCGGGACGACAACGGCGAGGAGCGGCTAAAAATCATCGCGCGTCATGAAATCGGTAAAGTGCGTCACCATGCCCTCAAACGCATCAAAGCCATACTTTTTCGCGATCTCATCATCGCCCCAAAGCTTGAGGTTGACATTGCCGACAACTCGTTGCTTGAGCACCTGCCAGCCGCGCGTCAGCAGTGCCGCGACAGCGTGCCTGCGATCGCTCTTGGGCTTGAGGGCCGCGTGTGTCGACGCCTGCCCGATGATCAGGCACAGATTGGCAGCTTTTGTATCACGCGTTTGAATCGCGTCCTCATCGTAGTCATCGTCGCCCGGCCAGGCGCCGGCCATGTGATACACCTGCAGCGCGTCGTCGATGAGGGCGATCTGCTCCTTCCTCGACGCCTTGCCGGTGAGGAGCCCGGCTTTCACCTTGCTCATGGCAACCCACTCGGCGACGGTGGGCAGCTCGACGTTCGGGGCGGAGACTGTCAACCCCTTGAGCTTGGCTCCGAGTTCCACCATCGATCGGGCAATCGCCCCGTTGGTGCGATTGAGTTCGGCGATCGTGTCTCGGAGCCTCTCGGCGTAGGAGAACACCTCGGGAGGGGTGAGATAGACCGACTTGCGCCACTTGGAGCGGTAATATGACGCCCCGCCGATCGTGAGGGCACGGTAGACCACACTGCAGCAATTGCGCGACGTCGACACCTTCTTCCAGGGGATCGCCCTCGCACCCGCCACCTTCGCCTTGGCCTGTGCATTCACACCCTTGGTGGCAGCCTCGAAGCCCATCCACCAGTGATAGATCCGCTCGACATCGAGCCCGAGTTGCGTGCCCCCCGTGGCGTCGATCGCGGGGATCTCGCACTCCAGGTCGGGTTTGTTGAAGATCTGCCCGTAGTTAAACGTGTACGACTGGGTCCCCACCGCCACCTGCGTAGGGGTCTTTGTGAGGGTATTGGAGAGCCGGTTCGTGCGCACCTGTCCCGGTCGCAATGGCCTCATGCCGAGGGCAAGCGCCTCGTTCCTCGCGTCGTTCCTGATGCCCGTCTGGACGCGAAAATCGTCCTGAAGGGCCTGCGTCTTGCCCGGTTCGCCCGACGTACCCTCCGGCACCCACGTGATGTAGGTCTTTCCGGCGTCGGCCTCGACGGCCAAGCCGAGGTGGCCCGATGTCTTGTGGCCCGGCCCCCAATAACAAACGACAACACCCTTGGCCATGATGCTCCCTCTCAACTCCCGCGCGGATGACGAGGCCATTCCGTGATGTGGCCCCCTCGCACCAACGACGCTTCGAACTAGATGTCAAAACTGATCGAACCGATCGCCATCATGTCGATCTCTTCCTCGCCGTCGACGACGAACGATCGCCGCCCCACGCCTACGATCGCCTCCCCTTCCTCGCCCAGCCAGTCGGTTCGCCGGCCGAGTCGGGACGCAACATCGGCCCCCTTGATCGTGCCGTAGACCGCGGGCAAGTGGACCTGCGCATCGAACGCGTCCTTCACGACCATCCGCACGGGTCGCCAGATGAGGTCGAGCGGCCGCTCCGGCGGCGTGAACTCGATCAACTGCACGCGCCGCATCTCGATCCAGTAATACTTTCCCGTCTGCGTGAGCACCTCGATGACCTCCGCCGTGATGTCGTCGAGATCACGGAAATCGGAGAAGCTCCGCTCTTCTTCATTGGCCAGCGTGAGTTTGCCGGCCAGGGGCGGACGGGCTTTTTCAGCACGCTCCACCAACCTGCCCGCCTCCGCAGCCTTGCCCGCGCGCAGCAGCACGAACGCCTCCAGGCGGTCGCGAACCTGCTGATCGGCGCCGTCGAGCAGCTCGGGAACACGCCCCTCGTCGTAGAACTGCCGCCGCGCCGCCTCGGCGCGCAGAAGATGCCGGATCGGAATGGCCGACACCGCCGCACGGGGCTCGACGGCAATCATGGCGTCGAACTGCGCGTCGGCGCGGTCGTGCTGGCCGGAGAGGACGAGCAGTTCGGCGAGCAACCAGCGTGCCTCGAGGTCTTTCGGCTTCGCCTTCACCTCACCGGTCGCCGCCTGGATCGCCTCGTCCAGATTCCCCGTCGACAAGAGTTTCCCTGCCGTTGTCATTGTTTTCCCTTTTTCGTTGATCACGAGCGTTTGTCGGCCCTTCGCACCAAGGTAACGAGCCTCAGCGTCGCATCGAGCCGATCGAGTTGAAAGTGTGGCTGAAGCCGCATGATCACGCGGTAGGACCCGGCAGTACCGGGTTCCTCGCGGACCTCGACATGGGCCGCCCGCAGCGGCATCTTGGCCCGCGTTTCGGCAGAGGCCTGGTCGTCGGGGGTGACATACTGGTTCACCCATTCGGAGAGGAGTCGCTCAAAGCCCGGGCCATCGGCGAACGCCCCGACTTTGTCCCGACCGATCACCTTCAGGTAGTGGGCGAACCGCGACACGCAGAGCACGTACTGGAGCATCGACGAAATCCTGGCGTTCACGGTAGCGACTGCAGAGTCGTACCGGCCGGACGCATGGAGCGAAGCATTGGAGTGAAACACCGCGCGTCCGTTGGGCCCAGAAGAGGAGAGAGCGATCAATCCGGCCTGATCGAGATCCATCTGGACAGGCTCGGTGACGAACACCTCGACTGGCCCCCTCACCGCGGCATCGTGGTCGAGGCCGGTGAATCCTTCGACGGGGAG
>Ga0208249_1000152_pt1 | contig 21636 bp, 12 predicted proteins | sample CryBogmetaGMA1M_FD_184546 | JGI IMG/M metagenome (GOLD analysis project Ga0208249, IMG submission 184546) | Freshwater microbial communities from Crystal Bog, Wisconsin, USA - MA1M (SPAdes) | ecosystem: Environmental > Aquatic > Freshwater > Lake | place: Crystal Bog, Wisconsin, USA | collected...
AGCGGTTCGCGGGGCCCTCCGCCGTCGCGTTACGAATCCGATCGAAGTCCCCGAGGAACGACCGATGAGCCCCCTTGCCACCGCGATCCCCTCCCCTGCCCCGACCTCGCGGCAGCCGCTCCGCCTGGTGATGCACGGTGCCGCGGGACGCATGGGGCAGCGGATCATCGCCTGTGCGGCAGCGGAGCCAGAGCAGTGGAAACTCGTGGCGGCGATCGATCGCGCCGGTCATCCGTTGGCCGGCACCGACGCCGGCACGCTCGCCGGGGTGGCGGCCGCCGGGGTGGGAATCAGCGACAGCTGGACCTGCCCTGCCGATGTCGTCATCGACTTCTCTCTCCCGGGGGCCGTGGCGGCGATCGCCGCGGCCTGTGTGGCCAGGAAGGTGCCACTTGTCGTGGCGACCACCGGGCTCGAGGCCTCCGACCAGGCGGCGATCCACGAGGCCGCCAAGGAGATCGCGATTCTCCAATCGCCGTCGATGAGCCTGGCGGTGAACGTCGCGATGGACCTCGTGGCTCGGGCCGCGGCGCTCCTCCACCGCACCGGCGTGCGGGCCGACGTCGAGATCGTCGAATGCCACCACCGCCACAAGGAGGATTCGCCGAGCGGCACGGCGCTCAAGTTCGGCAGCCTCGTCCAAGACGCGATGGGGCAGACGCGGGCCGCCCACGGCCGCGAGGGGCGCCCCGGCGCCCGACCAGCCGACGAGATCGGCTACCACGCCGTCCGCGCCGGCGACAATCCCGGCGAGCACACGATCCTCTTCGGCCTCGAGGGGGAGTCGCTCTCGGTCAACGTCCGCGCTACCAACCGCGACTGCTACGCCCGGGGGGCCCTGGCCGCCGCGGCATTCCTCGCCGGGAGGCCGGCGGGGCTCTATTCGATGCGCGACGTCCTCGGGATCGCCTGACGCCCCCCGACGTTTCCCCCGCAGGAATGGGTGTCACGCCCCCGAAGGGCTCCGGCTACAATTTCAGCCCGAGCGCCTCAGGGGGGATTGGGGCCTTGCTTCCGAGCGCGACGCCCCGTCCGATGCCACACTTTTTCCGCAGGGATCAGCATGCGAATCAACGCTTGGCTCCGATCGATCACGATGCTCGGCTCGATCATCGGCTCGATGGTCCTCGGGACCGTCGCACCGGCGGACGATTTTCCCACGCCGCCGAACACCGAGAAGTCGACCGAGACGCCGATGGATCCGGCCGAGGTCTGCCGAACGGCCAAGCTTCCCCCCGGCTTCGCGCTCCAGGTGTTTGCCGCCGAGCCCGACGTTCAAAACCCGATCGGGCTGTGCACCGATGCCCAAGGGCGGGTGTGGGTGGCGGAGAACTTCACTTGGGCGGGGAGCAACCTTGGCGCGTGGGATGACACGCTCCGCGACCGCGTCACCGTGCTCACCGACACCGACGGCGACGGCAAGCACGACGAGCGGACGGTGTTTTGGGATGGCGGCACGCGGCTGACGAGCGTGGCGGTGGGCCTCGGGGGCGTGTGGGTGATCGACCTTCCCCACCTCCTCTTCATCCCCGACCGCAACGATGATCTCGTCCCCGACGGCCCTCCCGAGATCGTCCTCGACGGCATCGACGAGAAGAGCGTTGGCCACACCCCCTGCAACGGCTTGAAGTGGGGCCCGGATGGCTGGCTGTGGGCCCGGCACGGGATCCAGGGAACGTCGCGGATCGGTGTCCCGGGGGCGGGAGATTCGCAGCGGGTGGAGATCAACACCGGCGTATGGCGTTACCACCCCGGCCGCAAGGTCGTCGAGGGGGTGATCTCCGGGATGACAAACTCCTGGGGCACCGACTTCGACGAGCATGGCGAGACGTTCGTGATCAACACCGTCATCGGCCATCTCTGGCATGCGGTGTACGGGGCGCACACCGAGCGGATGTACGGCACCGATCTGGAATCGCATGTCTACGACCTCGTCCCGCAGGTGGCCGATCATGTCCACTGGGACACCGGCGAGAAGTGGAGCGACATCCGCTTCGGTGTTTCCGACAAGACCAGCGCCGCCGGCGGGGGCCATGCCCACATCGGCCTGATGATCTACGGCGGCACGAACTGGCCGCAGGAGTACCGCGGCGGCGTGTTCACCCTCAACCTCCACGGCCGACGGATCAACCAAGACCGCCTCGCGCCGCTCGGGGCCGGCTACACCGCGTCGCATGGCGACGACCTCTGCTTCATCACCGATCCGTTCTATCGCGGCATGGATCTCGTCAGTGGCCCCGACGGCGGGGTTTACATCGCCGATTGGTCTGACACCGGCGAGTGCCACGACCATGACGGCGTCCATCGCACGAGTGGCCGGATCTACAAGCTTGTCTACGGGGCACCGCGGACCCCGGCCCGCGTCGATGTCGCCGCCCTCGAGGGGACATCCCTGCGCGGTAACCTCCTCGTCGCCGACCAGTGGTGGAGCCGCGCGGCGGTCCGCGAGTGGCAGAAGCGGGCGCTGCGTGGCGATGACCTCGCCGCCGACATCGCCTGGCTCCGTGGGCAGGCGGCCACGGCTGCCGATCCCGCGCACCGCCTCCGCGCCTTGTGGGCCTTGGCCGCGATCAACCAGCCCGCGATCGACCACACGACAGCCCTCGACGAGGCGTTCCTCCTCGAGCGGCTCGGTGACGCCGATCCGTTCGTCCGCAGCTGGGGCGTGCGGCTCCTCGTGGACGCGTGTTCGCCGGGGGGCAGCCAGCCCTCCCCTGCAGCGGTCGAGCGGCTTGTCGCCCTGGCAGCCACCGATCTGGCAGGTCCTGTGCAGCTCCATCTCGCCTCAGCGGTCGGCCGGCTCGCCGACGGCCCTGCCTGGAACGTCGCCGGGGCGCTTGCCGGCCATGACACCTTCGCCACCGATGCGCAGTTTCCCAAGCTCGTCTGGTTTGGGCTCGCGCCGTCGGTCGCCCGGCATCCCGATGCGGCAGTGGCCCTTGCCGGCACCGCGGCACTGCCGCAGCTGCGCCGAAACCTTGCCCGGTGGGTGGCCGGACGCGTCGACGACCGCCCCGACCTCGTGGCGGCGCTCCTCAAGGCGGCCGTCGACGGCGATCCCTCGCGGCGCCGCGACCTCGTTACCGGACTGGCCGACGGCCTCCGCGGCTGGCGGCAGGCCTCGCCCCCGGCCGGCTACGCGGAGATGTCGGCGGCGCTGGCCGCGTCGCCCGACGAGGCCACCGTGCAGGCCGTCCGTGAGCTCGATGTCCTCTTCGGCGAAGGGCGGGGCATGGAGACCGTTCGGCAGGTGGCCCTCGATGGCTCGGCCCAGCCCGAGGCCCGACGGCAAGCGGTGCGAACGCTCGTGGCCACGGTGCCCGAGGATGGCGCCACGCTCCTCCAGGGGCTCCTCGGTGACCGTCCCGTGATCGCCGAGGCGCTTGCGGGACTGGCCCGGTACGACCACCCGGACACCCCGGCCAAGGCCCTCGGGTCTGCCGGGATCTATGCCCCCGCCGATCGGGCGGCCCTCGTCGATCTCCTCGCTTCCCGGCCGGCCTACGCTGCCAAGCTTCTCGATGCAGTCGAGGGGGGGCAGATCCGTGCCGAAGAGATCTCCGCCTTCCATGCCCGGCAGATTGCGGATTTCGGCGACGCGGCACTCGCGGAGCGGCTTGGGAAGCTGTGGGGGCAGGTGCGAGTGAGCGCGGCTGACAAGAAGGAACTTATCGAGCGCTGGCGGAGCGAACTCTCAGCCGACGTCATCGCGGCGGCCGACCGCGGCCATGGCCGGGCGCTTTTTGCCAGGGACTGCGCGAGCTGCCATGTGTTGTTCGGCGAAGGGCGCAAGCTCGGCCCCGACCTCACCGGCTCCAATCGCAGAAACCTCGACTACCTCCTCGAGAACGTCATCGATCCGGGGGCGAGTGTCGGGGCCGACTTCCGGGCCGTGTCGTTCGTCCTTGCCGACGGCCGGGCCGTGACCGGCGTGATCAGCGCTGCCGACGAGCGGACACTCACCGTTCAGACCGCCCAGGCGCCGATCGTCCTCGACCGCCACGACATCGCCGAGCAGGTGGTGCAGCAGCAGTCGCTCATGCCCGAAGGTCTGCTCTCGAAGCTTTCGGACGATGACGTCCGCGACCTCGTCGCCTACCTCACCTCGCCCGACCAGGTGCCCCTCCCCGCGGGCGACTCGGCCGCCATCGACCGCCGCTGATCGCTTTCGAGAGGGACGTGAGATGGGAGAAGCGAGAAGCCGCCGTGACCAGCCCCGCGCTTCGCGGCGGGCGTTTCTCGATCTCTCCATCGGTGCCGGGATCGGCGGGGGACTGGGGCTGTCGCTCGGCGGCCTCCTCCGGGCCCGCAGCGCCGGGGCTGAGGTGGCGGTGGCCCGTCCCATCCGCGCCTGCATCCTCCTCTTCTGGTACGGCGGTCCGAGCCATCTCGATACGTTCGACATGAAGCCGTCGGCCCCCGCCGACATCCGCGGCGAGTTTGCCTCGATCTCCACCGCGGTCCCCGGCGTGCGGATCTGCGAGCACCTCCCGGGGCTGGCCCGGGTGATGGACAAGATCGCGATCGTGCGGAGCATGCACCACGAGGCGAATCTCCACGATTCGGCTTCGATCCATGCCCTCACCGGCCGGCCCCTCGAGGGCCCGGATCGAGAACTGTTCGTGCCGACGCGGCAGTTCTATCCCTCCCATGGAAGCGTCGTCTCGGCCCTCAATCCGGCTCCTGTCGGCGAGGTGCCTTTCGCATCGCTGCCGCATGTGTTCCGCAATGTCCATCCTGTTCCCTGCCAGGGTGGCGGCTTCCTCGGGGCGGCGCACGATCCGCTTCTCGTCGACGTCGATCCGGTAACGCGGACGTATCCTGTCGATGCCCTCCTGCCGCGGCAGGGCTCCAACGCCGCCCGTCGCGCAGGCCGCCTCGGCCTCCTCTCGGCCCTCGATCACGCTACCGCGGCGGTACCCGGAGCCAATCCCTTTTCCGCCTTCACCGACCGGGCCTGTCGCCTCCTCGAATCGGAGGCGATCCGCGACGCGCTCGATGTCTCGCGCGAACCGGCCGCGGTGCGCGAGGCCTACGGCTTCACAGCCGACCCCCTCCCCACCGGCGAGGTCAACGGTGGCGGCGGCGAGATGGGGGTGGCACGACAGATGCGCGGCCAGAATCTCCTCGTGGCCCGGCGGTTGGTCGAGGCGGGGGTGCCGTTCGTGAATGTCTACGACTACCGCCAGCAGGGGCAGAACTGGGACGCCCACGCCAAGTGTGCGAGCCAACACAAGAATCATCTCCTCCCGATCGCCGACCGGTCGCTCGCCGCGCTGATCACCGATCTCGATCAGCGCGGCCTGCTCGAATCGACGCTCGTCGTGGCGATGGGGGAGTTTGGAAGGACGCCGAAGATCAATTCCGGCGCCGGCCGCGACCACTGGCCCCATTGCTATTCGGTGCTCCTCGCCGGCGGTGGGATCCAGGGGGGAGCGGTTCACGGGCAAAGCGACCGGATCGGGGCTCATCCCGTGGCCGATCCGGTCACGCCGGGGGATCTGGCCGCGACGATCTTCTGGCGGTTCGGGATCGATCCGGCCCAGGAGATCCACGACCCGCTCGGCCGGCCGCATCGCATTGCCACAGGCTCTCCCATCCGGGCGATCTTCTGAAGCAGGCACCGGGGCGAGCGCGGCCCCTGGCCCATCTCCGCAAGAGTCACTCCCGCGCCGGCGGGAGGAGAAACGGCGCCCGGTACACCAGCCGCTCGAGATCGCGGGCCGACCCCTCAACGAGCACCGGCCCGCTGTCGGCAGCGAGGGAAAGGGCGTCTGTCGCCTTCCCCGTCACTGTCTCGACCCACTCTCCGCAGCGGATCATGCCGTCGGCCGGCTCGCAGCCGTTGGCCGCGAGCATCCGGCGGACGCGGTCGACGAGCTTCGCCGCATCATCCTTTGGCTGCCGGGCGTCGATCCGGGCGACGATGTCTTCGGGCGCGAGTTCCGTGCCGAGCCGATAGGAGATGTTGCCGAGATGGCACAGCGCCGTCGACTGCACCCCTTCCCCGATCTCGGCGGCGAGGCGTTGCGGATCGTGGGCCCGGACCGCGGCGAGGAAGTTGGCGACATGCTTTTCGAAATGGTTTCCCTCACCGGAAATCGTCTTCACCGGCATGCCGGCAGGATCGAGGACGGCCACCGTCGGGCTGTGTGCCTTCCAGACGACGCTTCCCTCGGTGCCGTGGATCTGGATCCCCATCCCCAGCCCGTCAACGTCGGCGACATCTTTGAGATTGCGGATCTCGGTGACGAGGGTCACGTCGGGGAAGAGCGTCAGGCTCGTCTGCGTGTGGGGCGTCTCGGCGGCGTCGGCATAGCCTGCGCGGGTGCCGAAGGAAAGCGTCGCCAAGCCGGGCCCCGAGAGATCGAGCATGTTCCGGGCGGCGTCGAGGAAGTGGATCCCGTTGTTGCCGAGATCGCCGTCGCCGGTCGGCCAGAACCAGTGCCAGTCGTAGTGGAACTGCGGCCGCGTCAGGGGAGCGATCGGCGCAGGCCCGCAAAACAGGTCGTAGTTCACTCCCGCCGGCGGCTGGAAAGCGCCCGGGCCCCCGATCGGCGCCCGGTGCCCCGTATAGAGCATCCGGGCGAGCGTCGGCTTGCCGATCCCGCCGGCCGCGAGGAAGGCGCGCGTCTCGCGGAGGCAGGGGAGCGAGCGGGCCTGCGTGCCCCCCTGGCAGACGCGCCCCAGACGGCGCGCTGTGGCCGCCAACCTCTGTCCCTCCTCGATCGAATGACAGACCGGCTTCTCGACATAGGCGTCCTTGCCGGCCTCCATCGCGAGGATCGCGGCCAGGGCATGCCAGTGGTTCGGCGTGGCGACGGTGACGACGTCGAGGGAGGCGTCGTCGAGGGGCGTGCGGAGGTCGGAGGCGACGCGCGGCCGCGAAGCAGCTCTGAGGGCGATCTGGTCGGCGAGCTTCTCGGCACGGCCGCGGTCGGGATCGCAGACCCAGCTCACGCGGGCCCCATGCCGGCCGGCGAGCTCCTCGGCATGGGCAGGCCCGCGGATCCCGCAGCCGAGGATCGCGACGGAGATTTCGTCGAGTGGAGAAGACCCTGCCGCGACGGCATCGGCCCGGGCCGAGCGCCACCATCCCCCCTGCCCCGCACAGGCCGCCAGCGCCGCGCTGCGGGCGACAGCCTGACGCCGCGTGAACCTCTTGCCGGGCATCGGATCCCCCTCTGAAAAAACGGACGTCGGTGACGCCCTGATCAGCCCATCAGTTCCTCGATCGGCTTGCCGTGGTCGACGACCGGCGTCGGGCGGCCATTGAGATCGTCGATCGTCACCCGCGGGGCGTCGATGCCGAGGTGATGGTAGATCGTCGCCAGGAAGTCGCCGGCCGTGCAGCGGCGCTCGGTGACATCCTCCCCCTTGCGATCGGTGGCCCCGATCACGCGGCCGGTCTCGATCCCGCCGCCGGCCCAGATGTTGGAATAGGCCCGCGGCCAGTGGTCGCGGCCCGGCTGCTTCGTTCCTGCCGGAGCGCTCGCCGCCCCCTCCCCCGTGCTCGGTGAATACTCGATCCGTGGCGTGCGGCCGAACTCACCGGTGACGACGACGAGGACTCGCCTGTCGAGGCCCCGGTCGTAGATGTCTTCGATGAGTGCCGTCACCGACTGATCGTAGGCATCGGCCCGGTAGCGGAGGGCATCGAAGACATGATGGTTGACGGCATGGTCGTCCCAGTTGCCGACCCGGCCACACAAGGGGCCTGCGAGTTGCGTGGTGACGATGTCGACCCCCGCCTCGACGAGACGGCGGCACATGAGGAGCTGCTGGCCCCAGGCGTTGCGGCCGTAGCGGTCGCGGGTCGAGTCGTCCTCGCGCGAAAGGTCGAAGGCCTCCTTCGTGCGGGCGTTGGTGAGGAGCGTCATCGCCTGAGTCTCGAATTGATCGAGGGCCTGGAAGTCGGCCTGCTTTTCGATGGCGCGCTCGAGGGAATCGAATTGCCGGCGGAGGGCGACGCGGCGGTCGAGGCGGGCGCCGTCGCGGCCACTGGCGGTACCGATGTGGGGCACGGTGAAGCTCGGCTGATTCGGGTCGCCGGAGACGACGAACGGCTGGTAGGCGTCGCCGAGGTAGGCCGGCCCGTTGTATTCCAGGGGCGGACTGACGCCGACGTACCGGGGGAGCGGGTTGTCGCGCGGCCCCTCCTTGGCGCGGAGGTAGTTGGCCACCGTCATCCAGTCGGGGAACTTCGGCTTCGGCTTGTCGCGGGTGTCGGGATCGCCGGAGAGCATCTGCATCGAACCGGCCGGATGGCCGCCGGCCGTCTGCTGCATCGAGCGGAGGACGGTGAACTTGTCGGCGATCCGCGCCTGCCGGGGGAGGAGCTCCGTGAACTGCACCCCGGGGATCTTCGTCTGGATCGTCTGGAACGGGCCGCGGTACTCGCTCGAGATCTCAGGCTTGGGGTCGTAGGTGTCGATGTGGGAGGCACCGCCCGGGAGCCAGACCATGATCACGGCCGTCGGCTGCTTGCCGGCGGCCGGCGTCTCGGCCCGCGCCCGGAGGACGCCGGGGAGCGACAGCCCGCCCAAGCCGGCCATGCCGACGCGGAGCAATTCCCGGCGCCCCATCGCTCCGGCGTGCGGCATCCGTCCGAAGGGACCGGGGCAGTTGGCGGAAAACAGGCTCATGGGGTGGCCTCCTTGGCGGCGGGAGTCACCCGCACGTGGATCGGCGTTGAGACGAGGATTTCGGCGATGTCGGTGGGAGCAGGGGGCGTGGCTTGGCCGGCTGTCACCGGGACATATTTCGTCACGGCGCTCGTCACCAGCGCGAAGGCATGGTCGCCCGGGGGGATCTTCAGCTTGGCAAGATCGATGGCGAGCGGCTTCGGCGCCGCAACGTCGAGTTCGAAGCCGGGAATCTGATCGAAGCCGGGGCCGATGACGCGCATCTGGAACGTCGCGCCTTGTACCTCAGCCCGCTTGATGAGTTCGAGCGGCACGTCGATCGCCGTCCCCTCGACGGCCTCGAGCGGCGACGCCTGAGTGACCCCTGCCCCGGTCGTGCGGAGCGTGAGGGGAGAAGGCTCGCTGCCACCGGCCGACAGGGTGGCGTCGGCGAGGAGCCGCGGGAAGGGAATCTCCGACCAGCCATCGCGGATTGGCCAGCATTGGCCGGCAAGCCGGCAGCGGCGTTCCATCGGCGCGCCGCCGGCCGTGCCGCGGCCGGTGATCGAGATGGAGGCCAGATTCCGCGGGGGGGAGTCGCTAACGCTGACGAGAATCTGTCCGCGGGTCGCCCCGGCCGGAATCCGCAGGCCGGTAGCGCTGACTCCTTCCGGTAGGCCGGTGACGCTCAGGTCGATCGGGCCGTCAAAGCCATCGCGGCGGATCGCCGCCACCTCGAGGCACACCGACCCGCCAGCGCGGAGTGCCAGCGGCTTGGAGAGGGCCGCCCTGTCACCGTTGCGCAGTTCCATGTGGAGCGGCCAACAAACGAGGGCGAAGTCGGGTTGGGCCTTGCGGATCGTGAGCCGGTAGATCGCCTGTGGATCATCGCGGGTGCCGCCGAAGAGGTCGCGGATCTGAAGGCGGTGGGTGCCCGTCTCCTTGATTTCGAGCCGGCCGAGGCAATCGGCCGAGCCAGCTTCGTACGGAGGGCCGTCATAGGCGTAGTGGTTCGTCGAGGGCTTGATCGGGGCGGGGATGTCGGCCAGTTCCGCCACGTCCTCGAAGGCCCCGGGGGCTCCGTCGGGGCCCGCCGGCAGGCGGCGCTCGACGACGACGGCAGGATTCGTCGGTGCCCCGATCCGCTCGGAGGCGACCTCGATCCACCACACATCCCCCGCCGTGGCCTCGAACTCGAAGCTGTCGACATCGGCCGCCGGGAAGAATCGCCCGCCGAGATCGAGCGGCAGCGTCACCTGCTGCGCCGCTTTCGGATCAGCCCCTTCGATCTCTTCGATGGCAGGCGTCGCCGGCAGACCCGGAGGGGGCCAGGAGAAGGTGAGGACCGGGGCGACGGCTGCCTGCCGCTCCGGGAGCGGAGCGCCGGCGGGGAGATCATGGGTGAGGAGCCGGTAGAAGCACTCAGGGCCCCCCTGAAACGAGAGATCGTGGAGCTTGACGAGATACGTGGCAGTGGCCGGGGCGGTGAAGTCGAGGAGGCCGCCGCGGCGTTCGGCGACGAGATCGGCGCCGGTGGCATCGGCGAGGATGAGGACGGGGCGGAGCTTCGACTCGATCCCCCGCGCGGCACAGTCGACGACGACGCGCTGCCCCTTTTGGAGCTCGAGGCGGTAGTAATCGGCAGCTTGCGCGGTCGCCTGGGCATTGCAGACCATCCCCGGGGCAAGCGGAAAGGCCTGAGCCGGGGTGGTGTTGGCCGCGGTGCGGAGGGCCTCGGGATGCGTCCCGATCGTGAACACACGCGGCGACGATACGCCCAGTGCCGTCATCATCCGGGCATCGTGGAGCCCCGGCGGCACGTCAGCGGCGATGGTCACCAGGAATCGATCCTTCTCCGGCTTTCCCTCGCCCGAGAGGATGGGCGTGGCGGTGATGCCGGGATGGGAAAAGAGGAGTTGCGGCGCGACCGTCTCGCCGCCAGTCACCCAGCCGTCGAGGAGCTCGCCCGACACCTTCACTTCGACCGTCGTCGCCCCCTGTCCGTCCCCCGGCTTCTGGGCGCCTGCCGGCACGAGTGTGAGCAGGCGTGGCAGAGGCAGGCAGACCGACTGGGCGCGGAGGTCGGCAACGAAGACGGCCGCCATCGACAGGGCGAGAGCCCAGATGCCAATCCAGCGGCGATCGATCGGGCAAAGCGAGCGTGGGCGGGGCATCGAGAGTCTCCTGCGCCGCGGGGCGGCCCATGGATGATGTTCAGTGATTGAAGAGGAATTCTTTGGCATTGAGCAGCGCCCAGAGGAGGTCCTCGAGGTTTTCGCGCCGGGCCTGGGGATCGGGGAGCGGTTGCCCTTCGGGCGAGGTCCGCGGCTCGGCGATCACGCCCACGGCCTGCGCCATCTCCGCGTCGGTGGGGAGGCGGGCGAACGTGGCGAGGAACACCTCGCGGATCTTCTCAGGATCGGTGGAGTCGTCTTTCGAGAGCCGGTCGGCTCGGCCGCCATCGGCGGAGAGCTTCCCCTTGATGTCAGCCGCCGAAAGGAGGTGGAGGCTCTGCGAGAGACTCGACGACTGCACCCGCTCGCACTCGCAAACGCTCTGTCCATCGGGGCGGCCAAACACCTGGAGAAAGGGGGAGGAGCGGTTGTAGCTCGTGTCGGGGAGCGCGATCGCCCGGGTGCCGGCGGGGAGATTCGCGAACGTCGTGCTCGATCCGGTGACCGCATCGATCGAATCGAGGAGCACCTCGGCGGGGAGCCGGCGGGGGAGGAAGTGGGAGAAGTGCTGGAGATCGGCGGCATTCTCCTCCAGCGGCACGGCGCTCGTTTGGTAGGTCCGCGAGAGGGCGATCGTACGGACGAGCGATTTGAGATCGAACTTCGATTGCCGAAAGTGGTCGGCCAGGGCATCGAGGAGCGCCGGATTCGTGGGGGGATTGGTGTCGCGGAGATCGTCCTCCGGCTCGACCAGCCCCCGGCCGAGGAAGTGCTTCCAGTAGCGATTCACCAAGGCCCGGGCGAAGAACGGGTTGTCGGGGCGGACAAGCCAATCGGCCAGCCGGAGGCGGGGGTCCTCATCGGCCGGGATCGGGCCTTCCGGGGTGCCCAGCGCCGATGGGGAGATCCTGGCTGTCGTCTTCGGGTTCACCGCCGCCGCCACGCCGCGCTTGTGGAAGATGAGATCCTCGCCCCGGGTCGACGTCGAACGCCTCCCGACCTGGCTGAAGTAGGCGGCGAGGCCGTGGTAGTCGTCCTGGCTCCAGCGCTCGAAGGGATGATGGTGGCACTGGGCACAGCCGATCCGCACCCCGAGAAACAGCTGCGCCACGTCTTCGATCTGGTCCTTCGGCTCCTTGACGCGCTTGTACCAGGCGACCGGGGGATTCTCGACGATCGTGCCGGTGGCGGCGAGGAGTTCGCGGACGAAGCGATCGTACGGCTTGTTGGCGAGGAGACTGTCGCGCACCCAGGAGTGGAAGGCGAAGTTCGAGACGGTGTCGCTCGTGTCGTCGCGCCTGTTCTTCAACAGCGCCGTCCACTTGTTGGCAAACCAGTCGGCATACCCGGGGCTCGCCAGGAGACGGTCGACGAGACGCTCGCGCTTGTCGGGGGCGGCGTCGGCAAGGAAGGCCTCCGCTTCGGCGGCGGTGGGGATCGAGCCGGTGACGTCGAGCGACACCCGGCGGAGGAATGTGGCGTCGTCGCATTCCGCCGAGAGCGGCACGCCAACGGCCCGGCAGCGTTCGAAGACATGCTCGTCGATGAAGTTTCGCGGTGTCGGCAGATCGGCAAGCGACGTGCCGTGGGGAACCGTGAACGTCGCCACGGTGACCTGCCCCTGGAAGCGGACCATCACCGCAGCCGTGCCGGGGATCGATCCGATGCCGACAACGCCGGACCCATCGACCTCGGCCCTCGCCCGGTCGTTTGACTCATAGAGCGCAAGCTCCGTCACGTCGCGCGTGCTCCCGTCGGAGTAGCGAGCGATCGCCCGCAGCGGTTGGCTGGCCCCCGGCGCGAGCGTCATCCCGGCCGGTTCGACGATGAGCTTGTCGAGCGCCGGCAGGTCGCTCGGGCCGAGCCCGGCCCCCTCGCCGATCCAGCGGAGGAGCACCCGATGCGCCTCGGAGTCGGGGGCGATCCGTTGGCCGCCGCCGTGGGGCACGCTTGCTGTTGCCTTCAGAAGGAGCAGGCTCTGCTCGGGGGCTGCGGTCGACACTCGTCTGCCCCGCGCCTCCTTGAGGAGATGGTCGTAGTCTTCGTCGGGCTGGAAGCCGAGGAGCGACAGCTGAAAGCCGTTTTGACCCCCGCCGGCCTTGGCATGGCAGGCCCCCATGTTGCAGCCGGCCTTCGTGAGGATCGGCACGACGTCGGCCGTGAAGCTCACCGGCCGATCGGGGGGAACGATCGAGGCAGCGTGGGCCGCTGGGATCAGGGAGAGGTAGACCGCGGTGGCAAGCGCAGCGAGGCATCGGCTTCGCCGGCGGGCGAGGGCCCGGCAAAGGGGGGCAAGGCCACCACGAACGATCGGCTCCCTGTGTCGCGCTTCCCGTCGCTGCGGTTCCATGATCGTGTTCCGTGGCGGGAGCCGGGCCGGTTGGGGCGGGGTGAAAATCCCCCGCGTGTCGATATTCCCCGAGAAAATCCTACCTTTTCCCAGGCTCACGGTCCACTTGGGCTGCTTCCCTCCCTTCCCATCGGCTCTCTCGACCTGAATGGTGGAGTTCGAGATCCGGAGGGTACGATGTCTGCAGTCGGGGGTCTTCGTGTACGACCTTCGTCGAGGCCCGCTGATTCCGCAAACCCTCACCCAGCCCCACACCCAGTCACCGTCTCGCCAATCAGACGGCAAGGATGCGCCTCGGACTTGATCAGTCTGGGCATGATGCCCACGGTTCGGAACGTTCTTTCCCAGTGAAGGGGGTGAACCATGCCGCTCTCCGTGACCTGCACCTGTGGACTTGTCTATTCGGTTTCCTCCACGCGGGCCGGCAGCACGATGGCCTGCCGCTGCGGCCGCACCGTCGCCGTCCCGGCCGTCGAAAGGCCGACGCCGCCACCGGTCTCCGTGATCGGCCGAGATCAGCCTCACGAGGCCGATCTCGCCGACAACACGATCCAGACCATCAAGCGGATGATCCGCACGCGCGAACTTCCGGTCGCGGGCAAGTGCCCTCATTCGGGGAAGCCTGCCAACGACGTCGTCGTCTTCCGGCTCCACTTCGACCCCGATGCCGAGGAGGCCTTGGCGGCCGCCGAGCAGGCCGCGGCGTCGTCGGGCGGATGGAGTCTGTTCGGCTGGCTCGGAGGCAAGGGGGGAGGAGCGACTGCCAAGCGTCCCTCGCACGCGCTCGGCCACGATGTCTGGGTCGACATGCCGATGCGGGTGGCGCAGGAGGCCCACGCCGAGATTCTCCTCTCGCGGAGCCAGTTGCACTTTCGCGACATGCTCCGCACCGTGCCGATCTATGCCCGGCTTCTTGCCGAGCACCGCACGGCGCGGATCGAGGCCCTCCCCCGCCACAGTGACGGCCAGCCGAATCACGGCCGCCAGTGAAACGCCGCGGCGAGGGCGGGGCTCGGGAGAGTCCCCGAGGGTGGCTGCCACCGGCGCGACGGTGGGGCTGCGCTCCGCCGGCATTCGGTGTTTCGCCCCGCGCTTCCTCCCCGTACGATTCCTCGCCGGAATCCGACCGCGACCTGAGAAGCCTGCGAGGAGATCGACTTCCCTTGTTCACGATCTTGCGTCGACCGCCGGTGACCCAGCAGGGGGTCGTGATCTTCGCGCTCCAGCTCCTGTTGATCGTCCTCATTCCCGTCCTCGATGACGGCGGGCGACTCACGCCCACGCCCTACGCGTTCGCCTCGCTCGCGGTGGCGATGCTGACGGTGCGTTTCCTCGGCTACAAGCGGACCGCGGGGGCGATCGCGGCTGTCGGCATCGCCGCAATCCTCTGGGAGATCGGCCTGCCCCGCGTGCCTTCGCTGTTGCGGTTTCCGCTCTGGTTGACGATGATCGCCTCGAGCATCATCTCCGCGGTCTTGTGCATCAAGACGGCCTTCGCCCTCCGCGTGCCGCCGGTGCAACGGATCTTCTGCGGAGCCGCGAGCTTCGTCCTGATTGGTTTCGTGTTCGCGAGCATCCATGCGCTCGTCGGCATCGGCGATGGAGTTGGCTACACGCTCGTCGGCGGCGTCGAGAACGCCCGCCCGCTGCGGTGGGTTGATTTCGTCTGGTTGAGCTTTTCCACGCTCACCACCGCCGGCTTCGGTGATGTGGCGCCGGTGACTGCAGCGGCCTGCGCGATATCGACACTCGAGTCGCTCTGCGGGATCCTCTTCCCCGCCACGCTCATCGCCCGGATCGCGTCGCTCCCGGCGGTTCCCCGCGGGAATGACGACTAGTCGTCGCTCGGTTGGAGTGGCGGCACTTCCCAGGTATCGACCTCGACAACGGCGACGATGTGCGCTGCGTTGATTGAGCTGTTGGCCCGCTCGTCGGCGGAGAGCTTGACCAAGGGGAAATGCCCCCAGGGGAAGCCGTCCTTCTTGAACGGGACGATGATCTCAACGTCGAGCCACACCTGGCCCCCCGGGGCCGCCCGGACGTTGCGGACCTGATCGACGATGAGGACGTGCCCGGTGCCCAGGAGCACGCCGAAGCGGGTGCCGTCCTGAGCGAGCCGTTCGGCGAACCAGGCCGGGAGGAGATCGGCCGCCTGCCGCCGCCAGTCGGTCGGGGGGGAGCTGGCGGTGCCGTTGGGGTGGTCGCCTGTGGCCATTGGAGGGGATCCCAGAGCGTCATCGGTCGGGGGGCGTACGGGCTCTCACGCTGCGGCGGGCCCGAATTGAACCTGATGGCGAATCTAGCAGGAGGGCTCTGGAGAGAGCCAAAAATGCCGCGATGGGGCGCTCTTGTCCGGCGCGGACGGCGTCCGCGCTCGGGACAAGCCTGTGACGGCAAAGTCAGCCTATCCTGCTTGCTTTGCCCAGCTCTTAAACTACGATTTGGCAGTATTCTGAGCTCTTCGGTTCATTCCGGCGGGCGTCTCCCTCGCCGTTTGTCCCATCCCTCTCCGAGGTCGCCATCGATGGTTTCCCTGCATCCTCTCCGCCTGGCATCGGTGTCGGCCTCGCTTGTCGTGGCGTTGTTCCTAACGCTTGTTGGCGTTGAGACGCAGGCCGGCTGGCACCACCACGCCCGTCAGGGATGTTCGACGTGTGGCGTGAGTTGTGGGTCGTCGGGGGGCGGGAGCCATGGCCAGCACCGCTGCTGGCGCTACCGGCATCACGCCTCGCACGGGAGCTCGGGCGGATCGTCCGGCGGCTCCACGGGGGGCTCTTCCGGTGGCGACGCGGCGAAAGCAACTGAAACCCCGAAGGACACCGCGAAGGATGCCAAGAAGACGGCCGCCGCGGGCGTGCCAGCCGACGGCGTGATGCTCGTCGTCGAGGTGCCGGAGGACGCCACGCTTCTGGTCAACGGGCGGGAGACGAATCTCTCCGGCACGGTCCGCAATTTCGTCTCGGCGGGGCTTTCCGATGACGAGCAGTACGACTACACGATCAGCATGCGGGTGACCCGCGGCAGCAAGGTCGAGGAGCAGACGCGAACGGTGAGCGTCAGCGGCGGCCAGCGGCATGTGGTGGCGTTTGCCGCTCCGGCGGCCCCTGCAGCACCGACCTCTGAGACCGTGGCCGTGACGACGAGCCTCACGCTCCGCGTCCCGGAGGGGGCGAAGGTGTGGATCGAGGGGCAGCCGACGGCGAAGGAGGGGGCTGTCCGTGAGTTCCAAACCTCGGCCCTCGAGGCCGGCGAGACGTGGGCAGGCTATGAGGTGAAGGTGGCGATGGTGGTTGACGGCCGTTCCATCGAGACGACCAAGCGGATCGATCTCGTCGGCGGGAAGGCGATCGATCTCACGGTCGACCCGGTGGCCGCGCTCGCCGCCGATCCCGACGCTGTCGAGCCCTCCCCGGCTGTCGCGGCTGACCCCCTCGGGAGCGCTCTGTCGCTCCGCTGACAGTCGGTTTGCCCGCGCCGTCTGGGCTGCAACGCCGCTCCCGCGTCCTCCGCGCCCCGGCGTCCGCCCATCCGGTTGGGCAGTCTCTCTTTCCCCGTCGGCTGGGTTGCCGTTAGGCTTGCCTCGGCGCCGCAACCGACACGTCGTCGGCCGGCATTCGCGAGGCGTCCGCCAACGCCACCACGAAGGGAGTCGATCGATGGGCAAGGGCAACAACAGCCAGAAGAACGACAAGAAGAACAAGAAGCCGAAGCAGGAAAAGCCCAAGGCCGCGCCGAAGAAATGATTGCGGCGGCCACCCGTCCGGCCCCTGGCCGGCGGTCGATTGGGTGAACACGCGCCACGGATGGCCGAGGCCACCATCAGCCAACGTTACGGCCGGCGTCCCGACAAAGGGGCGCCGGCCGTCGCCGTCGGTGGGGGGCGCCGGTCGTTGCCGGCTGGAGTGATCGGGTTCCCCTCACCCCGGCATCTGGAACGAGACCCACTCGGAGGTGGAGCTCCCCTGGCTGTCCTCGGCGCGGACGGCGACGCGGATCGTCGATCCGCGGGCGAGGCCGGCGATCCGGGCCGTTGTCGTCGGCGCCGACACTCCGGCCACCTTCCGGGCCGCACGCCCCGTCCAGAGAAACACCGAGTAGCTCCTCGCCCCTTCCGCCCCCTGCCACGACACATCGATCGTCGTTGCCGACACGACCTTGATCGCGATTCCCGTCGGCGTCGAGACCCCCGCGGTGAGCGTGGCTTGCGCCGTCGCTGCAGCGCTGCCGGCGCTGTTCCAAGCCTCGAGCCGCCAGGTGTGTGTCGATCGGGGCGCGAGTCCCGTGAGCGTCGCCGACGTCGTGGCGGCGTCGTAGCTTCCGATCAGCGTCGCCGTGCCTCCGGTGGTCTCATAGAGCCGATAGCCATTCGCTCCCGACACGCCCCCCCAGGTCAATGTGGCCGTCGAGGAGGTGACGGCGACGGCGAGGCTCGTCGGCGCGGCCGGGGCAGTCGGGGCTGCGGCGCTTCCCCAGGCGACGAGATCGCGCACGAGCGCCTCGGCGACCGGGGTTCCCCGGCCGGTGACGAGATCGTATCCCGGGCCGGCGGTGAGCCGGGGGGTGCCGTTGCTCGAGCCGGAGACGATGTCACGGAAATCAGCCGCCGGCAGGGCGTAGAGCGCTGGAAGGAGTTCCTTGCGGCCGTCGAGCGGGGCGGCACCACGGAGGGCGCGCCCCTGAGCGACGATCGCCGCGATCCCGGCCCACTGGGGCGTGGCGATGCTCGTCCCGCCGTAGGCCACCCACGGGGTCTTGGCGCCATTGGCCTTGGAATCGCAGACGGCCAGGCCCGTGGCCGGATCGGAGACGAGGGCGACATCGGGATTGGCCCGCTTCGTCGTCGTCTGCATCACGACCCCCGCCTGATAGTTGGGGCGGGCCTCGTAGGCACTCACCCCGCCGCCGCTGCGGCCCCAGGCAGATTCGACCGCCGCGCCCCCCTTGCCGAGCGTGAGCGACGTGCCGCCGATGGCGACGACGTTCGGGCTCATGGCAGGATAGATGCCAGGCGCCCCCCGGTCGCCGCTGGCGGCGAAGAAGCTCACCGGCGGATGCCCGGCGGGGGTCGTGAAGGTGACGTCGTCGGCGGTCTCCCCCGCATACTCCCCCTGCCCCCAGCTCATCGACACCGCGACGACGCCCGGCGCCGAGCGGGCGTATTTCACTGCGGCGAGCATGTCGGCCGTGGCGTTGCTCCTGGCCTCGACCAAGAGGATCGAGGCCCCGGGGGCAGACGCATGCGCCCATTGGACGTCGAGGCAGGTCTCGGTCGACCAAGAGGCGTTGAAGGCCGGCAGCGTCGCGCCGCCGGTCTGGTTGACCTTCTGGAAGGAAGGGGGGGCGGGGATCCCGAACGTGGCGTCGAAGGTGGCGAGATCGGCGGCGATGTTCGGGCTGTCGTAGGCGGTGACGATGGCGATCGTCGTCCCGCGGCCATCGGCCGGCGTGCCGCCGAAGGAGATCTGATCGAGCCCGTAGGCATGGCGAATCTGCGCCGGCGTGAACCCGATCGGGCCAGGGGCTGCCATCGGCAGCGCCGTGCCCCGCTGCGCCGTCGACGTGGCGCTCCCGAGCCAGGCCGGCTCGAAGGCAATGCCGGGGAGGGCGCCTGACGAGACGGAGAACGCTTGCCGGGACTCGAGCCCTTCAGGGGCGTGGAGCCGCGATCGTTGCCCCTGGCCCCGATTCCTGCCAGACGATGGCCACCATCCCATGGCGTGCTCCCTCCGCGGCGGCGCTCTCTGGCGGGCAGCGCCCGCTACGGCGCTCGTTGGCCCCGCCCTCGTGGCGGTCCAATGCATCGCTCCGTCGAAAAATTCTCGGCATCCGGCCGATTCCGGCGGGTGCCCGAATGGCCCGGGCGTCAGCCCTCCGCGCTTCGGCAGGGTCGGAGGGCGTCAGGGTCGACGCCAATCACCCCATCGACGGGGCCGGGGGTGAGCGGCGGGAACCGTGTCGATCGTGACCGGTGGGATCAACCCGCCCGCCGCCGCTGGGCCATTTTCTTCCGCCGGGCCATCCAGCTGGCCGCGGCGAGGCCGGCGACCGCCATCACCCAGGTCGACGGCTCCGGCACCACCTCGAGCCTCCCGGTGAGCTCGTCGAAGCGAAGATACTGCTCGGTCGTGCCGTACGTCGACACCCACTCGTCGGGCCCGTGGCGGTAAAACCAGACCCCCGCGTAGGCGCCGGTACCGGCGGCGACCACCGACGCGAAATGCCCGACGGGATTTCCGCCGTCGAGCGCGAAGAGTTGGAATCCCTGGCCATTGGAGACAGGAACCGGATTGGCGAAGTCGAGATGGAGCGTGCCGCCGAAAGTGACCCCGCTGCTGTTGGTGATCCGGATCGAGTCGTAGTTGACGCCAGCGGTGCCGGAAAGATCGCCATCGGCGAGGATCCCGAACGACACCTGGCTCCCCGCCTGGAGGACGGCCGAGCCGACGGTGAGGAGCGAGATCGTGCCATCGGTACCCGGCGACATCAAGCCGCCGTTGGCCACCGTCACCGACTGGGCGATCCTCCCCGATCCACCGAGGAACGCGCCCGATTCGACAACCACCGCCGAGTTGGCGAGTGTCCCACTGACGAGGAGGCTGCCGGCCGCGACGGTCGTCTGGCCGGTGTAGCTAAAGCTTCCGGCAGAAGTGAGCGTGAGCGTGCCGCTCCCCTCCTTCGTGAGCGTGCCCGTGCCGGCGAGCGTGCCGCCGTAGCTCGCTGCCCCGGAGCGATCGAAGACCAGCTCGCCGTCAAAGTCGAGATTGGCCTGGAGGACACCCCCTGCCCCGCCCGAGCCGATGCGGAGCACACCCCCGGCTTGGAGATCGATGCTGTCGGCCGTCGATTCGGAGAGCGTCCCACCGACGACGACGATTCCGCCGGTGATCGCAAGCGACCCGCCGTTGCCAAGTGAAAGATTGCCGGTGTTGGTCCACGTCCCCCCCGAAACGGTCGCGACGCCGCTCGACGATCCTGAACCGATCGCCGTGCTGTTGGTCGTCACGGTGCCGCCGAGGATGTCGAGCGCCCCGGTCGCCGCGGATCCTCCGCCGACGAGGAGCGTTCCGCTCGACGTGAACGAACCGCTGGTCATGGTGAGCGTGCCGGCACTCGAGGCGTCGCGGCCGAGCGTCGCATTGCCGACAGTGACGCTTCCACCGCTGACGACAACCGCGCCTGGACCGGTCGTGGTGCCGACAGCGAGAGCGGCGCTTGTGTGGGCGATGGCGCCGCCGGTAGTGACGTCAAGCGTCCCTCCGCTGACAGTCGTGCCGCCGCTATACGTGCTCGACCCGGAAAGCGTGAGCGTGCCGGCCCCGATCTTCTCGAGCGTGCTGCCAGCGCCGGCCAAGCCGGTGGCGAACGTCACAGCCTCGCTGTTGGTGTCGATCCGGATCGCCTGAGCGGCGGCCGAGCTGATCTGGCCGGAATAGTCGACCCGGTTGCCGCTCGTGTATTGCAGCGTGCCGCCGCCGAATGAGATCTCCGGGAGGCTCGAGCCGCTGCCGAGCGCCCCGGCACTGGCCACGGCGAGAGTGCCTTCGTTGATTCGGGCTACGCCCGTGAAGGTGTTGTCACCGTCGAGGGTCAGCGTGCCGGCCCCGAGTTTCGTGACGCCTCCGCTGCCGTCGATGTTGCCGGCGTAGGTCACGCTGTCGGAGCGGTTGAAGATGACCGTGCCGTCGTTGCGGATGTCGCCGTTGATCGATCCGGTCGTGCCACCGTCGCCGATGCTGAGGGTGCCGAAGGCGACCGTCGTCGTGCCGAAGGCGAGTTTGTCGCCGGTGAGGAGGAGCGTGCCGGAGCCGAGCTTCGTGACGTTGCCATTGCCAGTGATCACGCCGCCGTAGGTCGTGGTGCCGGAGCGGTTGAAGACAAGGTCGGAATCGACGGCGATGTTCCCGGCGATCGATCCGGTCGTGCTGCCGTTGCCGATCTGGAGCGTACCGGTCGAGACCGTCGTCAGGCCGGTGTAGGTGTTCGCGCCGGTGAGCGTGAGGGTGCCGTTGCCGGTCTTGGTGAGCGTCCCACCGGAGCTGGTCAGTCCGGTGGCGAGGGTGACGTTCTGGCCGTTGGTGTCGAGGGCAAAGGCCTGGTTGTCTGCGGTGCTGAAGCGGGAAGAATAATCGGCGGTGTTGGCCGGGGTGAACTGCAGCGCACCGCCGGTGAATGAAATCGTGCCGGTGGTGCCGAGGGCGCCTGTGCTGCCGAGGGAGATCGCTCCGGCGGCGATCGTCGTGCCTCCCGCGTACCTGTTGGTGCCCTCGAGGGAGAGCGTGCCAACGCCGAGTTTGGTGACTGTGCCTGCGCCGCTAATCGAGCCGGTGGCGCTCGAGTTATCGAGGCGGTTGAAGATCAGCGTGCCGTTGTTGAGCAGATCACCGGCCAGGTTTCCAGAGGCACCACCGAGACCGATCTGGAGCGTGCCGCCGCTGGCGAGGTTGATCGAGCCTAAACCACCGCGGGAGAGCGTGCCGCCGATCAGGGC
>Ga0208249_1000153_pt1 | contig 21506 bp, 14 predicted proteins | sample CryBogmetaGMA1M_FD_184546 | JGI IMG/M metagenome (GOLD analysis project Ga0208249, IMG submission 184546) | Freshwater microbial communities from Crystal Bog, Wisconsin, USA - MA1M (SPAdes) | ecosystem: Environmental > Aquatic > Freshwater > Lake | place: Crystal Bog, Wisconsin, USA | collected...
CAGGCCCGTCGTGCTCGCGGCCGACACCGGCGGCCCCGACGCCCACGCCAAGGCCAAGGCGCTGCCGGCGGGTGGCGTGCTCGTGCTGGAGAACGTGCGGTTCAACAAGGGGGAGAAGAAGGGGGACGACAAGACATACGTCGACGGGCTCGCGACGCTCGCCGACGCCTACGTCAACGACGCCTTCGGGACCTGTCACCGCACCGAGGCCAGCATGCACGCCGTGCCCGTGGCGATGAAGGCCCTCGGCAAGCCGGCGGTCGTCGGCTTCCTCGTCGAGAAGGAGATCCAGTATCTGGCCGATGCGATTCGCCGCCCCAAGCGGCCCTTCGTGGCGATCCTCGGCGGCAAGAAGGTGTCGGACAAGATCGCGGTGATCACGAACCTGCTGTCGATCTGCGACCACGTGCTGATCGGCGGCGCGATGGCCTACACGTTCTCGCTCGCGCAGGGCGGACGCACGGGCACGTCGCTCGTCGAGCCCGACAAGGTCGCGCTGGCGAAGGAGCTCCTGGCCAAGGCCGGCGGCAAGCTCGTCCTCCCCGTCGATACGCACTGCGCCGACGACTTCTCGGCGGCGGCGAACCGGAAGATCGTCGCCGCGGGCGAGATTCCCGACGGCTTCGAGGGGCTCGACATCGGGCCCGATACGGCGCGGCAGTACGCGGCGATCATCCGCGACGCGGGCACGGTGGTCTGGAACGGACCGATGGGGGTCTTCGAGATGCCGCCGTTCGACGCGGGCACGAAGGCCGTCGCCGACGCCGTCGCCGACGCGACGAGTCGCGGCGCCGTGACGATCATCGGGGGCGGCGACTCCGCCGCGGCGGTCGAGCAACTCGGCTACGCCGACCGCGTCAGCCACGTCTCGACGGGCGGCGGCGCCTCGCTGGAGATGCTCGAGGGCAAGGCCTTCGAGACGGTCGCCGTGCTCGACGAGGCCTGAGCCACCGGGGCCGTCACAGGCCCGCCGTGTCACCCGCGGCGGGCGGCCCACCGCGACGGGCCGTCATCCGCGCGCCCGCCCGCTCGGCGTAGTCGCGGTCGTGGCTGCTCAGCGCCTCGAGCGGCACCGCGATCGTGCGGTGGCCCGCATCGATCACGCAGCGGCCGTCGGCACGAACGGCGACGAGCACGCCGACGACCGCGTACGACCCGCTGTGGTCGATCCAGCGGCGGACCGGCTCTCCCGAACGGCGTGCCGCCGCGCCGAGGGAGTTCGCCGGGGCCGCGGGGGCATCGTCCGGCGCGGCTTCCTCCGACAACGGGTCGGCGCCGTCGGTCGGCTCGGCGGCGGGGACCGCCTCCGGCGCGGACTCGGCAGCGGGTTCGTCGTCCGAGAGCGGGGCGTCCTCGGCGGGCGAGACGGGCTCCTCCATCGGCTCGTCGCCGGCCGCCGGTGCGCCGCCGTCGTCGGCCGCGGGCTCGAACGGCTCCGGAGTGAGTTCACCGCCGAACGGTTCGGGGTCCGTCATCGGCTCCTCGGCCTCCGTGCCCTCCGGCGCGGTCATGTCGGCGTCCGCCGGAATGGCACCGGCGGCGGGCTCGCCCTCGATCTCTTCGAAGAGGTTCGGCTCGGACGGTTCCGCGGGCATCTCGGGCTCGGTCTCGGGTACCGCCGGTGTCTCGGGCACGGCAGGCTCCTCCGGCGCCGTGGGCTCGGCAGGTGCCTCACCGTCGGTCGCCTCGGACCCGGGGTCCGCAGGCACTTCACCAGGCTCTTCGACCATCGGCTCCTCCGCGGATTCGACCGCGGCGGGCTCGACGCCCTCGAGCGGCATCGGCGTGGCGGGCTCTTCCGCCGCGGGCGCGGCCGCTTCGGCAAGCGCGGACGCGGGCTGCACGGCATCACCCGCCGGCTGGAGATCGGGAAGCGTCACGTCGCCGCCGGCCGGAGTGGGCTCGGCGGCCAAGGTCGGCTCGGCCGCGGGCTCGACGGCGGCGGAAACCGACTCCGCGGCGGGTCGCGCGCCGGTGGCCACGGGCGCGGGGCGGGCCACGACCTCGGCCGAAGCCTCGCCCATACCTTCAATCGCACCCTCAACGATCGCGCCTTCGACAATCGCGCCCTCGACGACGTGCTCCATCACGGCCTCCGCGCCGACGGTGACGTCGGACGCGACGATCTCGCCCGCGCACGGGTCACAGGGGATCGCGCTGACGACCTCGTAGCCGCACGGCACCTCCTCATACCCACACGGCGCCGCCGACCAGTTCACCGCCGGCACGGCATAGACGACGGTCACGGGTGGGCAGACGACGGCGTGATGCACGGACCGGTGGCACGAACGGCGCAGGTACCAGCACGCGCGAGCGGTGTCCATCGACATCGACAGCGTGAGGACACCGACGAGGAAGGCATGCAGACAGCGACGCACGAGTCACCTCGGATACGGAGAGCGGAAGCGTTCCCTCCGTATGCTAATCCGCATTTTCACCCGAGCAAACCGCCGATCGACCGGGGCCGAAGGATGCCGTGGCGCCGGAAATGGGAAGGGGCCGGCGTGGCTTCCGCCACACCGGCCCCTCCTGGATCGAACCCGCCAGCCGCCTGCGAACGGGGTAGAGCACTGCGAGACTGACGCGGATCGTGGCCGCGCGACGAGCGCGGGGCCGTTCAGGGGATCCGGGTCAACGCAACGGGGATGGCACCTCCGACGGAATGCGGCAGCGGGTCGAATGTCGTGCCAGTGTTTTCGGCGCGACCGCCGCGGCGCATCCAGCGAAATCCGCCGGGGCGTCGATCCCTCCCAGCCCCTACGACCCTCACACGCCCGCACCCGTGGCGGTGCGGGCGTGGAACCGCCTCAGCTGCAGCCCATGCTGTTGCCGCAGTTGTGGCAGAGGTAGCAGTTGCCGTTGCGCACCGTGATCGACCCGCAGTTGTCGCACGCGGGCGCGTCGATCTGAAACTTCGCAAACTGCGTCTGCCGGTCGGCGGGGCTCGCGGCGGGGTCGACCGCCATCTTCACGCCCGCCCGCTCCAGGAGCGTCGACGACGCGATCACGGCCTTGGCGGTGGCGCCAGGCCGGCCGTTGCCGCCGGCGGGATGCTTTCCGCGGCTGCCGTTGACCTCCGCGCCCTTGGCCCTTCCTTGGCCATCGGCCAGCCCGCTCGCCATCGTGGCGGCGGGCTTGCGCTCTGTTTCCGTGTCGCCGCCGGCGGCGGCCTCCCCGCCGCCGCTCTCACCGCCATAGCCACCGGGACGGTTCGCCTCGCGATACCCCGGGATGAACTCGGTGCCCATCCAGCGGAAGAGGTAATCGACGAGGCTCTTCGCCACGGGGATGTCGGGGTTCTTCGTGTAACCCCACGGCTCGAACCGCGTGTGCGAGAACTTCTTCACGTACACCTCGAGCGGCACGCCGTACTGCAGGCTCATCGACACCGCCGTGCCGAAGGCGTCCATCAGGCCGCCGATCGTGCTGCCCTCCTTGGCCATCGTGATAAAGAGCTCGCCCGGGCGGCCGTCGTCGTAGAGGCCGACCGTGATGTAGCCCTCGTGGCCGCCCACGTTGAACTTGTGCGTCACGCTCCGCCGCGTGTCGGGCAGCCGCTCCCGCCGCGGCGCCGGCGTCGCCTTTGCCGCGGTCTTGTCGGCCTCGGTGCCCGTGTTCAGCGGCTGGCTCTCCTTCGAGCCGTCACGGTAGATCGCCAGGGCCTTCAGCCCGAGCCGCCAGCCTTCCATGTACGCCCCGGCGATGTCGGCCGGCGTCGTCTCCCGCGGCATGTTGACCGTCTTGGAGATGGCCCCCGAGATGAACGGCTGCGCCGCCGCCATCATGTTCACGTGTGCCTGCCAGGCGATGCTCCGCACCCCCAGCCGTGGCTTGAACGCGCAGTCGAACACCGGCAGGTGCCTGGCGTCGAGGCCCGGAGCCCCCTCGATCGTGTCGTTCTTGTCGACGTACGCGAGGATGCCCTCCACCGCGGGCTCGTCGTAGCCGAGCGTGCGCAGCGCCAGCGGCACCGTCTGGTTGACGATCTTGAGCATGCCGCCGCCGGCGAGCTGCTTGTACTTCACAAGCGCGATGTCGGGCTCGATGCCGGTCGTGTCGCAGTCCATGAGGAACGAGATCGTGCCGGTGGGGGCGAGCACGGTGGCCTGGGCGTTGCGGTAACCGTGCTGCCGGCCGCCGGCGAGCACCTCGTCCCAGACCTTCCGGGCCGCGTCGTGCAGATACCGCGGGCACGACGGGTCGATCTTCTCGACGGCGTCGCGGTGCATCTGCATGACGTGCAGCATCGGCTCGCGGTTGGCCGCGAAGCCCTCGAACGACCCGACTGCGGCGGCGAGCTCGGCGCTCGTGCGGTTGGCGGTGCCGTGGAGGATCGCGGTGATCGCCCCGCAGAGGCCGCGGCCCGCGTCGCTGTCGTAGGCCAGACCGTCGGCCATCAGCAGGCTGCCGAGGTTCGAGTAGCCGAGACCCAGCGGCCGGTAGAGGTGGCTGTTGCGGGCGATCCGCGGCGTCGGATAGCTGGCGTGGTCGACGAGGATCTCCTGGGCGATGAAGAAGATCCGGCAGGCCGCCGCGAACCGCTCCACGTCGAAGTGGCCGTCGGGCTTGCGGAACTTCATCAGGTTGATGCTGGCGAGATTGCACGCCGTGTCGTCGAGGAACATGTATTCGGAGCACGGGTTCGACGCGTTGATCCGGCCCGAGCTGGGGCAGGTGTGCCAGCGGTTGATCGTGGTGTCGTACTGCACGCCCGGATCGCCGCACTGCCAGGCGCACTCGGCCATCCGGTTCATCACCTCACGGGCCTTGTAGGCCGGGCCGGGCTTGGCCGGATCGGTCACCCAGCGGGTCGTCCAGGTGTCGTCGCGGTCGGCGGCCTCCATGAACTCGTCGGTCAGACGAACCGAGAGGTTCGCGTTCTGGAAGAGGATCGAGCTGTAGGCCTCGCCGTTGAAGTTGGAGTCGTAGCCCCCCTTCTCGATGAGGATGCGGGCCTTCTTCTCCTCCTTACTCTTGCACTCGATGAACTCCATGATGTCGGGGTGATGGACCTTCAGCGACTGCATCTTCGCCGCCCGCCGGGTCTTGCCGCCGCTCTTCACCACCGCCGCCACCTGGTCGTAGACCCGCATGAAGGAGAGCGGGCCCGAGGGCTTGCCGCCGCCGGCGAGCTTCTCCCGCTGGCTGCGGAGGGTGGAGAGGTCGGTGCCGGTGCCCGAGCCGAACTTGAAGAGCATCGCCTCGCTCCGCGCGAGGTCCATGATGTCTTCCATGTTGTCCTTCACGCTCTGGATGAAGCAGGCGCTCCCCTGCGGATACTCGTAGGGGTTCTCCGGCATCACCACGTCGTGCTTGGCATGATCCCACCGCCAGTTGCAGGGGGCACCCTTGACGCCGTACTGGTGGAACAGGCCCACGTTGAACCACACCGGCGAGTTGAAGGCGCCGTGCTGGTGGACGCAGAGCCACGCCAGGTCGCGGTAGAAGTGCTCGCCGTCCTGCTTGGTTTTGAAGTAGCCGTCGGCGATGCCCCAATCGGCGATCGTGCGGGCCACGCGGTGGACGAGCTGCTTGACCGAATGCTCCCGCTCGGGCGTGTGAATCTCGCCGTAGAAGTACTTGCTCACGACGACGTTGGTCGCCAGCTGGCTCCAGGCCGCCGGGATCTCGCAGGCGGGCTGCTCGAAGAGCACCTTCCCGTCCTCACCCTTGATGGCGGCGGTGCGGAGCTCCCATTCGGTGGTGTCGAACGGACTGGCCGCCTCGGTCGGGCAGAACGTGGGGCGGATCTCGATCGCGGTCCGGCCGGCCGCCGGCGAGCCGGTGGCGGGAGCGGTGGAAGCGGCGGGGGTGCCGGCCAGCGTGGCGGACGCGTCGAAAGCTGCCATGGATGAAACTCCTGGGGGAGCGGACGAAATGGGACGGAGAGAAAAGCGAAAACTCAGGGACTCGAACTCCACGCACGACCGGACACTGGGAGTATACTTCCGTATAGTCTCTCCACAAACGAACATCGGCCCGTTCGGGGCCCTGGCATGAGCGGTTCAGGTGGCCGAACAGGGCCGGCCGGGGCGATTTCCAGAAAGCAGGTCCATCTGCATGCTATCGCAAGATGTTGTGGTGGCCGGTTCGAGAATCCCTTCCTGTGGGCCGGGGGGTGAATGTAGCGTGAGCGTTTGGTGAGTCAAGGGACTTTCCCGCGACCGGTCCGGCGCCCGGGAAATTGCGGCCCCTTCGCCCTTCCGAAGGTGGCTCGCCGGCGGTCGTCGCTGTCACCCCTCGGGGGGGTACCTCCAGGCACGGTCGCGTGTTGGCGGCGACGATGCGAAACTGACGGATCCTGCCCACGTGCCCAGAAGCCTCGACGATCGCGGAGAAACGCCCCATGACCGCCACCGCCCACGCCTCCGGCAGCCGGCTGCTCGACGGCATCCGCGTCCTGACGCTCGTGGGCGACGACTACGAGGATCTCGAACTCTGGTACCCGAAACTCCGGCTCGAGGAGGCCGGTGCGCACGTCACCGTGGCCGGTCGAACCGCGGGCCGCACCTTCGCCGGCAAGCACGGCTACCCGTGCACGAGCGACGCCGCGATCGCCGACATGGAGGCGGGCGACTTCCACGGCATCATCCTGCCCGGCGGCTGGATGCCCGACAGCCTCCGCCGCGACGGCGCGCTGCTCGAGCTCGTTCGCAGGTTCGCCGCGGACGGCAAGCTCGTGGCCGCCATCTGCCACGGCGGCTGGATCGCGATCTCGGCGGGCGTCTACCGGGGCGTCCGCGTGACCGGCAGCCCCGGCATCAGGGACGACCTCGTCAACGCCGGGGCCCTCTGGGAGGACGCGGCGGTCGTGGTGGACCGCCACTTCGTCTCCAGCCGCAGGCCCGGCGACCTCCCCGCCTTCATGGTGGCGATCATCGCGGTGCTCGCCGGCGGCCGAAACAACGCCGCGGCGTCGTGACGCCCGCGCGTCAGTACCACACGCCCGCGCGGACGAGCAGCGTGTCGGAGGGTGTGAGCCACGGCTGGTCGGAGAGGAAGTATTCGACCTTCCTTCCCGTCACCCAGCCCCCCTCGATTCGCCACGAGAGTCCGAGGTTCGCGGGCCGCCGCTCCCAGCCGGCGAGGAGCCGGTAGTCGCGGATGATGATGATCTGGTCGCGGCCGGTGCTCGACTGCATCGCCCACTGGTTGCCGCCGAACTCCGCGGCGACGTAGAGCCAGTGGCTCGCCCGCGGCCGCTCGGCGATCCGCCAGGCCAGTCGCGGCCTGGGGAAGATGAGCTCGAACCGCTTGTCGTCGGCCGGCGTCCAGAGCAGGCCGCCGGCGGGGAGGAGGTTGATGTCGTAGCGGTCGAGGTAGATGACACCGGCCACGACCCGCAGGTCCTCCGTCGCCTCCCAGGCGCCGAACCCGTGGCCGGTGACGCGCAGGGCCTGCGGCGAGTCGTTGTGGAAGTCGCTGTACCAGCCGGGCGACACCGCCAGGTCCACGCCCAGCCGCTCCCCCACCTTCCGGAGCCAGCGTGCCTGAATGTAGCCCTCGAAGAGCTCGTTCGGGATGTCGCCGCCGGCCGGGGCGGCGGTGAGCGTGCCCACGAACCCCGGCGTGATGAGCAGCGGCGAGTCGACCGTCGGCGCGGGCAGGCCGAGCGTGACCGTCTTCTCGAGCGTCGTGAGGCCGAGGCCGTTCGCGTCGAGCTTCGGCAGTTCCGTGATCTGGTAGAGCGCCTGCTGGAGCATGCCGGGCTTCGCGCCGGGGGGCAGCTTGCGACCCGCCGGCGGCTCGAACTCCTGCCGCGGCTGGCCCGGCGGGGCGACGTCGTCGGGCAGGAGCGGCTCGGTGAGATCCTGCGGATCGCCGAGCGCGGCCAGACGGATCCGGTCGAAGAAGCCCTCGTCCACCGGCGGCAGCGGCTTGATCTCGTGCTCGTCGGCCGCGGCATGGCCCAGGAGCAGCACCAGCGGCACAAACCAGCAGCGCACCACGCACCTCATGGCCGGTGACCATGCGCGGCGATCGAGGGTGAGGTTCACGGCTCGGCTAATACCCCAGCCCCAGCCGGAACATGATCGTGCTCGGCAGATCCACGATCTGCGGCGGCCCGTCGACGTAGAAGAGCTGCCGGTAGAAGACGTAGCCCACCTCGAAGTTCCCCGTGACCCCCGTCCGCGTCGTCGGGAGGAACTCGGCGCCGAGGGCGATGCGGATGTCGTTGTAGTCGAACGGCGTGATCATGTTGTAGTTGGACGTGCTGCGGCGGAACGTCCAGGCACCGCCGCCGTACTCGCCCGAGACGTAGCCCCACCAGGCGCGCTGGGGGCCCGCCGAGAACTGCCAGGCCGCCTTCGGCGCCGGGAAGAAGATGTCGTACCGCGACCGCTCGTTCGGGGTCCACGTGAAGCCGAGCGCCGGCAGCAGCTTCACCTGGTTGCGGTCGAGATAGACGATGCCGGCCTTGGCCTGCACCGTGGGCGTGAGCTGGAGCGTGCCGATGGCGCGGCCCATGATGCGCCAGCTCTGCCAGACGAGCACGTCCCAGTTGGTGAAGATGCCGACGCGGATCCCGAGCTCCGCCCCCCAGAGCGGCGAGAACCGCGGATTCCACGCGGTGTCGACGAACACGTCGTAGGTGCTGGGAGGGAGGTCGGCCAGCTGCGTGGCCGATGTCTCGGGCCCGTCCCAGAGCTGCAGTCCGAAGCCCGGCGTGATCAGGAGCGGCGCATGGTTGAGGTTGGCCGGTGAGTTGTGGAAGAACGGCAGTGCGAAGGTGGCCGTCGTGTCGAGCTCGTTGACGCCGAGGTTGAGATTGTTGCCGTCCCCCATGATGTAGGCCCAGCTGCCCCGCGCCCCCTGGAAGACGTGCATCGTCTGCTGGAGCGTCTGGCTCTGCGTCGGGCCGCCCGTGGGAAAGAGCGACGCCTGCTGCGGGGGGCCGCCCGGGGGCACGAGCGAGGGCGCGGCGGTCGAGTAGCCCGGGTAGCCGGGCTGGCCGCCGATGGCCGAGGGGGCCCAGGTGGAGGCGCCTCCCGGCGGCGGGAAGACCTGCGCCGCCTGCGGGGCGTAGGGATCCCACGTCGGGGGCGGCGAGGTGAGCGGGGCCTGGGCGATGCGGTCGAGCGACGAAGCGGCCGGCGGCGGGAGGAACGCGGTCTGCGCGGACGCCGTCCCGACGGCCGCCATGAGCGGAACGATCGCGATCGAGATGATGGTCGCCGACCTCATGCCGCGCACGCTCCGGCGGGCCGCCGGACGGTGCCGGCGGCGGGGACTGACTGCGGGTGGACGATGAAGGACCGCGGGGGGTACCGCGCCGGCGCACGGGGAATCAAGGCCGCACCGGCGGGGTCGCACCGGGTAGAATCCGTGCCCCACGGAGGTTGCCCAGCTTGACGGTCGACGACCCGCGCGCCGCGCCCGACGTGGTCGATCCGGCGGCCCTGGTGGACGGCGGCGTGCTGGCCACCGTGGAGGTGCTCGCGGAGGCGGCCTCCACGATGGATCGCGGTCGGGCGCTCGCCGAGGATCCCGCCGCGCGGCTGCCCGCGGCCGTCGTGGCCGACGTCCAGACGCACGGCCGCGGCCGGCGGGCGGCGCGCTGGTGGCAGCCGCCCGGGAGTCTCGCCGTGAGTCTCGTGATCGACGGCGGGCCGGCGGGCCGCCACGCCAGGGGACCGCAGCCGACATGGTCGCTCGCCTGCGGCGTGGCGGTCGCGGAGGCGGTGCGGCTGCTCGAGCCCGGTGTGGCGGCGGTCGTGCGCTGGCCGAACGACGTCGAGGTGGAGGGCCGCAAGCTCGCCGGCATCCTCGTGGAGACGGCGACGACGGGCCGCGCGATCTTCGGTATCGGCGTGAACACGACCGGCAGCGTGCGCGAGGCGCCCGCCGCGCTGCGGCACCGCCTCGTCACGCTGCCCGATCTCACCGGCCGGCCGCTCGCCCGGCAGCGGCTCCTCGCCGTGCTCGTGCCGCGGCTCGTCGACCTGATCGCTGCGATCGACGCCGATCCCGCGGTGCTCGCCGCCCGCTACCGGCCACTGTGCGGCCTCGACGGCCGGCCGGTGCGGGTGCACGCCGGCGACCTCGTCCACGCGGGCGTCTGCCGGGGCATCGCCGCCGACGGCGGACTCGTCATCGACACCGACACGGGCCGCGTCGTCGTCCGCTCCGGCAGCCTCACGCCTCCCGGCGCCGAGTGGCGCGGCGAGGCCGCGGGCTGACCCGGCGGTCGGCCGGCACCGCGACCACGCAGACCTCGCGGCCCGCGGTCGAGAGCTGCCGCGCGACGGGCGCGTATCCCCACGCTCGAAACTCGGCAAGCCAGCCCGGCACCTCGGCGGCACGCGACCAGTCGGGGAGTTTGAGCGTGGCGACGATCCCCCTGGGCCGCGCCGCGGCGACGGCGAGCACGCGACCGAGCGCCGCCATCGTGCTCCTCGGATCGATGTTCATGTCGGTGAGGAGCCAGTCGCAGCGGGCGAACCGCTTGAGCTGCACGTCACGGGCCCGCATCCGCCACTGCGTGAACCGCGGATGGGCCGCCACGCGCTCGTCGACGAGCGCCGCATCGACGCCCACCACCTCGAGCCCGGCCTCGAGGAGCCGCTGGCACGCGCCGCCGGGCGCCGCGCCCAGTTCGATCGCCCGCTCGCCCGGCTCGGGGAGGAGCGCGAAGGTGGCGAGCGCCTCGTCGAGCTTGAGCCACGCCCGCGACACCTTGTCGGCGGCGAGCACACCGGGGTAGATGCCGCCGGGCCACGTGCTCGGCGGCAGGTTCGCGCGGTGCCAGCCCACCCACCACCGCGTCGCCGAGTCGAGCACGACGTCGAGGACGAGGTCGCCGGGACACGTGCCCGCCGACGACGCCCGGGCGATGCCGCAGGCGGCGGCGACCTCGGCGCGGACCTCGGCGATCGGCAATGCGGCGCGGAGATCGCGGGGCCACACGTGGAGGTCATCCCACGCGGCGGCGCCGACGAGCGCGCGGACAGACGCGGCGGCGGCGGCCGGCGTCTCTCCCGTCACCTGGCCGAGCGACCGGATCACGGTGCGGGCGAAGACGAGGTCGGACGCGACATCGTCCGGGGGATCGCAGCCGGGCGGACCGATCCGAAACGTGGCCACGCCCCGCCGCCACGCCCCGGGCGTGCACGCGGGCAGGAGTTCGGCGAACCGCCCGCGGAGCGCCGCCTCGGCGCCGGGCTGGCAGCCGCAGAGGAGAAAGTCGCCGCGGACGGCGGGCGGCGGGGAGCGGTGCGGGGCGGTCATGCACCGATCCTATTCTCACGCCTCCGGCCACGCCGGACAGCGGCCGCCCGAGCCTCGGGAAAAAATCAGGCCGGCCCGGGCGCCCAAGGGCCCGGGCCGGCCTTTCTCGTCTGAGCGTGGACGCTTCGATCCGCTCTTCCGGGGGGCGGAAGCCGCCCGCCGGCCGAGGGCCGGAGCGAAGGGAGACGAACCGCTGCGTGCGGCCCGCCGAACCTCGCGAACGAGGTCCCGGCATCGAATCCGCGTCGGGGTGAACCCGGAAGGGAACTCCCCGACGACGAACTCAGCCGTGGCCCTTCTTCTTCTTGGCGACCTTCTTGGCAGCCTTCTTCTTCTTCTTCGCCATGGAAATGGCTCCTTGCCTCGAGCACCCTGAAAAGGTTCTCACATCCGCTCCCCCGGATGCTCTCGGGAAGGGAGCGGACGACGTTTCGGCGCGGGCATCGAAGACGATCACTCGCCGTCAATGCATCACCGATGGGAGAGTTGTGGATGATGCGCGTGAAAACTGTCAAGAGAAATTCGCGAAAAAAATCGCGACTCTTTCCGCCGGCGCGCGGCGGACGGACGACCTCGTCGGTGTCGATCGGATCGCATCGCGACCCGATCGGTCAGCGCGTCACGTCGTCGCGGCCGTGGCCGCGGTGTGCGTCGCCACCCATGCGTCGAGCATCGCGACCTGCTTGGCGAAGTCCTGCTCGGCGACGCCCACGGGGCTCTTGAAGAAGCACGCGAGCCATTCGATCGCGCCCTTCTCCCCGGCGCGGTGCGCCCGCTCGACGAGCCGCACGAGGTCGATCACCAGGGGCGCCGCGAGGATCGAGTCACAGCCCTGCCAGGTGAACTGCAGGGTCATCGGCGTGCCGAGGAAGCCGCGGAAGTGGACGTGATCCCAGGCCGTCTTCCAGTCCCCCAGGCTCCTGATGTACTCGATCGAGACATGCGTCTGCGGCGGGTAGCCGAGGATGGACGCGAGGAGGTGGTCCTTGCTCCGCACCTTCGCGGCCTTGTTCCGCGGGTCGTCGAGGACCTTGCCGTCCATGTTGCCGAAGATGTTGTGCCCCACCCAGCTCATCACCTCGAGGTTCCGGGCGGCGAACATCGGCGCGAGCACGCTCTTGAGGAGCGTCTCGCCGGTCTTGCCGTCGCAGCCGGCGTGGGCCACGCGCCGCGTGCGGGCCACCTCCTGCAGACACACGGGCGTGGCGCCCGTGGACGGCGTGAAGTTCACGTAGCTGGCCCCGGCCTCGACGGCCGCCAGGAAATAGAGGCTCGACGCCGGCAGCGGGCAGCGGACCGGGTCGTCGAGGAGCGGCTCGACCTCGGCGAACGCCCGCGGGATCGGCAGCGCCGGCGGCGGCTCGGTCGAGGCGACGTTCACGACGACCACGTGGCCGAGCCGTTCCCGCGCCGCGAACTCGGCGATGTCGTGCGCGATACGGTCGATCGCCGCCCGCGGCGTCTCGACGACCGCGGCCGCCTCGGGATCGGCGAGGCTCTGGATGCGATCGCCGGCGGCGACGAGCGTGCCCGGCCGCAGCCGCGGCTCGACCTCGGCGAAGAAACCGGCGGCGCCGTCGAGCAGCTCGGGCGGGATCGCGCGGCTCTCGCTCCACATCCGCCGGGCCTCGTCGCCGAGCCGGCCGCCGCGGATGTCGTGGCCGCCCACCACGAGGTCGGACGGGTCGACGAGACCGAGCCCCGCGAATGGCCGCAGCGCGGTCACGAGGCCGACCGGGGCGATCGCGCCCGAACGCAGCGCGGCCAGCCCCGTCATCATCGTCGTCGCGACGCCCCCCTTGGCTCCGATGAGCCACACGCCGACGCGGCTTTTGGCCATGGTGGGTTCCGGGGACGCGTGCCTGGCGGCTGTGGAAAGACGAGAGACGGTGGTATCATTTGTCGCATCGAGCGGTGCGTCAAGCAAACGCCGGGCACCGTCTCGTGGGTGCCGCGGGCGCCTGTCCCAGCCCCTTCCCTCCGGGTATCCGTCGAGAGCCGCATGGAGTCGTCGAGCCTTCACCCCGCCCGCCGCATGCGGGCCCTCGAGCCGTCGGCGACGCTCGCCATGGCCGCCCGCGCCGCCGCGATGACCGCCGCCGGCATCGACGTGATCGACCTCTCCGTGGGTGAGCCCGACTTCCCCACGCCGGCCCACATCTGCCGTGCCGCCGAGGAGGCGATCCGCGGCGGAAAGACCAAATACACGCCCGCCGCCGGCATCCCGGCCCTTCGCAAGGCGGTCGCCGACGACTACACCCGGCGGACCGGTCTGGCCGTCACGCCGGCCCAGGTGGTCGTGTCGAACGGGGCCAAGCACGCCCTCCACAACGTCTTCACCGCCCTGCTCGACGAGGGGGACGAGGTGATCGTCCCCACCCCCTACTGGGTGAGCTACGCCGAACTCGTCAAGCTCTCCGGCGCCGTGCCGGTGCTCGTCGAGACGCGGATCGAGGACGACTTCAAGCTCTCCCCCGCCGCCCTCCGCGCCGTCCTCACGCCGAAGACGCGGATGCTCCTCCTCTGCTCGCCGAGCAACCCCACGGGCGTCGTCTACTCGGCGGCCGAGCTCGGGGCCCTGGCCGACGTCGCCATCGAACGCGACCTCGCCGTGGTCTCCGACGAGATCTACGACCAGCTCGTCTACGACGGCCGGGAGAGCGTGTCGTTCCCGACGCTGAGGCCGGGCCTCGCCGACCGTACCGTCGTCGTCGCCGGCGTGAGCAAGACCTATGCGATGACCGGCTGGCGGATCGGGTGGACGATCGCCCCGGAGCCGCTCTCCAAGGCGATCGCCAACCTCCAGAGCCAGGAGACGAGCAACCCCGCGAGCATCAGCCAGCACGCGGCCGTCGCCGCGCTCACCGGCCCGCAGGAGTGCGTGGCCGAGATGCGGCGCGCGTTCGAGAAGCGGCGCGACCTCGTTGCCGGCCGGCTGCGGGCCATGCCCGGCGTGCGGCTGCCCGCGATCGGTGGCGCGTTCTACGCCTTCTTCGACATCCGCGCGCCGCTCGAGCGGATGAAGTCGGCCGGCATCGCCACGAGCGGCCAGTGGTGCGAGGCGCTCCTCGAGCGGAAGCACGTCGCCGTCGTCGCGGGCAGCGCGTTCGGCGCCGAGGGACACGTGCGGATGTCGTTCGCCGCCGCGGAGGAGAAGCTCGCCGCGGGCCTCGACCGGATCGCATCGTTCCTGGAAGCCGGCTGAGCGTCGGCCCGCGCATGCCCGCCGACGTCCTGTCGCCGTCCGGTGCGTGCGTGTATCTCGACCACGCCGCCGCCACGCCGCTGCGGCCCGAGGCGGCGCTCGCCATGCAGGAGGCCCAGGCGGCGGCCTTCGCCAACCCGTCGAGCCCGCACGCCCTCGGCCGCCGGGCCCGCGGGATCCTCGAGGACGCCCGCGAGCGGATCCTCGCCGCCCTCGGCGGCCGCACGGGCGGGGCCCTGCGTGACCGGCTCGTGTTCACGAGCGGCGCGACCGAGGCCAACCGGCTCGGCGTGCTCGGCACCGCGGGCGACACGGCGGGCGTGGTCGCCTCGTCGGCCCGGGACCATGCGAGCGTCCTCGGGGCGGCGGCCGAACTCGCCGTCCACGGCTGGCGGGCCGTCACGCTCCCCCTCGACCCGCTCGGCCGCGCCACCCCGGCGGCGACGGAGGTGCTCGCCGGGGCGGCACGAGCCGGGGGCCAGGGGCTCGTGTGCCTCACGCCGGTGTGCGGGCAGACCGGCACCCGCGAGGACTGCGCGACGCTCATCGCCGCGGCGATCGCGGCGGGGCACCGCGTGCACGCCGACGCGACGCAGGCGGTCGCCTGGGACGGGTCGACGCTGCACGATCTGGCCGTGACGAGCCTCGCCTTCGCCCCGCACAAGTTCGGCGGGCCACGCGGCATCGGTGCCCTCGTCGTGCGCGGTGACGTGCCGCTCGTGCCGCTCGTGCCCGGCCCGCAGGAACTGGGCGCCCGCGGCGGCACCGAGGCGGTCGTGCTGGCCGTCGGTTTCGCCCGCGCGCTCGAACTGGCGGTCGCCGAGCGGCAGGAAACGGCCCGGCGGGTGGCCGCGCTCCGCGACCGCTTCGAGCGGCACTGCGTCGCGGCGGCGGCCGCCGCCGGCATCGCGGCGGTGGTCGTGGGCGGCGCGGCCGCGCGGGCGCCGCACATCACGACGATCGCGCTGCCCGGCCTCGACCGACAGGCGGTCGTGATGGCGGCGGATCTCGCGGGCGTGTGCCTTGCCACCGGCACGGCGTGCGCGAGCGGGTCGAGCGAGCCGTCGGCGGCGATCCTCGCCGCGGGGCTCGGCGCGGCCGTCGCCCGCGGTGCGGTGCGGGCGAGCTTCGGCCGCGATTCGACCGAGGCCGACGTCACGACGGCGGTCGCACGACTGGAGGCCGTGTTCCGCGGGTTGGGCGCGGGCCGTCTTCAGTCGCCGGCCGGCAGCCGGTAGTCTGCGAGCGATGCGGTGGTGATGCGGCACGGAGGCCGGGTCGGGCGGTGGTCCCGATGCGTCGTTCTCCGAGGTCGCCCTGATGGCTCGTTCCCGCGGATCGGCTGCCCTGGGCCTGCCCCCGATCGAGGCCGCCGTCCGCGCGGGCCTGATCAGCGAGATCGCGCTCACGGGATCCCGGGGCCGTCCGGGCCCGCTGGTGCTCGTGGCGGCCCCGCAGTCGCAGCGCCTGCTCGACGACATCGTGGCGGCGTTCGCCGCCGCCGACCCCGGGGGCGTGATCGTGGAGGACGGCGTCGACCTCGGCGTCGACCTCGTCGCGGTCGATGACTCCAGCCGCGGCGACTGGCTCCGCCGACGGTTCGCGGTGGCCCGCACGATCGTCATCCGCAACATCGACAGGATCTCCGCGCCGGTCAGCCAGGCCGCCTGCGGGGTCCTCCTCGACCATGCCGCTGCGGCGGGCAGGTTGGTCTGCGTGTCGCTCGCCACACCGCCTCCATGCGCGGGCCTCGTGGCGGCGCTCGAGTCGCGGCTCGTCGCGGGCCTGGTCGTGCCGCTGCCGCCGGCCGGCGGCGGCGTCACGGTTCCGCAGACCACCGCCGCGGTGTCGGTCGCGAGGGTCATCCGCGCGACCGCGAGACAGCGGGGAATCGAGGCGGAGATGCTCCTGGGGCACGGGCGGCGGAGAACCGTGGCCGAGGTCCGCGGGCTGGCGATGTACCTGGTGAGGCAACTCACCGGCAGGAGCCTCGGGGCCATCGGCAGGGCGTTCGGCGGACGGGATCACACGACCGTCCTGAGGAGCATCCGCGGCATCCGCGCCCGCATGCGCACCGACGCCGCCTTCGCCGGCGACGTCGAGCGGCTCGCGGCACAGATCGGCAGCCGGCCCGCCGGACGCCGGCGACCGGCCGGATGATCTGACGGCGCGGTGTCGGATCACCGTCGGTTGCCCGCTCGCCACCTCGCCACGGCGGCGTTGACACTTTCGCCGTCATGCGTTCGGCGATGCGACGACGGCGGAACGACCGCCGACTTCACGTCGGGCACACGCGCTTCCGACTGCGGAACGACCATGGCGCCGACGCCGGGTCGACACGCGACCGGCAGGTCACGCACACCTTGCCGCAGTCCGCGGATCGCCGCCGTGACCTTGAATCCATGGGTGGAACGCGGCTTCCCCACCAGCCGCTCGCGTCTGGAAGCGGCGCCGGGCGGCGGCCCCCGGTCCGCGGCGGCCCCCTGCTGCTTTCTCCTGTCATCTTCTCTGAAATAAAGGATAGAAGCAGCAGTCCGGAGGGCCGCGACGGAGCGATGTTTTTCCGCGATTCCACGCCATCCCGGGGCATTACGGGAGGCCCGTCGATCGGGTACAGTGGGGGGCTTCGGGACAGGCCCCACGGACACCAGGACACGCATCGCCGATGAAGATTCGCTGCCCGAAGGAACCCCTGCTGGCCGCGTTGCAAAGTGCCGCGGCGGTCGTCCCCTCCCGGTCGCCCAAGCCCGTCCTCACGAACGTGAAACTGGAGGCGACCCGGGACACGGCGGTGCTCTCTGCGACCGACCTCGAGGTGGGCATCCGGATCGAGATCGAAGGGGTGGAGGTGGGGGCGGCCGGCACGGTGCTCCTGCCGAGCGGTAGGCTCGTCGCGATCGTCCGTGAGAGCCCCGCCGGCACGGTCTTCGACATCCACTCCGACGGCACGGCCGCGGTGGTGAAGGCGCCGCGGAGCGAGTTTCGCCTCCCGGCCGAGGATCCGCTCGAGTTTCCCTCGGTCGCGACGTTTCCCGGCGGCGGTCACTTTTCCCTGACGACGCCGCTGGTGCGCGAGTTGGTGCGGCGCACGGTGTTCGCGACCGACAACGAGTCGAGCCGCTACGCCCTCGGCGGCGTGCTCGTCGAGTTCTCGCCGCCCGGCGTGATCGCGGTGGGCACCGACGGCCGGCGGCTCGCGCGGATGCAGGGACCTGCCGAGGCGCGGGAGGGTGCCTCCGGCGACGCGCAGCCGATCGTCCCGGCCCGCGCGATGCAACTCATCGAGCGCTGCCTCGGCGGCGCCGACCAGCCGGTCGACGTCGCGGTGCGGCAAAGCGAGATCCTCGTGAAGACCGGGGGCACCACGATCTCGGCCCGGCTCGTCGAAGGGAGGTTCCCACGCTGGCGTGACGTGTTTCCCGACCGGCCCGATGCCATCCGCGTCCAACTCGTGGCCGGGCCTTTCTTCGCGGCGGTGCGGCAGGCGGCGATCATGACGAGCGAGCAGTCGAAGGGGGTCGATTTCTCGTTCGAGCCCGGGCAGCTCGTGCTCTCGGGTCGGTCGGCCGAGAGCGGCGAGAGCCGCGTCGAACTGCCGATCGACCACGCCGCCGCGGCCGTCCGCATCAAGCTCGACCCGCGTTTCATGGCCGACTTCCTCCGGGTGCTCGATCCCGCCGCAGCGGTGACCGTCGAGATCACCGATGCCCAGAGCGCCTGCGTGTGCAGCACCGACGACGGCTACGGCTACGTCATCATGCCGCTGGCGGCTGACTAGCGTGGAAGGCGTTGGCGGATTCATGGCAGCGAACCCACGGCGTCCGAGCCCGGCCAACGACCCGCTCTCGATCGGGCGGCTCATGTCGCGGCTCATGGCCCGCGCCGGCTACGACCGCGAACAAGGATCGTCAGCGCTGGCCGATGCCTGGCGGAGCGCGGTCCCGGAGCCGCTCAGCGGGGCGTCGCGTCCCGGCCTCGTGCGCCGGGGCGTCCTCGACGTCAGCGTGAGCCACTCGGCACACGTGCAGGAGTTCGGCTTCCACAAGGCCGCGATTCTCGCGCGGCTCCGTGAGCTCGTGCCCGACGCGGGCATCCGCGACATCCGCTGCCGCCTCGTGGCCGACCCGGGCCCCACCGCCTGATCCACCCGATTGGAGAACCCCATGGCTGATGAACCCACGCAGGACTACACGTCGGCGGATCTCAAGCACCTCTCCGACCGCGAGCACGTCCGCGAACGCTTCGGCATGTACATCGGCGACAACACGTCCCGCGGCCTGCACCACCTCGTCTACGAGGTCGTGGACAACTCGATCGACGAGTGCATGGCGGGCTTCGCCCGGCACGTGAGCGCGACGGTCAACGTGGACGGCAGCGTGACGGTCGAGGACGACGGCCGCGGCATCCCGGTCGACCGCCACCCGCAACTCTCCGAGGAGATGGAGCGGGACGTCTCCACGCTCGAGGGCGTGATGACGGTGCTCAAGTTCGGCGGCAAGTTCGAGAAGGGGGCCTACCAGACCTCCGGCGGCCTCCACGGCGTCGGCGTGACGGTCGTCAACTTCCTCTCGGAGTGGTGCGAGGTGGAGGTCTCGCGGGAGGGACACGTCTGGCAGCAGGAGTACCAGCGGGGCGAGCCGACCGGCCCGGTGCGGAAGATGGGCACGACGACCCGCACCGGCACGAAGACCATCTTCAAGCCCGACCCGCAGATCTTCCCGCAGACGAAGTTCTCGTGGGACGTCCTCTCCCGGCGGCTCCGGGAGCTGGCGTTCCTCAACTCGGGCGTGCGGATCACGTTCACCGACGCGGCCAGCGGGAACACCGAGAGCTACTTCTACGAGCGGGGTGTGGAGGAGTTCGTCGAGCACCTCAACAAGGCGAGCGATCCGATCCACGCCGACGTGATCACGATCAAGGGTTCGGGCGAGGGCGTGAGCTGGGACATCGCGCTGCAGTACACCGGCGAATACACCGAGAGCCTGCACAGCTACGTCAACAACATCTCGACGACCGAAGGGGGCACGCACGTCTCGGGCTTTCGCTCGGCGCTCACCCGGGCGCTCAACGCCTACGGCAAGAAGACCGGCCTCTACAAGGACCTCGTGCCGACCGGCGAGGACGTCCGTGAGGGGCTCACGGTGGTGATCAGCGTTCGCGTGCCGCACCCGCAGTTCGAGGGCCAGACGAAGACGAAGCTCGGCAACGGCGAGGTCGAGGGCATCATCAACTCCGCGGTCGGCGACTTCCTCGCGAAGTACCTCGAGGAGAACCCCAAGAGCGCCAAGGCGATCGCCCAGAAGGGCGTGCTGGCGGCCGAGGCCCGCGAGGCGGCCAAGAAGGCGAAGCAGCTCCTCCGCGAGCGGAAAGGCGCGCTCTCCGGGGGCGGCCTGCCCGGCAAGCTCCGCGACTGCACGAGCCGTGACGTCGAGAAGTGCGAGCTCTACCTCGTGGAGGGTGATTCGGCCGGCGGAAGCGCCGAGGGGGGCCGGCACCGCGAGTATCAGGCGATCCTTCCCCTGCGGGGCAAGATCATCAACGCCTACAAGAGCCGCGAGGACAAGGTCTTGGCGAACGAGGAGGTGCGGAGCGTCATCTCGGCGATCGGTGCGGGGATCGGCGAGGAGGCCGATCTAGGCAAGCGCCGGTACGACAAGATCGTGATCATGACCGACGCCGACGTCGACGGCTCGCACATCCGCACGCTCCTGCTCACGTTCTTCTACCGGCAGATGTACCGGCTGGTCGCCGAGGGGCACGTCTACGTCGCGCAGCCGCCGCTGTTCCGCGTGCGGAGCAAGAAGACGGTCTACTACGTGCAGACCGAGGAGGAGATGAAGAACCAGCTCCTCGACCAGGGCCTCGGCGAGGGCGTGTTCTTCCCAGGCGACGGCCGCGAGATCGTGGGCGACGAGATGCAGAAGCTCTGCCGCACGCTCGCCGGCCTCGAGGACGCGCTGGTGGCCCTCGAGAAGCGGGGCGTGAGCCTGCGTGACCATGCCGGCCGCCGCGACCCGAAGACGGGCCGGCTGCCGATGTACCACGTTTACTACGGCGTCGAGGAGCACTGGTTCACGAGCCGCGACCAGTTCGAGGCCTTCGTGAAGGGCAAGGAGAAGGCGGCCGGCGGAGAACTCGCCGTGGGCCGCCTCGAGGAGGCCGAGGCCGCCGGCGACACGACGCCGGGCACGGCGCCGGGCACGGGCGACGACCAGCTCGTGGTCGTCGATCTCCACGAGGTCCGCAGCATCAACGCCGGGCTCAAGGAGCTCGAGGCGATGGGTTTCGGGATCGAGTCCTTGATCCCGCAGGACCGCACAGGCTCGGAAGACTCGCGCTACACGCTGCGTCGCGGCGACAACGAGATCGGTCTCGAGGATCTCCGCGGGCTGCTCACGGCGGTGCGGCGGGCGGGCGAGAAGGGGCTCGCGATCACCCGCTTCAAGGGTCTCGGCGAGATGAATGCCGAGGAGCTCCGCGACACGACGCTCGACCCGGCCAACCGCACGCTCCTGCGTGTGACGATGACCGACGCCGCCGCGGCCGACGATCTCTTCCGCGTGCTCATGGGGGAGAAGGTCGAACCGCGGCGCGACTTCATCGAGAAGCACGCCCTCGACGTCAAGAACCTCGACGTCTGACGCACTCCGGCCGGAGGAACGCGATGGCGGCCAAGAAATCCATGCGCGGGGGCAAGGCCCCAGCGAAGCCGAAGCTCCTTTCCGGCGGCAATCCGCAGATCCCGAAGGGCGACGGCGCCGCGCCGGTGCGGGCCTTCATCGAGGCGATGCCAGGTTGGAAGCGCGACGTGGGCCGGCGGCTGGATGCCCTCGTCGAGCGTGCCGTGCCGGGGGTTCGCAAGGCGGTGCGCTGGAACTCGCCGTTCTACGGCGTCGAGGGCAGGGGCTGGTTCCTCGGCGTCCACTGCCTCACGAAGTACGTGAAGCTGGCGTTCTTCCGCGGGGCGTCGCTCGAGCCGCCGCCCCCTGTCGCGTCCACGCAGGAGGACGTCCGCTACGTCCACATCCATGAGGCGTACGAGATCGACGAGGCCCTGCTCACGCGCTGGATC
>Ga0208249_1000155_pt1 | contig 21489 bp, 13 predicted proteins | sample CryBogmetaGMA1M_FD_184546 | JGI IMG/M metagenome (GOLD analysis project Ga0208249, IMG submission 184546) | Freshwater microbial communities from Crystal Bog, Wisconsin, USA - MA1M (SPAdes) | ecosystem: Environmental > Aquatic > Freshwater > Lake | place: Crystal Bog, Wisconsin, USA | collected...
AGGTGGTGATGTCGAGCCCACCGGCCTTCTTGTCGGGGTTGTGGCAGCTCCCGCACCGCTGCCGGAGAACCGGCAGGACATTGTCGTCGAACGTCACGGCATCGTCGGCCGAGGCGGCCTGGCCGGAGAGGAACGCTGCCCCGAAGATGACGGCCGTCAGGAGAGGGAAACGCGTGATGATCATGATTGGGGTCTCGGGCACGCAGACGTCAGATCAATGGTTGAAGACGAACTCGCGGGAATTGAGGATCGCCCAGAATCCATCCTCGAGGGCCTGCAGCGGGTTTGGATCCTCGCGGACGATTCCCAGCATCGCCTCCTTCTCCTTTTCCGTCGGCAGACGGGTGAGGCTCCGTCGATAGATTTCATCGATGATCGCTTCGGGAGGCTGCCCGGCATCGAGAAGCCGCTTGATGAGCCCACCCTGCTGGATCTTCCCCTGGATCGTGTCGCCATTGAGGAGGTGGAGCGCCTGCGACAGGTTCGGCTCCATCTTCACCTCGCACGAGCAGACCGTTCCGCGGGTGGCACGGCCGAAGGTGGTGAGAAAGTAGGTCGACGTGTTGCCATCGGCGATCTGCACCGCCCGCGCACCGATTGGAAGCCCGGAGAACTTGTTCTTCGTATCGGTGACGCTCGTCACCATGTCGAGGAGCACCTCGGCTCGCACCCGCCGCAGAAGCGCGTGGGAGAAGTTGCGCTCGTCGGTGGCGTTGGATTCGTTCGTCTTCGTGGAGAGCTGGTAGGTCCGTGACGTGCAGATGTCGCGGACAAGCTTCTTGAAGTCGTACTTGTAATCAACGAACCGCCGGGCGAGCTCCTCGAGGAGCTCCTTGTTGACCGGCGGATTGCTGACACGGACATCGTCGACGTCATTGATCAGCCCGGGGCCGAAGAAGTGGGCCCAGACGAGGTTCACGAGGTTCTGCGAGAAGAACGTGTTGTCGGGGCCGGTCAGCCAGGCCGCCATCACCTCGCGCCGATCCTTGCCGGCCAAGTCAGGCGTGTCGCCGCCGAGAAACTTCGGCGCGATCACCCGGCCACCGACGGGATGCTTCACATCCCCACCGCCAGAATTGAAGACGATCGTCTCCCGGGGATCCTCCCCGGGCTTGCGCCCGATCTGGGCGAAGAAGTTGGCGAAGCCGTAGTAATCGTCCATCGTCCAACGGTCGAACGGATGATTGTGGCACTGGGCACACTGGATCCGCATCCCCATGAAAACCTGAGCGACGTTCTCCGACACTTTCAGGGTGTCGGTCTCGTTCTGGTAGTAATTTGTCGCGGCGCTGGAGAATGTCCCTCCCTTGGCCGAGAGGAGATCCCGCACCAACTGATCGATCGGGACGTTCCCCTGGATCTGCTGCTGGAGCCAGTTGTAATAGAGGAGCATCGCCTTGTAGCTGATCTGCTGCGAGGTGCGGATCATGAGCAACTCCGACCACTTCATCACCCACATCTCGACGAACTCCTTCCGCTCGAGGAGCGAGTCGACCAAGTGCTCGCGCTTGGCCGGATCGGCGCTCGCGAGGAACGACTGGAGTTCATCGCTCGTCGGGAGCGTGCCGCAGATGTCGAGGCTGACGCGGCGGATGAATTCGTCGTCGCTGCACAGCTCCGACGGGTTGATGCGGAGCTTGAGAAGCTTCGCGTTCACGAACTGGTCGACGTAGTTGTTGGCCGGCGGATTCGACCACTGAAACACGAGCCCCTTCGGCAGCACGATCACGTGCGAGCCGACGGTGTGCGTGTCGTAGCGGGCCATGATGAAGGCCTCGCCCCGGTTCTTGGCGGTCATCGTGCCGTCCTGAACGATGACGGCCGAGTTGTCGTTGTTGCTCGAGAACACGGCGAGGTTCGTGACGTCGCGGTCAGTGCCGTCGGCGTACTTGGCGCGGACGATGAACTTCTGCGTCGCTCCCTCGCCGTCGAGAACCGCGGTCGGCGGATCGATCTCCACCTTGACCACCGCCGGCACAGGGCCTGGATCGTTGGCCGCGCCCGCCTCGAGCCAGCGGACGAGCGTGGAGTAGTATTCATCCCCCTTCTTGATCTTCCCGCCGCCACTGTGGGGCACGGCGTTGATCGACTTCTCCATCAGCAGGCTCTCCTCGGCAATGGCCAGATTGAGCCGGCGGCCGGAGAACTCCCGCGTGAGGCGGTGGTGATCGCCGTCAGGATCGAACCCGAACAGCGACAACCGGAAGCCGTCCTTGCCCCGGGCAGCGCCGTGACAACTCCCGGTATTGCAGCCGGCGCGCATGAACACCGGCATGATGTCGAGTCTGAAGCTCAAGGGGGGATCCTCCCCGACCCGCTCGACGTGCACCGGAACCGTGAGCGACTTCTCGCCGACGGCCACCTTGAGCGTCGTGTCACCGTCGGCGAGGGGACGGAGCATGCCCCCTTCCAACGCCACGCGATCAGGGTGCTCGATCACGAACGTCGCCTGCCCGGTGACATCGCGTGTCACGCCGTCGGCCGATGTTGCCTGGACGATCACCGACTGTCGGTCGCGGCAGGTGGTGAGGTGGACCGAGGTCGGATAGACGGCGAGGCTCTCGCCGGCAGCCACTGGGGCCAACGGCTCCTCGCCCAAGGCTCCGGACACGGAAGGGCAGGCCGCCACGAGGAGCAGGGCCCCCAAGCGCTGGATACCCGAGAGCGGAAGGACCCGATCACGAACCAGGACGAGGCGGAGAATTGAGGCGATCACGATGGACCTCGCGGGATGGAGGGGCCGGACGCAGGGCGAAGGCCGGGGCTTGGCAGGGGCGTCGTCACTTGGCAGGGGCGTCGTCACTTGGCAGGGGCGTCGTCACTTGGCAGCCGGCGCTGCCGGCTTCCCTTGAAGCCTGAGTTTCTCGAGCCTCGAGAGGGGCTTCTCCGGCACCGGGGGCGGCGCGGCGGGAGCCGCAGCGGCCACGGCTGCGTCGGGCGCCGGGGCCGGTTCCGGGGTGGGCGGTGGAGGTGCGGTCGGCGCGGCAACCTGAATCTCCGCCCCGCCACCACGCATCGCGACCGGCTCCCCGGCGACGGTCGCCACCATCTCGACAAACGGCGTCTTGTGATTGCCAACGGGCGTCTTGTCGGAGGTCTTCACCTGGAATACGAGTTCTGTCGTGTCCTTCGTGAACTTGAGTTCCTCCGCCGAAGTCTCCGGCGGCAGCCCCTGGAGCCGAGCCGTCGCTTCCCCTTCGAACGGCACCTTCTGCTCGAAGGTGCAGACGACCTGCGCGACTTGCCCTTGCTCGCACGACGCCCGCGCGAGCGTGGCAACGGTGTAAGGATCGACGACCTCGAGTGTCGCCAACTGCGACGCCGCCCAAGCCGGCCCGCCGGCATCCGCCTGGGCGATGCAGTACACGGGCCAGATCCCCAAGGCGGCATTGCCGTCGGCATTGAGCGTATAGAGGCCTTCGGTCTGATCGGCCGGGATCGTGATGCTCGGCCCCGCCCCGATGCCGGGCGAGCGGAACGGGAACTCAACCGTGACCGGCTGCGCGAATCCCTCGCCCCGCTTCACCACCACTTTGAGATTCATGGTGCCGTTGCGGGCCAGCGGCGCCTTCGGCTGCACGATCTCGAGGTGGAAAGGCAGCGGCTCGACGACCGCCGTCGCAAGCTTGTCGACCTTCGCGCCGTAGTAGACGGCGTTGTTCGGCTGACCGAGAACAAAGTCGGCAAAGTTTTCGAAGGCTCCCCGCACCTTGATGTTCTCATCCTTGGGACGGGCCTCGAGTGACACGAGCCCCCCGGCGATCGGCGCATCGGCGGTGGCCTCGAAGACCACCGGCATCTGCGACACCGCCCCCGGCATCTCACGGAACACGGCCGTCATTCCGGCGGGAAGCGCCCCGGGCTCGAGGATCAGATCACCGCCAAAGTTCGTGCGGGCCGCATTGACGAGCACCGCATAGCGATTGCCGCGCGGCACCATGATCTGCTGACGGGTCTGCGAATAACGATCGATGCGGGGAATCGAGAGCGTTAGCGACGGCGTCACCGGCTGGAGTTCGACGCGGTAGACGAAATCGGGGCGCCCGCGGCCGAGGTGATCGGTGACACGGATGACGTACTGCCCGTCCTCGGGCACCTCGAACCGGAGGTAGGAATCGGGCCCCCGGGAATCGTCGTTGCCGGCGATCCCCGCGCCATCGGCCCGGAGGATGTTGACGACCGGATCGAGACCGCTGCGGATCCGCCGCGCGAAGCACTCGACCTCGAATACCTGCCCCTTGATAGCGGCGAACCGGAAGCAATCGACATCCCCGTCGGTGCCAACGATGCCGTTGAAGGCGAGGGTCGACTCCCCGGTGGTCGCCTCGGCCGGGACATTGTTCGGCTCGACCTCGAGGAGGTTGCCCTGCGGCGTGATTCGGAACGGGATCGAGGAGGGGCAGATGCCGTTGGCGTCTTTGGCAAAGAGGGGAAGAACGGCTCCCGTCGCCGGCACGGCCACGTCCTGCATGATCGGCCCGGCGGCATCGCCGAGGAATGTCACCGACACCGCTTCCCCCGCCTTGCCCCCCGCCGGGTAGACGGCCGTGGGACGGGGAAACGTACCGATGTGGAGACGGTAGCGGCAATTGCCGTCGCCGGCATAACTCGTCTCCCGCACCTGCACGTAGTACGTCCCCTCCTCGGGGGCAACAAAGCTGAGCACACCATCCTGCTGGGCCACCGGCGAATCATCCGCCGTCGCGACTTCGAACCGCTTCGAGTCGAGGATCGACACCGCCGGATCGAAGAGGTAGCTCCCCAGACGCAGTGCCTCGACGTCGACTCCGAGGCGCTGCCCCTTGGCAAGCTTCACCGCGTAGAGATCGACATCCTCGTTCTCCACCACGCCGTGGACGGTGACGTTGAGGTCGAGGGCCTGCGCCTCCTGGAGCGAGCCGTTGGGCTCCTTCTCGTCGGCGACCGGCAGGGCACCGATGCGGACGGAACGAAAGTCGGAGATCCCCGACTTGCAACGGATCTGGAGCAATTGCTCCCCGAGCGGGTAGTCGTCGGGGACGAAGACCGTGGCCTTGATCGTGTTGTCGTCCACCGGCGTGATTGCGCGGACCACCAGTGGCGTGACCACCGGGAGCCCGACCGGCGCGTGGAAGAGAATCTCTTCGGCATCCTTGAGTCGTGCCCCTTGGAGCGTCAGTTCGCGCTCGCCGCCCCGCTGCACCCCGCGAGGCAGGATGGTGCTCAGCTGCGGATAGGACGCGACCGCCACGTTCGCTGCCGCTGCGGCGCCGACCGCCGCCAGCATCGCCACCACCAGTCCCCTCACACACGACCGGGACCGACAGGCATGAGGCATCGTTTTCCGGGCGGAACGAAGTCCGCCGCTGCTCCTGGGGTGCGGGCGGCAAGGGGCCGCTTCAATCGATGGCGCGCTGTCGCGGAGGCATTGGTCCGTGGGACGACCGCCCAACACAGCGCTCGGACGCCGGGCGTCGGCCGTTGAACGGCCAAGCTCGGGACGTCAGGCAATCAACTCCTTGCGGACCTTGCCGCCGTCGACAATTTCGATCGGGCGGTCACCGGGAGCCATCAGCTCCTTGTCGGCCACGATGCCCAGCCGGTCATAGATCGTGGTGGCCCAATCCTCCACGGTGAGCGGATCGTCTTCCGGCTCGCTCGCCGTGGCGTTGCTCGAACCGTAAACAATGCCCTGCTTGAGGCCGCCACCGGCCATGACGACGCTGAACACCTTCGGCCAGTGGTCGCGGCCGGCGGTGGCGTTGATCTTCGGGGTCCGCCCGAACTCCGAGCAGACGCAGACGAGCGTCGTCGCGAGCAGGCCGGTCCGGTCCAGATCGCGGATCAACGACGCGAAGCCCTGATCGAAGGCGGGCAACTGCCCCTTCATCGAGCCGGCGATGTTGTCGTGCATGTCCCAGCCGCCGTAGGTCATGGTGACAAACCGCACGCCCGACTCCACCAACCGGCGGGAGAGGAGCATCCGCATCCCGGCCTGATTGCGGCCGTACTCGTCCTTGATCGCGTCCGATTCCTTCGTCATGTCGAAGGCCTCGCGGGCCTTGTCGGAGCTGATCATGCTGTAGGCACGGTCGTAGAAGGTGTCGAGCGCGTCGAGCGAGTCACTCTTTTCCTTCTCGCGGAAGTGCTCGTTGACCACGTCGAGCATCCGCCGCCGCTTGTCGAATCGGGGGACGTCGACGCCGCTCGGCAGGCTCAGGTCCTTGACCTGAAAATTGCCGTCGGCCGGGTCGCTCCCGAGGCTGAAGCCGGCGTACGAGGAGCTGAGATAGCCCGTCCCGGCAAATTCGTTGGGTTGATTGGGGATGCAAACGTACGGGGGAAGATTGTGGCGGGGGCCGAACTCGTGGGCCACCACCGATCCCATGCTCGGGTACTGCAGCGCCGGGCTCGGCCGGTAGCCGGTGAACATGTTGTGGGTGCCACGCTCGTGGGCCGCCTCACCGTGGGTCATCGAGCGGCAGATGGCGAGTTTGTCGGCCACCTTGGCGGTATGGGGAAGAAGTTCGCCCATCCGAATACCCGAAACATTCGTCTCGATGCTCCCCAGCGGCCCGCGGTATTCGACCGGGGCAAACGGCTTGGGATCGAACGTCTCCTGATGGGCCATGCCACCGGGGAGGAAGATGCAGATCACCGACTTCGCGGTACCCTCGTGACTGGCGTAGTTCTTGATGTCGCCCCGCGCCTGCTGCATGCGGAAGAAATCGCCGAGGGAGAGGCCGAGGCCCCCGACAACGCCAACCGAGAGAAACCCACGCCGGGCGAGTTCGTTACCAGTGCACTTCATGGATGCCGACTCCTCTTGACTGCAATACCGCGAATCAAGAGCAATTGTGACACCCATTCTCGGGGATGTCGAGCGCCTACCCCCTCGTTGGATGGGATTTCCTCCGCTGGACGGCCCGTTACCCGACCCCCGGCGTGCCGCTGCAAAAGCTTTGCAGAAAACGACTTAAAAGCCATCGGCACGAGCGCCGCGGGGGCGATCGTGCCGATGGAGATTGAGTGGCACAGCAGGGGGATTTTGACCGCTTCCCCGGACTACCGTTCCGCAGGGAGGTCGCGGATCACGTTTCGCCAGTGGGTGACGGTGGCGTCGGAGCGGGTGGATGCCTCTCCCACCGTGACGCGGAGGCAACGCAGTGCATCGAGCACCACCCCGGTGTGACGGAGAATGTCGCGCATCCGGTCATCGTCGCCATCCGGACCGATGGTCGCGTCACCGTCGACGAATCCATTCCGCTGCTGGAGGACGCCGATCCTGGCGATGTATTCGACCCACGGCTCGAGCAGATCGACAAACCCGGCAACGTCGGCGGCGGCCGCGGCCGCCAAGGGCTCCTCGAACCGGGAAAGCTCCGATCCCGTCGACTGCGTCGTCCGGACGAGCATCCGCGACGCCTGCCTCGGCAGCAGGCTGAACACGGCGACATCTTCGCCGATGCCGATCGTCGGCTCGATCTGATCGTCGAGACCAGCCTGGGGAATGGCGAACGTCCAGAGGGCGCCCCCATCGATCTTCGACTTGGAGGGCTCGGGGATCCGATAGCCCTCCGGCACCGACTCCGGATTGAGCGTGCGAATCTCCTCGACGAGATCATCGGCGAGGGCGAACAGGTCAGAGAGCCCCTCGCGGAAGAGCTTCGGGTCGTCGAGCTTCACGGCAAACGCCGGGGCGACGATCGGCAACGGCTCCGCGGAGGCCGGGATCGAACTCTGCAGCCGCTTCGCCTTCTCCTTGCCGTCGACCACGAAGGCCGCCTGCCCGTCGGCCACCGCCGGGAGGATCTTCGTCCGCAGCGTCGCCACGAGCCGTTCGGCAAGGGGCACGAGTTGCTGGCTCGCCTGCTCAAACCGCTCCCGGTCGTCCTCCTCGGCCTTGACGAGGAGATACTTCCGGAAGAACGACCACGCCATGCTCCCCCAGTCAACGAAATCATCGAACTGATCGGGAGGGGTCTTTGCCCTGGTGACGATCGAGAGGAGCGGCGATCCGCCGGTGTGGCCGAGAAGATCGAGCCGCTTCGAGCCGTCGAGAACGCCATTGCGAGTCCAGTCCCAGGCGTAGCCCTCGTAGCCTTGGTCGGTCAGAAATGAGTAGCCGAGGGACGGGCCTGGAGTCGGCAGGCGCCGCTTGTAGCCGGCCGCCATCTTCCCGAGCATCTCCCGGGCCTCGCGGGCGGCACCTTCGGGAAGGTCAGCCGAGTCAGCCAGCGTGTCGGAGAGCGCGGCGAGCTGTTCGAGATCGGCCGCCGACGGGGCAGCCGCCCGGGCGAGGGCCTCGCTGACATAAGCGATGCCGGTGATCCGTTCGTCGCGGTGCTCGCGGAGCGGCTCGAAGGGCTTCGTCGACGCCAAGCCTTCTTCCCCGGCCCCGGCAGCGACGAGCTTCCCGAGGTGGTCGGCGGAATCGCCGATCGAGAGGATCACCCGATCGCCAATCAGCCCGATGGCGATGACGAGATCGAGCTCCTGGAGCTTGCGGCGCACCTTGTCGAGATCGCCATCGTCAATCCCGTCCTGAGCCTGGAGCACCTGCCCCCAAGGGACGAGTCCGCCGTCGAGCGTCAGCGTCACCACCTCGCCGCCGGCAACCTCTTTACGATCGAGCGCGTCGGCGAAGGCGGGGTTGGTCTGCGTGATGAGCTTGAGGAGAACCTCGATCCGCTTGATCTGCGACGTCGCCACCGCGGGCTTGCCGGTCTTGAAGCCCCACACGAGGTCTGGAACGACGATCTTGTCGGAGTTGTCGGCGAGCGCCTGGAGGACCATCCGCGCCGTCAACTGATCGCCCGTCCCGGCGGTGTTGAGCTCAAACTCCTCGATCTCGGCCACCTGACGCCGCACCGGCACGACCTTCAGGCCGCGGTCGACCGACGCCCCATCGTCGTCGTCGTCTTCATCATCGGCTTCGTCGTCGTCCATCTCGAGCCGATCGAGCTCGAGGCGATTGACCTCGATGCCGCCCGGCACGCCACCGCGCGACATCTGGAGGACGTTGGCCGCGTTCTGAGCCTGCTGGACCTTCTGAACGAGTTCCAGGAACGTGATGCAGGAGGGCTCGCCGTAGAGGAACGTGTCGGTCGCGACCATGTCGCGGAGAAGCTCCACCGCCTGCTGGTTCTCGGGGAGCTGGAGATACGTATCGAGCATTGAAAGAGGGCTGCCCGGCTGGAGCTTCTGTTCCTCGTACTGCTCGAGGGCCTGGATCACGGCCGGGAGCTTACGGATCGACGCGAAAGCGTTGCTGCGGAGGACAAGATCGATCTGTTCCTGCAGTCGCAGCGTCGCCGAGACGAAGGCCGCGTCCTTGGGGATCATCGCCACGCCCCCTTCGAGAGCGTCGGCGCCGCGGGCGCTCCCCGCCAGCGGCAGGTAGGCGAGGAGGGCGAGGCACAGCCGGCAGCCAACACGGCGCGCGGCCTGCGGAACGGCGGAGGCATGGCGGACGAGGGCCATCGTGGATCCTTTCGCTGGGAACTTGGCAGAGCCTGAATTCGATCCGGCACGCCGGACCATTGTGGTTTAGGATATGGCAAACCGGACCGGCGGGGAAACCTGAATCCGCCGCGGAATCCCCCTTGGCAACAGAGCCGTGCGGATCGGCACCACCCAGATCGTCGACACTTTTGCTGAGGCGTTCCGGCTGCGGTACACCCGGTTGATCGTCACCGCCCATGATGAGCATTGGCGCGACGCCGCCGTCCGGGCGGCTTGCGGCTACGGCACGAGCGTCTTGGGCTGCGACGCAGAAATCGGGGTGGAGCGGTGGCTTCCCCCCGACGAGACCCCGGATGGCCGGCCGGGGGCTGCGATCCTCGCCTTCTCGTTTTCAGTCGAAGGCGTGGCCAAGGCGATCGCCAACCGAACGGCCCAGTGCCTTCTCACCTGCCCTTCCTCCGCGGTCTTCGACGGCCTGCCGGCGGCGATCGATCGGGCACCGCTCGGCAGCCATGTGCGGTACTTCGGCGATGGCTTCGAGAAGACGAAGGTCATCGACGGCCGGCGCTATTGGCGGGTGCCGGTGATGGATGGAGAGTTTCTCGTGGAGGAGACCTGCGGGATCGAGAAGGGGGTCGGCGGAGGGAACTTCATCCTCCAGGGGACGACGCTCGACGGCACCCTCGCCGCGGTCCGCCGCGCCGTTTCCGCGATCGGGCGCTGCCCGGGGGTGATAGCACCCTTTCCGGGTGGGGCGGTGCGGTCGGGGAGCAAAGTCGGCTCCCGTTACGAAGGGCTGCGGGGTTCGACGAACGAGGCCTTCTCGCCAGCGCTCGTCGGTCGGGTGGTGACGGAATTGCTGCCGGGGGTCGCCGCGGCGGTGGAGATCGTCATCGACGGCATCGACGAGGCGACCGTCGGCAATGCCATGGCGGCCGGCATCGAAGCTGCTGTCGGCCCGGAACTCCTGGCCGTCTCCGCGGGCAACTACGGTGGCAAGTTGGGGAAGTTCCACTTCCATCTCCACCGGGTTCTCGCTCCGACCACGCCGGGTTGACCTTCTCCAGGGTGCCCTGATTGTGGTACCTCCCCCTCGCGCGCCGTCGTGCGCCCGTCGTGATCGGTGTCGCGACGGCGTCTCCGCAGAGGCTCCACCGATGACCGAACGACCTTCGCGACAGGATTTCGTCGTGTCAAAGCAGAGTTCGAACCTCAGGTTCGCCCTCACCGCGGCTGGTTGTGCCTGCGCCGGATTCGGCCTGGTGTGGGCCGGTCTGGCCGTGCGTGGCATGCTGGGCAGGGGAGCCGCGCCGACGACGTCCGACGATCGCCACGTCGTCGCCACCCCCGCCGACTTTCCACCGTCGCACGATCAACTCGCCCTTCCCTCGGACTCAGCACCGGCGACTCGATACACCAAGCGGCCCGTCGAGCAGACCTCCTATGGCCCGGCCGAGGACGAAGCCCCCGCCCCAACCGAGCGCTATGCCGATCGCGGTCGCTTCGGCCAGACCGCCCCCGCCGCGGAGTCGGGGTTGATCGACACCTCCGTGCCGGCCACCGAGGTCAACGCCCAACTCGGCGATGAGACCGCGCCGCGACCGCCTTTCGGCGTCATCGCTCAGACGGCCGCAGCCACGACCACCGAGGAGGAACCGGAGCCTCGGTTCAGTGACGATTCCACCGCTCCGTCCGCAGGGAACCAGATCGATCCGGGAACAGCGAACTTTTCCCTTGGCGAGTCCGATCCCGTTGCCGGAGCCCCCCCCGTTGAACACCTCCCCGATGCTCTGGCTGACGATGCCTCGCGCCTCGAGAATCCGGAACCGTTCGACAACGGTCTCGGGGCCGCCCCGGAGGAGCCCCTGCACGATCCTCGACTCCCCGAAGACCTCGGCGATGTCGCCGCCCCACCGGCTCAAGCCCAGGCTTTCGCGCTGGCTTCGCCCCCGCCCGGCTTGGTCAATCCGCTGAGGCCTCGCACCGCCCCCCCTTCTGCCATGGCGACCGACGCCCGCCAGGCGGCGCCGGTGGCGCGATCGAACGCATCGGAGGGGCGCGCGACCGGGTTTGCCGATTCCCCTCCCCGCGAGCACGACGACGGCGCTCCGGTCCCGGCCCATGTCTTCCAGTCCTCACCGACCTCGGCCCCAGGCGGGAGTGCTCCGTCGGCCGCCATGCCATTTGCCGCTGCGCCCCCGATTGGGCCGCCGCCGGCCGCTGCCGGGAACGGACCCCCGATGGCTGGCGCTCTGCCCCGTGGCAACGGCGGCCCGCAGCCCCCGGCCATCCCTCCTTCACCGAACGGGCAAGGGCGCCCCGGAGCGATTCAACTCGAAGGGGTGCAGACGGCGCAGCTGGCCGTCGAGAAGCGTGGCCCCCGCGAGATCCAGGTCGGGAAGGCAGCACGCTTTGAGATTCTCGTCCGCAACGTCGGCAGCGCCAGTGCCAACGACGTCGTCCTCCGCGACTCGGTGCCTTTCGGCACGGCGCTCGTCGCCACGACCCCCCCCGCCGCGCCGACTCCCGCACCGGGGTTGACCGACGCTCCTGGCACTTCCAGCGATCTCGTCTGGCAACTCGGCACGCTCGCTCCCGGAGGGCAGGCACGCGTGGCCCTCGACTTGATGCCGATGCAGGAAGGAGACGTTGGGAGTGTCGCCAGTGTCAGCTTCCGGGCCGATGCCTCGGTCCGCGCCCGGGCGACGCGACCGGCCCTCCAAATCACCGCCGAGCCGCCGGCTCCGGTCCTCGTCGGCCTCGACTCACGACTCACGATCACGATCTCGAACCCCGGCAGCGGCGTGGCAACCGGGGTCGTCCTCGAAGGCCTGATCCCCGAGGGGATCACCCACCGCGCCGGCCATGAACTGGAGTTTGACGTCGGCTCGCTCCCACCAGGGGAGTCACGCTCGATCGATCTCGTCCTCGCCACGACCGGCCCCGGTGTCCACGGCCTCCGGCTCACCGCCCGGGCGGACGGCCAAATCGAGGTCAGCGAATCGGTCAAGATCGCCGTCACGGCCCCAACCCTCGAACTGGCCGTGCAGATGCCGTCGCGCCGCTACCTCCAGCGCCCCGCGACCTGCGTTCTCTCGATGACCAACGCCGGTACGGCGCCGGCCGTCGGCGTCGAACTGGTCGCGCAGCTCCCTCCGGGCATGAAGTTCATCCGGGCCAACAACGCCGGATACTACGAGGAGCGGACGCACCGCGTGCTCTGGAACCTCGAGGAGCTCCCTGCCGCCGAGACCGGCCAAGTCGAGGTCGTCGTGATGCCGATCGCGCTTGGCCCGCAAAAAATCGTCGCCGCCGCCCGCACCACCGCCGGCCTCTCCGATCAGATTGGCCACACCGTCGAGGTCGAGGGACTGGCAGCTCTCTCCTTCGAAGTGGCCGACAGTGAAGACCCGATCGAAGTCGGCGGGGTGAGTGAATACGTGATCCGGGTCGCCAATCAGGGGACGAAGCCGGCCAGTGGTGTTCGCGTCGTCGCCACGCTCCTCGGCGACATGGAGCCGGTCGAGGCCCGTGGTCCATCCGCACACCGGGTCGACAACCTCACGATCTCGTTCGAGCCGCTCGCCAAGCTCGCTCCGTCCGAGGAAGCCACCTACCGGATCCGCGTCCGCGGCCGGCGCGAAGGAGATCAGCGCGTGCAGGTGCAACTGACCAGCGACGAGCAACCGGCTCCGATCACGAAAGAAGAGATCACGCGGGTGTACGCCGACCGGTGACGGCAATCGGCCCGGGGTGCTTCCTTGCTCACCGAGCGCCGCGCCCCCGCTCCTTCATTTCGCCCGCGGCGTCGACGTCGTCGTCTGGTCGCCGCGGCGCGTGGGAATCCCCGATGGAGAAGCGGCTATGCGTCCCCTCACGCGCGATCAAGTCCGCGCCGTCGATCTCCGGGCGATCGATGCCTACGGCCTCCCCGGCATCGTCCTCATGGAGAACGCCGGGCGGAACGCCGCTCACCTGCTGATAGCGATTGCGGCGAGCGATCACTTCGATCGGCCCCTCCGGGTGACAATTGCCTGCGGCCAGGGGAACAACGGCGGCGATGGCTTCGTGATCGCCCGTCATCTGGAGAACCTCGGGGCCGAGGTCAAGCTCCTCCTCGCCTGTGATCCGGCTGCTTACCGGGGCGACGCCGCCATCAATCACGCCGTCGCCGTTCGGGCCGGGATCGCGATCGAGCCGCTCGAACGGGGAACCCTCGCCGACTGGTCCGCAGCTATCGCCAGCAGCGATTGGATCGTCGATGCCCTCCTCGGCACTGGCGCCGCCGGGGCCCCGCGAGGGGGAATCGCCACGGCGATCGAGGCGATCAATCGCACCCGCGCCGCAGACACACGAGTTGATCAGCGTCCGGGCGTGTTCGCCGTCGACATTCCTTCAGGGCTCGACTGCGATACCGGGCTCGCCGCTGGCGAATGCGTTCGCGCTGATGCAACCGCCACGTTCGTCGCCCGGAAGATCGGCTTCGATTCCCCAGGCGCCGGAGCTTTCACCGGCGCCGTCCACGTCCTCGACATCGGCGTGCCGCGAAGGCTCCTCGAAGCGACTGCCGCCGACGGCTGACCCGACAGGGAACCTCGGCCTATTTCAGTTCCTTCGAAAGGAACGTCCACCCGAGGGCGTCCATGAAGGCCCGCTGCTTGTTGTCGGCGGCGCCGCCGTGGCCCCCCTCGATGTTCTCGTAGGAGAGCACCGGCTTGCCATGCTCTTCGAGTCTGGCCGCCATCTTCCTGGCGTGCCCCGGATGGACACGGTCGTCGCGCGTGCTCGTCGTGATCAGGATCGGCGGATAGTCCTTGGCCGGATCGATGTTGTGGTACGGGGAGAAGCCACGGATGAACTCCCACTCCTCAGGCTTGTCGGGGTTGCCATACTCCCCCTGCCAGCTCGCGCCGGCCAAGAGCGTGTGGTAGCGGCGCATGTCGAGGAGCGGCACCTGACAGACGACACCTCCCCATAGATCGGGCCGGCGGACGAGCATGTTCCCCATCAGCAGCCCGCCATTGCTCCCCCCCTTGATCCCCAGATGCTCAGGGGAGGTCACCTTGCGGCGGACGAGATCCTCACCGACGGCGATGAAGTCCTCGTAGGCGCGGGGCCGGTTTTCCTTGAGCGCCGCCTGATGCCAGGCAGGGCCGAACTCACCACCGCCGCGGATGTTGGCGATCACCGAAACGTTCCCCTTCTCGAGCCACGCCGCGCCGGTGATGGCCTCGTAGCCGGGGAGGAGCGGGATCTCGAAGCCGCCGTAGCCGTAGAGGAGCGTGGGCGTCGATCCGTCGAGCTTGAGATCCTTGGGGCCGATCTGGAAATAGGGCACCTTCGTCCCATCGGCGCTCGTCGCCTCGTGCTGCTCGACGACGAGCCCCTTCGATTCGAAGAACGACGGAGCGCTCTTGAGCTTCTCGACGCCAGTCACCTTCGGCTGCCCTGATGCCGGCAGGCTGCCGAGCGCCAGCGTCGACGGCTGGAGCGGGCTCGCGGTGACGAGGAAGAAGTCGTCGCTGTCGAGGTCGTCCACCGCCGAGACGCCCGCCGTGCCGAGATCGGGCACGCCCGAGAGCGGCTCCCGGAGCCACTTTCCCTCCTGCCAGGAGAGGGCCTCGACCCGGTTGCGGACGTTGTCGAGCGTCGTCACGAGGATGTGATGGCGCGTGGGGGCGAACGACACCAGCGACGTCCGCGGGGAGGGGGCGAAGAGAACATGGCAGTCGCGGTCGCCAGCCATGAAGCGTTCATAGTCGATCGCCAGCAGCGCCCCGGCCGGATAGGTCTTGGCGCCGGTGTCCCAGTCCTTGCGGAGCTCGAGGAGGAGCCACTCGCGGTGGACGCTCGCATTGGCATCCTCGGGCTTGGGCACTTGCACGAGCTGGCCGTCGCGGTGCTCGAACATGTCGTTGGTCCAGAACGTCTTCTGGCGGATGGCGAACTCCCGCTCGAAGCCGGGGGTCGGATCCTTGAAGCCAGAGACGGCCATGTCGTCTTCGGTGCCTTCGTAGACGAGCTCTGCGTCGGCGAGCTTCGTTCCCCGCTTCCAGGCCCGGACGGTGCGCGGATAGCCTGATGTCGTCATCGAGCCAGCGCCGAAATCGGTGCCGACCAGGAGCGTGTCGGCATCGCGCCACGCCACCCGGCTCTTCGCTTCGGGAAGCTCGAAGCCCCCCGCCACGAAGGCCTTCGCCTCGAGATCGTATTCCCGGATCACCTCGGCATCGGCACCGCCGCGCGACAGCTCCACGAGGCAACGCTTGTCGTCAGGCTGGAAGACGGCGACACCGTGCCAGACCCAATTCTCTTTCTCACTCGCAGCGAGGGCGTCGAGATCGATCACCGTCTCCCAGGCCGGCTGCGCCTTGCGGTATTCCTCGAGGCTCGTCCGCCGCCACACCCCCTTGGGGTTCTTGGCGTCGCGCCAGAAGTTGTAGAAGTGCGGCCCGATCTTCCCCACCATCGGGATCCGATCCTTCGAATCGAGGATCGAGAGGATCCTTTTTTCAAGCGATCGGAAGTCATCGTTGTCGGCGAGTGCCGCGGTCACCTTCGCGTTGCGCTCCTTGACCCACTCCAGCTGCTTCTCGCCGGTGACATCCTCGAGCCACTGGTAGGGATCGGCGGGCGACGGGGCCGTCGTGTCGGCCGCGCGGGCTGCGTGGGGCATGGTGAGGGCGAGCGAGGTGGTGAGGACCGCGAGAAGACGGTGGTGGAAAGCCTGCATCATCGAACTGCCTCCGGAGGGATCGATGGTCAGGGGAGGGCGGCCGTTACGACCGCGTCTGCCCCGTGCCGGTGACGACGTACTTATAGGTGGTGAGCTCGCGGGTGCCACAGGGTCCGCGGGCGTGGAGCTTGTCGGTCGAGATCCCGATCTCGGCTCCGAGCCCGAGCTCGGCGCCGTCGTTGAAACGCGTGCTCGCATTGACGACGGCGACGGCCGTGTCGACGCGGGCGGCGAATCGGTCGGCCGCGCTTGGGTCGGCCGTCACGATCGCGTCGGTATGGCGGGAGCCGTAACGGTTGATGTGATCGATGGCCGCGTCGAGGGAGTCGACGACCGCCACCGAGATCTTCGGCCCGAGGAACTCGGCAGCGAAGTCGGCCTCGGTGGCAACACCCGCGGCGGGGAGAAGCCGGCGCGTCGCGGCGTCGCCGACCATCTCGATGCCGCGCTCGGCAAGCGCCTGGCCGATCTCCGGCAGGAAAGCCTCGGCGACGTCCCGATGAATGAGGAGCGACTCGGCGGCATTGCAGACGCCCATTCGCTGGCATTTGGCGTTGACGGTGATGGCACGGGCCATCGCGAGATCGGCCGCCCGATCGACGTAGACGTGGCAATTCCCGTTGAAGTGCTTGAGGACCGGCATTCTCGCTTCGGCACAGACCCGGCGGATGAGCTGTTCGCCGCCGCGCGGGATCGCCAGATCGATGAGCGTGTCGAGCTTGAGAAACTCCCCGACCGCTGCCCGGTCGGCGGTGTCGACGAGTTGCACCGCGTCGACCGGCAGGCCGGCAGCGGCGACGCCCCGACAGAAAGCCTCGACGATCGCCCGGCTCGACCGGGCCGCCTCCTTGCCGCCGCGGAGAATGATGGCGTTGCCTGAGGCGAGAGCCACCGCCGCGGCGTCGGCGGTGACATTCGGCCGCGACTCGTAGATAAAAAAGAGCACGCCGAGCGGCACGCGAACCTTGCGGACGGAGAGGCCACTCGGGCGGACCGACGATTCGATCACTTCCCCGACCGGGTCGGGGAGCGCCGCGACCGCTTCGAGACCGGCGGCGATCCCCTCGACACGCTTCTCGTCGAGAAGGAGCCGTTCGGAGGCAGCGGCGGTGAGCCCTGCGCCAGCGGAGGCTTCAAGGTCAGCTCGGTTGGCGGCGAGGATCAGAGGGGTGTCGGCGCGGATCTCGACGGCAGCCCGCCGCAGCGCCTCGGCCTTCTGCTCCGTCGACACGCCGCCGAGATCGATCGCGGCCTGTCGCGCCCGCTCGGCCATGGCCCGACAGTGGGCGGCAAGATCGGTGGGCGCGTGCAACGGACTATTGGTGGCGGTCGACATGGCGGAGATGCGGGGCTGGGGGAGAGGTCTTGTCTTTCGAGGATACCACGCGGGTCCCCGGGGATTCGGCTCGGACAGGGCTCCAGCGGCGGCAAGGTTTCGCCGGGCCCGCGATCGTTGACAAAGAGCGCCACTCACGCCCCGGCTGAAAAGCCTTCGAGGGCCGAGCGCACGAGACCGACAGCGTGGACGCGGACGATCTGAATGCCGGCGGCGGCGAGCCGGCAGGCGATCCCGGCGGTGCCGGCATCCCGATCGCTCTCGGTGGCCGGGCGGCCGAGCGCCTGCTCGAGAGCCTTGCCGATGAAGCCCTTTCGCGAATGGCCAACGAGGATCGGGCAGCCGAGGTCGAGAAACCTCCCCGCATGAGACACAAGCGCCAGGTTGTGGGCATGGGTCTTGCCGAAACCGATGCCGGGATCGAGGCAGATCCGCGGTTGGTCGATGCCGGCGGCGAGGAGCGTGTCGCGCCGTGCGGCCAGCCACTGGAAGATCTCTCCGACGACATCGCCGTAGTGTGGGTCGATCTGCATCGTGGCGGGGGTGCCCTGCATGTGCATCGCACAGATGCCGGCGCGCGAAGCGACGGCGAGCGCCAGCATGGCCGGATCCCCTTCGAGCCCGGTGACGTCGTTGATGATCTCTGCCCCGTGCCCGAGGGCGTGCTCGGCCACGGTGGCCTTTGAGGTATCGATCGACACCGGCACCCCCGACTCGCGGACGAGTCGGCGCACCACCTCGGCCGTCCGCCGGATCTCTTCGTCAGCCTCGACAGGCGTCGAAAAAGGCCGGGTGCTCTCGCCGCCGACATCGAGGAGATCGGCACCTTCGGCGACGAGGCGTAAGCCATGCGTCACTGCCGCATCGACCGCCGCGTGGCGGCCGCCATCGGAGAAGCTGTCGGGGGTGACGTTGACGATCCCCATCACGAGCGGCCGGCGAAGCGGCCCAGTCGGATGCGGAAGCGCGAGCCGCGTCGAACGGAGGTGCCAATCGGTAGGGAGCGGGGTGGTTGTCATTTCCTCATTTTACCCGCAGGACGGCTGCGCCTGAGGGAATCGTCGCCTGCTCCGTCGGCCGATCGCGGCCGATTCGTTGGCGGACCGGCGGCGGCGGGGGGTAGGATGGGCGAATCATGAAACAGGTCGCGAAACAAGACTCCATCGACTGGGTCGATCTCGTCGGGGCGGAATGGGCGGAGTGGTACTCCCTGACCCCGGCCCAGCGCCTCGAGGAGTCCTCCCGGCTCTGGCAGACCTATCTGGAACTGGGAGGGTCCCTTGACCCCGAGCCCGATTCTCAAAGTCCTTTCTACTCTGACGAAGAGTGGTGTGCGTTCGCTCCTCATGGGCGGTCAGGCATGCGTGTTGTACGGCGGGGCTGAGTTCAGCCGCGACACCGATCTCCTCGTGCTCGCCGACGACGCAAACCTCGAGCGCCTCACGGCGGCCCTCGATGCCCTCGAGGCGGACGTGATCGCGGTGCCGCCATTCGAGCGCCGGCATCTGGAAGGGGGGCTCGCCGTCCATTTCCGCTGTCGTGCTCCCGGCGCCACCGGCATGCGCGTCGACGTCATGGCAACGCTCCGCGGTCTCCCCGGATTCGAGACGCTCTGGGACCGACGAACCACGATCGAGACCGACGGAGGGACAATCGAGGTGCTTTCTCTCCGCGACCTCGTTACGGCAAAGAAGACCCAGCGCGACAAAGACTGGCCGATGATCGCGAGGCTCGTCGAAGCGGATCTCGCCCGCCATGGCGAAGCGCGTGACGCTGATGCCGTCGAGCTGTGGCTCGAGGAATTGCGCACGCCATCCCTTCTCATCGGCCTGGCCCGCGAACTCCCCGACGCTGCCACGGCGGCGATCCCCCGCCGACCGCTGTTGACGCACGCCCTCGCCGGTGACGCCACGGCGCTCAAGGCAGCACTGCGTGCCGAGGAGGACGCCGAGCGCGAGGCTGATCGCCTCTACTGGGCCCCCCTCCGTCTGCAACTCGAGCAGATCCGCCTCGGCAGGCGTGCCTCCGGCTGACCGGCCGTCACCACGGCTCTTCCATGAGACCGACGATCTGCTGGGCCATCTTCACGATCCCCTCCTGCTGCGTGCTCACGACCGAGCGGCCGTATTCGGGAACGAGCACGGCTGCCTGACCGACGTCGACGCTCGCCGCGGGGAGGGGAACGGCGCCGGTGGCGAGCACCGCGCCGCCGCGGTCGGCCCAGGTGACGAGCACCTGGATGTTCATCTCCACCATCCGCGATTGGTCGGTGGGGCTCTCGACCTGCATGCGCTTCGTGTCGGCGACGATCCGCGCCGTCAGCACGCTGTCGGCCTCGGCGTTCCCCACCACCTTGAAGGGAGTGCGCTTCTCGATCTCCTTGCAGACAGCCTCCGTCAGCCGCTCCCCCAGATCGACGCCGGGGACGTTGCGGAAGGAGTCGCTCTGGATCATCGGGACGTAGACGGTGCGGACGTTTGGCGCGTAGAGCGTGTTATTGCCGAACCGGTAGCCCGCACAGCCGGCCGTGCCGAAAGCGAGGCCCGCGACAGCCAACAGCCATCCCCGGCGAGAAACGGCGTGGCCGGTGGGCATGGCTCGGAATCCTGACACGTTGGCGATGGAAAGCCCGTGCGGAGCGCACACGGGCGTGGTTCGCGGAGAGGAGCAATCAGCGGATCGGGCCGGAGGAGCCGGAGTTATCCTCGCGGGCGATGACGGCGTCGGCCTCGGCCATGGCGTCAAGCTCCGCCTCTTTGAGCGAATCGGGATTGAGAAAGGCGGTGAGCGTCGGGAAGGGATTGTCGGAGACATCCTCCTTCCCGGCGATCATGCCGAGCCGCTCGCGGGCCTTCGTCGCCAGGAGTGTCTCGGGGCGGTCGCGGGCGATCAGCGCGTAGTAGATCCTGGCCGAGGTGTAGTGCTGTCCCTTGGCGTAGAACTCGGCCCGATTCCAGTGACGCAGCGCCTGCTGGGCATGAATCTCGGCCCGGACACCGAGGACGCGGTCCTGATCGGGACGGGCGAGCTGATCGGGAAACTGCACGAGCGTCTGATCGGCGAGCACCTCTGCCTCGTCGAGCACGCCCCCCTCGTAACCGGGCCCCTGGTAGGCGCGGAGTTTTGCCTGGAGGCCGAGGAGGTGCGCCTGGAGAAGAAAGTCGCTGTCGGGGTACTCGCTGCGGAGGAGGGAGTAGAAGTAATCGGCGTCGATCCACTGCCGCTCGAGGAAGTGGGCGTTGGCCTGGGCCATGATGCTGTCGTCGGCCAACTGCCCGCGCGGATCATTGATGCGAACGTGATCGTAGGCCTTGAGGGCCCGGCCGCGGGTGTCGAAGATCGGACGGCTGCGATCGAAGGCATTCGGCACGATCGTCAGGTAGTGGTGCTTGTCATCGAGGGCGATCCAGTACTGCGCGATGACGAACTGACGCTGGGCGATCCGATCGAGGTAGCGCGTGTTGGCATACTTCTTCACGAGCTCGTCGTAGGCATCTTCTGCCTTCGGGTACTGGTCGGTGAAAAACCAGCACTCGGCGAGCTGCCACATCGCCTCCTCCTCGATCGCCGAGTCGGGCCAGCGATCGATCGCCACCTTGTACTTGGCGCTCGCCTCCTTGAACTTCCGTTGGTTGTAGAGGCCGTCAGCCTCGGCCAGCGCGCGCCGCGCCACCGGCTCGTTCGGCCCGCGCCCCACGAGCCGCTTCCAGCGACGCTTGACGTTGTCCCCCTTGAACCAATCCCAGCCCGGATCGGGGGGAGGCGTGTATTCCGACGAGATGATCTCGCTCTCGGCGTCCTCGCCGAGCTCACCGGCGACCTTGCGCCCCGCCTCGTCGCCGCGCTTCGACCAGGGCCAGTTCGGCGACTTGAGAGTCGTTGCGCAGCCACCGAGCAAGACCGCCAGGGTGGCGGCCAAAAGCAGCCCAGGCGGCTGGCTTCCGGGGCGGTGGGGATGCGTGGAGCACGGCAT
>Ga0208249_1000156_pt1 | contig 21406 bp, 19 predicted proteins | sample CryBogmetaGMA1M_FD_184546 | JGI IMG/M metagenome (GOLD analysis project Ga0208249, IMG submission 184546) | Freshwater microbial communities from Crystal Bog, Wisconsin, USA - MA1M (SPAdes) | ecosystem: Environmental > Aquatic > Freshwater > Lake | place: Crystal Bog, Wisconsin, USA | collected...
GACGCTGTTGTTGTTATTGAGGTTTTGGAAGTTGAACCGGGCGCCAGTCGCGATCCCGTTGGTCGCCCCCACCCGGACCGTGCCCTCGCCGAGATCGACGGTGCTGTAGGAGCCACTCCCCGCGAGGATGAAGGTCCCGATCCGGAGGCTCAGGTTGACGGAGGAGTTGATCGGCCCCGTGAACAGCATCGCACCGCTGCTCGCCGACGCCATCGAGATGTGCCCGCCGGCCGTGGCCGACGTCACGATGGTGACGGTGCCCGAGACGGTGGCCGTGCCGGAGGCGACATTGTAGTGCAGCGCCCCGGCCCCCGAGAGGCCGTGCGTACCGGTGATCGTCACGTTGTTGGCCAGCGTCATCGACGTGCCGCTGAGCAGCAGTCGCGGAAACTGGTTGCCGGCGATGCCGTTGATCACGATCGGGCCCGAACTGGCCGCCGAGCCATTGCTGAGGATGAGCGACCCACCGTTGATGGTCGTGCTGCCGCTGTAGGTGTTCGCGCCGGTCAGCGTCATGGACCCTGTGCCCTGCTTCGCGAAGCTGGTTCCCGTGATCACCGACGCGATCGTGCTGCTTCCCACCGTCACGGAGACCACCGGTTGGGTCGAGCCGTTGGCCGCCAGCGTGACCGTGTTGCTCGTCACCACGCCGTTCGAGGCGGAAAACGTGAGTCCGTTGGCCGTGACGGTCTCTGAGAGCGTGGCCGTGCTGCTGAGCGTGTTGAAGACCGCGACGTTGGCCGTGCCCGAGGTCGGGCCCCACGGCGTGCCGGAGGCACCCGTCCAGTTCGTCGGGCCGGTGGACCAGGTGGCGTTGGCCGACGCGCCGCCGCTCCAGGTGAGCGGGGCTGCCGTCACGGATTCCACCCGACCCAGGCAGGCAGCCACCACGACCGAGGCGATCACGGCGTGAAGGCACTTTGGGCCTCGCGACCGGTCGGATCCAACCCTCTGGAAACAGCGTGGCATGGCTCGTCCGCTCCTGGTTTCTCGGGACCGCGAAGGCCGCGGCCGCCGCACGTTTTCCCCTCATCTCCCGACTCGTATTGTCGGGCGGCCAGCCTGTGCCCACAACGCCCTCGCGCGCCCGATTCGTCCCTAAATCAGCCCGTTTCGTCACATTTTTGGTGACGACGCAACCTTCACCGCCACGCGGTCGCTCATCATTTGCTCACACAGCGCTGGCGCAAATCTCACGCCGCGCTCATGGTTCGCTTGCGGCCGCGGTTTTGAATAATCCCGCGATGCGATTCCCACCCCCTTCTGGAGCTACCACCATGCCCCGCCTGTCTCCCCGGCACGTCGCCCGTGCCGGGTTCACCCTCGTCGAACTCCTCGTCGTGATCGCGATCATCGCGACGCTGATCGGCCTCCTGCTGCCGGCCGTGCAGAGCGCCCGCGAAGCCGCCAACCGGATGGCCTGCGCCAACAACATCAAGCAGCTCTCCCTCGGTGCGGCGAACTATGAAAGCGGCCAGCGTCGCTACCCGACGTCGGGCGAAGGCAAGGATCCGACCGCCAGCTACGTGGACTGCCTCAACGTGAACTCCTTCCACGTGCAGGTGCTCCCCTACATCGAAGAAGGCAGCATCGCGTCGAAGTGGAACTACAAGCAGCCGTACTGGAGCACGAACAACCTGCCGCTGGCGACAGCCCAGATCAAGGGCTTCACGTGCCCGAGCAACGGCATCTCGCAGGATTCGTTCGGCGGCACCGCCTCCATTGGCGGCAACTTCGGCCGTAACGACTACATGCCGACGGCGTACACGGACATCGATCCCAATAACGGCCAGCGGAACAAGCCGTCGGGCACGCTCCCGGGTGCGTTCAAGGTGGGCCTGCTGACGTACGACCAGACCGGCAAGGTCTCGTCCTGCACCGACGGCACGACCAAGACCGTCATCCTCTGGGAAGACGCCGGCCGTGAGTCGCAGCACGTCGGCAAGCGCGACGCGGCGGTCACCTCGTCGACGGTGTGGGTCCGCGTGAAGGGCAACACGGTGCAGAAGATCGCCAGCGGCGACACCGACTTCCCGAGTGCGAACGCGACCGACATGCCGTCGAGCAAGACCGTGCCCAATCGCTGGTGCGATCCCGACAACGCCAGCGGTCTGTCGGGCCCGCCGCAGGATGAAAACGCTTCGGTTCGTACCCAGCCGATCCTCAACAACACGAAGAACCCGATCGGCGGGACGTCGACCACGTGCCTCTGGCCGACGAACAACTGCGGGCCGAACGACGAGCCGTTCAGCACCCACGCCGGCGGTCTGGTCGGTGCCGGCATGGCTGACGGGAGCGTGAAGTTCATCAGCGATACGATCGATGTGCAGATCGCTCGCATGCTGTCGGATCCGCGTGACGGCGCCGTCATGCCGGCCTACGACTGACGATCCAGCGAGGGCATGGCCGGCGGCGGCAGGTTCTGCCGCCGCCGGCCACCCCGCCACCGCGGCTTCTCCAAGCCGCTGCATTTGCCCTGGCCCCTCTGACGCCGGGTGTTCTCAGGCCCCTGCCTCCCCGGCAAAATCCTCAAGCGGCGAATCGGGTCCTACCGATTCTGCCGGGTGTGAGGGCAGAAGGGGGGGTGGATGAAGAAACGATTCCTGCGAGCTTGGCTGCTCGTCTTCTGGGTTGTCGTTGCGGGCGGGCCGACCGCTGATCCCGCCCGCGGCCAGACCTACGGGATCGACTTCCGCAACACGCTCATGCCCGCGTCGGGCGGGATGGCCGGCACCAGCGTCGCGGCACCGCAGGATTTCCTGTCGGCGATCAACGCGAATCCCGCCGCGCTCACCCAGTATCGCGGCACGCACTTCACGCTCGGCGGGGCCTTCGCCGAAGCCACGGTGAATCTCACGCAGACGGCTCCCGCGCCGGCGCTCGGTGTGGCGCCCTTCTCGGCCAAGAGCAGCACGCCTGGGGCCGTCGTGCCCGCGATCGGCGTCGCCCAGGAAGTGGAGGGCTTGCCGCTCCCCACCACCGTCGGCCTCGCGGTGTTCGGGGCCGCGGGGGGTGGGTCGAGCTACGTGCAGGTGCCCGCGAGCAACGCCACGTCGGCCTACCTGCTGCTCCTGGAGTTCGCCCCGTCGGTCGGCATCGAACTCACCGAGCGGCTCTCGATCGGCGCCACCATGTTCATCGGCGACGGCTACTCCTCGGGCCCGTTCGTGGGCACCAGCGGCATGACCAACGCCTACGCGCTCCGCGGCGGATTCGGCCTCGACTACGAGCTCGGCGAGGCCACGCGGCTCGGCTGCTACTACCAGACCAACCAGGACTTCCGCTTCCAGGACCAGGTGATCCTGTTCTCGGAGCGCCGGCCGCGCGACATCGACATGGGGCTGCCGCAGCAGGTGGGGATGGGCATCGCGAACGAGTCGCTCGCCGACGGCCGCCTGCTGCTCGCCGCCGACGCCCTGTATCTCGACTGGCGGAGCGCGGCCCTCTTCAAGAACCTCTACCGCGACCAGTGGGTGATGCAGCTCGGCGCGCAGCTTCGGGCGACCGACCACGTGAAGCTGCGGCTCGGCTACGCCCTCGCCCAGAACCCGATCGATCCGACGGTGGGCACGCGGATCGGTCCCATCGCGGTGCCCGGCGGGATCCCGGCGGTGAAATACCTGCAGTCGCAGTTCGCGATCATCAACGAGCACCGCATGGCCGCGGGCGCGGGCATCGAAGACCTGTTCATGCCCGGCCTCGATCTCGACGTCTTCGCCGGCGGCATGTTTCCGGCGGGCGAGCAGCTCGGCGCCGCCACGCACGTGAACGTGGCCAGCTACTGGCTCGGGCTCGGGTTCACGTGGCACTTCGACCGGCCGCAGGCGGCCCGCGAACCGGGATAACCGCGATGTTCGACCGGGCGCGTCGTTGGCGGTGGCAGGCGGCGTTCGCCACGGCGGCCGTCTGCCTGGCGGGCATCGGGCTCTCCACACGCGGGTTCACGGCCGAGCGCGAGGAACTCGAGACCGACCGCGACTCGTTCACCTTCGCCCCCACGACGGCCGGACGGGGCCTCTCGATCCTCGAGTCGTCGTATTCGTTCATCGACAACCGCGTCGGCCCCGAGGCTCACAGCGTGCCGGAGACGCTCCTGCGGCGCGGCCTCGGCGATCGCGTCGAGCTGCGGCTCGGCTTCAACTACGAGGCGGGTGGCCCGGGCACGGTGTCGGGCAGCGAGGTGGGCGGACAGGACATCGAGACCGAAGACGAGAGTCGCGTCCTCTACGGCGCCAAGGTCGAGACCTCGGAGCAGGACGGCTGGCTGCCGCGCTCCGCCGCCGTCGTGCAGGGCTACACGCCGACCTACGGCCCCTCGACCGTCTCCACCATGCTGGTCGGGGAATCGTGGGGCTGGCGGTTCGCCAACGGCTGGGAGTGGACGTCGGCGATGCGGTATGGGACCGGGTTCGACAAGGGAGACGCCTTCAACCAGTGGGCGCCGTCGACGGTGCTGAAGGTGCCGCTGGGCGACCGCTGGAACGTGCACGCCGAGTACTTCGGCATCCTTTCGTCGGGAAAGGAAGAGCCGGTGGACGCGCAGTTCGCCAGCTTCGGCGGGCACGTGCTCGTGACCGAGGATGTCGAACTGGGACTCCGCGTCGGCTGGGGCCTGACCGACCGCTCGCCCAACTTCTTCACGAACCTCGGCGTGGGCCTGCGTTACTGACCAGAAGACGCTCGCCGGAGCCGCACGTCGCCGGCTGGTTTTTGGCGGGAAGTGCATTGTCATCCCGGCCCGGAGTGGGGATACCGATGCCCTCGTCAGGCGGCCGTCGGTCGCCGGTCGCGAGCCGTCCCCGGAGCTTGCCGATGATCGTGCGCATGCTGAAGTCCGTCACCCCCATTCTCGCCGTGGCCGCGTGCGGTCTCGCCCTCGTCGCGGCAGTCCCGCGCGACGCCCAGGCCCAGGGGCCGAAGAAGAAGCCCAACATCCTCGTGATCTGGGGCGACGACATCGGCCAGTTCAACGTCGGTGCCTACAACCTCGGCATGATGGGCTACAAGACGCCCAACATCGACCGCATCGCCCGCGAGGGGGCGCTGTTCACCGACTGGTACGGCCAGCAGAGTTGCACCGCGGGCCGCGCGGCTTTCATCACCGGTCAGTCGCCGATCCGCACCGGGCTCACGAAGGTGGGCCTGCCCGGCGCCCCCGAGGGCATGAAGAAGGAGGACCCGACGATCGCCACCCTGCTGCGGGCCCAAGGCTACGTCACGGGGCAGTTCGGCAAGAACCATCTCGGCGACCGCGACGACATGCTCCCCACGAACCATGGCTTCGACGAGTTCTTCGGCAACCTCTACCACCTCAATGCCGAAGAGGAGCCGGAGCATCCCGACTACCCGAAGAACCCCGAGTTCAAGAAGAAGTTCGGGCCGCGGGGCGTGATCCACTCCTTCGCCAACGGGTCGATCACCGACACCGGGCCACTGACCCGGAAGCGGATGGAGACGATCGACGAAGAGGTGAATGCAAAGACGTTCGCCTTCCTGGAGAAGGCGAAGGCCGCCGACAAGCCGTTCTTCGTCTGGTGGAACTCGACCAAGATGCACATCTTCACGCACCTGAAAGAGGGCGTGGCGGGCAAGACGGGCCTCGGCATCTACGCCGACGGCATGGTGGAGCACGACCGCCAGGTGGGCGAACTGCTCGCGAAGCTCGCGGAACTCGGGCTCGACGAAAATACGATCGTGATGTACTCGACCGACAACGGCGCCGAGGCGTTCACCTGGCCCGACGGCGGCTCCACGATGTTTCGGGGCGAGAAGAACACGCAGTGGGAGGGGGGCTACCGCGTCCCCTGTGCGATCCGCTGGCCGGGCGTGATCAAGCCCGGCACCGTGGTCAACGAGATCGCCGCCCACGAAGACATGCTCACCACCCTCTGCGCCGCGGCGGGCGACGGCACCGCGAAGGACGACCTCAAGAAGGGCCGGCGGATCGGCGACCGGTCCTACAAGGTGCACCTCGACGGCTACGACCTCGGACCGGCGCTCCGCGGCGAGGCGGAATGGCCGCGGAAGGACTTCATCTACTGGACCGACGACGGCAGCGTGGCCGCGCTCCGCTACGAGAACTGGAAGGTGACCTTCCTCAAGCAGAACGCCCACGGCCTGCACGTTTGGCAGCAGCCCTTCGAGGAGCTCCGGGCACCCACGCTCGTCAACCTGCGGATGGACCCGTTCGAACTCGCCCAAGACATCGGCATGGACTACCAGCGGTGGTACGTGGAGCACATGTTCGCGATCGCGCCCGCGGCCGCCTATGTAGGGCAGTGGCTGCAGAGCTTCCGGGAGTTTCCCCCGCGGCAGAAGCCGGGCAGCTTCAACCTCGACCGCGTGATGGAGGCGGTCACGGCCGCGTCGACCGACCACTGACGCGGCCGAGCGTCTCGGACGGGCTCTCGCCGAACTGCCGGCGATAGCGGGCGGCGAAGCGGCCAAACTCCCAGATGCCGTGCCGCACGAGCACGTCGGCGACCGTCGTGTCGGGCGGCCCTTCGCGGAGGAGCCTGCGGCGGACGGCGTGCAGCCGCCGGAGAAAGAGATAGGACCTCGGCGACGTGCCGAAGTTTTCCTCGAAGGCGCGGAGCAGCGTCCGGTCGGTCACACCCACGCGCCGCGTGAGATGTTGCACCGACGGCAGGACGTCGCCCGCCTCGTCGAGCGCCGTCATCGCGCGGCGGATGATCTCCGCCCGGTCGAGCCGGGGGCGGCCCACGGAGGGCGTCGCCGGGGAAACATCCGACCAGCAGGCGGCGGCCGCCGAGACGAGCGCGACGCCGGCCGCGTGGTGCGCCGGGCTGGCCGCGGCGAGCGGCATCACGCCGGCGACGATCTCTTCGACGAGCTGCCGCAACCGGCGAACGCCGCCGCCAGGGCTCGTGACGCGGCCGCTGGCGTTCGCCGCGATGGTGTGCGGCAGGGCCATCTCCGCCGGCAGGGCGATCGAGCACCAGGCATGGGCCCGGCGCCGCACGCCGATGCGAAAGTCGGCGCCGCGGGGAATCACGAACAGCGAGTCGTCGTCGAGCGGCACGCCGTTGGCGACGTGCTCGTGCGGATGCGTGAGCGGCAGGAAGAGCATCGTGCCGTCGTGCGCGTTGCCACCATAGCAGGCGTTGCCGCCCCCCTCCGTCGCCACCTGGAGGACCACGGGGCCCAGCCTGGCGACGCCGAGCGTCCAGCGGCGGGTCTCGACACCGTCGCAGACCAGCCGCAGGTTCGCGCCGCTGAGGGCATCTCCCCAGGCGTCGAAATCGTCGAAGACGAGCATGCCGAGAACCGTCGCGTGACGGGCGGGACGAGGAATGCCGGAGGTGGGACTTGAACCCACACGCCCTTGCGGGCAACGGATTTTGAGTCCGCCGCGTCTGCCATTCCGCCACTCCGGCTCGTGAGGGGGTCCGACCCGGGAGAGCCTACGCCCCTCCGCGGCCCCATGCCAGCCACCAGCCGGTTCGTGGCTAGAATGCTCGGATCGTTTTCATCCGCTCCCCGCCCCGAGGACGAGTCTCCCGTGCCGATCAAGGACGCCTACACCGGCAGCCGCTTCGGGCTGTCGTTCGAGCTCTTCCCCCCCAAGACACCCGAGTCGGAGGCCGTCATGTGGCGGACCGTCGACGAACTGATGGCGTTCGACCCGGCGCTCATCACCTGCACCTACGGGGCCGGTGGCTCGACCCGCGGCACCACGCTCGACGTGCTCAAGGGCGTGATCGCCCGCCACGACCTGCCGGTGGCCAGCCATCTCACCTGCGTGGGGAGTTCGGTCGCCGAACTCCGTGACTACCTTCGCGAGGCGCTCGCGCTCGGCGTGACGGCGATCGTGGCCCTCCGCGGCGATCCGCCGAAGGGGGAGACGGCGTTCCGGCAGACCGACGGCGGCCTCCGCTACGCGTCCGAACTGGTGGCGCTGATCCGCAGCGAGTTCCCCGAGTTCGGCATCCTCGTCGCCGGCTATCCCGAGACGCATCAGGAGGCCATGAGCCCCGCGGCCGACCTGGAAAACCTCAAGCGGAAGTGCGCTGCCGGGAGCGACGTCGTGGTCACGCAGCTATTCTACGACAACGCCGACTTCTTCCGCTTCCGAGACCGCTGCACGGCGCTCGGCATCACCCAGCCGATCGTGCCCGGGGTGATGCCCGTGACCAACTTCGCGCAGATCCGCCGCATCGCCAGCCTCTGCAAGGCCCAGCTGCCCGACGCCTTCACGCGGGCGTTCGAGGCCGCCGGCGACGACGAGGCGGCGCAGTTCGAGGTGGGCGTGGACTACGCCGCGCGGCAGGTCGAGGCGCTGGTGGCCGCCGGCGTGCCTGGCATCCACTTCTACGTGCTCAACAAGTCGCCGGCCACGATCCGCGTGCTCGATCACGTGGGTCTGAAGCGAGCCGGGGCCTGACGCTCTCCGCCGGTCGCGCGAGCGGACTCCCAGCCCCGCTCACCGCGGCGGCTGGTCGTCGTCCATCGTGCGGATGTAGCTCCGCAGCCGCTCGAGCTCGTCGGCGATGTGCCCGAGCTTGAGCATGTTTTCCACCCGCTTGACCAGTTCCACGCGGTTGACGGGCTTGGAGAGGAAATCGTCGGTGCCGGCCTCCACCGCCCGCTCGATGTCGCCGAGTTCGCCGAGCGCGGTCACCATCAGGATCATGATCCGGCTCGTCTCGGGATCCGACTTCAGCCGCTGGCAGACCTCGAAGCCCGAGAGCTTCGGCATCATCACATCGAGGAGGATCACGTCGGGCTTGAACGACGCCACCTTGTCGAGCGTGTCGGCACCATCGACCGCCGCGGCCATCTCGCAGCCGATGCCCGAGAGATACACCTCGAGCAGCTCCCGATTGGGCTCGTTGTCGTCGGCGATCAGCACGCGGGGCGTGCGGGCCTGACGTTCGGCGGGGGCGACCTTGCGGGTGGGCATGGGCGGCAGTTTCGCGAAGCGCGGCCGGACCCGCAAGGCCGGTCAGGGCGTCTCGAACACCGACTGGCTCTTGACGATCGCCAGATCGTCCGGAAAGGTGTGGAAGGCCTGGACGATCAGGCTCCGGGGCCTCGTCTCGACGTCGATCCAGCTGACCGCCCCGAGGGCCACCCGACCCCCCGACTCGAACCGGTGCAGAAGCCCCCGCTTCATGCCCGCCTCCACGAGTTCCTGCTGAAACGACCAGAAGACTTCCGGCTGAACGGTCTCCAACTGGAAGCAGGTCTCGTAGCTGGCCCCTCCGCGGCACTCCATCCGGTCGCTCCGCTCGCCGGCGATCCGGTGGGAAAGGAGCCGCCGCTTCTGCGGCAGCGGCTGGGATAGGCTCGTGGCGATCTCGGTGAGCGTCAGCCCGTCCTTTCGCCAGCTGACGAGATGGCCGGCCGTCGTGATCGCGACCGTCGCGGCATAGCCCCCGCGATCGATCGACCGCGTCGAGCAGATCTCGAAGAGCTCCGGGTGAAGGCCGCGGCCGTAGAGTTGGAACACCAACTCGCCGACCTTCGGTCGCAGCGATATCACGCTCGTCGCTCCTGCACGATGTTGATGTCCTACGACGTCGACGAGCACGGGGTTCGTCGCCGGCCACACGGCTCGCGTCCGGATTATACGACCTCGGTGCCGAGGCGACCACGTTCGTGCGCCGCGGCCGCGAAGCGGGGCGGGAACTACAGCAGGCCCACGAGAATGTCGTAGATCGCATGCGTGCCCGCCGCGATCCCGAAGCCACGCACGAGGAACAGGATCGCGAAGAACATCCCCGCCAGAAACCGAAACGTGAAGCTGTAGACCGTGAAGGTGTCGCCGAGGGGACCGACGTAGTGGGCCGCGCTGAACAACAGGCTCGACGCCACCAGCCCGCAGCAGGCAGCCCAGCCCGCGGACACCCCGAGCCTCTCGAACGCCCACACTAGCAGCGGCAGGAGCAGGAGGCGAAACAGCACCTCCTCGTAGAGGCCGGCACCGCAGAACGCCACGAGCCGGGCGAGTACGCCGTCGGCGGCGAGCGGCCAGGCAAGCGGCCAGAGCCGGTCCTGGAGCCGCGCGACCCCGATCAGGGCCGCGGCCCAGAGGACGCACTCCACGGCCATCGCCACGAGCACGCCGGGCCTGAATTTCCAGGCGTCATACTCCACATGCTGCCAGACCAACAGCCCGATGACCGTGAGCGCCGGAAGCAGGAAATACTGGCCGAAACCGGCCGCATCGAGGATTTGCCGGAGCCACACGTCGGCCCCGTTTCGCGGCGATCCCCGTCCCAGCGCGAGCACGCCACCCTCGTACGCCAGCACGAGCGGCAGCGCGAAAACCAGGCTCGTCAGCGGCCTCCGCGATGCCTCCCAGTAACTCTCGCGGGCGGTCGCTTCGGCCCCCGGCTCGGCCTCTGCCGACGACACGGCGGACTCGTCACCGGGGGAGGCGTCGAGCGAGTCGAGCAGTTCGTCCAACGAACGATCCGCGTCGTCATGCCCGTGCGAATCGTCGCCTGAAAACACGCTCGAGCCCTCGTAGCGTTCGTGTCACTGCCGCAGTCGTGCCAGCGGCCGCATACGATACCGCAGCGGAGTTCGCCGCGCCTCGTTCCAGCGACGCGACAGGCCTCGCACCGTCGGCACCAAAAAAAGTTTTTTGTCAATCGGCGGTTTTCCGCCGCAGAAGTCGCTTCGCTCTCACTCGACCGCGCGTCGCCTTGACAACTCGCGCGACCTCGAAAGAATCACCCCATCGTCGTCGGCCGCCGTGGGGCAGACACGACGACATGACGAGTTTCATTGCTCGGACGATCGCGACACTTGCTCCGCGATCGTGAGGTGAACTCGCCCGCACGACACGCACGAGGAATCGGCATTTCGAGAAACAGGGGGGCGACGACTTGAGGGATCGACAGTCGACGACCTTGGTCGTGGCCTGGATGTCCCCCCCGGCTCTCGAGGTGGCGAACGTTTCCCAGGGGTGTGGCCGGGCCAGGGCCGCGGACCAAACGATGGTTTGCACGGCGGCCCGGCCCGGGCGATAGAATCCCCCGGTGCTCGTAAGGTCAGGGGAAACGCCTCCATGGCACGATGCCTCATCGGATGCGGCTCCAATCTCGGCCGCCGTCGGGAGTTGCTCGACCGCGCCGTGGAACTGCTCGGGTGCATGCCCGGGATCACCTTCCGGGCCGTGAGCCACTACCGCGAAACGGTCCCCGTGGGCGGCCCGCCGGGCCAGCCGGCCTTCCTCAACGGCGCCTGCTTGATCGACACCGACCTGGCTCCCGGCGGCGTGCTCGAGATCCTCGCCGCGATCGAACGAACGCTCCAGCGTGAGCGGACGGAGCGCTGGGCGGCCCGCACGATCGACCTCGACCTGCTGCTCTACGACGACGTGGTGCTCGCCACGCCCGATCTGACCATCCCGCATCCGCGGATGGCGACGCGCCGGTTCGTGCTCGAGCCCGCCGCGGAGATCGCCGGCGACCTCCCGTTCCCGACCGCGGGCTGCACCGTCCGCGACCTGCTCGACAACATCTCCGCGCCGCATCCGCTCGTCGCCGTCGTCGGCGTGCCCGGCAGCGGGGCCTCCGAGATCGCCTCCGCCGTCGCCGACGCAGTGATGGGCCGATCGCTGCACGCGGCCGCTCCCCTGCCCATGGCCGAGGGCGGACCGCGAACGACGCTCGCCCGCTGGCAGGCGACGCTCACCGCCTGGGCCGAGCCGCTCGCCCGCGACCGCTGGCCCGATGCAGGAACCGTCACGGTCGCCGACTACTGGTGCGACGGCCTCGTGGCCGCCGCGGCCGACGACCTCGACGCCGACGAACTCGATGACCTCCGCGCCGCCGCCGACGCCGTCGCGGCCCGATCGGTGGCGCCTCGCGTGGCCATCATGCTCGTCGCCGATCCCGCAGCGCTTCAGGAGCGGATCGCGTTCCGCGCGCGGCGGTCCCGCGACCACACCGACGTGTTCGCCGACCTCGCCGCCACGGCGCTGGTCTGCGATCGGCCCGGCGATCGCGTCGCCCCGTTGCTCCAGCTCCAGGATCGCCTCCTGCGGCGGCTCCGGGCGCCGTCCGGCCGGGCCCCCAAGGCGGTGATCACCATCGATGCCTCCGACCTCTCGCGGGCGGCGCTGGAGTCGATGGCGGCCGTCGAGGCGATGCTCTGATGGCTGCCGCGAGTGGCTCCCGGGCCGACGGGCCGCGGATCATCAGCGATCCCGAGCTGATGCGACGCGAGGTGCATGCGGCCCGTGGCCGCGGCCGACGCGTCGGATTCGTGCCCACGATGGGAGCGCTGCACGACGGCCACGTGAGTCTCGTGGAACGCGCGGCGGCGGAGTGCGACGACGTCGCCGTGTCGATCTTCGTGAACCCGACCCAGTTCGGCCCCGGCGAAGACTTCACCCGCTACCCGCGGAATCTGGAGGCCGACGTCGCAGCGGTCGCGAGCCGCGGCGCCGCCTGGATCTTCGCCCCCGAGCCCGACGCCATCTATCCGCCGGGCTGGGCCACCCGGATCGTCGTCGACGGGCCCGCGCGCCGCTTCGAAGGAGAGATCCGGCCGGGACACTTTTCCGGCGTCGCCACCGTCGTCTGCCGGCTGTTCCTCGTGGTGCCTGCCGACGCGGCCTACTTCGGCGCCAAGGACTGGCAGCAGACGCTCGTGGTGAAGCGGATGGTCCGCGACCTCGGTCTGCCCATCGCGATCGTCGTCTGCCCCACGATCCGCGAGCCCGACGGCCTGGCGATGAGTTCCCGCAACGCCTACCTCTCTCTCGCCGAACGTCCGCGGGCCGTGGCGCTCCACGAGAGCCTCGTCCTCGCCGAGCGCGGCTGGCGGTCGGGCGACGAGGTCGCGGCGATCGAGCGGGCGATGCGGGCGCACCTCGCGTCCCGTGAGATCGTCGTCGACTACGCGGCGATCGTCGATCGTGACTCGCTCGAGCCGCTCTCGAGCCCGGCCGGCGACGCCATCGCGATCGTGGCGGGCCGGCTCGGCACGACGCGGCTGATCGACAACCACCCGCTGCCCCGCCGCGGGTGACCGGCTTCGCATGCGCTCCACGCTGTTCCACATCCCGACCTCCCTCGATCTCGGCGGCGCCGCCGTGCCCCTGTTCGGCTGGGGCCTCGGGCTGGCGGTCTGGGCGATCGTCGCCGTCGCGGGCCTCGCGTGGGCGGCGTCGCGTCATGGCCTCGGCTCGGCGTTCCGCGCGCTCGGCATGCCGCTGACCGTGGTGGCCGCGCTGCTCCTCTGGGTGCTGCCGGCACTCGACGACGGCGCGGGCGTGCCGATCCGCGGCTACGGCGTGATGCTGCTCGTCGCCGCCGCCGCGGGCACGTGGCTGTCGATCGTCCGCGGGAGGCGGATGGGCTTCGACGCCGACACGATCCTGGCGCTGGGCACCGAAGTGTTTCTCTGGGGGCTCGTCGGGGCCCGCCTCTTCTACGTGCTCGAGTATCACGAGCAGTTCTTCGGTCCCGGCATCCCCCTCGGCGAGTCGCTCGCCCGCGTCGTCAACATCGCGGCGGGCGGGCTCGTGGTGTTCGGCTCGCTCCCCACGGCGGCGGTCGCTGCCTGGCGGTTCGCCGCCCGCCGCGGCCTGTCGCTCGCCCGGCTCGCCGACTGCGTGGCCCCCGGGCTGCTCGTCGGACTGGCGATCGGCCGCGTGGGATGCTTCCTCAACGGCTGCTGCTTCGGCGGTCCGTGCCCGCTGCCGTGGGCGGTGCGGTTCCCCGCAGGCACGGCCCCGGCCGTGGCGCATCCGGGAGTCGACGGCGGCAGCCTGCCGATCCATCCGGCGCAGCTATACGCGGCGCTCGACGCGGCGCTGCTGGCGGCGCTGGCGGTCGCCTTCACGCCGCTCGCCCGCCGCGATGGCGAGGTGTTCGCGCTGGTGCTCACCCTGCATCCGATCTCGCGAATCCTCCTGGAGATCATCCGCGTCGATGAGCCGCCGGCGCTCGGCACACCGCTGTCGATCTCGCAGCTCGTGTCGCTGGCGCTCCTGGCCCTGGCCGCCGCCCTCTGGTGGTGGATCGGGCGGCAGCCGCTGCGGCCCGCCAGCCCCGGCCTTTGACGGCCGCCGCCGGCACGGCGACATTGGACGGCAGCCGCGGTGCTTCGCGGCCGGCGATCCCGCACCCCGAGAAGACCTCCGTGAACGACGGCTCCCCCCAGCAGAACCCGCCGCCTCCCCATGCCGCCGGCGGCCCGGCCGGCGATCCCGACGAGGCCGCCGTCGCGGCCGAATGGCGGAAGATCGAAGCGGAGCGCATCGCCGAGGAGCGGGAGGAGGCCCGAGAGGATGCCGACGACGGCGTTCCCCCGACGGCCGCCCGGTGGCCCTGGCAGGCCTTCGCCGCCGCCCTGGTCGCCGGGCTGGTGCTGGCGATCGCCCTCAACTGGCCCTTCCTGGTCTCCCGCCCCGAGGCGGGCGGCCCGGCAGCGGCCCGGCCCCAGCCATGACCGGCGACAGCCCACCGCCGGATCAGGCCCGGCGGGTGGTCCCCGGCTGTGCCACGATCCGCTGCCGCCTGGACGGCCCGCTGGTCGTCGAACTGCCCGACGACATCGGCCTCCGGGTGACCGATCACCTCGGCCGCGAGTTTCCCCTGCCAGGCGGCAAGCCTGCGGTCGCCCTCTGCCGGTGTGGCCGCAGCGGCACGAAGCCTTTCTGCGACGGCTCCCACCGCGACACCGGTTTTTCGGCCTCCGAGACCGTTCCGGACCCTGAATGACCGGCCCCAGGGGGGTGGGCCTGCTCCGGCTGGATCGGCTGTGCGGCAGACGGAAACTCTTCCCTCAAAACCACTTACGACGTTTTCTGGGCTGAAAAAAGGGGCTCAGCAGGGGTGGAACGATATGGACTGGCCGGTTCCGGGCCTGTAGGGTTGATCGGCTCGGACGCGGAAATCGCCCCCCGAAAACGCCCCGGATGGCCCTGATGTCCCATCACCGCACCAACTTCTATCAGCGGTACAGCGTCGGGATCATGGCGGTCCTGGTGTTCCTGCTGCCCATGGTGGTGGTCGGGGCGATCAAGGCGAAGTCCAACAACCGCAACGACGTCAAAGGCTGGCTGCCGGCCGAATACGAAGAAACCCGGACCTACCGGTTTTTCCGGCAGAATTTCCAGGGCGAGGAGTTCATCCTCGTCAGTTGGGAAGGCTGCACGATGGCCGACCCGCGGCTGGAAATGCTGGCCCGGAAGCTCCTGCCGCCGCCGGAAGAGGCCTCCCGAATCGAGCGGCCGCTGTACTTCAAGTCGGCCCAGACCGGCCCTCGTGCGGTCGCCCGGATGTGCCAGGAGCCCCTCAACCTCGAGCGGGAGGAGGCGGTTGCCCGACTCACCGGGGCCCTGATCGGGCCCCCGCCAGCCGGCATCGCGGCGGGAGCGGCGGGTGACGACCTCGACCAGCGGAAGACCTGCCTGGTGCTGACGCTCGCCGACATGGCTCGGGCGAACCTCCACGGGGCGATCGACGAGATCCGCAAGGTGGCGATCACCGAGTGCGGTGTCCCCGACTCCGCGATCCACATGGGTGGTCCGCCGGTGGACAACGTCTCGATCGACAAGGCCGGCCAGACGAGCGTGACCATCCTCTTCGGTCTGTCGCTCGTGGTCGGCTTCTTCGTGAGCTGGTTCAGCCTCAAGAGCAAGACGCTCGTGGCGATGGTGATCGCCTCCGGCGTGTACAGCATGTTCGCGAGCCTCGCCCTCGTCTGGTACTCCGGCTATCCGGTCGATGCGATCCTGCTGACCATGCCGTCGCTCGTCTACGTGGCCACCACGAGCGGCGCGATCCACCTCGCCAACTACTACCGCGACCAGCTCGCCGAAACCGGCGTGCAGGAGGGGGCCGCCGGCCGCGCCGTCCACCACGCCCTCCTGCCGCTCTCGCTCGCCACGGGCACCACGGCCGTGGGCCTGGCGACCCTCGCCGTCAGCGAGCTGGTGCCGATCCGCATGTTCGGCATCTTCTCCGCCGCCGGCGTGCTGGTGAGCTTCATCATTCTCGTCACCTTCATGCCCGCGGCGCTCGAGCTCTTCCCGCCGAAGCTCCGGATCGGCAAGCTCGCCGACGACACGCAGGCGGCCGGCTGGAAGCCGGTCGAGGCGAGCCGCTGGTGGGCCGTCGGCGAGTGGATCACGCGGCATCATGCCCTCGCCACGGCGGCCTGCCTGCTGGTGATGGCGGGTATCGGCTACGGCATGACCCGCGTGGAGAGCAGTGTGCAGCTGATGCGGCTGTTCTCCCGCAAGGCCCAGATCCGCACCGACTACGCCTGGCTCGAGAGCCACCTCGGACCGCTCGTGCCGATGGAACTCCTCGTGCGGATCGACGAGAACTGCCCGCTGAACTTCCTCGAACGAATGGAACTCGTCGACACGATCCAGCGGGAGATCGGCCGCCTCGACGAGGTGGGCAGCTCGCTCTCGACCGTCACGTTCGGCCGCAGCCTGGAGATGGCCAACGGCGGCGAGGGGCTGCGGGCGAAGCTGGCCCGGAGCACCCTCAACAAGGCGCTCGTGCGGCACCGCGACGAGTTCCTGGCCGGCGACTACCTCCGCGAGGCCACCATCACGGCGGCCGACGGCAGCCGCCGGAGGGAAGAACTCTGGCGGATCAGCGCCCGCGTCAGCGCCATCAAGGAGGTCGACTACGCCCTCTTCAAGGCCGACCTGCAGAAGAAGATCGATCCGGTGCTCGCCCGCCTGGCCGACGACGGCGTGAAGGGGGTCGCGGTGGAATACACCGGGCTCGTGCCGCTGGTCTACAAGGCGCAGCACTCGCTGCTCGAAAACCTCAAGATCGGGTTCGTGTTCGACTTCGCGATCATCGTGGCGGTGATGATCGTGCTCTGCCGGGCCTTCTCCGCGGGCCTGGTGCTGCTGCTCCCCGCCGCCTTCCCCGCCGTGCTCGTGTTCGGCGGCATGGGCTGGGGCAACGCCCTGGCCAAGTGGCTGAGCGCGGGGAACGTGTTCATCGACATCGGCACCGTGATGGCCCCGAGCGTGGCCCTCGGCGTGACGGTGGACGACGTGGTGCACTTCATGCTCTGGTTCCGCCGGGGCATCGCCGACGGCCTCGACCGCCGGCAGGCGACCATGCTCGCCTACAAGGGCTGTGCCCGGGCCATGTACCAGAGCTGGGGCGTGATCGGGATCGGCCTGTCGGTGTTCTCGCTCTCGCCGTTCGGCCCCACGCAGCGGTTCGGCCACATGATGCTGGCGATGCTCACCATCGCGCTGGTCGGGAACCTGGTGCTCATGCCCGCGCTCCTCTCCGGCCCGCTGGGTGCCGTGTTCGCCTGGAGCGTGCAGCGGATCGAGCGGAAGAAGGCGGCCAAGGAGGGGAAGCGCCGCGTGATCACCGATCCCGGCAGCGATGCGCTCCCCGCACCCCACGTCACGCCCGGACCGGCCAAGCAGGTCGTGCACGCCTGAACGCCCGGCCGCGGTCCCGGTGGTAGAGTTGGAGGATGATGCCTCCCGACTCTCCCGCCGCGCCGCTCCTCACGGGCCTCCCCGCGGCGACGGTGGTGCTCAAGCCGAAGCGGGCCCGCCCATTCTTCGGCCGCCATCCCTGGGTGCTCGACTCCGCGGTCGCCGCGGTGGATGGCAGCCCGGCCGACGGCGACGTGGTCGATCTCGCCACGCACGACGGGCACTTCGTGGCCCGCGGCCTATGGAACTCCCGGAGCCGGATCCGCGTCCGGCTGTATGCGTTCGACGCTGCCACGCCCCTCGACGACGCCTTTTGGCACGCCCGAATCGCCTCGGCGGTGGCGCTGCGTCGCCACCTCGGCCTCGACGATCCCGCCGGTGCGGCCCGGCTGGTGAACAGCGAGGGAGACGATCTCTCCGGCCTGATCGTCGATCGCTACGGCAGCTACGTCGCCGTGCAGGTGACGGCCCTGGCGATCGCCACGCGGCTGGAGACGATCTGCGACGCGCTCGTCGCGACCGTGGCGCCGCAGGGCATTCTGCTTCGTGGAGCGGAACGCGGGCTCGCGAAGCTCGAGGGCCTCGCCCTCCCGGACCGCGTGGTCAGGGGCTCGGCACCCGCGGGTCCGATCTTCGTCCACGAGCACGGCCTGAAGTTCGGCGTCGACCTCGCCGAGGGGCAGAAGACGGGCTACTACCTCGACCAGCGCGACAACCGCCAGGCGGCCGCCCGGCACGCCCGCGGCCGACGGGTGCTCGACATGTTCTGCTACTCCGGCGGGTTCGCCGTTGCCTGCGCCGTTTCGGGAAGCGCGCGGAGCGTGCTGGCCGTCGATACGAGCGGCAAGGCGGCGGCGCTCGCGCGGGCCAACGCCGAGCTGAACGGGGCGGCGAACGTGAGCGTCGAGGCGGTGGACGCGTTCGAGAAGCTCGACGCCCTGGCCGCCGCAGGGGAGCGGTTCGGGATGATCGTGCTCGATCCTCCCAAGTTCGCCCGCAGCCGGGCGACGGTGGACGACGCCCTGCGAGCCTATCACCGCATCAACCGCGTGGCCGTCGGCCTGCTCGAGCCGGGCGGCATCCTCGTGACCTGCTCCTGCTCGGGCTCCGTGAGCCGCGACGACTTCCATCAGATGCTCGCGGGGGTCGCGCAGCGATCCGGGCGGCCGATCCAGATCCTCGAGAGCCGCGGGGCGGCGGCCGACCATCCGGTGAGCGCCAGCTGCCTCGAGGGGGAGTATCTCACCTGCGTGATCGCCCGCGTGGCGTGAGCGGCCACGATCGGCCGCGAACGCCGCCGACAAGATGGCATGACCGCCTGGTCGTTGGCGTCGCAGCATTTCTTCGGCCTTGCCCGGCTGCCCTCTTGTCCTTACTATGAGGTAAGGAAACGAGGAGACTGACATGGCGACGGCGACACTCACGAGCAAAGGCCAGATCACCATCCCGGTGGAGGTCCGGCACGACCTCAAGGTGGACGCCGGGGACCGCGTGGAGTTCATCCAGGTCGCTCCCGGCCGTTACGAATTCGTGGCGGCCAATCGAAGCGTGACCGAACTCAAGGGCATGTTCGGAAAGGCCACCAGAAGGGTGTCTCTCGAGGAGATGAATGCAGCGATCGCCCGGCGCGGAGCGTCGGCACGATGATCGGCCTCGACACCAACGTGCTGGTGCGCTACATCATGCAGGATGATCCGCGGCAGTCGCCGAAGGCCACCCGCTTGATCGAGTCGCTCGACTCGGAGAGCCCGGGTTTCATCCCGGTAATTTCCGTGGTCGAACTGGTCTGGGTCCTGACGTCCTGCTATGGACTCGGTGGTCATGACGTCAAGCGGGCCCTGGAGACGTTGCTGAGGGCCAAGCAGCTCGTGATCGACCGCGCCGATCAGGTGCTGCGTGCGTTGCGGGTGTTCGATGGCGGCAAAGCGGATTTTGCCGACTGCCTTATCGAACGCATCGCCTCGTCTGTGGGATGCCAAGAAACCGTGACCTTCGACACGGGTGCGGCAAAGCACGCCGGAATGTCGTTGCTTCGCTGAAGGGCACGAAGAGCCGTCCCCCTGACCCGTCCCCACGGCAGCGTGGCCCCGTTGATCGACGGCATCCCACGAAGACGCCGCGATGCACCGAGCTTTCCTCAAAGCCTCGAACGTGTCTGTAGTTACAACCGGTTTTCACCCCGAAGACCCTGACGGTATTCGGCTTGCAGCGATGAAAGCCGATCGGAAAACGACGGAGGCGGTCAGCTCCTTGGAGCCATCGTAGGTCGGGGCCACAACGAAATCGGGGAGTGACGACATGTTCGAGATTGCTCGCATGCTTCCTACGATTGTCCTTGCGGCCATTGTGTTTCGAGCCGTGACTCAGCCACCTGAGAATCCTTCTTCTCGCGGGTGGTTGGCTGCATTCTTGGCGGCGGCGACGATCGTACTCGGCATGGGCTTCTCGCAGATCCGTTGATTCCGTCCGGTCGGCGACTATTGAGCCGCTTGGGAGACGTCGGACTTGCCAGGACTGTGCTCGGAACGACTCACTGTCACGGTGCCGTTCGGCGCATCTCCCTCATCTTCGAGCCGGGCTCGATCTGAAGCATCTTTGCCCACCTCGGCGCGGCGGTGAGCCTGCGCCCCTCTCGCGCGCCCGTCAGGGAATCTCGAAGCGAAACAGCTGCTCGCCGCAGCGAAAGTGGCAGTGGGACGTGAGCGTCACGGAGGTCGTCGACACCCAGACGCCGTTGCGGGTCGTTTCGGCCACGATCAGCCAGGTGCCGTCCCGCTGCCGCTCGAGCTGGGCATGACGATCGGCGAGCAGGGGGTCGTCGAGTTCCAGGTCGGCGCCCCCGCCGGCACGGCCGATCGACACCACGTCGGTCCGCAGCGGCACCTCGAGCCCAGGCGCCCGCTGCGTGGCCTCGGCGAGCACGGGCCAGACTCCCTGCGGCGGCGCGGAGTCGATCAGCCGCGTGGCGGCCACGGGAGAGGTGCCGCGGCCCGCCAGCAGCGGATTCCGCAACCGGAACCTTCGCGAGCCGAGAATCACCAGCGCCTCGGCGTGAAACACGCCGCGGGCCACGCGAACGAACGTCCCGTTGACGCTGCCAAGATCGACCAGCTGCCACTGGAAGCTCCCCTTCCAGGGCACCCGGCGGATCTCGGCGTGCAGCCCGGAGATCGCCGGATCGTTGGCGAGCACGAGGTCGCCGGACGTGCGGCCGATCGTGAACGTCTCGCTCCGCAGCCGGATCGCCTCCCCATGCTGCTGCGAGCCGTCGTCGAGGACGGTCAGGACCGGCACCACGGGCCGCAGGATCGGGCGGAAGTCGTGCGTGTCTTCTTTCGCATAGGGCGTCGAGGCGACCACGTGGCCGGGGCCGACGCCGAGAATCCAGCCGAGTGCCCGACGATCCTCCATCTCGGGAGGAGGATGATCTCCCGGCAGTCGTTCGCGATCGTCGGCCATGCCTGCCCCCCTCGTCCGGTCATCGGATGACGCCCCGGGAAAGTCTACGCACCGGCCCCGGGCTTGGCGTGCGGCGGCCGGCGGTTTAGGCTGGAAGCGGGCAAGGTGGAGGCATCCCGCGCCGGAGCTCCATCCCGTGCAGCATTCCGAGTTCGGCCCCTATCGCGTCGTCCGCCTCCTCGGGCAGGGCGGCATGGGCACGGTCTACGAGGCCGTCGATCCGGCCACGGGCCGGACGGTGGCCATCAAGACCCTGCCGTTCCATCTCGCGAACAACGAGGGCATCCGCCGGCGGTTTCAGTCGGAGATCGACACGCTGATGACCCTCCACCATCCGGGCATCGCCCGCATGGTGGGATTCGGGGACCAGGGGGGCGTGCCGTTCTTCGCGATGGAGTTCGTGCAGGGGCAGACGCTCGACCAGCTGCTCGCCTCCGGCCGGCGGTTCACCTGGCACGAGACCGCGGTGATCGCCCAGGAAATCGTCCGCGTGCTCAAGGCGGCCCACGATCAGGGCGTGGTGCATCGCGA
>Ga0208249_1000158_pt1 | contig 21350 bp, 21 predicted proteins | sample CryBogmetaGMA1M_FD_184546 | JGI IMG/M metagenome (GOLD analysis project Ga0208249, IMG submission 184546) | Freshwater microbial communities from Crystal Bog, Wisconsin, USA - MA1M (SPAdes) | ecosystem: Environmental > Aquatic > Freshwater > Lake | place: Crystal Bog, Wisconsin, USA | collected...
CGATCTCGACCGCCTTCTCGATCGTGTTCTTGTGGGTGATCACGAGGTTGCCGCTGGCATCCTTCACCTCCACGAGCCGGTAGCCGACGCCGGGCGGCGAGATGTTGTCGCCACGGCGGAAGGCGTCATCCATGCCGCGCTTCACCTTGGATCGCAGCTGGGTGATGAACGCTTCGTTCATCGAGCCGAGAACCGGCAGGAGGAGCGAGGACTGTGGGTTGGCGCTGTCGTAGCCGTCGCTAGCGCCGACGACCCGGACGCCGGTCGATTCGGCGAGTTCCCCGTGCTGCAACGATTCGATCGTGTTGCGGCTCATGCGGGAGAGTTCGTCGATCAGGAACCACGACACCCCGAACTCGTCTCGCCGCTCGACGATTGACTTGGCGATCGTGTAGCCGCGTCGGCAGGCGATCATGCCGCTGACGGCGGCGTCGGCGAGGACGAAGCACCACGGCACGAAAACGCCGTCCCGTCGGGCACGGTTCAGGACGTTGAGAAGCTGCTGGTCGAGCGACCGCGGGTTGGAGTTCTCGTCGCTGAACCGCAGGTAGGCGACCCCGAGGTCGGTCCAAGCCTTCGGTGTCACGCCTGGCCGGAATGGCTCTGCGTGCTGCTGCCGGAACCGCTCCTCGAAGTCGTCGGCCATGGCCGCGATCGTGGCGGCGCTGGCTTCCGGGACGGCGGTCGTGCCGGCGAGCTCCGGCCAGAGCCGGGCCTGAACCTCGAGATAGGTGCGGGCCAGGTCCAGAAGGCCGCTCCGCTCGGGCATGCCGAAGTCGGCGCTTTGCACCCGCCCTCGACGGTGGGGCCGAGGGGCATCGCCGCTCGAGTCGGGGAACTTGGGGCCGGAAGAATAGGGAGAATCACCGCCGGTGCTGCCGGCGTTGTTGTTGAAACCAATCATGGTGGAAACCTCGGAGGCGATGAATTGCCTCCGGGGTGGAGCAGGGGGGCGGGCGTGAAGCCTGCCCCCGTCAGCTGCGTCCGCGACTAAGCCGAGGTGCCGATAACGCCCGCACCGCATCCCCGTCGAACCAGATCTGGAACGGGAAGGGGAACGGGCAGAGATCGGTGGATTTCTCGGGCGTTTCGCGAATATGCTGCCTCGTCAGGGAACGCACGGCCGGGGTCGCCCCGACTGGTTTGGTTCAGACAGATGAAAGGCTCGTTTGCGTCGGTGCCGCTGCACCGACCCGCTCCTGGCGGCACCAGCCATGATCGAAATCGTCTTCGTCGTCGAAGAGGCTCCCGAGGGCGGCTTCACCGCCCGGGCGGTCGGTGAGTCGATCTTCACGGAAGGCGACACGCTCGACGAGCTTCGGGCCAACGTCCGCTCCGCGGTGGAGTGTCACTTTGACGAGGGGCAGGCCCCCAAGGTGATTCGTCTGCACATCGTGCGCGACGAGATTCTCGCCCCATGACCCCGCGGCTGCCGCGGGATGTGTCCGGGGCGGATTTGGCCAGGCTGCTCAAAACCTTTGGCTATGCGGTGACGCGGCAAATCCAAGCTGAGCCCCGCTTTCGCCAGGCCTGCAGATGTGCATGCAGATCCTCTTGAATTTGCCCGTCCTCGGGCCGATACTTGAAGTGCCGACAGGAGGATTTCGTGGCAACAAAGGCAGCGCACAGCAAGAAGAAGGCATCGGCCACGGTCCGCCGGCAGCGGGTGGCTCGAAAACCAGGTCGCACTGCGAGTACGGCGTTTCGCGGCGTTCGCGGCGGCACGGCGGCTTTGCCCGGTCAGGTATCAGTGGCCACGATTCGCCAGGGGCTGCAGGTCGGCAGGCGGCTGTTTGCCCGAATCACAGGGTTTTCCGAGCGGGCCATCGCAGACTGGGAAACCTCAAAACCCTTGAGCGGGCCGAGTCTGCTCAAAATGCGGGAGATCGCTCGGCTGCATGAGGCGTTACGGACCGTGATGCGCCAGGAGTTCATCGGAACATGGCTCGACACGCCGAATCCAGCGTTCGACGGACTCAAGCCCGTCGAGGTAATCGAGCGGGGTGAGATCGATCGGATCTGGCGCATGGTCCACGAGGTCGGATCTGGAGAGCCCACCTAGCTGGTGGTCATGTGTGGCCAGGCAGGTCTTCCGGGTTGACGATCAGCAGTCGTGAGCTTTTGCCGAGATTGTCGAGGAAGACGGCAAGGTTTTTCCCGCCTTGTCTGCGGGCGGATGGCACGATGAGTGCTTCGATTCCTGCCTGGCGAGCAGCGCGAGCAATCGCATGACGGGTTAACTCGTGGCTCGATCTCTTGGCTGCCGCGGGTCGCTCCGCGACCATTGCGTCCGATGAGAGCCCAAGCAGGTTTTGTGCCGCGGGTACCGTCAGATCCAGGACGCGCGTGAGTGTGACTTGCACGAGGACGATGACTGCCGGGAGCCATTGTTCAGGAGGGATGGCGTAGTGCCGGCTGGCATGAGCTTTTTCCGCAAACGCCGTCTCCAGATCCAGGGCAGCATAGAAAACGGGATAATCTCCCGCCGCGTTCCACCGTCCACCATGATGCATGGCGCCAAGGCCGCTGAGCAGGGCGTCGGAATCTGTAAACCCCCTGTTTGCGATCCGAAAGACGCCCCCGGTGAACGGCTCCGCCCGAGCCAGCGCCGGCGCTACGGAGCGCACGACGGTGCGGCCCTTGTTCGATGGCTGTTTCGGCCGGTCCTTGGTCATGACTCGCTGAACAGACAAGTAGGTCGGAGTCGAGCGGCTTCGGAACTAAACAAAAGTACACCATTTGGCTCCAGCGAGAAACCGTATCCTGCGATCCGCACCGTCACTCCTCGACGAAGTAGTCGCTGTCGAGTTTCTTGACCACGAAGGTTTGGGCGGGAGCGCAGCCGACGTCGTGGAGGATCATGAGCCGGGCGAGGGTGCGGCCGTCCACGAGGACGATCTTCGTGTCAATCTGGGCGGCGTAGTCCACGGCCTCGCGGGTGAAGGTGCTCGTGGTGACGAACACTCCCTTTCGCGCCCGGCGGCCGTGGAGGGCGCCGACGAACTTGTGGATTTCCGGCCGCCCGACCGGCCCCTGCCATCGCTTTGCCTGAAGATAGATCGCGTCGAGGCCGAGACGATCTTCGTGGATGATGCCGTCGATGCCTTCGTCGGCTCCGGCGCTTGTGAGCCGGCCGGCGGCGTCGCCCCAGCCGCCGTAGCCCATGGCCTTCATGAGGTCGAGCACGACCTTCTCGAAGAACGTGGGCGTGTGGTCGGCGATCTCGTCGAGCAGCTGGGCGGCGAGTTCGTCGTTGAGCGTCTCGTGGGCCCGTTCGAGGACGGCCTCCGGGGTTTCGGTGGACGTCTCGTGGCACGCCGATGAAGGGCATGGGTGGTCGTTTGCTTCACCCTGGCATCGGCGAGGCTGTAACGGGTTGCCGACCCCAGTGAGGCGCAGCGAACACGCTCGCGCTTGCTTGTGGCCCGCCCGCCAAAGGCCGCTCTTCTCGCCGCTCCTCCCGCCGCTCACGAGTCGCTCATCAGTCGGAAGACCGTTGCCGAAGCCCCGTGGACCGGGCTATCCTCTTTCTTCCTCTCCCATCACCCCTCCGGCAGTCCTCCAATCATGCTCTCCGTTCGCGTTTTCGCGGCCACCCTGACGATCGCACGATGCTCTGGCTTCGCGATGTCGACGGTCGTCGTGGCACTCTTGTTGTTTGTGCCGGCCGCCACCTCGGCCCGGGCCCAGGATCAGACGGTCACGGGCACCGGCGCGGCGGGCTTTTCTTCCGTCACGAACTGGTCCCCGGAGAGCCGCCGGTACGAGATCACCCTGCAGAGCCACACCTGGTCGGACCCGGCCAACCCGCTCCCCGGACTGCAGTCCTTCGCCTCGGCCGTGTACGGGGGTGAGTGGGTGATGGTCGCGGGCCGCACCAACGGGATGCACGATTTCACCAACAGCGGCGAGGCAAACTTTCCCCCCAACCGGCAGAATCTCGATGCGTGGGTCGTCAATCCGGTTACGAGGCAGACCTGGCATCGGTCACTCGCCGACAACACCAACCTCTCGCTCGACCAGCTCAGCAGGCTGTCCGCGACCAACACCGAGTCGTTTCAGCGGGGCGACGGTCTGTTTATCGCCGGCGGCTACGGCTCGATCCTGACCTCGGCCTCCTACAACGCCGTCACCGGCTCCACGAGCATCGTTTCCAGCGGCTCGTTCGTGACCCACAACGCCCTGACCGCGATCCACTTGCCCGATCTGGTCAGCTGGGTGAAGAGCGGGACGGCCGCCCTCCCCACGCCGCTTCCCGCCAACGCCGTCACCCAGATTTCCGGCGCCGATGATTACTTCGCCGTCGCCGGCGGGGAGATGCTGAGGACGCCGGATGACACGGTGCACATGGTCTTTGGACAGAACTTCCAGGGGGCGTACACCGGTGCCGCCAACGGCGTTTACACGTCCCAGGTCCGCAACTTCACCGTGGCGTACACCCCGGGCAGCGAAACGGTGGCTCCCACGCTCTCCTACAGCCCGATCTCCACGTCGCCCGCGACCGGCGACGACACGCAGTTCCGGCGGCGTGATCTCAACGTCGTGGCCAGCGTCCGTCGCGATCCCACCGACCCGACGGCCGTGCAGGACGGCATGATCGCCTACGCGGGCGTGTTCACCGGCCCGGTGATTTCGACGGGCACGGGCCCGACCGGGTCCTCCGGCAACGGCGTCTGGACGCTCCCGGTGGAGATTTCAGCAAGCGGCACGCCCGTCATGATCGGGACGACATCGACGGCCAGCAGCTTCGTGCAGCCGATGAACCAGTACTCGTCGGCGCACATGGGGGTTTACTCGGGCAGCACGGGCGACTTCACCACCTTCTTGTTCGGCGGCATCACGGCCAACACCTATGACCCACAGTCCGGCGTCCTCACCTACGACTCGGAGTATCCCTTCACCAACCAGGTGACCGCCGTGACGCGTGACGTCAATGGCGCGTACCGCCAGCAGTACGTGGGTGAATACCCCTATGTGCCGCTCGTGTCCGGGACCCGCACCTTCTCGCTCTACGGCGCGGAGGCGAAGTTTTTCGCGAACCCCGACCTCCCAGCGAGTGCGACGTATGACAACGGCGTGTTCAAGCTCGACGAACTGCTGACCCTGGGGAGCGGCACCCTCGGCTACATCTTCGGTGGAATCGCTTCCAGCGTTCCCAACACGACCTCCCGGCTCGACAGCACGGCATCGCCCGAGATCTTCGCCGTGGTCATCACCCCGGTCCCGGAACCATCGGTCGCGTGCCTGATCCTCGCCAGCCTCGCCGGCAGCGGAGCCGCGCTCTGGCGGCGACGGAGCACTGAGCAGTAAGGCACTCGCAACCGGTTCGCCAGAGCGGCCGCGCTGCCGCGGAATACAAGAGGGCCGGAGGGCGCCGTCACGACGCCTTCCGGCCCTCAGAGATATGGTCCGCTTCGTGGCGTTATGGCTTAGTAGCGACGTCCGCCGCCATAACCACCGCGGCCGCCGCCGCCACCACCGGCCTCACGGGGCTTGGCCTCGTTGACGGTGAGGGGCCGGCCGTCGAACTCCTTCTCGTGCATGGCGCTGATCGCACGCTGCGCGGCGTCGTCTGCCTGCATCTCGACGAATCCGAAGCCCTTGCTGCGGCCCGTCTCACGATCCTGAATCACCTGCGCGCTCGTGACGGTGCCGAACTCGAGAAACATCTGCTCGAGCGATTCGCTCGTGACGCTATAGGCCAGATTGCCGACGTACAGTTTCTTACCCATGAACAAAACACTCCTACCGATGACCCAAATAAACTTTCGGGGTCAAATCGAAAGGGCTAGAGAGTGGCAGCCCGCCAGAGGGTAAAGGCGAGGAAAAGAAGGCGCTTCTGTGGCCGGTTGGCCACCGCGGAACCTCTAGCGTCGTCCAAAACCGACCTCAGTAGGCTACATCACAGTCGGGGGATTCGCAACGCGTAGGTGGGCTACAGCGTGGGGTAGAGACGCTCCAACTGGCCTAGGTAGTTGAGAATGTGGGCCCGGGCCGCCCGCAGTCCCTCGTGGGCATGAGCGTCCGGCGGGCGGGGGCCGGGTTGCCCCATCATCGCTCCGGCCGCGTCTCGGAGTGCGGGCCACAGAAACATCTGCTCGCAATCCGACTGGACCGCCCGCTTTCTGCCGATCTCGCATTCGTGGGAGTCGTGGTCCAGATCGTTTTTCAGCGAAGCCAGTCGACGCTGTGCGGCGGCTCCGGCAGAGTCACTGGCGGCGATACCGCTGTCATCGACTCTGGTAATGTCCTCGATGCGATCGCGATAGCGACGCAATCTCAGGATCACGCTTCGGGCCTCGCTTCGCTCGTTGCTGCTCATCCGGTCCGCTCCAAATCGAGGTGGGGCTCATGGCGGCGGTCCACGATGCCGCTGCTCCTGTGTACGCCGCCTAGACGGCCCCCCGCGGTGGCCGACATCGGAGTGCTCGTGCCAGGTATCATACGGGTCTGGTGACGGGATCCCTGGCGGGCCGCCATGAAAGCCTTGATCGTCGCATGCGTGGTGCTGGCTGGCGCGGCGGCGCGGGCCGAGGATGAAGCGGAAAGCCACGCCATCGATCGCACGTGGCCGGCGGCCGGGGCGGCGAAACCCGCGGAGCGCGACCAGATCAGCGGCGTAGCGCTGAGCGACGACGGCGACGTGTTCGTGCTCGGGCGGGGCGAGAACCATTGGATGCCCCAGACGGGCTTCAAGCGGCGGAAGATCATGCAAGACGCCGTGCGGGTGTACGGTTCCGACGCGGCCGCACCGGCCGACTCGTGGGGACGAGGCCTGTTCATCATGCCCCACCAGATCGTGGTCGATCCCGCGGGCCACGTGTGGGTGGTCGATGCGGCGCTCGATCAGGTGATGAAGTTCAGCCCGGACGGCAAGCGCCTGCTGGTCGTCGGAGGGCCCCAGGTGCGGTTCAACATGCCCACCGACATCGCGTTTCTGAGCGACGGGTCGTTCGTGGTCTCGGACGGCTACGTCAACAGCCGGCTCGTGAAGTTCGACGCCGACGGCCACCCGGTGGCCGCCTGGGGAACGAAGGGGAGCGAGCCGCTGCAGTTCGAAACCCCGCATAGTGTGGCCGTCGACGATCGGGACCGGATCTACGTCGCCGACCGGGAGAACCGGCGGATCCAGGTCGTGAGCCCGCGCGGGGAGTTTCTGGCCGCGTGGACGAACGTCGATCGCCCGATCACCGTCCGGTTCGCCGCTGGATCGCTGTTCGTGCTCTCGAATCTCGAGGCCGACCAGGGCGTGGTGCGGCAGCTCGATCGGGAGGGGCGGGTGCTGGGGGCTTTTCACACGAAGCCCAAGGGGGCGAGCGACGATTTCGAATGGCCGCACGGGCTGGCCGTCAGCCGCGACGGGAACGACGTCTACGTGGGCTTCACGCTCACCGGACGCCGCGTGCAGCGGTATCGACGCCCCGCTGCGAGTCGCTGACGGGGCGCTGCTCCGCCGGCGCGCGGAGAATGCAGCATCGGCTACATTCGCGGGTGACCCGGAGCCGGCGAGGAGCCGATGCCTGCGAACATCGAAATCAAGGCGCGGATCGCCGATCTGGCGACGCTCGCCAGCCTGGCGGCGGCGCTGAGCGATGCGCCGCCGCAGACGATTCAGCAGCGAGACACGTTCTTCCGGTGCACCACGGGCCGGCTGAAGCTTCGCGAGTTCGAGTCGGGGGCGGGCGAACTGATCGCCTACGTCCGAGCGGACGTTGCCGACGCCAGGCAGTCGCACTACGAGATCGCGCCGGTCGCTGACGCGGCAGCGCTGCAGTCGCTGCTCCGCCAGGCGTTGGGGCAGACGATCGTGGTGGAGAAGACCCGCCTGCTCTATCTCGTGGGCCAGACGCGGGTGCATCTCGATTCGGTGCAGGGGCTCGGCACCTTCCTCGAACTGGAGGTGGTGCTGCGGCCGGGCCAGACGGCCGCGGAGGGGCAGGCGATCGCCGTGGATCTGATGCGGCGGCTGGGGGTCCGCGAGTCTGACCTGCTCGCGACGGCCTACGCCGACATGCTTGCGGATGGCGTGCCGTAAGGCCGCAGCCATGCCGAATGCCTGGTCGTCGTGACACGACGGCGAACGTCGTGTTTACTCACGTCTGCCCCACCCACCTTCCGGAGCCGACGCCGATCGAGGCCGTCAGGGGTTTTCTCCCCACGCTCGGCGACTGCTTCGTGTTCGTGATGGCCGCGCACGAAAACATCCACCTCGGGCAGCTGTCGGCGTGGCGGCGGATGCAGGGCATGGGGCGGGTGTGACGAGTTCGACCGGGCGGTCGCGCTGGGCCCGCGCGGCACGATCCTGACAACCCCGCCATCCGGACGCCGATGCCCGACGCAGGATGCCGGAATCGCGGGCGTGAGGCCGCTTTCTGGACTCCCACCGGCCGGTGGCCGACCTACTATGGAAGGAGACGATCCCGCCTGCCTCGAGACCCTCCCGCCATGCCCCGCCCCCACCCAGACTCCGAAAAGCTGATCCAGATCGCGGCACTCTGCCGCGAGGCCATCCAGGCCCAACGCGACCGCGAGCACCGCCAGGGCTACGGTCTCGACGATTACTCCGAAGGCCGCATCGTCGGGGCGGCGAATCTCGCCCGCAAGATGCTGCGGGCCGTGATGGAACACGACTCCCACCGTCCGCTTCACGGCGGCCCGCGACGGGGCTCGCTCGCCGGCTGACCAACTAGCGCGGCGCTGGGTACCGCAGGTTAAAAACCTGCGGCCACGGAAGACGCAGCGGCCACTCAGACCCACGTCATGCCAGCCGCGCCAGCACGCCGGCGATGGCCTTCAGGCCGTGGTTGATCTTGGCCATGAACGATAGCTCGGTGGGAATGAAGTGGAAGTTGGGATGCCGCTCCCAGACCCGCCGCAGCTTCTCGTCGAGGCTCACGGCGGTGCGGGCGTCTTCGGTGCGATAGGGGTTGTTGCTCGTCATGTCTTCGCCATGCACGGCCGCGGTCTGAAAGAAGATCACCGCCCCATACCGGGCGGCTTCCGCCTCGTACGTCGTGCCCACGCGGTCGAAGTAGCTCCGCTCGTCGTCGGGCCAGTAGGCGAGGCCGTCCAGCGTGCCGCGATCGCAGATCAGCAGCCGGTCGGCGTAGAAGTCGCGAAAGATCCCCTCCAGGCTCACCTGCATCCGGTAGATCGAATGCTGGAGGAGGCGGGCGTCGTCGTGGCGGGCCTGGCGGTCGAGCCCGTGGCCGAAGAGGAGCGTGGCCGCCTCGGGCACGATCTTGACCGCCGACTTCAACTCCCGCTGAAACAGGTCGAGCGCGGTCGTCTTGCCGCCGCCCGGGCCTCCGGTCACGACGATCACACGCGGGTGATGGCTCATCCGGCCGGCCTCCGCGAACGACCCGGGATCACTCCTTTACCCGGACCCACTCGATCGTCTTCGACATGATGCCCGCCCCGGCCACCATCTCGAAGCCGGTCGCCGTCAGCTTGATCGTCATCGGCACGAACTGCCCCCGCTTGAATGCGAAGACCTCGCCCTTCCAGGTGTTCGTGGTCGGATCGAAGCTGATGCCCCGCATCATCTCCTTGTTGATCATCTCCTGATTCTCGGCCTTGACGATCCCGCCGAGGTACTGGCCGTTGGCGGGAAAGATGCGGACGTCGACGTTCATGTCGGCCGGCCGCCAGTCGCCCACGATCGCGTCGGCGGGATTCGCGGGCTGCTGGGCCAGCGAGGCGGATGCGACGAGAACGCTGCCCGCCACGACTGCGGAGGCGAGGACGAACAGACGGCGAGCGAGCGAGCGGGGCATGGGCGGGTCTCCGGGGGATCGCGACGTGCAGGCCGTGGCAGGCTAGCAGGCCCCGGCGGCGGCCGGCCATGCCAGTTCCGCCCGCCAGGCACGCGGCCGAGGGCGCGGCGCGCCCACGCGGGCTACACTGCCGCACCCCCAGGAGCGACACGCATGAAACGCAGTCAGTGGACGGTGATGGTGATGGCGATCGGGCTGGTGACGCGCTTCGCCGGCGGATCGGCCCGGGCCGAGGCAACCCACGAGTGGCACACGATCGCCGCCGCGCCGGGCCCGCTCGACGCCGTGCACGCGCGGCTCCGCGACCGCGTGCTGCCGGCGCTCGACAGCCACGGGCTGCGGGGGGTGGCGGTGCTCACCCCGGCGGCCGACAACCCCGACCGGCTCGTGCACCTGATCGTGGCCGTCACTCCCGAGGCGGCCGCCGCCGATCGGCTCGCGGCGCTGCCCGAGTGGCAGGCGATCGTTACTGGCAGTTCGCCGCTCGCCACGCCGCGGAGCGTGCAGCGGCTGCACACCACCCCCTGGTCGCCGTCGCCGGCCGCAAGCGCGGACGCCGCGGCCCGCGTGTTCGAACTCCGCACCTACACCTCCCCCGACGCGGCGAAGCGGACGGCGCTTCTATCGCGGTTCGAGCACCACACGCTCGGGCTCTTCCAGAAGCACGGCATGACCAACGTGATCTACTGGACGCCCGACGGTGGCCCCGATGCCGACACGAAGCTCGTCTACCTCCTCGCGCACGCGAGCCCCGCCGCCGCGAAGGCGAGCTTCGACGCGTTTCGGCAGGATCCCGACTGGACCGCCGCGAAGACGGCGTCGGAGACGGCGGCCGGCGGATCCCTCACGATCAAGGAGAAGGGCGTGGTCTCGGAGTTCCTCGCCCCGACCGACTACTCGCCGCTCCGCTGAGGCCGTGGCGTTCGCCCCACGAAGAGACTCCCCATGCAGACACGACGGCTCGGCAACTCGGATCTGGAGATCACGCCGCTCGGGTTCGGGGCCTGGGCGATCGGCGGCGGCGACTGGGCCTTCGGCTGGGGCGCGCAAGACGACCGTGACAGCGTGGCCGCGATCCGCGAGGCGCTCGACCTGGGCGTCAACTGGATCGACACCGCGCCCGTGTATGGGCTCGGTCGCTCGGAGGAGGTCGTGGCCAAGGCGCTCGCCGGCCTACCGCGGCAGCCCTACGTGTTCACGAAGTGCGGCCGCGTGTGGGACGAGCGGCGCGAGATCGGCAAGCGGCTCACCGCCGCGAGCATCCGGGCCGAGTGCGAGGCGAGCCTCCGCCGGCTCGCGGTGGACCGCATCGACCTCTATCAGATTCACTGGCCCGAACCCGATGAAGACGTTGAGGAGGGCTGGACGGAGTGCGCCCGCCTCCGCGACGAGGGCAAGGTCCGCTGGATCGGCGTCTCCAACTTCAGCGTGGCCCAGCTCGAACGGGCCGGCCGCATCGCCCCGGTCACGTCGCTGCAGCCGCCGTATTCGCTGCTCCGCCGCGACATCGAGGCGGAGATCCTGCCCTTCTGCGGCGCTCACGGCATCGGCGTGCTGGCCTACTCGCCGATGGCGTCGGGCCTGCTCACCGGCACGTGGACGCACGCGCGGCACGCGGACCTTCCCGCCGACGACTGGCGGAAGGCGAACAACCCGCTCTTCCAGGAGCCGCGATTCTCCCGTGGCCTCGAGATCGTCGAGACGCTCCGCGGGATCGCGGCCGCCCACGGGGTCGCGATCGGGGCCGTCGCGCTGGCCTGGGTGCTCGCCAATCCCGCGGTGACAGCCGCCATCGTGGGCGCCCGCCGGCCGGGGCAGTTCACCGATCACGTGTCGGCCGCCGACCTCCGGCTCTCGAACGCCGACCTCGCCGCGATCGCCGGGGCGGTGGCATGAGCGGGCCGGGCAGGGGACCGCGGATCGTGATCGGCGCCGCGCTCGCCTGGGCCGCCGCCGCGGCCATCAGCGGCGCTGCGCCAACGGTCACCCGGCTCGGGTGCGAGCAGCGGACGAACCCCGAGGGGATCGACACGCCGCGGCCCCGACTCGCATGGATCCTCGAGTCGGACACGCCCGGCGAGCGGCAGATCGCGTATCGCGTGGTGGCGGCGACCACGGCCGAGCGGCTCGCCCGCGACGAGGGCGATCTCTGGGATTCCGGTCGCGTCGAGTCGAGCGACTCCGTCGGCGTGGTCTACGCGGGGAAGCCGCTCGTCACGCACGGAGCCTGCCATTGGAAGGTGCGGGTCTGGGGGCGCGACGGCGCGGCTTCGCCGTGGAGCGAACCGGCGCGGTGGTCGATGGGCCTGCTCGCGCCGGGGGATTGGCAGGGCCGCTGGATCGGCATCGATCAAGAGATTCCGCAGCGGTTCGTCGAAGACACGAACTGGATCTGGGGTCCCGACGACGCTCCGGCCGGCATGCTGCCCGCCGGCAAACGCTTCTTTCGCCGGGCCTTCGAGATCCCGGAGGCGACGCCGTTCACGAACGCGGTGTTGCGGATCACCGCCGACGACAAGTGCACCATCTTTCTGGACGGCCGCGAGATCGGCACGCGGGCCGGCGGCCAGGCCACCAAGGAAATGGATCTCACCTACCGGATGCGGCCCGGACGGCACGTGCTGGCGGTGATGGCCGAGAACGCCGGCGAGGCCGCGGGCCCGGCCGGCCTGATCGCGCGGCTGCAGGTGGACTTCGCGACCGGCGAGCCGCTCGTGGTCCGCGCGGACGAGTCGTGGAAGACCGCCGCCGAGGAGCAGGCCGGCTGGCAGCAGCCCGGCTTCGACGACTCGGCCTGGCGGCCCGCCCGCGTGCTCGGGCCGGTGGGGATGCCGCCGTGGGGCGCCGTGCGGCGGGCGGAGGAGCGGCGACTCCCGGCTCGGTCGCTACGGCGGGAGTTCATGGTCACGAAGCCCGTGCGGCGGGCGATCGTGTCGATCTGCGGCCTCGGCTCGTCGGAACTCGTTCTCAACGGTCGCCGGGTGGGCGACCACGTGCTCTCGCCGGCGCTCGCGGAGTATCCCAAGCGGGTCTGGTACGTGACGCACGACGTGACCGAGCATGTGCGCGAGGGTCGCAACGCCGTCGCGGCGCTCCTGGGCAACGGCCGGTTCTTCGCGGTTCGCAGCCAGGTGTATGCCAACATGCCGACCTACGGCCTGCCGAAACTCCTGCTCCAGATGCGGATCGAGCACGACGACGGCTCGGTGACGAGCGTGTGCAGCGACGACGCCTGGCGGGCGACCGACGCCGGCCCGATCGTCGCCAACAACGAGTACGACGGCGAGGAGTACGACGCGCGGAAGGCGCTCGGCGCGTGGACGGAAGCTGGATACGACGACGCCGCGTGGCGGCCCGCAGACGTGTTGCCCGCCCCGACCGGCACGCTCTCCGCCCAGATGATCGAGCCGATCCGCGTGGTCGAGCGGATCAGGCCGCAAGGGCTCACGCGGCTGCCCTCGGGGAGCCACGTGTTCGACATGGGACAGAACGTCGTGGGCTGGTGCCGGCTCACGGCATGCGGGCCGGCCGGCACGCAGATCACGCTGCGGCATGCGGAGCGGCTCCAGCCCGACGGCACGCTCGACCTCGCGAACCTCCGCGGCGCCCGGGCCACCGACGTCTACACGCTGGCCGGCAGCGGCACCGAGACCTGGGAGCCACGCTTCACCTCCCACGGGTTTCGGTACGTGGAGCTGAGCGGGTTTCCGGGCGAGCCCACGCTCGAGAGCCTCGAGGCCTGCGTGGTGCACGACGACCTGCGGCCCACCGGCACGATCCGCACCTCGAGCGAGATCCTCAACCGCGTGCATCGCAACGCCGTGTGGGGGCTGCGCGGCAACTATCGGAGCGTGCCGACCGACTGCCCGCAGCGGGACGAGCGGCAGGCGTGGCTGGGGGACCGGCTCCAGGTGGCCCGCGGCGAGGCCTATGCCTTCGACACCGCGGCGTTCTATGCGAAGTGGCTGCAAGACATCGCCGACGCCCAGCGCGACGACGGCGCGATCCCCGACGTCTGTCCCGCCCACTGGCCGAGCTTCACCGACAACGTGGTCTGGCCGAGCGCGGCGATCCTCGTGGCGGAGGGACAGTGGCGGCACTTCGCCGACCGCGCGGCGGTCGAACGGCACTATCCGTGCTTCGTGAAGTGGATCGACCACATGCTCTCGTTCGTCAAGGACGGGATCACCGACCGCGACACCTACGGCGACTGGTGTGTACCGCCGGAAGATCCGCGGCTGATCCACTCGCAGGATCCGGCCCGGAGGACGGCGCCGGCGCTCCTCGCCACCTCGTTTCTGGCGCACGACCTCGCCGTGATGGCCCGGTTCGCCGACCTCCTCGGCCGCGACGACGACGCGGCGCGGTTTCGCCGCGAGGCGGTCGCGATCCGCACGGCGTTCAACGACCGCTTCTTTCGGCGCGACGCCGGCTTCTACGACAACGGCACACAGACGTCGTGCGTGTTGCCGCTGGCGTTCGGACTCGTGCCGGAGGGAGAGGAGCCGCGGGTGGCGCGGCGGCTCAGCGACGCGATCGAGGGCCCAGCCCGGGGCCACATCGCCACCGGGCTCGTGGGGGGGCAGTTCCTCTCCCGCGTGCTCACCCGCAGCGGTCGGCCCGACCTCGCCCTGGCGATCGCCACGCACCGCGACTACCCCAGCCTCGGCTACATGGCGGAGCAGGGGGCGACCACGGTCTGGGAACTCTGGAATGGCGACACGGCCGATCCGGCGATGAACTCGGGCAATCACGTGATGCTGACGGGCGATCTGCTGGAGTGGATGTATGCCGACCTCGCCGGGATCGCGCCCCACGACGACGGCACCGGCTTCCGCACGATCCGCATGGAGCCGCGGTTCGTGCCGGGGCTCGACTTCGTGGAGGCGACGTACGATTCGCCCTACGGATGGATCGAAAGCCACTGGCGGCGGACCGACGACGGCGTCCGCTGGGAGGTGACGGTGCCCGTGAATGCCACGGCGGAGGTGGTGCTCCCGGGCCTGCCGGCCCGCCGCCTGGAAAGCGGCCGTCACGTGCTCGCGTCGCCGATCCGGCGGTGATCGTCTACGCTGATCGCGAACCCGACGAGGAGCGAGCCATGACCCTGTCTTTTCCCGACACGAGCGCGCCGGGCTGCCGACGCTCGACACGTCGGCGCGTCGACGCGTTCACGCTGGTGGAACTGCTGGTCGTGATCGCGATCATCGCCACGCTCGTGGGCCTGCTGTTGCCGGCGGTGCAGTCGGCTCGCGAGGCGGCACGGCGGATGGCCTGTCGCAACGGCATGCGGCAGGTCGGGCTCGCCGTGCATGCCAGCCACGACGCCAAACGCTCGCTGCCCCCCCTCGCTGCCCCGTCGTCGTCGAGCGCGATCACGGTGGCCGGACCCTACAAGGGGGCGGTGGGGTTCACGGTGTTCACGTGGCTGCTGCCGTTTCTCGAAGAGGACTCGCTCTTCCGGCAGTCAAACCGCAACGTCAACACGCAGGTGTCGGGCGCTCCCGGCAGCGGCTGCGTGTTTTCCGTGCCTGTCGCCAGCTTCCGCTGCCCGTCGGACGACTCGAATGCAGCCGGGCTCTCGCTCACGACCAACGGCGGCGCCGACAGCTGGGCGGTGGGCAACTACGCGGCCAACTACAACGTGTTCGGCAACCCGCTGGCGGCCACGGCCAACGACCGCGTGCAGGGGCGGGCTCGCATCCCGGCCACGTTCGCCGATGGCACGTCGAACGTGGTGATGCTCGCGGAGCGCTTCGGTACCTGCGGCAGCGCCGGCTCGCTCACCGATGCCCGCACGGCGGGGAGCCTGTGGTCCGACTCCAACAGCCGCTGGCGGCCGGTGTTCTGCGTGAACGAGTTCGAGCAGACGCCCTCGGCGGCCGGTTACACGGCGTGCGGCATGTTTCAGGTGGCGCCCCACTGGCTCAGCGGCTGCGACACCACGCGGGCCCAGACCGCCCACGCGGGTGGGATGAGCGTGACGATGGGGGACGGCAGCGTCCGCGGCGCGAGCGGCTCGATGGACGAGCCGACTTGGGTGGCGGTGTGCGATCCCCGAGACGGGCGGTCGGTGAACGCCGATTGGTAGCCCGGCCGCAGGCCGCCGACGTGGTGGTGGACGCGGTGCGAGGAGCACCCATACATTCGCGAGTGATCCCCAGGAGACGATGATGCGGCATGCGACGATGATGGCGATGGCCTTGCTGGCCGGCACGGTGGCGGTGCGGGCCGAGGAGTTTCGGGTGCTCGCCTGGAACGTCGAGAGCAACCGGCCGGGGCAGCCGCAGGTGAGCGATGCCGCGGCGATCGGCGGGCAACTCACGGAACTCCTCCGGGCGCCCGCCACTCGCGCGCAGGTGATCGCGCTGTCGGAAGTGGAGCCGAAGACGGTGTGGACGTATCGGGCGGCGGTCGCCGAGGGCCTCGGCGGCGAGGTGGACTTCGTCACCTCGGCCAGCGGTGGCTACGCCGATGCCGACTCCCTGATGCTGGTCGTCGACGCCCGCCGGTTTCGCATCGACGAGGTGCTCGAGCTCCACCGCTACGCCGGCATCAAGACCAACTTCACGGTGGACGACGAGAGCTCCTCGGAGCACGGCAATCCCCGCGGCCGCTCGCCCCTGATCGCCCGGCTCCACGACCTCGCGGGCGGGGGTGACTTCTGGGTGATCGTCAACCATCTGGCCCGCGGTGAAAACGACCTGCGGACCGACCAGGCCCGGGCCCTCCGCCGCTGGGCCGCCGACCGCCGCGAGCCGGTGATCGCGGCGGGCGACTTCAACTTCGACTACGAGTTCAGCTCCGCCAAGGGCAACCCCGCCTTCGACGCGATGCTCGAGGAGGGGACGTGGACGTGGCTGAAGCCCGATCCGCTCGTGGACTCCAACTGGTCGGAGGATCGCAAGCGGCTGGGGCCGGGCGTGGACAGCTACCCTGGCTCGATTCTCGACTTCGTGTTCGTGGCCAACGGCGCGAAGCAGTGGCAGGGTGAGTCGGACGTGATCGTGCGGCCCGGTGATTTTCCCGACGACGACCGGACCAGCGATCACCGGCCGATCATCGCCACCTTTCAGCCGACGCCGTAGCCCGCGGCCTTCAGAAGGCGGCGAACGAGTGGTCCACGAAGCTGGTCCACGGTCCGACGCCCACCACGGTCGGGCTGTCGAAGCTGTCGGGGAACGGCGGATCGCCGACCGGCTGCGTGCGGTATGGCGAGAAGGCCGTGGTGCCGTGGCGCACCCGGCCGAGCTGCTCACGCTCGGCCGATTCGCTGCGCCGCGCGTCGGCCACGAAGGCCCCGAACGCCCGCCGCGACTTCCTCGCGTCGCGGGCCGCGCGCTCCACCTTCTCCCGCTGCTGCTCGATCTCGGCGAGCGTGGCGGTGAGCTCCGCGGCCGACATCTCCAGGAGGTCGGGGGCGTTTGCCACGACGGCCGCCCGCCGCTCGTCGGCCATGACGGCCAGGTAGCGGCCGAGCCATTCCCGCGCGTCTGCCGCGGCAGGGCTCTCCAGGATGAGCAGCTTCTCGTCGAGTCCGTCGAGCAGGTATTCGAGTTCGTACGACGTCATGCCGGCGACGCGGGTCGCCAACTCGCGCTTGATCCTCGCGACCCGTTCGGGCGAGTACACGGGCTGAGTGGCCAGCCACTCGTTGAGTTCGTGCATCGCCCGCCGCCAGCGGCTGCCAGCGAGCACCTCCGTCTTGCGACGGGCCTCGTCGGCTTCGTCGTCGCCGGCGGCCGTCGCGGCGAAGGCGGGCGGAGGCTCGGCGGCCGGTCCCGCGCCGGCGATCAGCGCGAGCATCGCCAGCAGCACGCCCGCGAGGGTCGGACTCGAGAGAAACGAGCAGGTACGGGCCATCGATCACCTCCGGCTCGGCCGCCACCCCACCCTCCAAGACTACGCGCTCCGGTAGGCGGCGGGCCAGCCGATTCCGGCCCGCCGACGGCTGGGCTTCCGCCCGACTGCTCGGGCGTCGATCATGGGGCGAGGAGTGAGCTGCGGCATGGAACCTGAGCACCGCGATGACCACCACGACGCCGGCGCGGACACCTGGGTGCTCGAACTGGCCGTGGCGGACGACGTCACCCTGCCCGACGGCTGCGGCACGGGCCGCGACGCCCTGATGGAGTGGCTCTGGGGCACACTCGGGGACCACGGACTCGCCGGGATCTTCGAGGGGACCGTGGACGCTGAGGCCGCCGCCGCTGCGGGGCTCATCGAATCGCCGCGGGTGCTCGATGCGGCCGAAGCGCCGGCCGACCGCGACTGGGTGGCGGGCATGCCGAGCGCCACGCTCACCTGCTGGTTCACCGACGAGCCCGCGGCGCGGCGGGCCGCGGCAGTCGCCGTCGCGGCGGGCTGCAACCTCGTCGACCTCCGCCGCGAACGGTCCACCGCCGACGCCGCGTCGTGGCGCGACGCCTTCGCCCCGATCACCGTGCCGGGATTCGGCGTGGTCCACCCGGCGTGGGACGAGGGAGCGCCGCGGGCGTCGGCCCGCGAGAGCACGATCTTCATCGAGCCCGGTGCCGGATTCGGCACCGGGCTGCACGAGACGACCCAGCTCTGCCTGGCCGCGATCGCAGGCCTGTTCCGGCAGGAGAGGAGGCTCGACCGCGCGCTCGACTTCGGCGCGGGCTCCGGCATCCTCGCGATCGCCGCGGCCGTGCTCGGGGCGACACACGCGGACGCCGTCGAGGTCGACCCGCGGGTGCACGCGGCGATTCGCGGGAACGCGACCCGCAACGCCGTCGCCGACCGCGTCGCGGTGAGCGCCGGCCTGCCGGCCGACGCGACCCCCTACGACCTCGTGGTGGCCAACATCGTCGCCGATGTGCTCGTCGCGCACGCACCGCGGCTCGCCGCCGCCGTGCGCCGCGAGCCCCGCGGGGTGCTCGTGCTCTCGGGCCTGCTCGACGAGGACGTGGCCCGCGTGGCCGCTGCGTTCGCGGGCCTGCTCGACGGTTCACCCGTGGTCACCCGGCGCGGCGACTGGCGGTGCCTGGTGTTCGCGCCGGCGTCGGCCGCGGGAGGTTTCCCATGCCCGTGATCACCCTCCGCGATGTCCGCGTGCGGTTTCGGGGGCCGCCGCTCCTCGATGGCGTGTCGTGCCACGTGGAGGCCGGGCAGCGGATCGGCCTGCTCGGCCGCAACGGCGCCGGCAAGACCACGCTCATGCGGCTGGTGGCGGGCGACCTCGAGCCCGACGGCGGCGAGATCGTGCTCGCGCCGGGCACGCGGGTGGCGATGCTCCGGCAGGACGTGCCGCAGGACGTGGCCGGCACGATCGCCGACGTGGTGGCGAGCGGACTCGATGCCGACGCCCCGCCCGCGGCGGCCCACGACGAGCACGACGCCGCCTGGCGGCGGGAGCATGCGGTGGCCCGGATCCTCTCCCGGATGGAGCTCGCCGCGGACGCAGCCTTCGCGCCGCTCTCGTCGGGGATGAAGCGGCGGGTGCTGTTGGCGCGGGCGCTCGTCACCGAGCCCGACGTGCTCCTGCTCGACGAGCCCACCAACCACCTCGACCTCGACGCCATCGAGTGGCTGGAGACGTTTCTCGGCCGGTGGGACGGCACGCTGCTGTTCGTGACGCACGACCGCGCCTTCCTGCGGCGGATCGCGACGCGGATCCTGGAGATCGACCGCGGCCGGGTGTTCGACTGGTCGTGCGACTACGACACCTTCCTGGCCCGGAAGGAGGAGGCGCTGGCGGCCGAGGAGAAGCAGGCCGCCCTGTTCGACAAGCGGCTGGCCGAGGAGGAGGTCTGGATCCGCACGGGCATCAAGGCCCGTCGGACCCGCAACGAGGGCCGCGTGCGGCGGCTGGAGGCGATGCGGCGGGATCGGGCCGACCGCCGCGACCGACAGGGCCGGGCCGCCGTCCGCATCCAGGAAGCCGAGCGGAGCGGGGCGCTGGTGGCCGAGCTCGACGGCGTGTCGTTCGCCCGCGAGTCTCGGCCGATCATCGCCGATCTTTCCGTGACGGTGATGCGGGGCGACCGGATCGGCATCGTGGGTCCGAACGGCGCCGGCAAGACCACCCTCCTGCGGCTCCTGCTCGGCACGCTCGAGCCGACCTCCGGCACGGTGCGCCGCGGCACCAACCTGCAGATCGCGTTCTTCGACCAGCTCCGCGAGCAGCTCGACGACGAGAAGAGCGTGGCCGACAACGTCAGCGACGGCTCGGAGACGGTGCGGATCGACGGCGCGCCCCGTCACGTGCTCGGCTACCTCAAGGATTTCCTGTTCGACGCCGAGCGGGCCCGCCTGCCGGTGAAGTTTCTCTCGGGGGGCGAGCGGAACCGCGTGCTCCTCGCCCGCCACTTCGCCAAACCGGCGAACCTGATCGTGCTCGACGAGCCCACCAACGATCTCGACGCCGAGACCCTGGAGCTCCTCGAGGAGCGGCTGATGGAATACACGGGGACAGTGATCGTGGTCAGCCACGACCGCGCGTTCCTCGACAACGTGGCCACGAGCCTGCTCGCCTTCGAGCCGGCGGAGCCGCGGCCGGGCCTGCCGGCGCACGTGGTCCGCGAGTACGTGGGGGGCTACACCGACTGGCTGCGGCAGCGGCCGCCCCCGGTGGAGCCACGGGCGGAGGCGCTGGCCAGCCGCCCGTCCGAACCCGCGGCGGTGGCCTCGGCCGCCCAGGCGCGTCGAAAACTGTCGTACAAGGAGCAGCAGGAACTGGCATCGCTCCCGGCGCTGCTCGAGCGGCTCGAGGCCGAGATCGCCGGCCTTCACGCCGAGATGGCGACGGACGGCTACTACCGCCGCCCGGGAGACACGCTGGCGGCCGACCGAGCACGGCTCGAAGGAGCCCAACGGCGGCTCGCCGACGGCTACGCCCGCTGGGAGCTGCTCGAAGGGGGCGGGTGACGGGGGCGGCCGCGGGGAGAGCCGCGGGTTTTTGGACCGAAGCTCCCTTGCCACGTGCGGGAAGCCGATCCATAATTCGGGCGATCGGGGTGGGTGGAGAGACACGCAGCCGGAGGGCTTCATCGTGCGATCGAGCAACTGGTGCAACACGCATGTTCGCGCCGCGCGTGTTCGCGGCTTCACGCTCGTGGAACTCCTCGTGGTGATCGCGATCATCGCCACGCTGATCGGGCTGCTGCTGCCGGCCGTGCAGACGGCGCGGGAGAGCGGTCGCCGCAGCGCCTGCATGAACAACCTCAAGCAGTGGTCGCTCGCCATGCTGGCTCGCGAGAACGCGAAGCGATCGTTCCCGCCCGGCCGGCTCAACTGCGACGGGATGGTTCAATCCCCCTGTTCCGCCAACACCACCTCGCCGCCGCGGTCGGGTGGCAGTGGCTTCCTGCTCGTCCTCCACCAGGTCGAACAGGCGCAGCTCGGTGACCTGTTTGCGAAGGCGATCGAACTCGGTGGCCCCTGGACGCTGAGCAATGCGTCTTCCGCCTGGAAGACGCCTCAACTGGTCACCGCCATCGGGGAACGCCCCTCGATCTTCGTCTGTCCGAGCGATGCCAGCCAACCCAGCATCCCGGGGAGTGCCATCGGCGACTCGTCGATTCCGGCGGCTGGGACCAACTGCTATGC
>Ga0208249_1000159_pt1 | contig 21280 bp, 11 predicted proteins | sample CryBogmetaGMA1M_FD_184546 | JGI IMG/M metagenome (GOLD analysis project Ga0208249, IMG submission 184546) | Freshwater microbial communities from Crystal Bog, Wisconsin, USA - MA1M (SPAdes) | ecosystem: Environmental > Aquatic > Freshwater > Lake | place: Crystal Bog, Wisconsin, USA | collected...
GCCTCGATGACCCACCTCTTCAACTCACGCCGCCGGTGTGTTCCTTCCCTCGGCTCGCAAGCTCGCCTCGGTCAGGAACACACCGGCGATTTACAGAAGGAATGTTGCACTAACCGGCGGCCGACGTCCGTGATGCGATCGCCGAGCAGAACCTGCAGGTGATCGGCGGCGTGAGCGGGCAGTCACCGGCCGCCGACGACCAGCAGCTCGAACTGGCGGTCGCCGCCGTCGGCCTGCTCGCGACGCCGGAGGAGTTCGGCGCCATCGTGCTGAAGGCCGATCAGACCGTGCCCGGCACGCCGCTCGTGCGGCTGCGCGACGTCGCCCGTGTCGAGCTCGGCGCCGCCAGCTACGACCAGGCCTGCCGGTACGACGGCCGGCCGGTGGTGGGCATGGCGATCTTCCAGCTGCCCGACGCCAACGCCCTCGACTGCTCGCGGGCGATCCAGGCGAAGATGCGGGAGCTGGCCCCGCGATTCCCGGCCGGGCTCGAGTACGTCGTCGGCTACGACACCACGCCGTTCATCACGGAGTCGATCCTCGAAGTGCTGAAGACGCTGCGCGACGCGATCGTGCTCGTCGCCCTCGTGGTGCTCGTTTTTCTGCAGAACTGGCGGGCCACGCTCATCCCGCTCGTCGCCGTGCCGGTGGCCATCGTCGGCACCTTCGCCGCGATGGCCGCGATGGGCTTCGGCCTCAACACGCTCTCGCTGTTCGGACTCGTGCTCTCGATCGGCATCGTGGTGGACGACGCCATCGTGGTGGTGGAGAACGTCGAGCGGTGGATCGCGCTGGGCCATCCGCCGCGGGAGGCGGCCGAGAAGGCGATGGCCGAGGTCACCGGCCCGGTGATCGGCGTGGCGGCCGTGCTCTCCGCGGTGTTCGTGCCCTGCGCGTTCATCGGCGGGGTCACCGGCCTGTTTTTTCGCCAGTTCGCCCTCACAATCGCCGTGTCGACGATCCTCTCGGCCGTGAACTCGCTCACGCTCAGCCCGGCGCTCGCGGCCCTCCTCTTGCGACCCCACGGCGCGCCGCGCGACCCGTTCGAGTGGCTCCTCGACCGGCTGCTCGGGCCCCTGTTCCGCCTCTTCAACCGGGGCTTCGACGCCGTCACCGGGGGATATTCCCGGGCCGTGGATCGGCTGATGGGGTCGAGCGTCCTCGTCATGCTCGTCTACGCGGTGCTCGTGGTCGCCACCTGGCGGATGCTGGCCTGGTATCCCCGGGGCTTCGTCCCGTTGCAGGATCAGCGGTATCTGATCGTGTCGGTGCAGCTGCCGGACGGGGCCGGCGTGCAGCGCACCGCCGAGGTGCTCGAACGGATGAACGGGGTGGCGCGGAAGGTGCCCGGGGTGACCAACACGTTCTCGATCGCGGGCATGTCGCTCCTGTACAACGCCAGCGCCCCCCACTGGGGATCGATGTTCCTCGTTCTCGACGACTACGGACGGCGCCGCACCCCCGAGACGTCGATGATGGGCGTCATCCGGGCGGTGCGGGAGCGGTGCCGCGCGGAAGTGCCGGACGCGGTGGTCGGCGTCTATCCGCCGCCCCCCGTGAAGGGACTCGGCACGGCGGGCGGCTTCAGGTTCTTCGTGCAGGATCGCGGCAACCGGGGGCCGCGGCAGATGCAGGAATCGATCGCGTCGCTCGCCGGCGTCATGGAGGGCTGGCATCTGCCCCTCGTGGTCGCCGACTACCGGGCCGACTCGCCGCAATGCTTCCTCGACATCGACCGCGCCAAGATCCGCGAGCTCGGCATCCCCGTCGCGACGGTGTTCAACACGATCCAGGCGGACATGGCGTCCCTGTACGTCAACAACTTCAGCCGCTTCGGCCGTTCGTGGCAGGTGAAGGTGATGGCGGACGCCGACTTCCGCGGCAGCGTCGAGCGGCTGCGCCAGCTGCAGGTGGCCACGAACGGCGGCGGGCAGGTGCCGCTGGCGACGGTGCTCGACGTCCGCGATGCGATGGGGCCGTCGATCATGATGCGGTACAACCTCTATCCCGCGGCGCCCGTCACCGGCATTCCCAATCCCTTCGAGAGCGGGTCGGTGCTGATCGACCGGGTGGCCCGGGCGGCGGCCGCCCTGCCGGAGAACTTCACGCACGAATGGACCGAGGTGTTTTTCCTGCAGATCGCGGCGGGCAACACGGCGGCGGTGCTGCTGGGGCTGGGGGTGATGCTCGTGTTTCTCGTGCTGGCGGCCCTCTACGAGAGCTGGTCGCAGCCCTTGGCGGTGATCCTCGTCGTGCCGCTCTCGCTGCTCGCCGCGGTCGGTGGCCTCGCGGTGTCGAAGCTGCCGATCGACATCCTCGCCCAGGTGGGGCTCGTGGTGCTCGTCGGCCTGGCCAGCAAGAACGCGATCCTGATCGTGGAGTTCGCCCGGCAGCTCCGCGCCGCGGGCGACGACGCCCGCACCGCGGCGCTGACCGCGAGCCGGCTGCGGCTGCGGCCGATCCTGATGACGTCGCTGGCCTTCATCCTCGGGGTCTTTCCGCTGGTGGTGGCGCGGGGGGCGGGCGCGGAGCTGCGCTGGTCGTTGGGGATCACCGTCTTCGCCGGGATGATCGGCGTCACGCTCTTCGGCGTCTTCCTGACGCCGGTGTTCTTTTTCGTGCTCGAGCGGATCGGCGACAGCCGCGGAGCCGGGCGGCCCGCACCGGGCGTTGTCGACAGGACGGGGCAGGGCGGATGACGGCGGCGCCGCGGTGGACGTTCACCGCACGGCGCGATTGCGGCCCAGCGCCGCCCGCTCCTGCCATCGCAGCACGATGATCGTCACGATGGTCGCCACCACGATCTGCGTGGCGAGCGCGGCGAACGGGATCCAGATCGACGGGTCGTAGGTGCCGAGATTCTGCCAGAACTCGGGCACGCCGGGCCCCTCGCTGCGGCAGCCGCGATGCGCCCAGTAGAGCGGCGAGAAGAGCATGGCGACAACCTTGAGCACGCCCCCCTTGATCGGCAGGATCGTGGCCCCGAGCAGGACCTGCGGCGTGACCAGGAGCGGCACCGCGAGCACGCCCTTGTCGGTGGAGCGGACACAGGCCGAGACGACGAGGCCGATCGTCGCGCACGCCAGAGCCGCCATCCAGTTGCAGGCGCCGGAGACGATCGGCCCGCGCCGGTAGATCGCCGCCGGCGCGTCACCGCCGAGCGCCTCGCGGAGCAGGAACGCGACTTCGACCGTGGTTCTGAAGATCGCGATCTGGACCGCGAGCACGACGGCGAGCGCCGCCACCTTCGCAACGACATAGGCGACGAAACGGAGGCCGTGACGCCGCTCGAGGTCGAGCATCGGCCGCTCCTTGACGATCTCCCGGAAGCCCGTGACGAATCCGAGAATCATCATGCAGATGCTCATCAGCGAGAGCCACTTGAACGTGCCGCCGGGGTCGATGATCTCCCGATCCGGGGCGACGGGGATCGTGTCGGCGAGGGCGTCGCGGACGATCCGCTCGGTGGACGGCTCCCGCAGGTGGGCGAGCAGCTTCGGCTGGCTGTCGAGAAACACGCGGATCTGGCCGGGAATGCTGGCATCCTCCTCGGACGCGGTCTCCTTGGAAATGGCCTCCTTGACCTCCCCCCACACGTCCGCCAGCACGTTCTTCTCGTCGGGGTCGAGGAACCGCGTGACCATGAGCGGGTCGTGGAACCGCGTGGCGGAAAAGCCTGCGAGCACGACGGCCGCGAGCGCGAGCGGGAGAAGTACGGCCATGCGCAGGCCCACGCGGTCGCGGACAAACGTCTCCAACTCGCGGCAGAAGAACGCGGCGAACTGCCGGCCGAGGCCGGGGATCGAGACATCCGCGAGTGATGCGGCCCGCTCCCTGGTTGCATCGCCGGCCGGCCGAGCACCGGCCGTGAGGCGGTCTTCGGCCTGTCGTTCCCGCCAGCGGGCGGCCCAGAAGCCCGGCGGACGGTCCTCGATGGCCACGTAGATGTCGGCGAGCCGTTGCCCCTCGAAGTGGCGGAGCGCATCCACACGGGAGCCGAACCACACCACCTCGCCGTGGCCGAGGATCAGGAGCCTGTCGGCCTCGTGCACGTTGTCGAGATGGTGCGTGACCGCGATCACGGTCGTGCCGGCCCGGGCACGATCGGCCAGGAGCTTCATGATCCGCGCCTCGGTGGCCGGATCGAGGCTGGCGGTCGCTTCGTCGAGCACGAGCAGGCCCGGGGCGGCGAGCATCTCGGCCGCCAGGCTCGCCCGCTTCATCTCGCCGCCGGAGAGGGTGCCGATCACGTGGTGCCGCACCGGCTCGATGCCGACCTCGGCGATCACGCGGTCGATCGCGGCCCGTCGCTGCGCCGCGGACCAGCCGGCCGGAAGTCGCACTTCCGACGCATAGTGGAGCGCCCGCTCGACAGGCAGGGTTGTCGGGTTGATGTCCGACTGGGGAACGTAGCCGATCGTGCCGCGGAGCGAGCCGCCAGCCCGGAACACGTCGTGCCCCCCGACGAGCAGCCGGCCGGAGGTGATCTTCCGGTCCCCGAGCAACGCCCGCACGAGCGTGCTCTTTCCCGCCCCGCTGGGGCCGAGCACGCAGACGAACTCCCCCGGCTCGATTGTGAAGCTCACGTTGTCGAGGAGCGTCTTTCGCTCGGGGACGCCAGCGTCTCCGGCAACGGACACCGTCAGGGACTCGGCCACCACGGAAAGTTCCGTCTTCGCTGCGACCGTCATGATGAACAGGCCCCTCGTGCCCGTGTGTGTTGACCGGGAAAGCTCCGCCCGGTCCGGATCGGGGACGGAAGTGTATGGCACGCGGCGTGGATCGGCCAAGAACGCACGCACGGCCTTTCCGTCGGCGGCGGATTCGGGGCACAATGCCGCTTTGCTCCGAAACCTTTCGGCAGCGACCGCAGGCCTTCCGCATGGCACAGCGACGTGGCGATCTCGATGCTCTGCGCGGCTTCGCCATGCTGTTGGGGATCGCGTTCCACGCTGCGTTGAGCTTCTTCGAGGCTCCCTGGTCAGTGCATGACACGCGACGCAGCGATCTGCTGCCGCTCCTTGCGGTGGTGATCCACGGCTTCCGGATGCCGCTCTTCTTTCTGCTCAGCGGCTATTTCACGATGCTCTTCTACCGCCGCCACGGGCTGCGGAGCCTCCTCGAGCAACGGTTCACACGGATCTTCCTGCCGCTCCTGATCGCCGTCGCCACGATCGTGCCGCTCGACACCGCCCTGACAGGGATGGCGCATCGCACGATGCGTCCGGAGCCCGCCGTCGCGGAGATCCTCTCCGGCGACGAGGCCGCCGTGCGCCGCAGGCTCGCCACGACGGACGCGGCCGCGAACAGGGACGCCTTCTACGAACGCACGCCGCTCGCGTGGGCCACGCTGCACGGCGATCCGGCGATCGTGGCAGCAGTGCTCGATGCCGGCGCCTCCGTCGACGAGCGCGACGGCAGCGGGAACACTGCGCTGCACGTGGTTGCCTTCTTCGGACGGGATGCGGCCGGCCGCCTGCTCGTGGAACGGGGGGCGGATCCGCTCGCCCGCAACGCCGTCGGTCGACTGCCGGCGGCGCTCATGGCGATGCCGGCCGACGTCGCGGCGGACTGGGCGCCGCTCATCGGCCTGAACGCGCTCGGCTGGAACGACGTCCTGCAGGGGCGTGAGCGGCTTCGCGACATCCTTCCCGCTGGTCCAAACGAGGAAGGCACGCTCGGCGGCCCGCTCGACCGGTTGACGCTCGCCGCCGAGCGTGTGCTGTCGTCGGAGCGGCTGCGGGTGCCCGTCGGCCCGTGGTCGGTCCACCTCGTCCAGACGAACATCTTCGACCACCTCTGGTTTCTCTGGTTTCTCTGTTGGCTGGTGGCGATCTTCACGCTGCTTGCCGTGCTGGGCATCCTGCCGGCGGGCCACGGACGCCCTTGGCTCGTGGCGATTTCATGCCTGCCGCAGGGCGTGATGGGCGTTTCACTGGCGGGGGCCTACGGCCCCGACAATTCGTTCGGAATCCTGCCGATGCCGCATGTGCTCGGGTATTACGCCTGCTTCTACTTTTTCGGCGTCGCCACGTACGCGGCGGAGGGGACCGACACGAGTCTGGGCCGGCACTGGCGGGTGCTGCTGCCGGCGGCGGCGGTTCTCCTCGCTGCCGGCATCGCGACGGTGAACGACCGCGCGCTCGCCACCGTGCTCCAGCCCGCCTACGCGTGGACGATGTCGCTGGGCCTCATCGGCCTGTTTCGCCGGTTCTTCGCGCAGCCCAGCCGCGTGGCCTCGTGGCTGGCAGACGCCTCGTATTGGATGTATCTCGTGCACGTGCCGCTGGTGATCGCGGCCCAGATGCTCGTCCGTCCGTGGCTGCTCCCCGCGGACGCGAAGTTTCTTCTCGTCGTCAGCATGGTGACGCCGCTGCTGCTCGTGAGCTACCGCTGGTGCGTGCGGTATACCGCGATCGGCAGCCTGCTCAACGGGCCACGTGCGCTGGCCGCGCCCGGTCAGTAGCGGTGGTCGTCGGGGTCGTAGTCGGGCGAGAGTGTGACGTTTCCGGCCGGATCGGCGCCGAACTTGTGGCGGTGATCGACCAGCCTGCGGAGAAAACGCGACCGCACGATCGTCGAGTAGAACTTCCTGAACGAGTCCCCCTTGCCGTCGAGCGGCTTGTCGGAGGTGAACGTGAACATCGGCAGCAGCATCTCGTCGTTGATCGTCTCGTTGTGCCAGACGTTCTGGGGTGGATCGAACGGGTTCCGCGGATTGGCGGCGGAGTTGTCATAGGAAACCACCGCCTCGAACCGCGTGCCGGCCGGAAACCGACGGGGCCGCTCGAGGACGTAGGGAGACTGCCAGTTGTAGTCCCACTGCGGCACCCGCAGGAGCAGCAGCGGCGGCGCATCGCCGGGCTGCCGGGCCGTGATCTCGATCCACCGGGCCAGATGGTGCGCGTGGGGCACGACGCCCGCGAGATCCGCATCCTGGGGAAGCGTATAGCTGCCGCGGACCCGGAAGTCGGTCACGCCCGGTGGCACCACCGCAAAATCGCCGGAGAGGTAGATCATGTTCGTCACCTTGCGCGGCGGCTGCTTGTCGAGCCAGAGGCCGACGCGGCTCGCAGCGGTTTCCAGCTTCCCGGTGCGGACATAGTGCACCTGCACCGTGATGTCGCAGCCCGCCGGGATCACGACCGCCGCGTCCGCGGGAGCGGCCAACGCCCCCACCCCCGGCACAAAGCCGCTTACGAACGCGGCCCGCGGCTGCCCGTCGTCGCGCATGGGCGGCACGCGGAATCCGATGCCGTGCGAATCCTGAAAGCCCCCCGCCCGGTCGTCGGGATGGCTGAAGCCGTCGCGGCCGCCGTGCATCCGCACGGCCTCCTGCGCCGTCTCCCGCGGCAGGTGGCCGATCAGCGCGTGGTGCACGATCCGGCGATTGCCCGGCAGGTACTGGATCGCGCGGAGCCGCAGATCCTCGTCGCGAGCGAGCGGAAAGATGATGTTGCGGTAGATGTCGCTGCCGTGTGCGCCGACCTGCGTCGGCTCGGGCTGCTCGAGCACGATGTCGGGGGGGCCGAGATCCTGCGCGAAGGCCGAGGTGTCGGGCAGCGGCGGGAGCCGGGGGGCGTCGGCGGGATCTCCCTCCGGCTTGCCGGCCGCCACCCACGCCCGCAGCGTGGCGATCTCCGCGGCGGTCGGCGGCCGCGGGCCCTGGAAATCGTAGTCGCTCTCGATCTGCGCCGGCGGCATGCGCCGGGCCTCGATCTCCTCGATGCCGAGTTCCAGCCAATCGACGGCGTCGTCGTAGGCGAGCAGGCTGAACGGGCCGACGTCATCCGGCCGGTGGCAACGCTGGCAGTTGGCGTGGAGGAACGGCAGCACGTCCTTGTAAAACGTCACGCCGCCCCGCGCCGCCGTAGCGCCGGGCCTGGCCGGCCGCGCGAGCGGACAGCCGACGGCCTCCGTGACGGGCACCCGCACCTCGCGGCCGGCGAGCACGTCACGGATCGCGTTTTCTAGCTCGGGATCGGGCTCCCCCGGCGATTTCACGCCCCGCTCCACGTAGCGGTCGTCGATCCGCCCGCGGTACCGGACCCGGCCGGTCGCGTCCACGAGCACCGCCTCGGGCGTGACCGTGGCGTCGACCGCCTCGGCGACCGCCAGCGCCTTGTCGGTGACGAGCGGGAAGGGGATCGAGAACGTGTCGCGGTAGGCCGTGACGTCGTCGTGGTCGTCGAAATCGCAGATCACCCCCACGAAGCGGACGCCGTCCGGGGCGAACTCCCGCGACAGGTCGGCGAGCACCGCGCCGTACTTCTGCGCGAGGGGGCAGTGCGGGTAGAGGAACGTGAGGCAGATCGCCCTGCCATCGTCGCCGAGCAGCGCGGCCAGACGCACGTCCCTGCCGTCGAGGTTCTGCACGGTCAGCTGCCCGAAGGCCAGACGGCCGGCGGGGCGGGCCGACCCGGCGGCGGCTGCCGGCTCGGCGGGCCGACCGAGGGCCGGGACCATGCCGAGGGTGCCGGCGGCAACGGCCATCAGCCACCACGATCGCAGCGTGCCTGTTGGAACTCTTTCCATGATTGTGAATGTAGGTGTCCGCCCCGCGGAGCGGCAAGCCGCGGGCCGGCGGCGATGCGGGCCCGCGGCGTTGCCGGTCGGGCGAATCCGTTCCCTGCGGCCCTGGGATGAGTGGGGCGGAAGCCGGCGGTACGCCGCCGCCCCGGGGAGCCCGTGTGGCATGGTTCGGGCACGGCTGCTTTACTACTGGGGCTTTCCCACCGGGTCGTGCATCGACCCGTGGATCACGGGCTCGCGCGGCCTGCCCCCCCGCAGGGCCGCGGGCACCCAGTCGCACACGCCGGCATGATCGCGCGATTCTTCATCCAACGCCCGATCTTCGCGTCGGTGATCTCGATCGTCCTCGTGCTCTGCGGGGCGGTGGCCTACTCCGTCCTGCCCACGACGCAGTATCCCGAGATCACGCCCCCGACGGTCGAGGTCTCGACGATGTATCCCGGGGCCAACGCCGAGCTCGTCCGCGACACGATCGCCGCGCCCATCGAGCAGCAGGTGAGCGGCGTCGAGAAGGCGCTGTCGCTGAGCTCCCTGTGCACCAACGACGGCCGCTACCGGTTGACGGTGACCTTCGCCCCCGGCACCGATCTCAACATGGCGCAGGTGCTCACGCAGGTGCGCGTGACGCTGGCGATGCCGATCCTGCCCGAGTTGGTGCAGCGGCAGGGGGTGGCGGTGCTGAAGAAGTCGCCGGCGGCGATGATGATCGTGAATCTCACGGCGGAGCGGGACGCCGCGGGGCGGCCGCGGTACGACGAGACCTTCCTCTCCAACTACGCCACGATCCAGATCCGCGACGAGCTCCTGCGGGTGGCGGGCGTGGGCGACATCGACTTCATCGGGCAGCGCGACTACAGCATGCGGATCTGGCTCGACCCGGAGCGGATGGCGGCGGTCGGGCTGTCGGCGGAGGGCGTCCGCAAGTCGCTCGAAAACCAGAACTTCCAGGTCGTGGCGGGCAGCATCGGCCAGCAGCCGGCCCCCGATCGCCAGGCCTTCCAGATCCCGCTGGCGGCCGTGGGCCGCCTGGTCACGGCGGAGGAGTTCGGCGACGTGATCGTGAGCGAGTCCGAGGCGGAGACGGGCGCCGTGACCGGCGTGCTCGTGCGGCTGCGGGACGTGGCCCGCGTGGAGCTCGGGGCCCGTTCCTACGACCAACGCTGCCGCCTCGACGGCGAGCCGAGCGTGGGGCTGAACGTCTACCAGCTTCCGGGCTCCAACGCGATCCGCACGGCGGCGGCGGTGCGGGCGCGGCTCGCCGCGCTCGCCGAGCGGTTTCCGCGGGGCGTGCGGGCGCAGGTCGTCTACGACACCACCCCGTTCATCGAGGAGTCGAAGGCCGAGGTGCTCGAGACGCTCCGCGACGCGATCGTGCTCGTGGCGCTCGTCGTGCTCGTGTTCCTGCAGAACTGGCGGGCCACGCTCATCCCGCTCGTCGCCGTGCCCGTGGCGATCGTCGGCACCTTCGCCTTCATGGCGGGGCTCGGATTCAGCCTCAACAACCTCTCCCTCTTCGGCCTCGTGCTCGCCATCGGCATCGTGGTGGACGACGCGATCGTGGTGGTGGAGAACGTCGAGCGGTGGATCGAGCACGGCCTGTCGCCGCGGGAGGCGGCGTTCCGGGCGATGGAGGAGGTGACCGGCCCCGTGATCGGCGTCGCGCTCGTGCTCTGCGCCGTGTTCGTGCCCTGCGGCTTCATCGCGGGCATCGTCGGCGAGTTTTTCCGGCAGTTCGCCCTGACGATCGCCGTGTCGACGCTGCTCTCCGCGATCAACTCCCTCACGCTCAGCCCGGCGCTCGCCGCGATCCTGCTGAGGCCGAAGGATGCGCCGCCCGATCCCGTGGATCGCGTGCTCGGCTTCACCTGCGGCTGGCTTTTCCGTGGCTTCAACGCCGCGTTCGCGGCCTTCACGCGGGCCTACGCCGGGCTCGTGGGCCGCTCGCTCGGATTCGCCGCGCCGATCCTGCTCGTGTTCGCCGGCCTGCTGGGCCTGACGGTCGTCCTCTTCAGGTCGATCCCGGTGGGATTCATCCCGCAGCAGGACAAGGGCTACCTGATCGTCGACGTCACGCTCCCCGACGGGGCGAGCGTGCAGCGGACGGCGCGGGTGATGGAGGCGCTCGAGCGACGGGCGCTCGCGGAGCCGGGCGTGACCCACGCGCTCTCCGTCGCCGGCCAGTCGGTGGTGCTCGGCGCCAGCGCCCCCAGCCGCGGCGCGATGTACGTGATGCTCGACAGCTTCGCGCGCCGACGGGGGGCCGCGTCGTCCGCCGACGCGATCGCGGCGCGGCTGCGGGCGGAGTGGGGGGCCACGGAGGACGAGGCCCGCGTCGAGGTCTTCGGGCCGCCGCCCGTCGACGGGCTCGGCACCGTGGCGGGATTCAAGCTCGTGGTCGAGGATCGGGGCGACTACGGCGGCCAGACGCTCGAGCAGGCGGCGGCGGCGGTCGTGCGCAGCTGCGCCGGGGACGCCCGCCTGACCGGCCTCTTCACGAACTACTCGTCCAGCTCGCCCTGGCTGTTTCTCGACATCGACCGGGAGAAGGCGGCGGCGCTGGGTGTGTCGATCAAGAGCCTCTTCGAGACGCTGCAGTTCCACCTCGGCTCCTACTACGTCAACAACTTCAACCGCTTCGGCCGCTCGTGGCAGGTCAATGTGCAGGCCGACGCGGCCCACCGCGGCGACCTCCGACGGGCCATCGACGAGATGGCGGTGCCGGGAGCGGGGGGGAAGAAGGTGCCGCTCTCGACGCTCGTGCGCGTAGAGAACCGGGTCGGCCCCTCGCTCGTCATGCGGCACAACCTCTACCCGGCCGTCGCCGTCCAGGGCGAGCCGGCGGCAGGCACGGGCAGCACGTCGGCGCTGGGCATCGTGCAGGGGCACTTCGACCGGCTGCAGCGGGAGGCGACGATCCCGCCGCTCGTGGCGTCGGAGTGGACGGAGATGGCGTTCATGCAGCTGCGTTCGGGATCGACGGCGACGTTCCTCTTCGTGCTCGGCGTCGTGCTCGTGTTCCTGGTGCTGGCGGCGCTCTACGAGAGCTGGTCCCTGCCGCTGGCCGTGATCCTGGTCGTGCCGATGTGCCTCCTGTCGGCGCTCGTGGGCGTCGCCTGGGCGGGCATGGACATCACGATCTTCACGCAGGTGGGCTTCGTCGTGCTCGTCGGGCTGGCCTGCAAGAACGCGATCCTGATCGTGGAGTTCGCCCGCCAGCTCGTGCGGGAGGGGAGGCCGCTTCGCGAGGCCACGGTGGAGGCCTGCCGGCTGCGGCTGCGGCCGATCCTGATGACGTCGCTGGCCTTCATCCTCGGCGTGCTGCCGCTGGTGGTGGCCGAGGGCGCGGGGGCGGAGATGCGGCGCACCATGGGACTCGCCGTCTTCAGCGGCATGCTCGGCGTGACGCTCTTCGGCATCTTCCTCACGCCCGTGTTCTTCGTGACGCTCGTCCGCGAGGGGCGGGCGCGGTGACGGGCACGGCCGCGCGTCCCGATCCGCGTCGCGTGCGCCGGGCGGGCCGCGGGGATCACCGCGGCTTGTGGCCGCGGAGCCACTCTGGCCAGAGGCACCAGGCGTCGAAGCCGGCGGGGGGCTGCTTGCCGACGTAGTCGTCGCAGAGACCGCCGTCGACGCACGGCAGCGGCTTGCAGGACTGGCCGTCGGCGGCGAGCTCCTCGAGCCGGAGCTGCCAGCCCCCGCCGAGGGCGCGGTAGATCTGGATCATCCCCTTGGCCACGCCCCCGACGTTGTCGTTGAGCCTGATCTGCTCGGTCACCTGGGTCTGCTGGACGACGAACACGCGGTTGAAGTCGGCGATCCCCTCCGTGTACTGCGTCTCGACGAGTTCGACGGAGCGGGAGGCGGCGTCGACGCCCTGCTGCTGTTTCGCGGCCGCGGCGCGGGCCTTGATCGCGATGACGATGCCGTCCTCCGCCTCGCGGCCGGCCCGCAGCACCGTCTCCTGGTAGCCCGCGGCCAGCGCCTGGAACTTCGCGTCCTGCTGGCGGATGTTGTTGAGCAGGCGGCCGTAGTTGAGGATCTTCCAGTCCACGACGGGGGCCACCACGCCGAACATCGAGTCGGATTCGAACAGCTGCCCAAGCTCGTTGGCGTAGACGCCGAGATACCCGTTGATCGAGAACGCGGGGTAGAGCTCCGCCTCGGCCACGCCGATCTGGGCGCTCTGCGCCGCGAGCAGCCGCTCGGCCTGCCGCACGTCGGGCCGGCGCCGCAGCAGGTCGGCGGGGATGCCCACCGCGAGGGCCGGCGGCACCGCCGGGATGTCGCCGTCGCCGAGCCGCGTCGCCAGATCCTCGGGCGGGATCGCCAGGAGCACGCACAGCGCGTTGGACGCGAGCCGGGCCTGCCGCTCGAACTCGGGGATCAGGGCCTCGGTCTTGGCGAGGTTGAGCCGCGCCTGCGAGACGTCGAGCTCGCTCGTCACGCCCCCGGTGAACCGGTCGACGGCGATCCGCAGCGAATCCCGCTGGATCGCCGCCAGGCGGGTGAGGTCGGCCACCTGCTTCCGCGCGATCCGGTAGTCGACGTAGCGGTCGGCCACGTCGGCGATCAGCGTCACGAGCACGCCGTCGTATTCCTCGACGCTGGCCTGGTACTTCGCCCCCGCCGACTCGATGTTGCGGCGGATCTTCCCCCACACGTCGAACTCCCAGGAGAGGTTGAAGCCCGTCTGCCAGAGGCTGAACGGCGGGACGGCGAGGTTCTGCAGGGCCGCGACGTTGTTGCTCAGCTGCCAGCGCTCGTAGGCGGCCAGCGCCCGCTGCGACTGCGGCATGAAGCCCCCCACGGTGATGTTGTAGGCGGCGCGGGACGCCAGCACCCGGAAGCCCGCCTCGCGGAGCGGGAGATTCTGCTCGTAGGCCTGGAGCACGAGCCGGTCGAGCACCGGGTCGTTGAACTGCCGCCACCACTGCGTCTCGACGTCGGATGCCGACCGCACCTGCGGGTCGTCGGCGTCGATCCAGGCGTGCTCCACCGGCGCGACCGGCCGCAGGTAGGCCGGACCGACCTTCATGCCGTTGCGCCAGTATTGCCCCCACGACGTGCAGCCCGTGGCGGCCAGCGCGCAGGCCGCCGCCAGCAGGCACAGCGCCCGGCGTCGCGGCGAACTGTCGGCGGCGTGGCTCGTCACTCGCGGTGTCCGCCCCGTGGAGGGCGTCGGGGGGCGAAGGGGCGCTGCGCCGGCGCGCAGTAGCGCCGTCGCCGATCGGTTCACCGCTGAAATCGTGCCGATTCCCGCAGCGCCGTGAGGCTATTTCCCGGGCGCGCCTCGCGGGGCAGAGGCTGGGCGATCCGGGAAACATCGTCGTCTCGAACTCGCCCCGTCTTTCCCAGAGTCATGGCGTCGTCGGCGCAGGAGACGGGCCTCTGGTACCGTGGGAAGAACCGGTGTTTTGGCGAGCGCGGGTGGCCACGCGTTGCTGCCGCCGCGCCGTCCCGCGGGCTGCATCGGCCGCGACGAGGCGTCGCCGTGACGGCACGTCGCACCGAGATTCGCACTGAGATTGGCACCCCCAAAGGGATTCGTCGATGGGCGCCGTCGTCCGCCTCGGCCTGCTCGTCGCCGTGCTGGTCTCGGCGGCCCGAGCCGCCGAGCATGTTCCCGCCACCGGTGGCGACGCGCCGACGGTGACAGAGCTCTCCGTCGAGCAGGCGATCGCCCTCGCGGGCACGGAGGGCGATCTCGACCTCAGCCACCTCCGGCTGCTGGCGCCGCAGGTCGCCGAGCGGATCGCGGGATTCGACGGCGCAATTCTCCTCAACGGGCTCGAGTCGCTGTCGCCGGAGGCGGCTGCCGGGCTCTCACGACCGGATGCCGTCATCGAGCTCGACGGTCTCGCCGACCTGCCGCTCGACACGGCCCTCGCGCTCATCACCCCGACGAGCCCGCGGGGCCTGTCGCTCCGGGGCCTGAAGGGGATCAACGACGAGATCGCGGAACGCATGGGACAGCACGCGGGCTACCTGCGGCTGTCGGGGCTCGAATCCCTCACCGATCGCCAGCTCGAACTGCTCGCCACGCACCGCGGCTTTCTCGGGCTCTCGGGCCTGCACCGGCTCTCCGAGCGGGCGGCCGCGGCGCTGGGGCGTCACGACGGCATGCTCCGCCTCAACGGCCTCCGCACGCTGTCGCCGGAGGTGGCCGCGGCGCTGGCCCCGCACCGCCAGATGCTGCGGATGGACGGCGTCAAGACGATCTCCGACGAGGTGGCCGCGGTGTTGGCGGGCCACAAGGGGCCGCTGGGACTGCAGGGGATCGCCACGCTCTCCGACTCCGCGGCGGAGTCGCTCGCCCGGCACGAAGGCGCGATCTACCTGCTGGGGCTGAAGACGCTCTCCGAGCGGGCGGCCGCAACGCTGCGGGCCAATCCGGCGATCCGCATGCCGACGCGGTTCTCCCCCGTGGCCATGGTGCCCGGCGGGCACGTCGCGGCCGACGGCGGGGTGCCGTTCGACCACCAGTCGGAGCGCACGAAGGCCCTCATCGCCGCCGGCCGGTCCATCGACGCCGGGAAGCTGGAGATCGAGAGCCGCTTCCACCTCGCCAGGCCCATGTGGAGCTATGACGGCCTCGAGACGCTCAATGAATCCTGGGCCGAGGAGGCGATGGACGACGCCGAACGGGCCCGGCTCGACGGCGTGCGGGAGTTCAGCCCGGCCTGGTGGCGGGAGATGGACCTCCGCTACGGCATCCACCGGCCGGTGCCGGAGAGCCATCAGGACTTCACCGTGGCGCTGGGCCTGCTGCGGACGCAGGCCGGCGTCGTCGGGTCGGGCGCGCCCGGGCTCGTCTCCAGCTGCCGCCTCTGTCATTCGACGATGCTCTTCACGAATCCCGACCCGCACAATCCCGAGCCCCGGTTCGCGGAGGGCATCCCCAACGTCTTCCTCGACTTCGAGCGGTTCCACCAGAACATCGCTACGGCCGGCGGCACGAGTCCGGGCTTCCTCTTCGCCAAGAACCTCCCGCGGTTCTTCGTCGACTCGGCCGACTTCTTCGGCATCCTCGTGCCCGTCGTCCGGCCCGACGGCATCAAGCCGAGCCTGCTCCGCTACGACAAGCTGTTCGTGGCCGACCGGGGAAGCAGCTACACGCGCCGGGTGGAGGCCGAGGTGCCGCTGATCCCGTTCCTCAAGCCGCAGCCCTGGACGAACTACCGGTACAAGACCGCCGGCACCGAGGGGCAGGGGCTCTACGTCGACGGCGGATTCGTGGGCAACGTCGCCGACGTGACCTACGCGATGGCCATCAGCCGCGACCACCTCGGCGCGGACTACGCCGAGGCCCGCGAGGTGTTCAGGCAGTCGGTTCCCGACTACTTCAGGACGCTCTCCACGCCGCGGTATCCGTTCATCGCCGACGTGCAGGAGGAGCGGGCCGACGCCGGCCATGCCGTCTTCCGGGAGACCTGCGGCCGCTGCCACGGCGAGTTCACGAAGACCGGGCCGAAGGCCTACGAGCTCACGCGCTTTCCCAACCGGCTCGTCGACCAGGAGGAGCTCGGCACCGATCCCCTGCGGATCATCGGCATCTTCGACCTCGACGTCGAGGAGCGGAAGCGGTTTCTCAGCGGCACCGTGACGACGACCCACCGCTACGTCGCGCCGCCGCTCGTGGGCATCTGGGCCCGCGGCCCCTACCTCCACAACGCGTCGGTGCCCACGGTCTACAACCTGCTCAAGTCGTCGACGCGGCCGCGGAAGTTCTCGATGCGGCCGAGCAGCACCGACCCCGCCAACTACGACCAGGCCCGGATCGGCTGGAAGTTCATCGACGAGTCGTCGAAGAGCCACGAGCAGGTGCTCGAGCAGATCGAACGGGAGCCCTACGTGCGGGTGTTCGACCCGGACTGGCGGTCGCCGCAACAGTGGGAGTCGCTGCGGCGGGCGCTGGCCAACGTGAAGGGGGCGAAGGTCGACCCCGCGAAGCCGCAGCTGTACACCGGCATGCTCAACACCGGGCACACGTTCGGGGACGGGCTGTCGGAGGAGGCGCGGCTCGCCGTGCTCGAGTTCCTCAAGTGCCTCTGAACGTCGGCCGCCGCCCGGCGGCGTCGGGCCTGGATCCTCGGGGATTCCCGCCGTGCACCCCCGCCTCAGGACCGCGCTCGTCTGCGTCGCCGACCACGCGCTGCCGCGGCTGCCCGTCGTGCTCCACCGGGGGGCCCGCGGCAGCATGCTCGTGGCCGGCCCGGAGCGGTGGAGTCGCTACCTTCCCGATCGCTTCCTCGGCGCGGCCGCGCGGACGGTCGAGCGGCTCGGCACGGTGCCGGTGTGGCGCCTCCCGGACGTCCTCGACCGTTGGCGACCGCGGGTGGACGTCGTGGTGGCCCGCGTCGACCTCTTCTCGGCGGCGCGATTCCCGGCGACGCGCTACCTGCGCGTGCCGGAGTGGATCCGGATGGCGGCCCCCGTGCCCGCGGCGGGCGCGGCCTTTCCTTCCAGCCAGGCCCGACGCAGCGAACGGTGCGTGCGGCGGCATGGCCTGACCTGGCGGATCAGCCATGATCGCCGCGACCTCGCGACGTTCATCGAGCGGGATTACGTTCCCTACACGCGGCTGCGCCACGGCGCGGACGCGCATCTCCGCTCCGCCGGCTGGTTCCGCGGCCGATTCCGCGGCGGCGGGCTCGTCTGGGTCGAGCGTGGTTCCGAGCCGGTCGCTGGCCTCGTCTACGACGTGCGCGGCCGGTCGCTGCGCCGCCTGGCCGCCGCGTGTGCGGGCGGGGATGCGTCGCACCTGCGATGCGGCGGCATGTCGGCCACCCACCTCGCCTGCTTCGAACTGGCCCGGTCGCACGGCTGCGACGAGGTCGACATGCGCAACTGCCGCCCCTGCCTCGCGGACGGACTGCTCCACGTCAAGCACACGTGGGGCGGACGGATCGTGCCGCCCGACGATCTCACGCACGACTGGCTCGTCGGCTGGCACGCGGCCACGCCCCCGGTGATGCGGTTTTTCGCCGAATCGCCACTCATCGTCCGGCATGGCCGCGGTTTCGCCGCGGTGCGGGCGGAGGTGCCGGGGACGCGGCCACCGGACCCCGTCGCCGGCGTGGAGCCGGGGTTCGTGATCCGGGCCGATGGCGGCTTCGGCGACTGGGATCCCGTCCTCGCGGCCTCCGTCCACGGCTGATCGTCGGGAACGGGGGAACCTGAGCGGAGTGGGCGGTCGGGCGGGCTTCCGCAGCCGCGCCGCGCGTGCCCCGCCGTCGCACGACGTCTTGACGCGGAAAAATCGCCGCGGGTATACGCCCCGCTGACGAGATCGCTCACGTGTGCCCGGGCCTTCTCGCTTCCCGAACGAGCGGCGATGCCCCGGCGCGGGGCGATCGTGGCACGGCCGTTCGGTCGCGTCGCGCGGGCTTACGAGGAGACGGGGACATGGGCGGTTACCGCTACAACGCCGGCGACGACCAGATGGTGGCCTGGAACCGGAACTTCACCAGTCGCATCGGCGACGGTTCCGGCGATCCGGAGGAGGAATACCTCGCCACGCTCCGGTTCGTCGCCGCCTGCAAGCCCCGCAGCGAACTGCTCGACATCGGCTGCGGCCTCGGCCGCGTCGTCGACGTCATGCGGCACGACGTCGCGTCGATCGTCGGCCTCGAGCCCGACGCCGACCGCTTCGGCACCTGCCACGCCTCCTTCCACGACGGCGGCCGCATCCAGATCCACCACTGTACGAGCGCCGATTACCGCGCCGCGCATCCCGGCCGCAGGTTCGACATCGTGGTGGTGTCGATGGTCATCCAGCACGTGCCGACCCGCACCTGCGACCTGATTCTCGCCGACGTCCCCGAACTGCTCGCCGACGACGGGATCGGGGTGATCGCGACCACGCAGCAGGATGCGGAACGCTTCACGTTCCAGTCCGACCAGACACCCCGCAGCCGCGAGGCGTTCGACCGCTACGCCTCCGACAGCTCCGATCAGACGCACGGCATTCCGGTGCGTCAGTTCTCGAAGGCGTCGTTTCTCGCCGCCCTCGATCGGGCCGGCCTCGACATGGTCCGCTGGGGACAGTTCAGCTACCTGCGACCGGAGAAGCTGGGCTGGTTCGCCAAGTGGATGGGATCGACGACCGACGCCATCAAGGACGTGGCCACGAGCCAATACGCCGTCGTCCGCCGCCGGCGGTGAGCCCGATCCCGGCCCGCGGTCGGCTGGGCCGATCGCCGGGGGCCCCGCGCGAGCAATCGCCATCATCGCGGCCGCCGGCCGGGCGGGGCCGCCGTGCGCCGCCGCGGGCCGTCCGGCAGGGCGCGGGTGTGTGCGCCGGACGGCTTTCGCCGGCAGGGTCTACTCAACCGTTCAAGTTTTCCAAGACCGGGTTCCGATAGAGGAGGACGACGGCCTGGGCGATCACCGCCGGTGACGCGGCCGCAGCGCGACCAGGGAACCCGGACATCATGACGGTCCAGCAGGAGAGCGAACTCGTCGATGGCGCTTGCAGGCCGTGCGAGTTCTTCCTCACCTCCTACATGCTCGGTGCCCCCGACGGCAGGAACCTCGGCGCGCCCGGATACTCCCACGAGTTCGTCGCGCGGCTGTTCCGTCCGCTCCTCGAGCGGCTGGGGGCCGTGCGGGAGATCCGCAACGCGCGCCGCGACCTGCAGGGGGCGATCGACGAGTGCGTCGGCCGCGGTGCCCGACCGATCCACTTCAGCGTGCTGCCGTTCCAGGACGTCACCCTCGCCCGTGGTGCGGCGAACGTCGTCATGCCGGCCTGGGAGTTTCCCGACGTTCCCGATCACGGATTCGACGACAACCCGCAGAACGACTGGCCCGCCACCGCCGCTCGCTGCGACCTCGTGATCGTCAGCGGCCCGTTCACGGAGCGGGCGCTGATCCGCGGGGGGACGACCACGCCGATCCGCATCGTGCCGGTGCCGACGCCCGACGCCTACTTCGACATCCCCCGGTGGCGCGACGGCGAGACGCACCGCATCGGGTGCCCCGCCTACGTGTTCGACGAGGGGCGGGAGCCTGACGCGCCGCCCCGCGGCGCGAGCCGGGGCCGCAGCCGGCTGAAGGCGTGCGAGAAGATGCTGCGGGCCGCACTCCGCGGGATCGTGGGCACGCGCCGCTACGAGCGGCTGTCGGCCTGGGTCAAGGCCCAGCGGCACACCGAATGGCGGTCGGGGCGGCGTCCGGATTTCGCCCATCTGCCCTACCCGAAAACCGACAGCCTCGAGCTCTCCGGCATCGTCTACACGAGCATTTTCAACCCCGACGACGGTCGGAAGAACTGGCAGGACCTGCTCAGCGGCTGGCTGGCGGCGCTCGCCGACCGCCCCGACGCGACGCTCGTGGTGAAGCTGATCGTGAAGCGGGAGAAGTCGGTCCGCAAGGTCATCGATCACTACGTCAGCCGCGGGGTCCGCCACCGCTGCCGCGTCGTGTTCATCTGCGAGTTTCTCTCCGACGAGCAGATGCTTGCCCTCTGTCGCGCGACCACCTACTACGCGCAGGCGACGCGGGCGGAGGGCAACTGCCTGCCGCTGATGAACTATCTGGCCGCCGGGCGGCCGGGCGTTTCGCCCGACCATTCGTCGATGAGCGACTACTTCGGCCCGGGCTCGGGATTCGTCGTCGAGTCGCATCCCGAGCCGAGCGCCTGGCCGCACGACCGTCGGCTGCGGCAGCGCACGACCTGGGGACGGATCGTCTGGACGTCGCTCCGCGACCAGATCGCGGAGAGCTATCGCGTCGCCGCCGTCCCGGACCGATATGCGGCGTTGTCCGACAGCTGCCGCGCCGGCATGCGGGCCTGGGCCGGCTCCGCGGCCGTGGCCGCGCGGCTGGAAGCGGCGCTCGGCGAGCTGCTCGGCAGGCCGGCCGACTCGGGCGACGGCCCGCGGGAGACGATCCAACCGCCGCGGGCCCGCCGCGACGACGGCCGGCAGGCCGCCTGAGGCCGCGCGGGAGGGCGGCGGCGGGACTCCGGGCGGCGCGGGCCGCCCGCGTGCACGACGATCACGAATGCTTCGCCCGCGGGAAACTGATTCCGGCGGGGCACATCCGAGGAGAAGATGCCAATGAGCAGGCTCACGGCGTACATGCGATCCCGTCTGGGCGTCCGCCACCATCCGGCGAGCGATTGGGGTGGCGGTCAGGAGACGGCCACCGGCCCACGGCCGCCGGCCGGCGGCATGCACGGCGGCAAGCACGCCTACGGCACCGTCGGGCACATCTGCAAGGGCACTCAGATCCTGCTCATGGAGCGGTATCGCGAGCTGCACCGCGGCGGCGGCCCGTTGCCCGCGTTCGCCGACGTGGAGTTCCGCAATTACTCGCAGAACGGCGAGGACGGGATCCTGCTCTACATCCTCTCGCTGATCGGCATGACGACCCGCAAGTGCGTGGAGATCTGCGCCGGCGACGGCGTCGAGTGCAACTCCGCCAACCTGATTCTCAACCACGGCTACAACGCCCTGCTCGTCGACGGCGACGACCGCAACATCGCCATCGCCAACGAGTTTTACTCGCGGCACCGCGAGACCTTCGGCTTCGTCCCCAAGGCCGTGAAGCACTGGATCGAGCGGGAGACCATCGACCGCTTCCTCCACGACCAGGGCATGGCGGGGGAGATCGACGTGCTTACCGTCGACATCGACGGCAACGACTACTGGATCTGGAACGCGATCGAATGCTCGTCACCGCGGGTGGTGGTCGTGGAGTACGACAATGCCTGGGGACCTGACGACTCCGTGACCATGCGATA
>Ga0208249_1000163_pt1 | contig 21201 bp, 15 predicted proteins | sample CryBogmetaGMA1M_FD_184546 | JGI IMG/M metagenome (GOLD analysis project Ga0208249, IMG submission 184546) | Freshwater microbial communities from Crystal Bog, Wisconsin, USA - MA1M (SPAdes) | ecosystem: Environmental > Aquatic > Freshwater > Lake | place: Crystal Bog, Wisconsin, USA | collected...
ATGGGAATGGTGTGGCTAAATACCTGGATTCAGCCTCAATAATCAGCCAAAAGAGGCTGGGACTGAGCCCATAAAGCCTCCAGACATGGTCTCAGAGGCAGATCAGGGCCAAAAGCAGCTTTGTTGATCTCAGCGGCTGTTCAAACCCCTGTTGCCCAGAGATTCCCTAGATAAATCGAGCAAGAAATTTTTCTTTCACAAAACTCTTGCCTAATATTAATATACTTTATATTTTTGCGTCGTAGGCCAACGAGCTCTTCCCCAATTGCGTCAAGCAATCGTTGATCTTCTTTGACTTGTTGAATTGTTTTTATGCAGATTGCTGGCGGAAAGGGGCGATACCATGTTTTCTGACACAACAATGGCTCACCCACTGCCGGAACGTCATCCAACAGTGCAAACGATGCGTCTTTTGCAGCGACCCGCTTAGCAAGTAAGGCAATGGCATCATCTAGGTTTGGAGATTCTTTCTTCGCCCCCTCATCTCTCCAGTCCATGCTTAATATGACCAGGTCTCCAGGGCGCACCCCATTATCGACAAAAGAATCTACATTTGACACATAACTTGAGCAGTTAAAGTTGTTAATGCGTGACATCTTTTCTGCCGCTGCCGTCGAGAGGTATCCGCAACCCCATCCTGCAGTGTAGTATCTAACCGCAGAGTGTGGAAATGCACTTGAAATAGCAGGAGCGATTGCTGCAGCATGGGAATCGCCAAAAATATAGATTCTTGATCTTTTTGAAAAATTGTCACTTTTCATCCCAAGACATTCGACTACATCCGATCGCTTGATTAAATCGCTTTTATGGCAGCCTTTAGTCTCGGTAATTCTGAAAGCCTGCTCATTTCCGCCAACTGAGTGCTCTTCTTTGATGACCCATGACTTATAGATTTTTCCGTTGTTCAAAAGTTGTTCAACCAATCTTATCTGTGGATTTGCTAATTGAAAAAGCTGTGCTGCTCGCGAGTTGAGGAATAAGGCGATGACACTTATTGCGCATATTGAAGCAAATCCTGCTGGAAGAATAATTCGCCTGCCACTCTTGGAAATGCTTCTAAATGGTTTTTCTATGTATTTAAAGGATAGCGCAGATGCGCAGAGAATCACAAAGACCTGAATCGGCACCGACCACCAATGGATTCCAATCGTCCAGCGACTGATTGAAAGGACTGTCCAGTGCCACAAATAGAGGGAATATGAAATCAGGCCTACAAAAACCACCTTCTCAAGAGTAAACAAATGATAGGCGAAAGTTCCCTTTTTCAGGCAAGCGATCAGAATCGCTGAAAGCATCACAATGCCAATAGTTGCTGGAACAGCTGCCGATACAGGAAGGAACATTACCCCCACCATCGCCAGCACCACCGCAAGGGGTGGAACCTCCTCCAGTGCTTGTTCAATCCTTGCCCGCTTCTGAAATCCAATGAAGATCATGCATCCTGCTGCCATCTCCCAAAACCGAGGTGGCATCAGGAAGTAGGCAGCGGGTTGATTGACCTGATACAGATAAATGAAACTGACCAGTGAAGCAATGGTCAGAGTCCCAACCCAGAAAAATAGATTTCGTGCTCCATTGACCTTCTGCTGTCCGAACCCTGAGAACCAGATCAGAAATGGAAACAGAAAGTAAAATTGCTCCTCTACGCCCAGTGACCAGGTATGAGTGAATGGATTGAGTTCAGTGGTCTGGGCAAAGTAGTCGATAGACTGCCTGAACAAATATAGATTTGAAAGGCCATATAATGAATTTACTCCTGTTTTTAGCGCAACTGAAGGATCTGGATTAAAAAGGCAGATCAGCAAACTGGTAATTAGGGCAAAGACCACTAGGGCAGGTACAAGGCGCTTGATTCGCCGCTCGTAAAAACCAGCGACGAAATCCAGGAAGTTCTTGGACTTCCTATCCGCCAAAGAGGATGTAATCACATACCCGGAAATTACAAAAAAGATATCAACCCCCAGGTAACCGCTTGGCAGCAACACTTTGCTGAAGTGATTGATGATGACGGCAACGACTGCAAATGCCCGCAGACCATCAATTTCTGGGCGATGTTTGCTTTTGACCGACTGAGTTTGATTTCTAATGAATGGTGCCGCTGTTGCCGCCATCTGCCTTTTTAGGAATGGGTGGGCAAAACTATATCGCCACCGTTTGCCACCCTAGCTCCTGCTTGTTTCTGCCCCTCATCAACGAGAGATGGATGGTGGTCCGCCTCAATCGCCGACTCGGTGCTCTCCGAATTGCACCTGCGGGAATGGTGGTCTCCGCCCTCGCGTTTCAGGGGATTGCCCTACGGGTGCTGAGGCGCTGGCGTCTCCGGTGTAAATCCACAGATCCCCACCCCGGGGTAGCCGGGTGGAGTGCCCATCCTAAGGAAGCTCTAGATAAACCCTTCATCCTGCGAGACAATCCCCCGTGATCGCAGGACTGGTCTGGGTTCATGGGCAGCAAGCACGAGCGAATTTAAGGTTCAAGCCTCTGTATGCGGCCTTGTTCCTCAGGGGCTCCCTTAGCCTTCGGTGTGATTTGCCTCAGTGTGAGACCCGCAGTGCTGCTGGTGCCGCTGTCGCTGGCGATTGTTGAGCCCCTGCGCCCCCATGCCTTCGCGGCGCCGGCCAACTTGGCCGGCCGCCTCGCCAACCCCAACTTCGCCGATAAGGCCCCCCCGAGGTGGTGGCCGAGTGACGGGCGAATCTGGCCGAGGCCGAAGCCCAGGCACAACTGGCCCTCAGACGGCTGGCCGATCTGGGCTGAGGCGCCCACCATGGAGTGCTGTCGCGACAGACAGTGGCTGGAGCTCGTGTGTGGGTCCCTTGTTGCGCCCGCGCAGCAGCGGCAACGCCGTGGTGCCGCAACCTAAAGTGCTGGGATCGCGGGCAACGGAGCTGGACGATCAATGCGCCGCCGGGGCCTTGCCTGGATCATCGGCTCCAGGGGCAGGCGCCGCCGCCTGAGCGTTGCGGGGCTGCTGCTGGCCCTGGCTTTCGCCTCTGGCGCCGCTGCACATGCTTCTACAAGCTCAACAGCTCGTGCACAGGCAGCACCGCTCACGGCGGCCCTGCAGCAGCCCCTCGCCGACCGGTCGGAGCGTCCCCTGCTCGGCCTGTCGCTTCTGCTCGCTCTTGCCGTGGTGGTGCTGGTGGCCTTGCTGCTGCATCAGCGCCGCCGCGGCCGGCGGCGGCTGAGCGCCTCGCTGCGGCGTGACCCCCACACCGCGCTCTACTCCCGCTACGCCCTCGAAGCCGACCTGGACGAGGGCCTGACCCCCCAGCCTGACGCCGCCCCGTCCCAGCAGTTGCTGGCCCTGGTGGATCTGCGGCTGATGGAACGCCAGCGCATGGCGGTGCTGGCGGAACTGGATGGCCACGCCCTGCTGGCGATGGCGGCGACGGCGATCGAGGAGGACCTGCAGCATCGATACGACCTGCGCACCTATCGCGCCGCCGACCATCGCCTGGCGTTGATCCTCCAGGCGAAGGCTGGCGTTGAAAACGGTGGCGGAGATGATCTTCCCCCGTGGGAAGAGCTTCTCCCCGAGCTGCTGGCCCTCACATCGGCGGCGATTCAGCACTCCGCCAACATCGTTCTCAAATGGGATGATGTGTTCGTAACCGGGGTTTTGTTTCGCCCCGATCAGGCCTCATCGTCCCTGTTGTCGATGCATGCCTGCGGCGATTGCCAGAAGGATGACGAACAGCGACCCTGGTGCCTGGTGGAGCCGGGCGATGAACGGCTGGCCCGGGAAGATGCCGAAATCCGCAGCCAGCTGCTGGCCCTGACGGCCGACGATCTGGAGCTGCGTTTTCAGCCGATTCTGCAGTTGGCCAGCCCCGGTCGCTTCGGCCTGGAGCTACTGATGCGCTTCCGCTCGCCGTTGTTGGGCAGTCTTGGCACCGGCGCGGTGTTCGAGCGGGCCTACGACATGGGAATCGCCCATCGCATCGATGATCTCCTGGTGGAACAACTGCCGGAGGTTCAGCGCCAGCTGATGGCGTCGCCGCTGCTCAGTTCACGCATCGACTATGTCTCGTTCAACGTCAGCAGCGAATCGGTTTCCAGTGTGCGGAGGCTTGATCATCTGATCGCCAGGTTGGCAGCTCTGGAGATCGATCCCTCCTTCTACTCCATTGAAATCACCGAGGCTGCCGCTACGGCCAGCCTCTCCGGTGCCGCCCATGTGGTCACCGCATCCGAGCGGCTGGTGCGGGAGCTCAATTTCAAGGTACTGATCGATGACTTCGGCACCGGCCTCTCCAATTACCGCCGCATCAGTGAGGTCTGGTACGACGCGATCAAGTTGGATATCGCCCTGGTGCGTGGCATTGGCCAGTCGTTCCGGCTGCAGCGCTATGTGGGCTCCTTCATCGGTGCTGTCCATTCGCTCGGCAAGACCATCGTGGCTGAGGGGGTGGAAAGCTATGGCGATCTCGCCGTGGCTGTGCGGCAGGGGGCCGATGCCCTGCAGGGGTTCCTGATTTCCCGGCCGGTCGTTCTGCAGCAGCTGGAGGGTTTCCTTTCCTCCTCACCCTGGGCCTCGCCCGAGTGGTTGCGGCAGCAACTGCAGAACATCCACACCTCCGATCGCTTGCTGGGTCCCTCCCTGGAAGGGACTCCCGATCCAGGTACCAAGGTGCCGTTGGAGCGCTACATCCTCGACAATTGGTCGGGATTAAGAAGCTTTGAGGAGTTCGTGCTCCTGTTTGTCAATGAGCTGCGCTCCTGGCAGCTTGATGTGATGCGTCTTTCCCTGGCTTTCCTGCCGGATCAGGATGACATCGACTGCAGCCAATACATCTGGTATAAGCACACGCCAGGCGAGGTGAAATGCCTGCGCATGGAGCGCGACTTCCTCGAATTGGAGGAGCACCTCTCCAGCCCCTTGCATTTCCTTGTGGAGAAGGACCGATTCCTGCGCCGGCGGCTGGTGTCGATCCGTCAGCCCGATTTCCCCTTCCTGGCCACCCTCAAGGAGCAGGGTTGCAACGATTATCTCGGTCTGCGGCTGGAATCCCGCGGTGTGTCAACGCCCGTGCTCACCATCGCCCTGGTGGGAGGCAGCACCTTCAGTGACGAGCAGATCCAGCGGATCGAGGCGATGAGCAGCCTCCTGAGCCTGCTCTTCTATGCCTTCGAAAGTGAGCGGGCCAAACGGCTTGCCCTGCTCGATGCCCTCACCGAACTTCCCAACCGTCGCTGTTTTGATTCCTTCCTCAGAAGTCGCATCGCCTCCGCCCGCCTGAGTGGCGAGTCGCTGGCGCTGGCCCTGATCGATCTCGACCGATTCAAGTTGGTGAACGACACGATGGGCCATGCCTATGGCGATGCCTGTCTGCGCAACGTGGCCGCGCTGCTGCAGGCGGCCCTGGAGCGCAGCACTGATTTCGTGGCCCGGCTCGGCGGCGAGGAATTCGCCATGATCCTGCCCCGCACCGATGCCACCATGGCCCTGCGGCTCGGGGAAGCCGTGCGTGCGCGGGTGGCCGATGCGGTGGTGGCCTCCGGCCGGGATCAGGCCGACCAGCGGCTCACGGTCAGCATCGGCATCGCTGTCTGGGATCCGGCCTCCCTGGGCGAGTGCGACAGCGACCGCTTCCAGCAACTGGCCGACGACTGCCTGTACGAGGCCAAGCGCAACGGCCGGGACCGGGTCACCTGCCGTCTGCTCACGCCCGAACTATCCGTCTGAGTCCCCAGCAGAATGGCCCGATGGCCATCGTGCGTGTTGAGCGGCTCAGCAAGACCTTCCGGGTGGCGGACAAGCAGCCCGGCCTGGCCGGCAGCCTTCGCCATTTCCTGCAGCGCCGGATGCGGGAGGTGGCGGCCGTGCGGGATGTGAGTTTCACGATCGAGCCGGGGGAGATCGTCGGTTTTCTCGGGCCCAACGGGGCCGGCAAGACCACCACCTTGAAGATGCTCAGTGGGCTGATCCATCCCAGTGCCGGTGGCGTCACGGTGGCGGGCTTCGTGCCCCAGCGGCGTCAGGCGGAGTTCCTGCGCCAGATCACCCTGGTGATGGGCCAGAAGCAGCAGCTGATCTGGGATCTGCCGCCCCTCGATTCGCTGCGGGTGAATGCGGCGGTGTATGGGATCGACGACCGCGAGGCCCAGCGGCGCATCGAGGAACTGGCGGCGATGCTGGATCTCGGCGACGAGCTGCGCCGGCCGGTGCGCAAGCTATCGCTCGGGCAACGGATGAAGGCCGAACTGCTGGCGGCCCTGCTGCATCGCCCCTCGGTGCTGTTCCTCGACGAACCCACCCTCGGCCTTGATGTCAACGCCCAGGCCCGGGTGCGCAGCTTCCTGGCCGACTACAACCGCCGCTATGGCGCCACGGTGCTGCTCACCAGCCACTACATGGCCGACATCACGGCCCTCTGCCCGCGGGTGCTGTTGATCCACGCCGGCGGCCTCTTCCATGACGGCAGCCTCGAGGGCCTCACGGCCCAGCTCGCACCCTGCCGGGAGGTGCGCCTCGAGCTGCGGGAGCCGCTGCCGGCAGAGGCCTTTGCCGCCTACGGCGAACTCGAGTGCTGCGAAGGCCGGGAGGTGCGGCTGCTGATCCCCCGGGAGCGGCTCACCGCCAGCCTCACCCGCCTTCTGGCCGACCTGGAGGTGGAGGATCTGGAGGTGCGGGATCCGCCGATCGAAGAGCTGATCGGTCGCCTGTTTCTGCAGGGGGCGGTGCGATGAGCCGCTCCGCTGCCGGCCTGCCGGCGCGGGCGGCCCGGGGCCTCCGCTTGGCCCGGGTGCTGCTCTCCAGTCAGTACGCCCTGATGCTCGAGTACCGGGCCGAAACGGCGCTGTGGGCCCTCTCCAACCTGCTGCCCTTCATCATGCTCGGCCTCTGGAGCGGCGCCGAGGCGGCGGCCGCCGCCGGGGTTGATCGCCTGCAGCTGGCCCGCTATTTCCTGGCGGCGTTCGTGGTGCGCCAGTTCACCGTGGTCTGGGTGATCTACAGCTTCGAGGAGGACAGCCTCCAGGGCCGCCTCGCCCCCTACCTGCTGCAGCCGCTGCTGCCGGTATGGCGCTATGTGAGTGCCCACCTGGCCGAGCAGGTCACGCGGCTGCCGTTCGTGGCGGTGATCGTCGCCCTGTTCTTCCTGCTGGATCCGGCGGCCCTCTGGATCCCCTCGCCCCTGGTGCTCCTGCAGACCCTGCTGGCCATCTGGCTGGCCTTCGCCGTGAATTTCCTGCTCCAGCACGCCATTGCCCTGCTCTGTTTCTGGAGTGAGCGGGCCAGTGCCCTGGAGCGGCTGCTGTCGATTCCCTTCCTGTTCCTTTCGGGGCTGGTGGCCCCCCTGCAGCTGTTCCCGGAGCCGGTGCGCAGCGCCGCCCTCTGGACCCCCTTCCCCTACATGGTGGATGTGCCGGCCCGGATCCTCGCCGGCGCCGCGGTGAATCAACCGGCCAGCTTTGCGGCCATGGTCGCCTGGATCGCCCTGCTGCTGCCGCTCAACGCCTGGTTGTGGCGGGCGGGGGTGCGGCGCTATGCGGCGATGGGGGCCTGAGTATGGAGCCGCTCGCCCGCCATCTGCGTAGCCTCGGCCGCTTCTGGTCCTCGTCGCTGGCCAGCCAGACCGAATACGTCTTCAATTTCCTGGTCGAGCTGGTGGCGATGGCGGCCAATCTGCTGGGCAGTCTGTTCGTGCTGTCGCTCTTCTATGGCGATGGCCGCACGCTGGGGGGCTGGAGCTGGGAGGCGGCGCTGGTGGTGCTCGGGGTTTACACGCTTCTCGATGGACTGGCTACCACCCTGCTGCGTCCCAATCTCAATGCGATCGTCACCCAGGTGCAGAACGGCAGCCTGGATTTCGTGCTGCTCAAGCCGATTGATAGCCAGTTCTGGTTATCGACGCGCTCGTTTTCACCGCTGGGGCTGCCGGAGATCGCCACCGGCATCGGTCTGATCCTCTGGGCGGCGCGACGGGCCGGCGCACCGCTGCAGCCCGGCGGCTTCGCCATGGCCGCCCTGATGCTGCTGGCCGGGGCGGTGATCCTCTACAGCCTCTGGTTCATGGTGGCGGCCACCAGCATCTGGTTCGTGAAGATCTGGAATGCCACCGAGGTGTTGCGCAGCGTGCTCGTGGCCGGCCGCTATCCCATCAGTGCCTATCCGCTCCGCCTGCGCTGGCTGTTCACCTTCGTGTTGCCGGTGGCCTTTCTCACCACGGTGCCGGCGGAGGCGATCCTCGGCCGCTCCAGCGGCGGCTGGCAGCTTTTGGCCCTGCTGATCGCGGCCCTCAGCCTGCTGGCCAGCCGCCTGCTCTGGCGCTTCGCCCTGCGCTTCTACACCTCAGCCTCCAGCTGAGGCCGCCACCAGGCTGCCGCCCTCCAACTGCACGATCCGGTCGGCGATATCGAGGATCTTGTTGTCGTGGGTGACCATCACGATCGCCGCTTGCTGCTCGCGGGCAAGGCGCTGGAACAGGGCCACCACATCCCGGCCGGAGTCCTTGTCGAGGGCGGCGGTGGGTTCATCGGCCAGCAGCAGCCGCGGTTCCCCGGCCAGGGCCCGGGCGATCGCCACCCGCTGCTTCTGGCCGCCGGAGAGCCGGGAGGGCTCGTAGCGGCAGCGTTCCGCCAGGCCGAGCTTGGTCAGCATCGCCGTGGCGCGCTCGTTCATCGCGGCCTGGCCCCGGTCGAGCCAGGCGGGCTCCACCTCCAGGCCAAGCCGGACGTTTTCCAGGGCATCGAGATAGGGGAGCAGGTTGTGGGCCTGGAAGATGAAGCCCACCTGGCGGCGCAGGCTGGTGAGGGTGGCCGGCTCGGCGTGGAGGAGTTCGCGGCCGAGGATGCAAAGGCGGCCGCTCTGGGCGGCCCGCAGGCCACCGAGCATCGTGAGCAGGGTGGTTTTACCGGAGCCGGATGGCCCGGTGAGGATCACGATCTCGCCGGGCTGCACGGTCAGGTTGATGTCCACCAGCACCCGTTTGGCTAGCTCCCCTTCGCCGAACCAATGGTCGAGATGCTCGACCACGATCAGGGGATCGCTGTTGGCCATCTCGCTGCCGCCCATCACGCTGCTTTCCATTGGCGTGCTGCCCATCAGAAGATGTCGGCCGGATCCAGGCGCCGCAACTTGCCGGAGGCCAGCCAGCCCGAGCCGCTGCACATCACCAGGGTGAGCAGGAACACCACCACGGCCCGCTGGGTGGTCATCACCACCATCAGCGAGGTGGCGTTGGCGAGGAAGGCATAGAGGCCCAGCGAGAGCGCCAGGCTCGGCACGAAGGCCAGGGTGGCCAGGATCACCGATTCCTGAAGGATGATGCCCACCACAAAGCCATCGCCATAGCCCATGGCCTTCATGGTGGCGTATTCGGGCAGGTGGTCACTCACATCGGCGTAGAGAATCTGATAAAGGATGATGGCGCCGACCACCAGGCCCACCAGCACGCCCACACCGAAGATCAGGCCGAAGGAGGTGTTGCGCCGCCAATAACTCACCTCCGCTTCCTCCAGCTCAGGGATGGTGAGCACCTTCACCGACGGATCCATGAAGGTGGCCAGGGTGGCTTTGACCCGGCGGGGATCCACCCCCGGCTCCAGCTGGATCACCCCCATCTGGATGTCGTCGCTGGTCTGGCGGGGGAAGTAGTTCTTGAAGTTGGTGGCTGAGGTGATCAGGTTGATGTCGGCCGCGAAGGTCACCCCGAGGGTGAAGAGGCCGTCGACCACGGCGCGCACGCCCCCCAGTTCGGTGGCGTAGGGCTGGCCCTGGCGCACCTGGGCTGCCACAGGTCCGGCCACCGCCTTGGAGCGGGTGTCGAACAGCACGCTGTCGGAGCGCTGCAGCAGGGAGGGATCGGCCGAGAGTTCCGGGATCTTCAGGCCCGGGTTCTCGGGGGTTACCCCGAAGATCAGGGCCTGCTTCTGGCGGCGGTTGTCCCGGTTGATCCACTCGGTGACGCCGATGTAGAGGGGCGTGACAGCCTCCACCCCCTCCACCCCGAGGGCCTGGGTGAGCCGGGAGCGGGGAAAGTTCAGCTGCTCGCCCAGGTAGAGGTAGCGGCCGCTGACCATCACCAGTTCGCCGTTGATCCGCTGCAGGGGCCGCTTCTGGCTGTCGTAAAGGCCGCCGGAGAGGCCCAGCTGGAAGAACACCAGCACATTGGCGAAGCTCACCCCCGCCAGGGCCGCCAGCAGCCGCATCGGCTGATGACTGAGCTGCCGCCAGGCCAGGGGGGTGCGCCGCAGCCAGCGGGGCGTGATCATCGGTTCTGGCTCCCCATGCCGGCAGCAGCCTCAGGCCGGTTCCGCCGTTCGGCCCCCAGCAGCTCCTGCTGGCGGGTCTGGCGCTGGCGGCGCTGCTCGGCGGTGAGGGGGTCGAAGACCACGTTCACCTGCAGGTAGTTGAGGTGACTGGCCATGGCGATCGCTTCCGGGGCCAGGCCGATCTTCACCTCCAGCACACGGCGGTCGAGATTTTCGCCGGCCTCGCCGCTGAACACCGTCTGCCGGCTCACCTGGCGGGCGATCTCCACCACCTTGCCCTCCACCTTGCGGCCCTTGAAGCCGTCGGCGGTGATCACCACCCCCTGGCCGATGGCGATCTCGCCTCGGTCGGTCTGATACACCTCGGCGATCACCCCCATGCGGCTGCTGTCCCCCATCTCGAGGAGGCCCCCATCCCCCACCTTGTCGCCGGGGTAGGCATTGATCTTGAAGATCGTGCCGCTGAAGGGGGCACGGACCGTGGCCCTGGCCAGTTCGGTGCGGTTTCGTTCGAGGGTGGCACTCTTTTCCGCCAGTTCGGCGGTGAGGGTCTGTTTGTCGCCGAGGGCCTGTTCCAGATCAGCCTGGCTGGTGCTCTGGATCGTGCGCCGCCGGTCGACCTGCTCGGCACTGGATGCCCCGGCACTGAACAGCTGGCTGTAGCGGCGCAGCTCCACGTCCGCCTGGGCCAGCTGGGAGCGGTACTTGGCAATGACGCTGTCCTGGGCGGCCAGCTTGCGGGCCGCCACTTTCACCGCTGCCTCGGATTCCTTCACCGTCTTGTTGAGGCTGTCGGCGCTGTCGAGGACCGCCAGGGGCTGGCCCTTGCTCACCTGCTGGCCTTCCTTCACCAGGATGTCGCGCACCGGGTCGTTGCTCAGGGAGCTCGGCACGGAAACCTTCACCACCCGATCCAGCGGTTCCACCCGGCCGAGGGCGGCGACACGGCGGGGCAGGACCGGCACCGGCCGGCTGGCCTCCACCTTGCGTTGCTGCTGCCGTTGCCAGATCAGGGTGCCGCCGCCGCCCAGCAGAGCCAGCCCCAGTAGCGGCGGCAGCAGGCGGTTGGCCAGGGGCCGCCGCCCAGGGGCGGGGGGCACGGGATCGGGAGTCATGGCCTCCGCTCGGCGGGATGAAAAGGGAGCCGGCACCAGACGATAGGCAGAACTGCCTGGCCCTAAGACAGCCGCCGTCGCTGGTGTCGGGGTCGTCACAATGGCGCCATGGATGCTTCCTCCCTGCTCGACCAGGCCCTGCCGGCCCTGCGCTCGCCCCTGGGGGCGTTGCTGTTCATTCCCCTCTATGCCCTGTGGGTGACGCTGCTGTTGCCCGGGGTGTGGGCCTCCATGCTCGCCGGTGCCCTCTACGGCACCTGGTGGGGCAGCCTGCTGGTGTTCGTGGGTGCCAGCCTCGGCGCCGAGATCGTCTTCCTGCTCGGCCGCGGCTGGTTGCGGGGCTGGGCGCGGCGCCAGCTGGCGGCCGCCCCGAAGCTGCTGGCCGTGGAACAGGCGGTGAGCCGCGAGGGCCTGCGCCTGGTGCTGCTCACCCGCCTGTCGCCGGCCTTCCCCTTCAGCCTGCTCAACCTCGCCTATGGCCTCAGTGAGGTGAGCCTGCGGGATTACAACCTGGGCTTGATCGGCATCCTGCCGGGCACCGTGCTGTTCTGCGGGCTTGGCGCCCTGGCCGGCGATGTGGCCCGCTTCGGCACCGTGCTGGCGGGCAAGGCCGATCCGATCACCTGGCTGGTGCGGCTGCTGGGCCTGGCCGCGACCCTGGCGGTGGTGGTCATCGTCAGCCGGGTGGCCCGTCGTGCCCTGGAGGCGGCGCCGGCAACGGCAGATCCCGCAGGGCCGCCAGCAGCACGAACCAGCCGAGCCGCAGCCTCGCCAGGGCCCCTGGACGGGCGGCCAGCTCCAGATAGCGGGCCCGACCGCAGTCGGTCTTGATCCAGCGGCCGATGGCCGCGGGCAGGCCAGGGGCGGGGCCGGTGGACGGGGGATCAGGGGGCATCCGTCAGATCTGGCGCAGGGAGTCGGCCTTGTCCTTGAAGTCGCTCAGCAGCAGCTGCAGATAGGTCACCTTGCGCAGCTTGATGTTGGCCGTCACCGACATGCCCACCTGCAGGGGCAGGGCCTTGCCGCTCTTGAGCTTGAGCTGCTGGGCATTCAGCTGGATGTCCACCGGGAAGCGGTAGAACTGCTTGAGCTGGTCGGGGGGCAGGGCGTCGGAGCCGATGCGCCGCACCCGCCCTTGCAGCACCCCGAAGTCGGTGGCGGGGAAGGAATCGATGTTGATGTCGGTGCTGCGGCCGACCCGCACGAAGCCGATGTCCTTGCTGGTGACTTCCACGCGGGCTTCGAGGCGATCGAAGGGCACCACCTTCATCACCGGTTCGCTGGTCTGGGCCACGAAACCGCGGGATTTCGGCTTGAGGTCGAACACCACGCCGGCCTCCGGGGCCCGGATCGCCTGATAGCGGATGTTGACATTCAGTTCGATCAGCTTGCTGTGGAGGTCGGTGAGCTCGCTTTCGAGTTCGCGGATTCCCTGCTGCAGGATCGCCTGCTGCCGCAGCCGGTCCACCCGGCTCTGCTCCAGCTTGCCCACCAGTTCCTGCACGGTGCTGCGTTGCTTGAGGTACTGAACCTCCGGAATGCCGCCGGCGTTCTCGAGCTGCTCCAGGCGCCCGAGCACATCCTTCTCAAGCACGAGGCTCTGGTTGAGCATCCGTTGCTCGGTGTTGTTCACTTCGAGGTAGCGCTGCAGTTCCTCCCGCTTGAGGCCCAGCTGTTCCTGTTTGTATTCGATCGATTTCTGGATGCTCTGCTGCCGGTCGCGGGTGGTTTCGGTGTCGAGTCGCAGCAGCACCTGGCCCTTGCTCACCCGCTCGCCCTCCTTCACCAGCACCTGGCTCACCACGCCACCGACGGGCATCTGGATGTCCTTCACTACCCCGAGTGGTTCAAGTTTGCCGGGGGCGGTGACGATCTCCTCGGTCTTGGCGAAGGCCAGCCAGCCGATCCCGAAGGCGGTGACCCCCATCAGGGTCCAGGTGATGCTGCGCGCCCAGAAGCGGGACTGTTGCAGCACCACATCGTCGTTGTCGTTGTGGATCGCCCGTTCGATCGAGTTCTGGGCACCGCGGAACAGGCGCCCCGGGGTGGGCAGGAAGGAAGGCATCAGCTGGACTCCTGCTGGCGATAGAGGGCGTAGTAGCGGCCCCGCAGAGCCATCAGTTCGTCATGGGTGCCGGTCTCGACGATGGCGCCCTGGTCCATCATCACGATCAGATCGGCGCGCAGGATCGTGCTCAGCCGATGGGTGATGAAGAAGACCGTGCAGTCGTGCATGGCCTCCCGCAGGTTGTCGCAGACCAGGCGTTCGGTGTTGTAGTCGAGGGCGCTGGTGGCCTCGTCCATCACCAGCAGCTTGGGATTGCCCAGCAGGGTGCGGGCGATCGCCAGCCGCTGGCGCTGACCCCCGGAGAGGGAGGCACCCCTTTCGCCGAGCTCGGTGCTGTAACCGGACGGCAGATCCATGATGAATTCATGGGCACCGGCCACCCGGGCCGCGGCCACGATCGCGTCGCTGGGGGCCTCGGGATTCGTGAGTGCGATGTTTTCGCTGATTGAGCCGGAGAACAGCAGTGGGTCCTGGGGAACGATGCCGATCTGGCGGCGCAGCGAATAGAGCTCCACCTTGTCGATGTTGTATTGGTCCACCAGAATCCGGCCCTTGGTTGGTGAATAGAGCCGGGGCAGCAACTTCATCAGGGTGCTCTTGCCGCTGCCGCTCTGGCCCACCACGCCCACGAAGGTGCCTGGCTTCACATGCAGGCTGACATTGCTGAGCACTTCAGTGCCGCCGGGGGTGAAACTGAAGCTGACGTTGTCGAAGACCACGTCGCCGATGATCGGCGGCAGGGGGATGTTGGAGCGGTCGGCCTGGCTTGATTCTTCGGGTGTGTCGACCACATCGGCCAGCCGCTCGAAGGACACCCGCAGTTCCTGGATGTTCTGCCAGATCGAGGAGAGGCGCAGCAACGGCTGGGTGACATAACTGCTGATGATCCGGAAGGCGATCAGCTGCCCCAGGGTGAGGTCGCCCTTGAGCACGAGGGTGGCCCCCACCCAGAGCACCAGCAACTGCGACAGCTTCTGCAGCACCTGGCTGCTTTCGTTAAGGAAGGTGCCGGTGATCGTTTTCTCGAAGGTGCGCGAGATGTAGCGGGCGTAGGAGTCCTGCCACTTCCAGCGGCTCACCATCTCCACGTTCTGGGCCTTCACGGTCTGGATGCCGGTGAGCACCTCCACCAGGTGGCTCTGGGTGCGGGCGTTCTCTTCAGCGGCCTGGCGGTACTGCCGGCGGAACAGGGGAGCCCCCAGCAGGGTGAGGGCCACCTGGATCGGCACCACCCCCAGGGCGATGATCGTGAGCAGCCAGCTGTAGAAGGCCATCACCACGATGTAGATCACCGAGAAGGCGGCATCGAGCACGGTCATCAGCGCCTGCCCGGTGAGGAAGTTGCGGATTTTCTCGAGCTCGGCGATGCGGGTGCCCAGTTCCCCCACCGGTCGCCGGTCGAAATAACCGAGCGGCAGCCTCAGCAGGTGGTCGATCACTTCGGCGCCCAGGCGCAGGTCGATCCGATTGGTGGTGTCGGTGAACAGGAAGGTGCGCAGGGTACCGATCACCGATTCCATCAGCGTCACCACCACCAGGGCTAGGCCGAGGATCTGCAGCGTGTCGAGGCTGCGCTGGGTGATCACCTTGTCGATGATCACCTGGATCAGCAGGGGATTGGCGAGGGTGAACAGCTGCACCACGAAGGAGGCCAGCAGCACCTGCAGCAACATCCCCCGGTAACGCTTCAGGGCCGGCCAGAACCAGCCCGGACCGAAGTTCTGCTCCGGCGTGGCGGTGCTGCGTTCCATCAGCAGCAGCTCCAGCCCCTCGGGCCAGATTTCGGCGATCTCGGCCGGGCTGAGCTGCAGCCAGCCCTCGGCGGGCGAGGCCAGCCGCAGGCCCGCGGCATTGCTGGCCGTCACCACGGCGAAGCTGTCCTTCCAGGGCACCAGGCAGGGGGTGATCAGCCGGGTGGCAGCGCCACTGGGAATCTTGGCCCCACTCACCAGCAGCCCGAGCATGGCGGCGATCTGACCGCAGAGGGGAAGGTCGGGGTTCTGGCCGCGTCGGAGCTTGTCGCGCAGGATCTTCTCGATCGAATCGCGCCGGTAGGGCAGGTCCAGCAGCTTGGCGAGCATCTGGAAGCAGGCCAGGGTCTCCTCGAGCACGCCGCGGGCCCGGATCAACTGCAGGCCCTGGCCGGGTTGCTGTTGGCCGAGATCCAGGCTGGTGGGCAGGGGTTGGCTGCCATCCGCTGCCCCGGCGGCCATGGCCAGGCCTGTGGATGCCGCGCCGACTCCGGCAGCGACACCAGTGGCCGCCGGGGCCACGGGCTGCTCCTGCTGGTGGATCACCAGTCGCAGGGGAAGGGGCGGCCGGGGCTTCGGCAGCGGCTGATCGGCGGCCAGGGGGGAGCCGATCGGCAGTTCGGTCACGTTGGCGCTGGCCAGCAGCAACTGCTCACCCTCCAGCAGCTGGTCGCGGATGTTGCCGGCGGGTGCCACCGGCCTCACGTCGCGGCTCCATTCGCTGAGGCGGGTGCGCCATTCGCTGGCCGTGGTGCCCGTGGCCCGGGGCCCGTCGGCGTCGATGCGGGTGAGCAGGTCGTGCAGTTCGGCGGTCCAGAGGTGCTGCTGGCAGCGGGTCAGCAGGTCGCCGTCCTCCAGCAGCAGCTCCAGCATCAGCGCATCTGGGAATTCCGCGGCCACCACGGCCGTGGCCGCGCTCACCTGTTCGCAGGCGGAGGCCCGCAGCAGCGAGGCCAGGCCGACGACCTGGCCGGGCCCCAGGCGTTCCAGGGTGAAGGGCAGTCCCTCGTGTTCGCCCAGCAGGCGGGCTTCGCCCTCAAGGATCACCAGCAGGCGATGGCTGATCGCATCGCGGCCGCTGAGCACCTGGCCCTCGCTGAAGCGCACCAGGCTGGCGCCCTCCAGGAGCCGTGCCCGGCTGCGGCCGGCGAGCTGCTGGAAAGGCGAGGCGGTGAACAGCTGCTCCAGGCCTGGATGGGTGGTGCCGCTCATGCTGATGCTCCGTTGCTCACGCCGGTGGCCTGGGGTCCTGCGGCCAGGAGTCTGGCCACTTCCGCCTCCACCCATTCGTCGAAGAGTTCCCGCGCCATCCGCTGTTGCATCTCCGGGTCGAAGTTCGCCGGCCGGAGCGTTTCCAGCCGCACCACCAGCCACCACTGCTCGATCGCCAGCGGCGGATGCAGCTGGCCGGGGCGGCTGGTGCGCAGCAGTTCGGCCAGGGTGGGATGGGCCTGCATCAGGGGCACCGGACCGATCACCCCCCGGGTGGCCTGTTCGGGGCCCTTGGCGTAGGTGGCCGCCAGTTCCGCGAAATCGGCTTCTCCTTCGGCAATCCGCAGGTAGAGCTCGCGGGCCAGGGCGCCATCCTCGACGCGCAGCAGGCTGTAGATCACCTGGTCGAGCTGGTTCTTGCGGGCCAGGAAGCGCTGTTCGGCGCGATGGACGAAATGGTCGGCGCAGTGGCGGGCCACCCGCAGGGGCAGCTCCGCCTGCCAGACGGCGTCGGCTTCGCTGATGCCCCGGCTCTGGAGATGGGCCTGCAGCTCCTCGGCGGTGCGGATGCCCTGTTGGCCGGCCCAGCTGGCCTGCACCTGGGTGCGTTCGTCGTCGGCCACGGCGGTGCCGGCCACGGCGTAGGCGATCACGTGCTGGCGCAGCAGGGGGATCAGCAGCTGGTGGCGGGCCAGCTGGCGCCAGAGCGGGTCCGGGATGGCGGCCAGCTCGGAGGGGGTGAAGCCGGCCATGGGGATGGGCGCCGGAGCCGCTGGGCCGGCCGGTCCGACAGGAGCTGCGGGGCCGCTCCTGGGGCCGTCAAGACTGATATCGCCTGGGTTGGGCCCTGCGGCGTTGGGGGTTACTGGCATCGGGGGGGGCGACGGCCCGCCATGGTTGGTCTTGGTTGGCCGGATTATCCCATCCGTCCGTGAAGAGTTCGATCAGGGAACACTCACCCTTGCTTCAGGCCAGCAGCCCCCGCAGCCCCGCCTCGTCCAGCACCGCGACGCCGAGGCTCGCGGCCTTGGTCAGTTTGCTGCCCGCTTCGGCGCCGGCCACCAGATAGCTGGTCTTGCGGCTCACCGATCCGCTCACCTTGCCGCCGGCGGCCTCGATCAGCGCCTGGGCCTGGCTACGGCTGAGGCTCGGCAGGGTGCCGGTGAGAACGAACGTTTGGCCGGCCAGGGGGGCGGCGCCGGCGACCGGCGCCCGCTCGCCCGGGCCGGCCGCCAGGGAGAAGCCCAGGCGCCCCAGGTCCTCCAGCAGCGCCTGGTTGGCCGGCGTGGCGAACCACTGCTGCAGCGACTGGGCGATCTCGGCGCCGATGCCATGGATGGCGGTGATCAGCTCCGGCTGCTCCCGGGCGGCCTGGCCCAGCTCGGCGGCGCTGGCGAAGGCCTGGGCGAGGGCCTTGGCGCCCACTTCCCCCACGTGGTGGATGCCGAGGCCGTAGAGCTGCCGGTGCCAGGGCTGTTGCCGGGAGGCCTCCAGGGCCGCCATCAGGTTGGCGGCCGATCGGGCGCCCATCCGCTCAAGGCTGGCCAGGAGGGCCGCATCGAGGCGGTAGAGGTCGGCGATCGATCCCACCAGGCCCCGATCCACCAGCTGCTCGATCAGCCGGCTGCCCAGGCCGTCCACATCCAGCCCCCCCTTGCTCACCCAGTGGCGCAGGGAGCCGCGCAGGATCGCCGGGCAGCCGTTGTTGACGCAGCGGGTGGCGGCCTCGCCCTCTTCGCGCACCAGGCTGGAGCCGCATTCCGGACAGCTGGTCGGCAGCTGCAGGGGGCGGGCCCCGGCCGGCCGCAGCTCGGGCAGCACCCGCACCACCTCAGGGATGATCTCGCCGGCCTTGCGCACCACGATCGTGTCGCCCTCGTGCAGGTCGAGTTCGGCCAGTCGGTCGGCGTTGTGCAGGGTGGCGCGGCCCACCGTGGTGCCGGCCAGGGGCACCGGCGTGAATTCGGCCACTGGCGTCACCGTGCCGGTGCGGCCCACCTGGCAGGAGAGGCGCAGCAGCCGGCTGGGGGCCTCCTCGGCGGCGTACTTGAGGGCGATCGCCCAGCGCGGCGCCTTCTGGGTGAAGCCGGCATCCGCCTGCAGCCGCAGGTCGTCGAGTTTCACCACCACCCCATCGGTGGCGTAGGGGAGTGTGCGCCGGCGCTCCTCCCAGTCGCGGCAGAAGGCCGCCACTGCCTCCAGGTCGGGGCAGAGGGCCCGGTGGGGATTGACCCGGAAGCCCGCGGCCTGCAGCCACGCCAATGACTGCCACTGGCTGCCGGGCGCCGGCGGGTCCTGGCCGTCCGCTTGCCAGTCCTCCGGCAGGTGGACGGTGTAGGCGAAGAAATCGAGCCGCCGGGCGGCCACCACCTTCGGGTCAAGCTGGCGCAGGGTACCGGCGCAGGCGTTGCGGGGGTTGGCGAACAGGGCCTCGCCGCGGGCCTGGCGCTCCTGATTGATGGCTGCGAAACGTTGATCCGGGATCAGGGCTTCGCCGCGCACTTCCAGCCAGGCCGGCGGTGTCTCCAACTGCAGCCGCAGCGGCACGCTGGCGATTGTGCGGACGTTGGTGGTGATCTCCTCACCCCGTTCGCCGTCGCCGCGGGTGGCGGCCCGCACCAGCACGCCGTGTTCATAGCTGAGGGCCAGGGCGTTGCCATCGATCTTCAGCTCACCCACCATCGCCAGGGCGGGCAGGGGCTGGCCCTCCGCCGGCAGGCGATCGAGTTCCCGCAGCAGCCGCCGGTACCAGCGCTCCAGCTCGTCGAGGCTGAAGGCGTTGTCGAGGCTGAGCAGGCCAATGCGATGGGCCACGCTGCTGAACCCCTCCGCCGGGGCGCCGCCCACCCGCTGGCTGGGGCTGTCGGCGCTGACCAGCTCCGGATGGGCCGCCTCCAGTTCCAGCAGCTCCCGGTAGAGCCGGTCGTAGACCGGATCCTCCATCTCCGGGGCATCCAGCACGTAATAGGCATGGGCAGCGCGGTTCAGCAAACGGCGCAGCTCCGGGGCCCGCTCGGCCGGGGTGGGGCTGGTGGTCATGCTGGGGTCGGCGGCAGGATCAGGCGCTGGCCACCTTGGTGATCCGGTCGACGCGCCAGTTTTCGTCGACCTTTACAAAGGTGAAATCCAGGGGCAGTTCCTCGTTCCCCTCCGACTTGAGTTTGACCGTGAGGATCACCTGTTCCTCCTGGAGGCGCGGCCGCCCCGACTTGAGATTGCGGTACTTGTTCAGCTGCAGGCTGGCCAGGAAGCGGATGAACTGCTGCCGGTTCACATGGGAGCGGTAGTTCTTGGTGGTGAGCAGGTAGGCGCCATCCACCTGGCCGGAGGCCACCTGGGTGAAGAACTGCTTGATCAGCGGGTTGATGCCGCGGGCGCTGAGCACCAGCTTCACCGCTGAGATCGTCCAATAGAGGAGCAGGCCCCCAGCTCCGGCCAGCAGGGCCTTGGTGCCGATCTCGCGGGCCAGTCCCCATTCCATGGTGCTTGTGTGCGGCTGCAGGGCCAGAGTCTGACCGACAGCCTTCCGCATCCGCGCCCGCCCCGCCATGATGCCGGCCACGCTGCGGCCCGCTGCCGTGCCCCTGGAACCGTTGCTGCCCCTGTTCCACCGGCTCAACCGGGAGCATTTTGAAGGGGCGTTGGTTGCAGCGGGTCGGCCGCTCACCGACTTGCGCTGGAGCGATGGCCGCCTCACCCGCACCGCCGGCCTCTACCGCCGCGGGCGCCGGGCCGATGGCGGGCCGCTCTGCGAGATCGTGCTGTCACGGCCATTGCTGGAGCCGCTGCCCCGGGCGGCCACCCTCAGCACGCTCTGCCACGAGATGATCCACGCCTGGGTCGACCGGGTGTTGCAGGAGCGGGAAGTGCACGGTCCCCGCTTCCAGGCCCGCATGGCGGCGATCAACGCAGCCCAGGGCGAGTTCATCGTGAGCCTGCGCCACAGCTACCCCGTGCCGCTGGAGACCCCCCGCTGGATTGCCCGCTGTCCGCGCTGCGGCGTGGCGGCCGCCTACCGCCGCCGCCGCCGCGGCCTGGCCTGTCGGGCCTGCTGCGAGCGCTGGCATGGCGGCCGCTGGGATGCGAGCTGCCAGCTGGTATTTGAACCGGCCGCCGCTTAACTTCGGCCCCACACGTTCCTGCCGGTGACGGCGCTGACCATGGCGACGTTTCTCTGGACCCTGGAATGGGGTGGCGTCACGATTGCCCTGCTGGGCCTCGGCCGGGAGCGCTGGCTGGCCGCCCGCCGCCGCTGACCTCTGCTCACGCCGGCCCGGCCCCTGGCCTGTCCGCTGGCTTCGGTCGTTAGCGTGGGGTTATGGATGCGTACGACGCCAGCTCGACTCGCCGTTCGTCCCGCGGTGCCGACCCCATGGACCAGCGACTGGACCGCTGGGTGAGCACGGGACGGCAGTTCGTCGATGGGGTGGTCGGTGCCCGTCCGGGGTCCCGGTCTTCCGGCCGGCCCGGAGAACGGCCCGGCGAGCGGCGTGGGGCGAGCCGCCCCCGCCTTGATGGGCTGGGGCGCTGGGTGGAGGACCGTCTTGACTGGCTTCTGGAGGATGGTGACGACTGGCGGGAGCCCTGGCAGGAGGCCCCGCCGCCCGGGCGTCGTGCTGACCCCGCTGAGGAGCCGGCCCCCGGGCGGCAGCGGCGGGGCCTGGAGGCCATTTCCCGACGGGGGCCGGCGGCTCTGCCGCCGCGGGCCACCGCGGCCGGGCCCGACGACGACTGGCCCGATGAGGCCAGTTTCAGTGTGCCCCGCTGGCGGCGCCCGACCCTGGCCGCAGAGCCGCCGCGCTCCCCCGAGGCCCCCGCTTCCCGGGGCCCCCTGCCC
>Ga0208249_1000164_pt1 | contig 21137 bp, 14 predicted proteins | sample CryBogmetaGMA1M_FD_184546 | JGI IMG/M metagenome (GOLD analysis project Ga0208249, IMG submission 184546) | Freshwater microbial communities from Crystal Bog, Wisconsin, USA - MA1M (SPAdes) | ecosystem: Environmental > Aquatic > Freshwater > Lake | place: Crystal Bog, Wisconsin, USA | collected...
CGTTCGCCAGCGGATCCATGTCGACGCGGGCGAGCGTGCCCGCGCCGGTACCGCTGAAGAAGAGCTGGTCGACGTTGGAGGCCACCCACGAGCCGCTCGTGCCGCCGACGCCGAGCGCGAGCGTCGCCCCGGCCGCCACCGCCGTCCGGCCCGTCGTGGGGCGAGCCGGCGTCACGGCGAACACGAGCGTGCCGGCCGCCACCGTGCCGCCGCCGGTGTAGGAACTCGTTCCCTGGAGCACGAGCATCCCCGTGCCCGACTTGGCCAGGAAGCCGCCCGTGCCCGACTGCCCGATGCCTCCCGCGAACGTGGTCGGGCTGTCCACGGCGATTGCCCGTGAGCCGCTGAGCGTGACGGCTGCGGCGAAGGTGAGCGGCGCGGCCAGATACGCATCGCCGAGAAACGCCGTTCCGGTGATGCTCACGGGGTTGAGAATCGTCCGCGGGGTGGCGGCATCGAGCCCGCTGAGCCGGCCGCTCGCGAGGATCACCGGCCCGGTTCCGAACGCGCCGGCCGTGACCGCCCCAACGCTCCCTTCCGCGGCGACCCCGATCCGTACTCCGCCGGAGCCCAGGTCGACAGTCGTCGTGCCCGAATAGGTGTTGCGGCCGGTGAGGCCCAGGCTGCTCGCGCCGACGCCCGTAAGGGAGAGCCCGCCGGTGCCGGTGATGGCCGACGTGATCGAGGCGGCCACGGCGCCAGTATCGCCGAGGCGGATCGCGGTCGAGCCCGTCAGGCGGATACCGCCGGCCACGGTGTCGCCCGACGCGAACCGCAGCGCCCAGCCGGTGCCGCTCACACCCGCGCCGGCGAGCGTGAGCGGATTCGCGTAGGTGACGCCGTAGCCCCGCAGGTCGAGCGTGCTGCCGTTCTGCACGGCCACCGCGGCGCTCCCCGCCGACCCAGCGAACGCGAACTCGACCCGCACCCGATCGACGAGCTGCAGCGTGCCGGAGAGGGCGTTCGAGCCCGACAGCGGCCAGAGGTTGAGCTGGTTGTCCACCGTCGTGCCCGAGCCTCGGAGCACGAGGTTCGTGGCGGTGATCCGCGAGCGGATCGTGGCCGACACCCCGACGTCCAGCTTGACTTCCGGCGTGCCGACGAGCGTGATGTCGCTCTGGGCCAGCGCCGTTCCGAGCTGGAACCCGGCATTCTCGAAGCGGATCTTCTCTGCCGACGTGCCCGCGGCCGGCACCACCTGGCCGCCTGCGCCCGTGAACACCGCCGTCGTGCCCACCGCGGACGAGCCGCTCGCGTAAGTCGTGGCCGAGCCGTAGATCGCCCCCGACCGCCAGGTGGTGCTGGCCGCGTCCCACGTGCCGCCACCGCCGCGCACGCCGTTGCCCGCCCAGTAATACTCGCCGGGTGCGTACGAGGGCGTGCTGAAATAGACGCCGATGTTGTTGCCCACCGCCCGCTCGCTCCCATCGGAAGGCGTGTTGAGTACCTGGGCCTTGTTGGTGCCCGATGCGGCGGGATTCCACCAGGCCATCGTGGTCGAGCCACCCCCATCGACGTACACGCCGTTGGCGGCGCCGAAGTAGAGGAGCCACTCCCCGACCTGCCGATTCGTCGCCCCGATCGACGAGGAAGACCGCCCGTCCACCGTCATCATGTACACATACCGCGTGTCATTCGAGACGCCGAGCCCGGTCCGCGGCTGCGGGTCGGTACCCGAGAGCTGCGGCACGCCGCCGGTGAGGCAACGGTAGATCCCCGTGACGGCGTTCCACTTGTCGGCCACGGGCGTGCTGTCGTCGGTGGTCACGATCGAGCCGGCGTTCGACCGCGTCAGCGAGAAGGTCGAGTGCTCCTGGCCGCCGGGCGCGGCCCCGGGCGACACGAGCGTGCCGTTGGAGACGTTGAAGCCCTCGAGCGTGGTCGTCGGAGAGAGGGCGATGTTGAACAGGTCGCCGTTGACCGCGGCCACGACCTTCGTCGCCGTCGTCTGGGACGTGAGCAGAAAGTTCGACGTGGTCTGCCGGACCGTCTCGGCCGTGCCCGACACCCAGGGGTTCGCCCGCGGCGTGGTCAGGAAGTTGATGCCGGGAGTGAGCGTGTCGATCCGCAGGCAGTTGACCTTCAGCGGCGCCGTGCCGGTGATCTGCACGAACGCACGGTCCACGCCGCCGTAGAGCGTGGAAGCGGCCGACCAGTCATAGGAGCCGCTCTGGGCGACCGCCGGCCGCTGCCCGGCCGCGACCACCGCGAGGACGACGAGCAACGCGACCTCGGGTTCCGCGGCCACCCTCAAGCGGCCGCGACATCCGCGACGTCGCCACCACCCACCCGCGACACCCGACAGGATCGCGAGGGCCGTGACCACGAACGAGCCGCCACCGGGCTCGGGAACGGCCACGAGGCGCGCCGCAGCCGGAGCGTACCAGCCGGCGTCGTACAGCCCCGTCCCGAGCATGTCGGCCACGTCGAGCACGTCCACCATGCCGTCGTAGTTGGTGTCGCCCTGCGACCAGACCGAGCCACCCCCACGGTCATACCGAGCCGCCGAGAGGATGTCGGCCGCATCGAGCACATCCACCAGCCCGTCGAGATTCGTGTCGCCGTAGGCCGCCCAGGCCACGCCGGCCGACCCGTCTCCTCCGACGACATAGCCCACGCCGCTCCACGCGCCCCCGAGACTCGTGCCGATCCCGGTGGCGCCGTTCCAGGATCCATCGCCGCGGACCGCGAGGATCGCGGTCCGCAGCGCGGCCTCGCTGACGCCGCCGGCGGCGACCTCCAGGCGGCCCGCCCCGAGGTCGATCCGCCCGCCACCTGGGCCCGTCTCGATCGTCAGGCTCGCCACCGGCAGCGTGGCGGGGACGGCGGTCGTGAAGGACACGCTTCCACCCCGACGCACGGTGAGCGCCGCGAGGCCGGTCGCTCCGGGCAGAGCCGCCGCCGCCGCCACGTCACCCGTCGCCGCCGACACCACGAGCGACCCGATCGACACTCCGGTCGGCACGCTGCCCGCCACGCTCAGCTGCTTCGCCGAGACCGCCGGGGCATTCTCGAGCGCACCGGAGCCGAGCACGAGCCGATCGACCCGAATGACGTTGCCCGTCGCATCGAACGTGCCTCCGGTGACGCAGAGTGTCGCCGTGTTGATCCCGTTGGCGCCGGGCCCGACGTCACCTGTCACGGAGACCCGGCCGCCGCGGACGTCGAGCGTGGCCGCGTTGCCGCAGTCGCCGAGCACCACCTCGCCCGAGATGCCCACGCTGCCCCCCGTGACCGTGAACGACGAGCCGCTGCTCGTGCCCCCCGCGGCGGTGGCGATCGCGAGTTCGCGGATCGCGAGGCTGCCGCCGGAGACGACCGCCGTGCTGGCTCCGCCACCCGACGTCTCGGAGACGAACTCACCCACCACGAACCGGTCACAGCTGACGCTGCCTCCCGACTGCCGGTAATCGCCCCGGCCGCCGGCCTCGCGGCCGACGTCGATCGTGTGCGCGACCTGGAGCGTGCCTCCGGCGATCACGAGCGCCCCGGAACCCGCGGCCGTGCCGAGCCCGAGCGAATGGACCGACACGAGGCCGCTCGCCGCATCCACCGTCGCCCGCCGCCCGGCGTCGACGATCGCGAACGAGTCGCCGCCCGGGGCCGTTCCGGAGGCCCAGTTGCCCGGCGCCCAGCCCCCGTCGGTCGCGGCGAACCGCGCGGTGGCGGGGGCCACGAAGGTCGGAATGAAGTCGAGCGACCGCACTTCCGACGCGGCCAGGTTGTTGAACGGCGGTCGCTGCTCGAACACCGACAGCACGCCCGTCGAGCGGAACAGGTCTCGGTCGGCGACGGAATCCGAGAGGAAGTTGGCCTCTGTGTCGACGAGGGTCCAGTCGGTCCAGTTGGAGGCCTTCGTGGCCGCGAACACCCGCAGTGAGCCGTCGGCGAGCACCGCCACCGCGTTGTCGTTGCCGTCGAAATACAACCGGGGCCGCGCCCCGGTGCAGTCGAAGGGCACCTGGTTGCGATGCCAGTTGCCGAGGCCGTCCCGCCAGTAGTGGAAATAGCTCGACGCGCTCGGCGTGAAGGTGCCCACGGTGGTGGCACTCTTCGCCGTGTCGCGATGGTACATGAGCGCGTGAACGTGACCGCTGGCATCGACGTCCTGACCCTGCGTGTTCATCAGGCCGCTCCCCTGGGGAATCGGCCGCACCACCAGCCCGGGCGACGCGATCGAGATCTTCGTACCGGCCGCCTGCGAGGCGATCACCGCGCCGGCATTGTTCCGCCAGGTCAGCCCCTTGTCGTCCGAGTAGGCGTAGCAGAGGTCGTGGTTGGTGCCGTCGCCGCCGCCGTTCACGTCCTCCCGCCAGACGAACGTCATGTGGTAGCGGTTGGTGCGGTCCACGGAGAATCCGTTGGGGTAGGCGGTCCGCGCCGCGCTGCCGGTGCCGGGATCGGTGCCCGTCCCGGAGTCGTACACGAAGGCGCTGCTCCACGAGGGCGTGGCGGTGGTGCCGTCGTAGTCGCGGGTCTGCCAGTAACCGGTCGAACTCGTCCCGTAGCGGTAGAAGAAGCCCAGCGAGCCGTTCGCGTCGCGGACGAAGTTCGGGTAGGTGACGCCCGAGAGGGTCTGGCCGCCCATCTTCGACGTCTCCGTGCCGAACACGGCCGCCGACCAGGCACCCGGCGTACCGGTCGTGACGTTGGCCGGCGACGCCCGGTAGCGGAGAGTCTTGTTGTGCATGTCCCAGGCGAGGTGCAGCTTGTTGTTGTTGAGGTCGATGCCCAGGGCGATCGCGCAATGCGAGTTCCAGGGCACCCCGCCGCTCAGGCCGTTGACGAACGCGGAGGTGGTGAGATTGGCCACCTCCCAGCTGCCGCCGGGCGTGGCGGCCGTCGGAGCCCGTCGTCGCGCGGCGGCGACGTAGTAGGACGTGCCGCTGGTGGTGTCCTTCACGTAGTAGGCGGTGTACTGGTAGCCGTTGGCCGAGACGATCACGTCGTTGGCACTCACGCCGCCGTTGATCATGATGCCGTAGGTGGCATTGAGCGCCAGCGTCATGCCGCGGGCGTCGATCAGGCTGTCGGCCTGCTTGACGATCGTGGCCGGCGGGGCGGCCATCACGGCCGACGTGAGCAGGCCGCCCCACACAACCGCGACCAGAGCCCGGCCGGCAGCGAACGGCGACGCGATCATCCCGGCCATCGTGATCCCGGCCATCGTGACGGACCTCGAGCCCACACCACCCGCCGCCTCGGCGCCGGTCGTGGACGTCATCTGGTTCTACCCTCCGTCACGCCGCCGCTGCCATGCCGGGACTAGCCAGGGGCGTCCGCCGCCAAAAACGTAAAAACGTCGAGGTTCCTCGGAACAGGCGGCTCGATCACGCGGCTCGCTGGTCAGCGGGTAGAGTGAGTGGATGGGCGAGTCACATCCGGAACGGTCCAGGAGCGGGGTTGCCACGACCGCGGGCGGGAGACGGGGCTTCACCCTCGTCGAACTGCTGGTCGTGATCGCGATCATCGCCACGCTCATCGGCCTCCTGCTCCCGGCGGTGCAGACGGCACGGGAGGCCGCCCGTCGGTCGCAGTGCTCGAACCAGCTGCGGCAGATGGGGCTCGCCACCCTCGGTTACGAATCCGCCCAGCGCCGGCTCCCGCCCCAGTTCGGCTGGAGCGGCGAGGGTAACACCGGCGCGATCGGCACCGTGTTCTTCCATCTCCTGCCCTACCTGGAGCAGGGGCCGCTCTACGAGTCATCGCTCGTGACGGCGGCGGCCTCCGTGGTGTTCAACGGCGGCTCGTTCACGACCGTGCCGGGCACGCACGATTCCCGCAAGGAGTCGATCCAGAAGGCGGCCATCCCCACCTTCCGCTGCCCGAGCGACGCCACGTACGACACGGCGCTCGACTGGCCCGGCTGGGCGGGCTGCAGTTACGGAGGCAACTTCCAGGTGTTCGGCCACGACCGCTTTCAGCCGTATGCCGACACCCGGGCGACGTGCCTCAACGACACGGCCCGGGCTCGCTGGGAGGGCCGCAAGAAGCTCGTCGCCATCCGCGACGGCATCACCAAGACGGTGTTCTTCGCGGAGAAGTATGCGGTCTGCGGCCTCAAGGCCGGTGCGAGCGTGTGGGCCCGCTGGGATTACCTGGACAACTGCCAGCCGGCGTTCGCCTCGTACAACCCGCCCTTCAACTCGTCCACCGGCGAACTCTGGGCGTTCGCGATGTTCCAGATCACGCCCGCCAACCCGCTGCGGACCAACAGCAGCTGTGACCCGAGCGTGGCCCAGACCCCGCACACCACGATGATGGTCGCGACGGGCGACGGCAGCGTCCGCGGCGTGGCCGGCGACATCGATCCGCTGGCCTGGGCCGCCGTGCTCACCATCGACGGCGGCGAGAGCCTCGGGAGCGTGTCGCGATGATGTGGCGGGCCGGCATCGTCGTGCTGACGGTCATCGCGGCCGGCTGCGGCCGGCGGCACGGCGACGTGAATGGAAGCGTGGCGGTCGATGGACGACCGCTCGACTACGGGATCGTCAACTTCGTGGGAACCGCCGGCGCGGCCTCCGCCCCGGTGCTCGACGGACGGTTCGAGGCTGGCGGCGTGCCGCTCGGGACCGTTCGGATCGCGGTCCGCGCCCTGCCACGCCCCGTGGTCGCCGACCCGGCCGCGGGCGCGACGCGGCCGTTCGCCCCACTGCCCGATCGCTACCTGTCGCCCCACGACTCCGGGCTCACGCTCGAGGTCAGGCCGGGTGCGCAGCGGCACGACCTCGTGCTCAGCGGCACCTGACGCTCCCGGTGGCGTCACCAGCCACTCCGGGCCGCCATCGCCGGACTGGAAGCACGGCACCCTGGCGACGATGCTGGTGCGAGCCGTCGAAGCGCGGAGGGCCTTCCATGTCCACGAACGACTATCGCGACACCGCGGTGCGATTCTCACTCCGCGGCATGAGCGGAACCGACGGGATCGTGTTTCGGGCGTTTGCCGAAAGGGCCCGCAGTCTTCACACCGCTGCCGGGCCCGTCGTCGACATCGGCTGCGGCTCCGGTCGATCGACGCGGTTCCTCCGCGACCTCGGCTTCACCGTGACCGGCGTGGACGTGAGTGAGGCGATGATCGCCGAAGCCCGCCGGCTCGATCCTGCGGGGCGGTACGTGCTCCGCGGTGCCGATGCCCCGCTCCCTTTCGGCGCTGGGTCCATCGCGGTCGTGTTCAGTTCGTGGGCCATCCTCGAGCAAAACACACGGCCGGCGCTCGCTCGGTTCCTTCATGAGGCAACGCGGATCCTCGTTTCCGGTGGTGCCGCGTTCATCGTCACGAACACCCCCGAGTTTTATGCGGGTCGCTGGGTGTCGTGCGACGTCGACTTTCCCGAGAACAGCGTCCCGCTGACATCGGGGCAGCGGGTCAAGGCCCGCCTCCTACCGCAGGACGTAGTCGTGAGCGACGTGTTCTGGAGCGACGAAGACTATGTCGGGGCAATCGAGGAGGCCGGCCTCGTCCTCGTCGCCGCCCACCGCCCCCTCGCGGATGCCGCCGGCGATGAACGCTGGTTGGACGAGTCGTCGATCGCGCCGTACGTGATGTACGAGATTCGCAAGCCCTGATCGTCGCCCTTGGCCTAACGGGGGACCACCGCGGCTCGACCGCCCGTCTCGTTTCTCGGCGGTGTGGGAGCAGTGCTGGCCGTTCTCCTCCTGGGCACCGAACCCGCGTTCACAGGCCCGCAAGCTGGAGCGTGTCGCGAAATCCGCGGACGCCCGCCGTGGCCCCCATCCGGGTCACGCAGCAGGCGGCCGTCGCGGCCCCGAGCCGTGCCGCCGCCTCGACCGGCATCCGCCGCCCCAGACCCACGACCAGCCCCGCCAGGAAGCAGTCGCCGGCGCCGGTCGTATCCATCACCGGTTCCGGAGCCGGAATGCACGGCACGTCGATCAGGCTCCCGGGAACCGGGCTGATCACGCTGCCCTGGGCGCCGCACTTCACCCCCACGATCCCCGCCGCGCCCAGCGCACGGTAGCAGGCGATGATCTCGGCCGGCGTGGCCAGGCCGGTGTGAGCCCGCGCCTCGCCGAGGCTCGGCACGAAGACGTCGACGCCGGGGAGCGCCGGCCCGAGGTCGGCGATCGCGCCACCGGCCCCGCCGGTTTCCAGCACCACGCGGCAGCCCGCCCCTCGAAGCACGGCCACGGCCTCGGCCAGGTTTGGCTCGAGGCCGGGCAACAGCCCCACGTAGCCGAGCACCGCGAACGGGGCCCGCGCGAACGCCGCCGCATGCCGGCGGAGGAACTCCACGTCGAGCGCACCAGCCACGCCCACGTGATGCGCGAAGCTCCGTTCGCCGCCGGCGTCGATCAGCGCGGCCGTCGTGCTCGTCGCACCGCCGGCCCGCGGCTCGACGGCCGACGCGTCCACGCCCGCCGCGGTCAGCCGCGCGGTGATCTCCCGGCCCCAGAGATCGTCGCCGACCAGAGCCGCCGCCCCGACCGCCGCCCCGAGCCGCTGCATCGCAAGGCCGGTGTTGCAGACGATGCCCCCGGTCGTGAACTCGACCGGTTCGACGTGAAACAGCCGACCGCCCCCGATGGGAGTCTCCAGCGACACCGGTCGCACGAGGATGTCGGCCACGCACGTGCCACCGACGACGGCATCGAGGGAAGCGGTCATGAGGGCGTGGTCCTGCCGGCAGGGTCGGAATCGGCCTCCGCCGGCGACGAGTCGGCCAGCCGCCGTTCGACGATCCGCAGCCGGGCGGGGGTCGTGCCGGTGTGGCGATGGAGGAAGGTGGTCATGTACTGCACGGAGCTGAAGCCCGCGCGGGCGGAGATGGTCTTCAAGGGAAGGTCGGTCTGCGTGATCAGCTTGCGGATCGCCGCCACGCGGAGGCGGACCGACTCGTCGTGGATCGACCTGCCCACCACGGCCTTGAATCGGGCCTCGAGTGACGGCCGGGAGAGGCAGAGCGCGTCCGCCATCGCGGCGATGTCGGGCTTGGTCAGCGGGCTCGCCCGCAGCCGCTCCAGCGTGGCCACGACCGCCTCGTCCGACGTCGCCATCGCGTCGGTGCTCGTCCGCGAGACGACGCCGATCGGGGGCACGATGACCCGCGCGTGAGCCGCCGCGGTGACGCCGTTCCGCACCATCCGATCGAGGAGCGTCGCCGCCTCGTAGCCGATCCGACGAGCCGCCTGGTCGATGCTCGAGAGGGGCGGGTCGGTCAGATCGCAGATCATCTCGTCGTTGTCCACCCCGAGCACCGCCACGTCGTGGGGCACGCGCAGGCCGAGGGTGCGGCAGGCTTCCAAGACGTGCCGGGCGCGGACATCGTTGCAGGCCATCAGGCCGAGCGGCTTGGGCAGCGGCCGAAGCCACTCGCAGAGTTCGTGCTGAAGCTCCTGCCAGCGGCGGGCGTCGGGGTATCGGCTGGCATGGACGTGGCACACTCGGCCGGCCTCACCGCAGGCCCCCGCAAACGCATCCGCCCGCTCCTCCGACCAGCCGGTCGTGGCCGTCTGCGGATGCCCATAGTAAGCCAGCGTGTCGAATCCGCAGGCGAGCAGGTGGGCGGCGCCGAGGCGACCGATCGCGGCGTTGTCGGTGAACACGTAGGGGATCGAGGAACCGGGGTCGAACCAGCCATACCCGCCCCCGACACCGACGATGGGAATCGAGAGCCCGCCGATCGCCGTGGCCACCCGCTTGTCGTCGAAGTTTGCGATGATGCCCTGGCCATCCCAGCGATTGAGGTCGGGCAGTTTCTGGAGCGGATCCTCCTCGACGTACAGCCGCCAGTCGGGGGCGTGCTCGCGGACGTAGCGGGCCACGCCCCCGATGATCAATCGATCGTACGGCCGCGCCGCATCCAGAATCACGGCGATCAGCGGGGCGGCGGCCATGGGACACCAGCAGGGAAACGGTCAGGCGGCGAGCAGGTGCTCCAGCACGAGGCGCTCCAGCGACTCGTAGTCGCGACTGGCGATGCACTCGGCCGCGGCCCGCTCCGGGAAGGACCACACCTTGGCGACGAGCATCTCGAAGATCCGCTTGCTGGTGGCGAGATGGGCGGTGGCGGAACCGGCTCGCTGGGTTCGCTGCGCCTTGACGTCGAAGCCCACGAACCGGCCCGACGCGGCGTAGCCGGCCGACTCGAGGATCCGTACCTGGTCGAACGCCCCGCGAAGATTGGCGGCACCGAAGACCTTGTCCTGGTCGTACTTCAGGCCGTTCTGGTCGTTGAGGTGCACGCTCCAGAGCTTGCCCGCTGCGAGCGCGAAGCCCATCTCGTCGGCCGGATCGAGGCCGGCGAGAATCGCATGGGCCGTCTCGATGAGCACTCCCACGCGGGCCGGATCGGACGACCGGGCACCGAGGGCGAGGGCGTGGCCGATCGTCGGCACGAAGGCATGGTCGACCGGCTCGTTCGGCTTCGGCTCGATGGCGATCTGGATGGTGGCCGCGGCCGAGAGGATCGCGTCGATCGCCTCGAGCAGCTGCCGCGACGCCTCGATGGGATTCTTGCTCTCCCGCACGTTCGTGCCCTCGCGGGCCGGCCACATCACGATCAGTTCGCAGCCGAGCGCGACCGCGACGTCCACCGCCCGCTTCGACCGCTCGATGGCCCAACTCCGGGCCTTGGAGCAGTTGCTCGTGTAGCCACCGTCGATGCCATGGGTCTGTTCCCAGAGACGGGGCGCCACGAACTCGGCGACGAGGCCGCGGTCGTCGAGCCGTTTCTTCATCTCGCGGGCCTCGCGGGCGATGGCCGCGGGCCCGAGGTCCTCGAGCGCCGGCACGGCGTCGTCATCGTGCAGCTGGATGGCCGCGAAGCCGAGGTCGATGGCCGTGGTCAGCACGTCGTCGAACGAGACCGGCGGCCGCACCGGGGGTCCGAAGGGATCGGCGCCCGGATGGATGTTCCAGGGACCCATGGAAAAGCGGTACGGAGTGGACATGGGCCTCCTCAGCGGTGTCGGGTCGGCGTCAAGCACGATCTTCTGACCATACCGGCCCGCATGTGCGCGAGTTCGTAAAGATTGTATGTTTTTCGTGTGAGCCGCGAAGCGGCGTCGCGGTGCTCGACTAGACTCCCGGTCATGGCTGAATCCCTCGCGCCGCCGCCGAAAACCCTCGACGTCAAGCTGGCACGCCTGCTCGCCGATCCAGGCTGCCGCGACTTCATCCTGGCCGACGCCAAAGACGCCGACATGGCCTTCGGCCTCGCCGCGCCCGGGCTGGCGGCCGGCGGTCAGCCCGACCGCGGCCCATTCCGGTCGCTCGCCGAGTTCCGCGACCAGATTCGCGCGCTCGTCGCGGAAGGCCTGGTGGACGTGATGCTCATGAGCGCGAGCACCAGCGACGTGCTCGCCGTCGAAGAGCGGCTGTTCGTCCACTCACCCGTCACGCCCGCCGTGCGGATGAACGACACCACCGACATCTGGCTCGCGGCCGGCTCCGGCACCTATTCGAGCCAGCCGGCCCTGCCGTTCGCGACGACCACGATCCCGCACGCGCAGTGGGGCCGGCTCGAGCCCGGCGGGGCGGGGCACCCCGCCGTCGATCTCGGGCTGTTCTCGATCACGCTCAACGGTGACGCGGCCGCCGACCGGGCCATGCTCGCCGCGTACCGCGACTTTCGCCACGAAGCCGAGCGGAGTCGGTTCCGTCATTTCCTCGAGGTGTTCTTTCCCAACGCCCTCGCCCAGGCCGGTGCCGCCGCGCCGCGGGGCGTGGGCCGGTTCGTGGCCGACCACGTCGTCCGGGCGCTTGCCGGTGTGCCGCGGGCAGGCCGGCCCGTGTTTCTCAAGATTCCCTACCTCGGCCCCGACGTCACCGAGCAGCTCGCCGCCTACGACCGCTCGCTGATCGTGGGCATCCTTGGCGGGGCGGCCGGCACCACCCACGACGCCTTCGCACTCGTCGAGCAGTCGAAGCAGCACGGTGCCCGCGTCGCCCTCTTTGGCCGCAAGATCAACGCCTCGGAGCACCAGCTCGAGTTCGTCCGCCACCTGCGGGCCGTCGCCGACGAGCACCTCGCGGCGGCCGAGGCGGTGCGGTCGTATCATGCGGTGCTCACGCGGCACGGCATCCGGCCCCATCGGCCGCTCGATGACGACCTCGCCATCACGCACACGGCAGCAGCCTACGGCGGCTGAAGCCCGGAGCCGCCGCGCTCTCGTTGACCACGTCCGCAGGGGGAACCATGTCTGAATCGTCGGTCCAGCCCGCTCATGCCAGCCGCCGGGGTTTCCTCGGAGTCGCCGGCCTGGCCGTCGCCTCCGCCGCGGTCGCGGCCGACGACGCCCTCCAGACGCCCGCCCCGGCGGCGGCGCCCGCCGTGGCTCCGGGAGGGGTGCACGTGGCCGGGAGCGATGAGATCCCGGCGGCCCTCGTGGGCTGCGGTGGCCGGGGCGCCGGCGCGATCGTGGACGCCTTCGACGCCCGCGGTGGCCGCGTGAAGCTCACGGCCATGGCCGACGTGTTCCCGGAACGGATCGCGTCGGTGAAGCGGTCGCTCGAGGAGCAGTTTCAGGACCGGCTCGACGTGCCCGACGAGCGGGCGTTCATCGGCTTCGACGCCTATCAGCGGGCGATCGACGCGCTCCCGGCCGGGGGCATCGTGATCCTCACCACCCCGCCGGCCTTCCGTGCCGTCCACTTCAAGCATGCAATCGACCGCGGCGTGCACGTGTTCATGGAAAAGCCCGTCTCGATCGACGGACCGAGCACGAGGCGAATCATCGAACTCGCCGGCCAGGCCAGCGCCAAGCGGCTCAAGGTGGCGGTCGGCCTGATGTGCCGCCACTGCGACCGACGCCGCGAACTGCTCGAGCGGCTGCGGGCGGGCGAGGCCGGGGATCTGATCGCGTTTCGCGGGTATCGCAGCCATACGCCCGGCCACAACTTCGACCTCGCGCCCGGCCCCGAAGGCATGAGCGAACTGCTCTGGCAGGTCAAGCGGTTCCACAACTTCCTCTGGGCCAGCGGCGGAGTGTTCAGCGACTATTGCATCCACCACATCGACGAGGTGTGCATGATGAAGGGGGCGTGGCCGAAAACGGCGGACGCCGTGGGAGGCAGGCACTACAAGGGCAAGATCAGCGACCAGAACTTCGACGTCTACTCGGTGGAATACACCTTCGACGACGGCGTGAAGTTTTTCTACGAGAGCCGCCTGATGAACAACTGCCGGCAGCACTTCGGCGTCTACGGCCAGGGATCGAAGGGAGCCTTCACGATCTCGACGAGCGGCCATTCGCCCGCGAAGCCGACGATCTACAAGTCGCAGCGGATGGCGAAGGACAACGTCCTCTGGACGGCGGAGCAGCCCGAACCGAATCCGTATCGCCGCGAATGGGACCACTTCGTCGCCGCGATCGTGGCCGACGAGCCCTACAACGAGGCGGTCCGCGGCGCCGAGGCGAGCCTGGTCACGGCCATGGGACGATTCTCCGCACACGTGGGCCGGCCGGTGACCTTCCAGGAAATGCTCGACTGCCCGGAGGATCTCACGGCGGGCGTGGAGTTTCTCACGATGGAGTCGGCCGCCCCGACCGTGGCCGACGACGAGGGCCGCTATCCCGTGCCGAATCCCGGACGGTCCAAGTTCGAACTCCGCGGCGACGCCTGACGCGGCCGCAGCCCTTTGAGCAGTGGCCGCAGGTGTGCGCGAAGTGGCCGCAGGTTTGCAACCTGCGGGACCGAGATGGCCAGACCGCCCGGGGCTGCCCATGCCCGTCGCCGGACGTTCGCCTCGGCCTTCCCGGCCGAGGCTCTCTGCATGTCCGCTGCGCTTCGGCATCCTGCCTGCGCTTGCTCCCATAGCCCGGTTTCCGGGCACGGGCAGCCCCCGGCTCGCCGTTGCGACGTGGCCGCAGGTCCGTCACGGGGACCGCTAGGATAGTCGCCATGATGCGCCTGCCCGTCGATCTGCCCGTCGCGTCCGTGCTTCCTGCCGCCGTGGCGGCGTCGCGCGGCGGCGCGGTGGTGGTCACCGCACCTCCCGGCTCCGGCAAGACGATGCTCGTGCCAGCCGCGGTGCTCGACGACGTGCCCGCGGGCACGCGGGTGATCCTTCTCCAGCCGCGCAGACTCGCGGCTCGGGCGGTGGCCCGCCAGATCGCCCATCTCCGGGGCGGCGCTCCCGGTGGCGAGGTCGGGTACCAGGTGCGATTCGAATCGTGCGTCGGACGCGACACGCGGCTCGTGGTCGAGACGACGGGAATCATGCTCCGCCGGCTCGTGGGGGACGTGGGCCTCGAGGGAATCTCGGCCGTCGTGCTCGACGAGTTTCACGAGCGGTCGCTGGAGATGGACCTGATCCTCGGCCTGCTCGTCAGGCTCCGCGAGACGCTCCGGCCCGACCTGCGGATCGTGGTCATGAGCGCCACGCTCGACGCCAGCCCTGTCGCAGCGCTGCTCGGCGGGGCGGCGGGCGCGTGCCCGGTGGTGTCGGCCGAGGGCAGGGTGTTTCCGGTGCAGACGCGGTACCTGAAGCACGGCGATCGTCGCGACCTCCAGGAGCGGGTCGCGTCGGTGGTGCCCGAAGCCCTGCGCGGCACGGACGGCCACGTGCTCGTGTTCCTGCCGGGCGTCGGTGAGATCCTCCGCTGCCAGCAGGAACTCGCCCAGCCGCTCGAGCGGCAAGGGATCGCGGTGCTGCCGCTCTACGGCGACCTGCCCCCGGACCAGCAGGACCGCGTGCTCGCCGACATCGGCCGCCGCAAGGTGATCCTGGCGACGAACGTGGCGGAGACGTCGCTCACCATCCCGGGCGTGACGGCCGTGATCGATTCGGGGCTCGCGCGGCAGAGCCTCGTGTCGCATGCCACCGGCCTCCCGCGGCTCGAACTCGTGCCGATCTCGAAGGCGTCGGCCGACCAACGGGCGGGCCGAGCGGGCCGCACGGCCCCCGGCATCTGCTGGCGGCTCTGGGACGAGTCGGCCCACCAGCACCGGCCGGCTGCCGACCTCCCCGAGGCGGTCCGCGGCGATCTCGCCGGCCCACTCCTCCAGCTGCTCGCGCTCGGCGAAGCGGCCGAGTTTCCCTGGCTCGACCTGCCGCCGCCGGAAGCACTGTCCACCGCCCGCGGTCTGCTCGCCCACCTCGGGGCCGTGACCACCACCGCCCAGGGCCGCGTGGAGGTCACGCCCCTGGGCCATGACCTCCTGCGGCTCCCCGCCCATCCCCGGCTCGCCCGTCTCCTGCTCGCCGGGGCCCGGCACGGCGTGCTCCGCGAGGCCGCGATCGCGGCGGCACTGCTCTCCGAGCGGGATCCGTTCCGCACGCCTCGAGGCGGCGGGCCCCGTGATCGCCACACCGTCCGCACCCGGTCCGACGTGGTGGACCGCGTGGCGGCCTTGCAGGCGTTTCGCACCGGGCGCCCGACCGGTGACCCGGGCCTGGAGCCGCATCCCGGCGGCGCGCACAACGTGCTCCGGGTCGCCGAGCAGCTCGAGCGGCTCGTGGACGTGCCGCTCGCCGAGCGGGCGGCCGACCCGGCGGCGGCGGTCATGCTCGCGCTGCTGGAGGCGTTTCCCGATCGGCTCGCCAAGCTGCGGCCGGGTGCTTCAGACCGTGCGGCCCTCGTGGGCGGACGCGGTGTGAGACTCGACTCGTCGCGCGTCCGCGGTGAGCCGCTGTTCCTGGCGGTCGATCTCGATGACTCGTCGGGCGAAGCGGGCGTGCGGCTGGCGTCGGCCGTCGACCGCGCCTGGCTCGACGCCGAGCCGCTGGCCACGGCGAATCTCGCGACCGGGGAGGAGCTGCTCTTTCATCCGTCTCGAAGGCAGGTCGAAGCGCGGCGCCGCACATCCTGGATGGATCTCGTGATCGACGAGACGCCGACGGCCATCGGCGACGACCGCGCCGCCGCGGCAATCCTCGCCCGCGAAGCGGCCGCGGTGCTCGACCGCGTGCTGCCGCCCCCCGACTCGGCCGCTGGAGCGTTTCTGGCCAGGGTCCGCTGGCTGGCGGCCGCGGCTCCCGACCTGGGGCTGCCATGCCTCGACGAGACCGCGCTGAAGGCGCTCCTGCCGGAGCTCTGCGCGGGCCTCCGCTCGCTCGACGACGTCCGCTCGGCCGACTGGCTCTCGCGACTCCAGGCGGCCGTCGGCTACGAGCGGCTCGCGGAGATCGACCGACTGGCCCCGGCGCAGCTCGACCTTCCCACGGGCAAACGCTTCAAGCTCCAGTACGAGTCGGCGGGCCCGCCCATCCTCGCCGTCCGCATCCAGGAACTCTTCGGCGTGGCGGAGACGCCACGAATCGCGGGGGGCCGAGTGGCCGTGCTGCTCCACCTCCTGGGGCCCAATCATCGTCCTCAGCAGGTCACCTCGGACCTCGCCAGCTTCTGGCAGAACACCTATCCGACGGTGAAAAAGGAACTCCGCCGCCGCTATCCGAAGCACGCCTGGCCGGACGATCCGCTGGCGAAACCGGCGGACCGGCGGCCCTCCCGCTGAGCGCCCGGCGCAGGCACACGAATCGGGGCGCGTCAACTCGGATGCCCGGCGAACCGCCCCGAAAAACGCCGGAAAATCGCGGTTTCGGACGGGTCATGCCGCCCATTCCCGGAGTGCACGACATGCCTCGGATGGCGGCTATGTGCGTGATAGCGAGCCTCATTTCACCGCTGCAGACTCCGGCCCGACGTCGCCGATTCCACCTCCGTGCGACGAGTTCGGTCCGGATCGGTCCGCGTCGCACGACCTCCACGTGTCATCTCCCCCCATCAGGATCAACCCATGCACCGGATGCTCATCGTCGCCGCCATGCTCGCCACGCTCGCCATCGGCACCTCGTACTCGAACGCCCAGTACGGCAACTCCCAGATCCGCGCCACCCGCAGCGGCCCGATCGCCAAGCTGATCGAACTCGAGCGGCGCAAGAACGAGTGGCTCCGCCAGCGGTTTCTCGGCCGCTAGTCGCCGCGGGTGGCCCGCAGCCCCCGTGCGGCCGCCCGAGAGGCGGACGGTAGGATAGCGACGGCGGGTCGGCATGCCGCACAGGCACGCCGGCCCGCCGTTCGGCTTTTCAGAGGTCGGTTGGATCCCATGACGCGCGCCAGCGACTGGCTCGATGGACTTCGCGACTTCGTCAAGGCGGAGCGGATAGCCAAGCCGCCGCGCCCGATCGCGACGACACCCGCGGCCACGGCAGCCGAACGCTCGATCATTGGCGGCTCGCTGACGACGCGGCTCGCCGAACTCGACGCCCTGCGCGAAGCCCGTCGCTCGCTGCCCCCCGGCGACCCCGATCCGGCCATCGTGATCACGACCTCGGCGATCGGCTGCGCCGCGATCGCGGAGCTCCTGGCCTCCGTGCCGGAACTCGCCGCCCTCGCCCGCGACCGCGTGGAGGCGGTCACCGAACTCGAATACCGGCTGTGGTGCATCCGCTCCCCGGACGACGCCTTCCTTCTGCACCTGAATCTCTGGACCTGGATCAAGACGTCGGTTCCCGAGCAGCGGCACACCGAGTTCGCGAAGTGGCCGCTGGGACCGGGCGAGTGCTACTGGCTCCACCGCGAGGGTTGTGCGGGCGCCGCGGCGTTCGACCGCCGCTCGTGCCACCTCTGGAAGTGGAACGGCCGGCAGGCGGCGCTGCTGCGGGCGTTCGTGACCGAGAGGAGCGTGGGGCCGCTCGGCTCCGTCGGCGACGCCGGCTGATCGAAGGCGGAGGAGCGGGGTGCAGAACTCAGGAATTGTCGATTCGGTCGCGACGGAGTACCTTCCGGGCTTATCCTCCCCGGAGTCCCTCGATGCCGACCAGAATCCTCGTCACCACCACGTCGTTCCAAGACACCCCCGGCCCCCATCATGAGGCCCTCGCCGGCACCGGCTGGGAGGTGATCCGGGCCCGCGGCCCGCTCTCGGAGGCCGACACGCTGGCGCTCGTGGGCGAGATCGATGGATACATCTGCGGCGACGACGCGATCACGCGGGCCGTGCTGGAGAAGGCCCGGCCGCGGCTCAAGGTGCTGTCGAAGTACGGCATCGGCGTCGACAAGATCGATGTCACGAGCTGCACCGAGTTCGGCATCCCGCTCCTGTTCACGCCGGGCGTGAATCACACCACGGTCGCCGAGCATGCCTTCTTGCTGCTCCTGGCCCTGGAGAAAAACCTCCTGTTCCACACCGACTCCGTCCGCAGCGGCGGCTGGAAGCGGCAGACGGGCCACGAGCTGCTCGACAAGACGATCGGCATCGTGGGCATGGGCCGGATCGGCAAGGAGGTGGCGATCCGCGCGAAGGCGTTCGGGATGAAGCCGATCGGCTACGACGTCTACTGGGACGAGGCCTTCGCCAAGGAGCACTGCATTCCGCGGGCCGCCACGCTCGACGAAATCTTCGCCGCCTCCGACTACCTTTCGTTGCACACGAACCTCACACCCGAGACCCGCGACCTGGTGCGGACCGAGACCATCGCGAAGCTGAAGCCCGGTGTGATCATCCTCAACTGCGCCCGCGGCGAGATCGTGAACACGGCCGACATGGCCGCCGCGCTCGCCTCCGGAAAAGTCCGCGGCTACGGCACCGACGTGCTCGACGAGGAGCCGCCGCGAGCCGATCATCCGCTCACAAAACTGCCCAACTGCCTGGTCACACCCCACGTCGGCTCCCGCACCCACGAGAGCGTGCAGCGGCAGGCGATGGCCGCCGTCACCAACCTCATCCGGGCGATGCACGGCGAGAAGCCGCTCGCCCAGGTCAACCCCGAGGTGCCGGTCACGAGAGTCGTCTGAATCACGCTGCAGCGGACGCCGGGATCGGTGCGAGGATCCCGAGCGTCGGCCGCCCCGGCCGTAGCGAGGGAACTCGCACCGTCCCGGCGTCCCACCCCACACGAGAGCCTGACACCCCGGAGTTTCCAGCCGCCCATGTCCGAAGTCTTCCACGTCGTCCCGGTTGACGCCCACGAGTCGATCGTCCGCTCCGCCTATATCCACCGCGGCTTCGACGCCGCCGAGGCCGAGCATGCCGCCAAGCTCGCCACCGCCGCCACGCGGCACGGCATCCGCACCCACAACGCGATCAAGGCCCTGCACCTCGACGAACTGTTCGGCTCCAAGGCTGGGGGCTGCGTGCCGAAAGCGTCGATCCGGAGGCTGCCGAGCCGATTCCAGGCGGCCGAGACCTGGGACGCCCAGAAGAAGCTCGGCCAGGCCGTTGCCTGGGAGGCGATCGACACCTGCATGAGGCTCGCCGACACCTACGGCTGCGGGACCGTGGCGATCGACAACGCCTTCCACTACCTGTGGGGCGGCGGCTACGTGATGGAGGCGGCGAAAAAAGGCTACATCGCCTACACCAATTGCACCGCGTCGCTGGCGGAGGTGGTGCCGTTCAAGGGCGTGTTCCCCACGCTGGGCACCAATCCGCACTCCTGGGGCTTTCCCACCACCGACGCGATCGGCTACCCGATCGTGATCGACTGGGCGACGTCGGTGATCGCGATGGGCCGCGTGCAGCAGCTCAAGCGCGAGGGCAAGCCGCTGCCGCCGAACGCCGCAGTCGACAAGGACGGCCAGCCGACGACCGACCCCGACAAGGCCGTCTCGCTGCTCCCGTTCGGCGACCACAAGGGCTACGGGCTCTCGCTGATCAACGAGATCGTGGGCGGCTTCATCGGCGGCTCGCTGCCGACGATCCGCAGCCGCGCCCCGGTGCCGGGCGAGAAGCAGAACTGCGCGTTCTTCTTCCAGGTGATCCACCCCGAGGCGCTGAGCGGCGGAGCGTTCGCCAAGGGCCGCTCCCAGGCCGACAACGTCAAGGCGGTGCTCGCCGACATTCTCGGCCACGGCAACGCGAAGTGCATGCTGCCGGGGCAGCTCGAGGCCGAGGCGGCCAAGCGGAGCGACCGGGCCGGTGGGCTGTTGTTCTCGAAGGCCGAGGTCGAGGCGCTCAACGAGATCGCCCACGAGGCCGGTCTCACGCCGCTCGACCCCGCGTCTCTGCCGGTCGCCTGACGGCGTGACGCTTCCTGGCTCAGCAAGCCCAATCGCGTAAGCGATGGGGACCTCGATTCTTCCGACCAAACCACTCTTCCATGAAAGGCTCGCCATGTCACTCACCATCAAGCCCAAAGACTCCTGTGCCTTCGACGAGGTCTCGCTCGGTGAGATCATGCTCCGGCTCGACCCGGGCGAGGGGCGGATCCGCACGGCCCGGCACTTCACGGTCTGGGAGGGAGGGGGCGAGTACAACGTGGCCCGCGGCCTGCGGAAGTGCTTCGAACTCAAGACCGCCGTGGTGACAGCCTTCGTCGACAACGAGGTGGGGCATCTCGTCGAAGACTTCATCATGCAGGGGGGCGTATGCACCGATTTCATCCAGTGGCGGGCCGACGACGGGATCGGCCGCACGGTGCGGAACGGCCTCAACTTCACCGAGCGGGGCTTCGGCATCCGCGGGGCGGTGGGCGTGCCCGACCGGGGCAATACGGCCGCCAGCCAGCTGAAGCCGGGTGACGTGGACTGGGAGCACCTGTTCGGAAAGCTCGGCGTCCGCTGGTTTCACACCGGGGGGATCTTCGCCGCCCTCTCGGAGACGACCGCGGCCCTCACCATCGAGGCCGTCAAGGCGGCCAAGAAGCACGGCACGATCGTGTCGTACGACCTCAACTACCGTCCCAGCCTCTGGAAGAGCATCGGCGGCCAGCCGAAGGCCCGCGAGGTGAATCGCGAGATCGCGAAGCACGTGGACGTGATGATCGGCAACGAGGAAGACTTCACAGCCTCGCTGGGCTTCGAGGTGGAGGGGGTCGATCACACCATCAGCGCGATCGAGACCGACGCCTTCCGGAAGATGATCGAGACGGCGGTGAAGGAGTTCCCCAACTTCAAGGTGGCGGCCACCACGCTCCGGCGGGTGATCACGGCCACGAAGAACGACTGGAGCGCCATCTGCTGGCACGACGGGAAGTTCTACGACAGCCGCAAGTATCCGGAACTCGAGATCCTCGACCGGGTCGGTGGCGGCGACAGCTTCGCCAGCGGCCTCGCGTTCGGCTTCCTGGAGTTCAACTGCCCGCAGAAGGCGGTGGACTACGGTGCCGCCCACGGCGCCCTGGCGAGCACCACTCCGGGTGACACCTCGATGGCCACCCGGGCCGAGGTGGAGAAGCAGATCAAGGGAGGCGGGGCCCGCGTCGTGCGGTAGCGGCCGGCCGCCTCAGCCC
>Ga0208249_1000165_pt1 | contig 20850 bp, 12 predicted proteins | sample CryBogmetaGMA1M_FD_184546 | JGI IMG/M metagenome (GOLD analysis project Ga0208249, IMG submission 184546) | Freshwater microbial communities from Crystal Bog, Wisconsin, USA - MA1M (SPAdes) | ecosystem: Environmental > Aquatic > Freshwater > Lake | place: Crystal Bog, Wisconsin, USA | collected...
GCTGCGGCAGCTGGGCGGCGTAGCCCCAGTCGGTGTCGGTGCTCCCGAGCAGGAACGTGGCGGGCACCATCTCGGTCTGCATCACCTCGGGAGTCTGGTTCGGCGGCACCGGCGCCATGCCCCCGTCCTGGCCGAAGCGCTCCACGTTCTTGATCTGGAGCCGCTCCCACTTGCCCGCCACGCCGCCGGGGCCGACGACCGACCGTTCGACGAGGTACTGATTCCAGTGGGGGAGGTCGAGCTGCGCGTCGCGGAACCCCGCCGAGCCGAACGCCCTCAGATACTCGTCGCGCTGCTTCGTCACGGGCACCAGGCCGGTGACGAGCACGTAGGGCACCACCTTGCCGCGCTGGCCGGCCATGGCCGGGTTGAACTCGGCCAGGGGCGGCTCGGGAGGCGTCTCTTCGCCCCGCGCACCCGGCTTCGGGCGGCGGCCCGGACGCGTGGGCTGCCCCTCCGCGGCTGCTCCATCCACCGCCGGACCGCGGCCCGGCGGCGCGACCGCGGCGGGGTCGGTCATGTCGGGGAGCACTGCCACGCCGGCGAGGGCGCGGAGGTCTTCGATCGGCAGCACCTCGGGCTTGGCCCGCTTGGCGAGTTCCTGCACGAGCGGGCGATCGAACAGCGCCATCTCGGGCGCCGGAGCGATCTTGACCTGCTGCGGCCGCCAGGGATCGATCGCCGCGGCCAGGTCGCCTCCCTTGCGGAGCGTGTCGGCCGGAGGCTTCGACGTGGCGTCGATGTGCTGCACGGTCTGCGAGGTGAGTTGCGACACCGCCTCGGGCGTCTGCTCACTGCGGACCGACTTCAGCCGCAGGGCGTTGACGCCGTTCCAGGCCAGCACGAGGCCGATCAGGCCGACGAGGCCCACGACGAACTTTTCGCAGTGGTTGAGGAGAAAGCCGAGGATCGCGTCCTTGTCGAACTTCAGACTGGGCCGTTTCATGCGCCATTTCCTCCGGCGGCCGCCTGATCTCCGCCGATCGCCGTCTTGTCGGGCGGCGGGGCGAGCCCCACCGTGCCCCGCAGTTCCACCGTGACGTCGAACGGCCGCACGCCCCCGCCGCCCTCCATGGTCGTGGCGGTCGGTGCGCCGAACTCTCCTCGGCCCGGCCCGCCGCCCGCGCCACCGGGCTGCTGCGACGGGTTGATGCGGACCTGCCGGACGTCGATCGGCACCGCGTTGGTCGCGAGGTCGGCCAGCAGGGCATCGAGTTTCCGCTGGTCCATCGTGACGCGGAGCACGAAGGGCATCAGGTGCACCATCTTGGCCGCGGGCACCGTGGCCAACTCGGCCGCCGCGAGGGGCTTGCCGCTGAAGTCGACGTAGATCCACTCCTTGAGTTGCTCATCGGGCGACGCCACCGGGGCCGCGTTCGGATCGACCATGCCCTCGCCCGGGCCCGCGTTCATCGCCGGGCCGGCGCCTCCGGCGAACCGCGGGTTGAGCGGTCGGCCAACTGCCGCCCCCATCCCGCCGGCCGCGCCGAACTCGGGCGACGCCATGCCGCCGTCGGCGCCGAACTCACCACCGGCGGCCGCTGCCGCCGCGGCGGGGCGGATCACCCTGCCGGTCCCCTGTCCGCCGGGCTGGTCTTCCGCGGCCGGATAGCCGACGGCGAGTTCGAGGACCGAACTCACGGCCGCGTTGAAGGGGCCCGCGGCGCCGTCGTTCGCCTTCTTGATCGTGTCGCAGAACAGGCCGTAGACCCAGAGTTCCTCCTGGGCCAAGAGCACCTGCGTGGTGGAGGGAGCCTTTTCCCACTTGAACGAGTCGTAGATCCGCTTCTGGTCGGTGGCCGACCACGCCACCACGGCATCGGAAGCACCGGGGCCCGCGACCGTGCCCGGCCGCCCGCCGAACTCCCCCCCCATGCCCGGCCGTCCGCCGAACTCGCCGCCGAGACCTGGCCGCAGGCCCACGCCGCCATCGGCTCCGGCGCCCCCAGGCTGAGCACCCTCGATCATCAAGTCGTCCGCCCCCATGCGCTTGGGGAGTTCACGGACCATCTCCGGAACGGTGTTCTGATAGCGGAGGAGCAGGTCTCGCTTCAGCCCCCCGCCCGGCTTGAGCCCGCTCACGGCCTTCAGGAAGTCATCGCCGAGCCGCGGCGGCCAGGCCCGGAGGAACTGCTGGGTTTCCCAGAACTTCTGCCACTCGGTGAGCGTCTCCTGACGGATCTTGTCGGTCTGGGCCTCGACCGCCTGCGACCAGCCTTCGTTGGGATGCTCCGCGATCCCCTGCACCGACTTGAGCGCCGACAACCGGCTCTCGATCTGTGAACGCTGATCCGCGATCATCGTGTCGAGGCGGCCGGTGCCCATGACCAGCATCGGGATCAGGAGCAGCGGCACGAGCCCCGCAAGAATCCAGAAGTGATACTTCGAGATCTTCGCGACGATCGGCCGGATTTGTTCGGGGAGTTGGGGCATGGAGATCCTCTCGGCTACTGGACCGCCGCCTCGCCGGCCGCAGGTGGCGGCGGCGGGAGTTTCGAGCCGGGCGTGATGGGTTGCCAGGAGAACTGGAGGATGAAGTCGTACCGCTTCAGCTCCACGGTGCCGGCCATCGGATCGACCACCGCACCGGGCACGCCCGGGCCGGTGCCGGCCGCCGCCGTCTGCAGCTGCACCTTGCGGAGCGGTGACGAGAGCACGAGCACGGGGTAGCCGATGCCGAGCCCGGCCACGGGCACCCGCTCACCCGACTTCTCGCCGGCGGCGACGGGAACCTCGTCACCGTCGCCCAGCAGGTTCCGCACGAACGTGGAGCGGACGAACTGCTCCCCTTCGTTGCCCTGCTCCTCGTTGTGGAAGTGATGCCCGGTGATCTGCACGACCCAACCCGGCCCCTTCGGCCCGGCGGCCGGGGACGCGGCGGCGGCCGGATCGGCGGCCGGCTCAGCGGGGGCGGCGGCGTCGGCCGCTGCGGCGGCCTGCTGGGCGTCGGCCGGCGCTGCGTCGCCTTCGGGCCGCTCACGCTCCGCGGCCGCGGTGGTCTCGGCCCAGTTGCCCTGCACGCCCGAGAACCACTCGGCGAGGTCGGGAAAGAACTGCATGTCGAGACTGTCGATGTGAATCTCGCGGCGGTCGGCGATCCGTTCGGGAGCCTTGCCGTCCGGATCGCGGGGCAGCAGCGACCCGATCGCCCGCATCAGGTCGAGCGACTGGAACCGCCGTTCCTGCGACTGCACGAGGTACTGCTGCCACGAGGCGGCCTCGTCCTGCTTCTGCTTGACGGCATCGAGGGCCGACACCGCCGCCGCGGAACGCGTCTTGGCCTGGTCGGCCGCCGCGAAGGCCTGCGAATACTTGGCCGGCGCGTAGCTCTGCCACGCCAGGAACATCCCCGCAAAGTTCACGAGCGCTGCCGACAGCAGGCCGAGCATCGCCGCCACCGCCCATGGCTTCTTGGCCGCGATCATCCGGTCGCGGACGATCTCCTTCGGGATCAGGTTGGTGCCGAGGCTCGCCGCACCGGCGGCCTGCAGCGCCAGCCCATAGGCCGTGGCGAAGGCGAGCCGATTCTCGCGGAAGCCGTTGGCGGCCACCGCCGGCCCCTCGAGGGCGTTGTATTTCTCCAGCCGCTGCACGTCGAGGTTCAGCTGCTTGGCCATGAAGTCGGACAGGCCGCGGAGCTTCGCGGCATTGCCGACGAGGAACACCTTCCCGATCCGCAGTGACCGGTCGTTGCTCGTGAAGAAGGTCAGCGACCGCTGGATGTCCGACGTGAAATCGGTGAACACCTGCCGCATCGCCTTGAACACGGCCCGCGGATCGGTGGCCCGGACGGCGTTGCGCTTCTCCTGCTCCGCCTTCTGAAAGGTGAACTGCATCTCCTTCACGAGCGCCTTCGTGAAGGTGCTGCCGCCGATCGGGACGCTCCGCTGCGCCATCTTCAGGCCGTTGGTGACCACCACGTCGGTCGAATCGACGCCGATCGAGATCAGCACGATCGAGGGGGGCGGCTCGTCGGGGTCGATGGTGTCGGCCGGGGGCAGCTGGTCGAACATCAGCATGTTCGCCAGGGCGATCGGCTGGAGCTGGAGGACGTCCACCTCGATGCCGGCGTTGGTCAGCGGCGCGAGCGCCTTGTTGACCTGCTCCTTCTTCATCGCGAAGAGCGCCACCTCGGCGTCCATCACGAAGCCGCTCTCCTCGATGCCCCCCGCGAGCCGCTGCCACGTCCATTCCACCTGGTCGAGCGGGAAGGGGATCTGCTGGCTCGCCTCGTAGCGGACGATGTCGGGGATCTTCTTCGCCTCGATGGGCGGCAGCTTGATGAACTTTGCGAGGCCCGACTGTCCTGGGGCGGCCACGGCGACCCGTTCGCCGACGAGCGAGTGCCGCGAGAGAAACTCCTCGATCGCCGCCCGCACCAGCTCCACCGGATCCGCCTCCGGCTGCGAGAGCATCATCGGGTATTCGATGTACTCGTAGGTGTCGGCGATCAGCTTGCGGGGGTCCGTGGGCGAGACCTGGCAGCGCAGGGCCTTGAGGCCGCACTTGCCGATGTCGATACCCCAGGCGTACGGACTGCGAGCCATAGGGGACGTGTTCCCGGTGCGGAGGTCTGAAGTGGGTGGGCCGGGAAAAGGACGATTTCGACGGGTAAATCCCGCCCGCTCATAACTTTACGAACGCCTTCCCGGGGGTGTCAAACCGCCCCCCTTCGCGCCCGCACGAGCGACGATCGCGATCAACTACACTCCCTGCCATGCCCTTCGAACGCACGACGGTCTTCCTCCCCTGCCACACGCTGGATGACTTTCCCACGTGGCTGGCGGAGGCCGAAGCCGACGACCTGCTGGCGGCATGGACGGCGGCCTGGCATCCGGCGCTCGTGGCCGCGGTCGGTGTGGCGCCGCAGTGGGCCAGCATCGATCTGCCGGTGCCGGCGGGGCCGATGCTGGGCATCGTGCCGGCGACGTGGGACGATCGGTTTGCCGCCCAGTTCGATGCCTCCTGCACGGTCGGTTCCGCGTTCGTCCGCCGCGCGACCGGTGCGGACGCGATCGAAGAGGCCGCTGCCGATCGGCTGGGCCTGCCCGCCGGCCCGCTGGCCGGGGCCGCGTGGGTGAACGACTTCCGAGCCCTCGGGCTCGCCGTCCTGCTCGCGGAACTCCTCGCCCGCCGGATGCGGACCCACGCCGATCTCGACACCGCAGCCTTCCGCGCCGCCGTGGTCACCGCCGCCGGGGCCGCGGTAACGGGCCACGACGACGATGCGTCGCAGGCCCTGCGAGAAGCCTTCGACACGATCTCGGCCAGTCGGGCCCGCTACTATCCGGTCGATTCCTACGCGGTCGACCTCGTGCTCGTTGCCGCCACCAGCCGCGGGGCTGCGATCCAGGCGGCCGTCGACTCTCCCGTGCCGGTCGCGGTCGCCGCCGCCGGCGACACGATCGCAGCCCTCGCGGCGACCGCACCCGAGGCAGCGGCCGCCGTTCGCGCCGGGGTGGCGGCGGGCGGCATCGAACTCTGCGGTGGACCAGCCGACGGCGGTCCGCTCGATCTGTCCACGCCCGAATCGACGCTGGTGTCGTTCTCCCGGGCCCGCGAGACCTTTCGCGACGCGGTCGGTTCGCCGCCGGTGTCGTTCGTGCGGCTGACCGGGGGAGGCGTGGCGCTTCTACCGCAGCTGCTCGCCGGCCTCGGCATCGAAGGGGGCCTCTGGACGCTCTTCGACGGCACGCCGCTGCCCGCCGTGGGCGGCGGCATGATCCGCTGGCAGGCAGGCGGCGCGGCCGTCGATCTGCTCGCCGCCGCCCCGCTCGACGCCCGGTCGGCCCGCACCGTGCTCGCGCTTCCCGAGACGCTTGGCGACGCCCTCGATCACGACCACGTGGCGGCCGTCGTGTTCGCGTGCTACGTCGGCACCGCGAGCCGCTGGCACACCCTCATCCGCCGGATCGGCCGCTGGACCAACCTCCTGGGCACGTTCGTCACGCCGCGGGAACTCGCCCGGCGGACCGCCGGCACCGCCACGCCGGTGACGCTCGAGCCCGATGCCTTTCCGCCGACGCTGCCGGGGGCAGGTGCCGTCGTCGGGGACGACCCGCTCGGAGCCGCCGTGGCCCGAGTGGCCGAAGAGGCGCGGTCGATCGTGGCCGCCGTCGCCCCGCTGACGGCCGCCCGCCCTCGGTCTCCCACCGCACTCTCCGCGACCGTCGAGCCTCCGCTGCGGCGCTGGCTCTCGTTCGCCGTGCCCACGCGCGGCGATGCCGCCGATCGGCTCGTGCTCGACAACGGCCTCGTGCGGGTGGAAGCCCATTCCCAGACGGGCGGACTGCTTTCGATCCGCCGCGATCGCGCGGGGAACAATCGCCTCTCGCAGCAGCTCGCCGTGCGGACCACGCCGCCGGCCAGCGGCGGCCGCTGGGACGCGGCCGACGAGCCCCGGTGGACGCGCATGGTGGCCGATTCGATCGACCGCGTGTCGACCGCCGACGGCTCCCCCGCCCTCGCCTCGCGGGGCCGACTGCTCGCGGCCGACGGCGGCGTCGCGGCGCGGTTTTCGCAGCGGGTCACGCTGGTCGCGGGGCTTCCCCTAGCCCTCCTCGAGATCGATGCCGAGTTCGAGCGGCCGTTCGCCGGCCCGCTGCTCGACGAGCACCTCGCCGCGCGGTTCGCCTGGCACGAGAACGAGCCCGTGGAGATTCGCCGCAGCATCCTCACCCAGTCGGTCACCACCGAACGAACTCGGTTCACCGCGCCGCACTTCATCGAGATCGTGCCGGAGGCCGCGCGACTGGCGGCCTCCGACTCGTGCGTCGCGATTCTCACCGGCGGACTCCCCTGGCACCTGCGTTCCACGCCGCACGTGCTCGATACGGTCCTCGCCGGCGGCGGCGCGACCCGCGTGTCTCGCCGGCTCGCGCTCGGGCTGGGCCTGCGGCGGCCGTGGGATGCGGCCCTGGCGCTCGCGGCGGCCGCGCCGCTGGATCGGGTCATCCCCGGCCTGCCGGATAACGTCCGCCTCACGGTCGCGGAACTGGCCACGACCGCCACCGGACCGGCCGGAGGCCGAGTCGGCCTCCTGGAATCGACCGGCCGGGCGGGCGAGGTGACGATCGACTGGGGGCGGCCGGTCGCCCACGCGGCGGTCGTCGACTTCACCGGTGCCCCGCGGGAGCTGCCGGCCGTTGCGATCGCCGGCTCCCGCACCGTAGTGTTTCTCGAACGCTACCAGTGGCTGCAGCTCGATGTGGGGTTCGCGGGATGATCATCACGCTCGACGGTCCCGCCGGTGCCGGCAAGAGTTCGGCCGCCCGCGCCCTCGCCCGCCGGCTGGGCTGGTGCTACATGGACACCGGGGCGATGTATCGCGCCGTCACGCTCGTGGCCCTCGAGCGGGGCGTGCCACTCGATGACGCCATCGGCCTCGCCGTGCTGGCCGAGTCGCTCGCGATCGCCTTCCGCGACGGCCGCGTGTTCGTCGGCGAGCGGGACGTGTCGGGCGAGATTCGCACGGAGCGGATCACCGCCGCCACCCGGCCGGTGGCCGACGCTCCGCCGGTGCGCGACGTGATGAAGCGGATGCAGCGGAAGATCGCCGAAGGGATCGACGTGGTCACCGAGGGCCGCGATCAGGGGTCGGTCGTGTTCCCGCATGCCGAGCTCAAGGTGTTCCTCACCGCCTCGGCCGAGGAGCGGGCCCGCCGCCGCCATCGTGAGGAAGAGGCCCGCGGCGCGGCCATGTCGTTGGAGGCGGTGCTCGCTGCCCAGAATCGCCGCGACGAGGGAGACCGGGTGCGTGCGGTCGGGGCCATGAAGGCGGCCGACGACGCGGTCCTCGTCGAGACCGACGGCCTCTCGCAGGACGAGGTGGTCGAACGGCTCGTGCTGCTCGTCGAGGAGCGGCGCCGGCCGCGGCCCGGATGAGCGACCGCGGCGACGACGAGATACCGGTCGGCGGTGGCCACACCCCCTTCGGCAAGGCGGTCTACGCCATGCTCTGGGTACTCTGCCGTACGCTCGGCGTGGCGGTGTTCGGATTTCGGGCGCGGTTCGTGGAGCCGCTGCCGCAGGAGGGCGGGCTGATCGTGCTCTCCAGCCACCAGACCTTTCTCGACCCGCTGCTGCTCGGCCTGGCCACCGACCGCCGGCTCTCGAGCCTCGCCCGCAGTTCGCTCTATCGGTTCAAGCCGTTCGGGGCGTTGATCACCGCGCTCGACGCCGTGCCGATCGACCGCGAATCGTCGGCGCTCAAGGCGATGAAGGTGGTGATCGCGCGGCTCAAGCGAGGCGCGGCCGTGACGATCTTTCCGGAGGGCTCCCGCACCGCCGACGGCCAGCTCGGCGAGTTCAAGAGCGGCTTCGCGCTGATCGCGAAGCGGGCCGCGGTGCCGATCGTGCCGGTGGCGATCGTCGGCGCGTTCGAGTGCTGGCCGCGGACGCGGCTCTTCCCGCGGCCGGGGCGGATCCGTCTGGAGTTCGGCGAGATCCTCTCCGCCGCGGAGGTCGCTGCGCTCAGCGAACAGGAGATCTTCGCGATCTGCGCGCAGCGGATTCGAGAGCTCGACGCGAAGGCCCGGGCCGCAATGCGGACTACGGCCCGGTCGCAGCGGCCGGTGGCGCACTCGCCCGGGCCCGCTTGAAGGGGTCCACCGTTCCCCCGTCTGGTCCCGGGGGCGGCTCGTTGCCCGACTGGCCGAACGGCACGAGCTTGGGCCATTCGAGGCTCATGCCCGGCCAGCCCTGCGGCTGGGGCGGTGGCGTCGCCAGCGGCGGCCGGGTCGGAGCGGTCGCTGCGGCCGTCGGCGGCGGGGCGAGGAGATCGTGCGGCGTGGGGAACGCGGTCGCCTGACCGCCGGTCGAGACGGGCGTGGCCACCACGCCGGGGCTGCCGCGATCGACGGTGCGGATCGAAACCTCGTCGATGAAGGCCTCGCCGAGTCCGGTGAGTGCGAAGGTCACGGTGAGCGGCTCGCCGGCCGAGTCCGCCGGGACGATGCGGTGCAGCACCAGCCGGCGCCAGGTCTTCGTGGCGGCCACCCGTTCGCCGAGGGCGGGGCCGCCGAGCGAATCGAACACGAACAGGCCGTCCACGCTGCCGGCCACTGGCTTCGACACCATCACCTGCGCCGAGATCTCGACGAGCTTGCCGGGGGGCGGCTGCAACGGCGGTGTCATCACCCAGAGCGGCGGCGTCTCGACCACGATCGGCGGATCGTCCTTGGCGGCGGGGCGGGCCACCAGCCGCAGGCAGCCCTGCCCGGAGGCCGGCTTCGCCAGCGAGACCTCGAGCTTCGTGACGATGTCCGATTGGGTGCGGGCGAAGTGCCGCCAGCCGCCTCCCGAGAGGTCTTCGATCCGTTCCATGCCCCCGCCGCCGAGCAACTCGGGGCCCTGCACCACCGCGGCGCGGGCCGCCACGAACTGCCACTCCTCCGCGAGCGCCGTGTCGGAGGCGAGCAACGGGCTGGCGACCATCGAGCCCTCGGCCTTCACGCCGTTCTCCCACACCCGCCGCTCGAACTGCCCGGCGATCGCCGCCGCCCGCCGCAGCCGCGCGATCGCCGTCGGCGCGTCCGAGCCCGACAGGGCCTCTCCCTCGGCGGCGAGGCGGCCCGCCTCGGTGAGCATCGCTACGGCGTTGATCGGCGGCGGCCCCGACAGAGCCTGCGGCGGCAGACGGCCGAGCAGGTCGCCCGAAGCCGCCAGGGCCGTCGCGGCGACGGCGCGGGCCGACGAGAGCTCGACGGGCAAGAGCCCGCGGATCCGATCCTGCACGTGCGCGGTCACGGCCGGTTCGCCGCTGAAGAGGATGATCGAGTGGGTGAGGAAGTCGTCAACCGTCACCGACACACCGCCGGTCACGCGCTGCTGACGCAGGGGCTTGAGCCCGCCCGGCGCGACCTCCCAGGCCTGGTGCGCCTCGGGCACGCCCGGGACGAGGATCGTGAGCGGCGCCTCGCTGGGCGGAATGTCGCTTCCCGCGTAGCGGCGGGCCACGATCTGCGCGCCCTGCACGCACCGCCACGCCACCACCATCCGTGCTCTCGCCGCCTCCATCACGAAGGCCTGCACCTCCTCGCTGCTGGTCTGGGCCTGGGCCGCGAACCGGCCCGCCGCGCCCCAGGGCTCGAGCACCTGGAGCCGGAGATTCATCTCGCGGCATGCCGTGGCCCGGACCCGCGATTCGCGATCGTCGCCGTCGAGGCGGCGTGTGGAGGTGAAGAGGATCCCGCGGGTGCCGGCCGCCACCGCGGAAAACGCCGCCAGCGACAGGCTCTCGCCATCGACCGCGAGGCCGCGGCCGCCCACGCCGGCGAGCGCCGCCGCCTGCCGGGCCGCCCGCGCATCGATCTCCGTCGAGATCGTGGCCACGAGCGGCGTGCCGGGCCGGGTGAGCCGCGGCCGCTCGCGGAGCCACTTCAGGTAGTCCACCAGTTCCAGCGACGTGCCGAGCACGGTCTTGCGGGCCACGAGCATGTCGAGGTGTCGTGACACGGTGCGCAGCCCCGAGTCGGCGGATCCGATCAGTGGTCGGCCAGCCCGCTGGTCGCAGGCCCGTACCCGCCGGCCCCGCTCCGCGAGCGTCTCGACGTCGTCGTCGGCGAGGCCGGTCCCGAGGTCCCACATCAGCACGCGGTCCCAGTGCCGCAGGATCGGCAGCGAATCGGGCTCGCGGACATCCACGTCGGGGATCGGTGGTGGCGGGCAGATCACCCACAGGCCGGCCTTCCGCGCGCCGGCGAGCTGCTCGGCCGAGGCGGGTTCGGCGAAGCGGACGCAGTTGAAGCCGAGCGCCGCCAGCGCCTCGAGCGGCTCGCCGTTCCAGTCGATCGACCGCGGGAAGAACGGCAGGCCGTCGACCTCGAGCACGCCCCGCGAGAGCCCTGCCGGCGGATCGACCGGCATGGCGATCGTGGCCGTCGCCGGCTGCACGAGGGGATCGGCGACGGTCCGCGACGGTGCCGCGGCCGCCGCGACCTCCGGGGGCGGAACGAGGCCCGTCACGTGGAGGTCGTCGATCGCGATCTCGAAGCGTCCGGGCGTAGGGGGCGCGTCGAGCACGAGGTGTGTGGCCCGCGCGCCGGCTGTCTCACCCGGGCCATGCTCGAGCCGCAGCGGCGGCAGTTGGCGGGCCAGTGCCGCGGGCAGGCTCTCCACGTCGAGCAGTTCCCACCGCTCGACGTCGCGGGTGGTGCCGCCGCGAATGAGCACTTCGACGGGCCGGCCCGTCCTCTGCGACACCCATGCGGGCAGGACCACGCGGACGGCGATCTGCACGACGGGCCGGCTGGCCCGCACCCAGACCGAGGCGCGGAGCTCGTCGAGGATCGCGGCCGGGCCGAACGGGAGTTCGATCCGCAGCGGCTGGCCCGCGGTGGTCTCGAGGACGAGCCGTTCGCAGGCCCGACCGCGGTGGGGCGAAGCCTCCGTACGGTCGTGCACCAGCACCCGGCCGGCGGCGGGGTCGGCGGTCCACGTCGGGGTCGGGCCCTCGAAGCCGTCGTGCACGTCGCCGCCGCGGGCCCATGACCCGCCGCCGAGGCCGGTGGCCACGAGCAGCGCCGCACAGGCGCGCACGGCGGTCACGAGGGTGGGAAAACGCACGGCCATGGGAATCCGGGAAAGGTTTCGCCACCGGGCTTCTAGCAGCCGCCGGCACACCGGTTCCAGCCGAGATGGGGAAAATGGGCGAGACGGTCGCAAAATGGGCAGATCCGTGGTTTCATGGGGGCTGGTGCCTTCCTCGCTCCGCGCTGTCCGCGGCTGATCCGCTCATGAAGCCGTCAACGGCCGAGAACCTGCTCCACCTGGTCGGCGATCTGGAACTCGTCCCGGCGGCCGCGCTCAACGAGGTCTTCGCCGACGCGGGCGGCCACGCGCTCGACGCGGCGGCGTTCGGCCAGGCCTTGGTGCGGCGCGAGCTGGTGACCGGCTTCCAGCTCGAGCGGCTGCTGCGGGGCGAGCGGGGCGGCTACTTCTTCGGCCGGGCGAAGATCCTCTACCAGATCGGCGCCGGCTCGTTCGCCCGGGTCTACCGCGCGATCCACCGCGACACGTCCGCCGTGCTCGCCGTGAAGGTGCTCCGCAATCGGTTCTCGAGCGATCCGGACAAGTGCCGCGCCTTCCAGCACGAAGGCGAGATGGGCCGCCTCCTCCGCCATCCCAACATCGTGGCGATCGAAGACGTGGGGCAGGAGAACGGCGCCAGCTACCTGACGATGGAGTTCGTCGAGGGGCAGACGCTCCGGGAGCTGGTGAAGATCCGCGGCGCCGTCGACGCGCGGCGGGCGGTCGACCTCATCCACCAGGCCGTCTGCGGGCTCGAATACGCCCATCGCCGTGGCGTCACGCACCGCGACATGAAGGCCTCCAACGTGCTCATCTCCTCGACCGGCCGGGCGAAGCTGGTGGACTTCGGCCTGGCGGGCGTGGACGAGTCGGGCGACAAGGTGCTCGGCCGCGTGGAGAAGCCGCGGACGATCGACTACGTCGCGCTCGAGAAGATGGCCGGCGTCCGCGACGACAGTGTCCGCAGCGACATCTACTTCCTGGGCACCGTCGCCTACCTGGCGCTCGCGGGGGCGGCGCCGCTGACGGAGTCGCGCGACCGGAGCGTGCGGAGCGACCCGCGGCGGTTCACGCAGGCGGTGCCGCTGGGGACGCGGTGCCCCGACCTGCCCCGAGAGGTCGTCGAGGTGGCCTCGCGAATGATGCACGTGGACCCGCTGGAGCGCTACCAGACGGCGACCGACGCGAAGCTCGCCCTCGAGACGCTGCTCGCCCGCCTGGGCTCGGGCGAGGCGACGGTGTCGGCCGGCCCGGTGACCGCCGCGGCCAGGCCCCAGGCGGCCGCGGCCGCGGCCGCCAAGGGCACCGTCATGCTCGTGGAGTCGGGAGAGAAGCCGCAGCAGGCCCTCCGGGAATACTTTTCCAAGCTCGGCTACCGCGTGCTGCTCACGGAGAATCCCCAGCGGGCTCTCGCCCGGTTCTCGTCGATCCCGCTCCCTGCCGACTTCCTGGTGATCAGCGCCCGGGAACTCGGGCGCGCGGCGGTGGAAGCCTTCAATATGCTTTCCAAGGAGTCGTATCTGGCCGACGTGCCCGCGATCCTGCTGGCGAACCCGAAGCAGCCCGAGGTGGCGGCCGCCGCGAAGGTGGACGGCCGTCGAAAGGTCTTGCCGCTGCCGCTGCATGCGACCGAACTGGCGAAGGTGCTCGGCGAGATCCTGCCGCGCAAGGCCTGACCGCACGGCTCCGAAAAGGGTGACAGCCACCTGTTGTCTTTCGCGCGCCGGTTTGCGGTACCGCGGGCGTCGGGTATCCTCCCTGACTCCGCGGCGGCCTGCGAGGCGGCCGGACGTCGCGGCCCCGCCTCCCTCTTTGCGAACGGCCGCCATGGATTTGCAGGCGTATCAGACCGAGGGCTTTCACGACGAGCTCTTCGACGCGTCGCTCGGGCCCCGGCCGGGCGCCGAGTTGCTCGTCAGCCGGCTCGCTGCCTCGTGCGACGGCGAACTCGCCGAGCGGCAACGGGCCGCCGACAAGATGCTGCTCACGATGGGGATCACCTTCAACGTCTACGGCCACGAGGCCGGGACGGAGAAAATCTGGCCGTTCGACATCGTGCCGCGGGTGATCGACGCGGGCGAGTGGAGCGTGATCGAGCGCGGCTTGAAGCAGCGGATCCACGCGCTGAACCTGTTCATCGACGACGTCTACAACCAGCGGCGGATCGTGGCCGACGGCGTGGTGCCCGACTGGCTCGTCGACTCGGGCAAGTGCTTCCGCGGGCCCTGCGCCGGGCTCAAGCCGCCGCGGGGCGTGTGGTGCCACATCACCGGCACCGACCTCGTCCGCGGGGGCGACGGCGTGATGTACGTGCTCGAGGACAACCTGCGGACGCCTTCGGGCGTGTCGTACGTGCTCGAGAACCGCGAGGTGATGAAGCGGACGTTCCCGCAGCTCTTCGCCGGCCAGCGGATCAGCCCGGTGGAGAACTATCCCGAAAAGCTGCTGGCGATGCTCGAATACATCGCCCCGCCGCAGGCCCGCGATCCGACGGTCGTGGTGCTCACGCCCGGGATCTACAACTCCGCCTACTTCGAGCACAGCTTCCTGGCGCGGCAGATGGGCGTGGAGCTCGTGCAGGGATCCGACCTCGTCGTGCAGGGCGACGTGGTCTTCATGCGGACCACCCACGGCCTCGAGCGGGTGGACGTGATCTACCGCCGCATCGACGACGACTTCCTCGACCCGCTCGCCTTCCGCGACGATTCGCTCGTCGGCGTGCCGGGGCTCATGCGGGCCTACCGGGCGGGCAACGTGGCCCTCGTCAACGCCCCGGGCACCGGCATCGCCGACGACAAGGCGGTGTATGCCTACGTGCCTCAGATCATCCGCTATTACCTCGGCGAAGACGCCATCATCCCCAACGTGCCCACCTACGTCTGCGGCGAGCCGGCCCAGTGCGACCACGTGCTCTCGAAGCTCCACGAGTTCGTGGTCAAGCCGGCCAACGAGAGCGGCGGCTACGGGATCGTGCTCGGCCCGCGGGCCACGAAGGAGCAGCTCGAAGACTGCCGGGCGCGGATCAAGGCCAATCCCCGCAACTACATCGCCCAGCCGATGCTCTCGCTCTCCCGCGTGCCCACGGTGGTGGGCGACTCGCTCGAGGGGCGGCACGTCGATCTGCGGCCCTTCATCCTCTACGGCGAGGAGATCTTCGTGCTGCCGGGGGGCCTCACCCGCGTGGCCCTCGTGAAGGGTTCGCTGGTGGTCAACTCCTCGCAGGGCGGCGGCAGCAAGGACACCTGGGTCGTGCACGAGAGGAGGCGGTAGGCATGCTCTCCCGCGTCGCCGACAGCGTCTACTGGATGAACCGCCAGATCGAGCGGGCCGAGAACGTGGCCCGCGCCGTCGAGACCACGCTCGACCTGGCCCTCGACGGGACGATCAGCCCGGGCCGCCTCTGGAACGCGCTGGTCTGCACGTTCGGCGACGAGGCCGACTTCTGGGCCCGGTTCGGCCTGGCCGACCAGGCCAACGTGATCTCATTCCTCGCCTTCGATCAGACCAACCCCAACTCCATCGCGTCGTGCCTGCAGGCGGCGCGGGAGAATGCCCGCACCGTCCGCGACATGATCAGCACGCCGATGTGGGAGGAGATCAACAAGGCCCATCTCTACGTGCGGTCGGCCGCGGCCGCCAACGCTGAGATCGACCATCCGCGGGAGTTTCTCGACGAGATGAAGCGGGCCAGCCAGCTGATCACGGGCGTGGCCGACGCGACGATGTCGCACGGCGAGGCCTGGCACTTCGCCCGCATGGGGCGGCTCATCGAGCGGGCCGACAAGACGAGCCGGGTGGTCGACGTGGAACACTATTTTCAGCCGGCGGCTGTGCGAATCGCGCCGCCGGCTTCCGGCACCGCGGCGGCGGCGGCCGTCCTCGAGGTAGGGACCGATGCGGTGCAGTGGTCGGCCGTGCTCGAGAGTGCCAGCGCCCTGGAGATGTATCGCAAGGCCTACGGCGCGGTCACGCGGCGGAACGTGGCCGAGTTCCTGATCTTCGATCGCTTCTTCCCCCGGGCCATGCACTTCTGCCTGATCAAGGCCGAGGAATCGCTGCTCGCGATCACCGGCGGGTCGAAGGGCGCCTACTCCAACCCGGCCGAACAGCGGCTGGGCCGACTGCGGTCGCAGCTCGACTACGGCGCCATCGACGAGATCCTCGGAGACACCTCCGGACTGCACGGGTTCATCGACTCCTTCCAAGCCGGCCTCAACCGGGCCAGCGACGCGATCTACGACACCTTCTTCGCGCTGCGTCCCGTGGGGTCGGCCGCGGAGGCCGCCGGCTGATCGAGCGTGTCCGGGAGCTCCTGCTTCGATGTCGACTCGCATCGCCCTCTACCACCGCACGGTCTACCGCTTCGATCGGGAGGTGCGGCTCGGGCCGCACTCGATCCGGCTCCGGCCGGCGCCGCACTGCCGCACCCGGGTGGCGAGTTATTCGCTCCGGGTCGAGCCCGAGGGGCACTTCCTCAACTGGCAGCAGGATCCGCACGGGAACCACGTCGCCCGGGTCGTGTTTCCCGAGAAGACCCGGGAGCTGGTGCTGGAGGTCGATCTCGTCGCCGACCTCGTGGCGATCAACGCCTTCGACTTTTTCCTCGAGCCCGAGGTCGAGCGGCTGCCGTTCGCCTACGAGCCCGCGCTGGCGGCGTCGCTCGCGCCATGCCTCGTGGTGCCCCCCGGAGGACCACTCGTCGAGGAGTTCGTCGCCGCGTTCCGCCGCGGGCTGCCGGCGTCGGGGACGCGGACGGTGGACGCGCTCGTGGCGGTCAATCGGGCGGTCTACGACCGTGTCCGGTACCTGATCCGCATGGAGCCCGGCGTGCAGGATCCAGAGACCACGCTCGCGCTCGGCAGCGGGAGCTGCCGCGACTCGGCCTGGCTGTTGGTGGCGGTGCTGCGGCGGCTCGGCCTCGCGGCCCGCTTCTGCTCGGGCTACCTCGTCCAGCTGGCGGCCGACGTGAAGCCGCTCGACGGCCCGCCGGGACCGACGAGCGACTTCACCGACCTGCACGCTTGGGCGGAGGTGTTCCTGCCGGGAGCGGGCTGGGTGGGCTTCGATCCCACGAGCGGCCTGCTCGCGGCCGAGGGGCACCTGCCGTTGGCGGCCACGCCCGATCCGGCCGGGGCGGCGCCGGTCACGGGGGGCGTGGACCCGTGCGAGAGCGACTTTCAGGTTGAGATGCGGGTCAGCCGGCTGGCAGAGTCGCCGCGGACCACGCGGCCCTTCGGCGAGCCGCAGTGGGACCGCATCCTGTCCCTCGGTGAGCAGGTCGATGCGGCGCTCGTGGCGGGCGACGTGCGGCTGACGTGCGGTGGGGAGCCGACGTACGTCTCGATCGACGACTTCGACAGCCCGCAGTGGAACATCGCCGCCCTCGGCGACGACAAGCGAGCCCGCGCCGGCGAGCTGGCCCGGCGGCTGCTCGACCGGCTGGCGACCGGCGGCGTGCTCCTCGAATCCCAAGGCAAGTGGTATCCCGGCGAGCCGCTGCCGCGCTGGTCGCTGGAGGTCGTCTGGCGGGACGACGGCCGACCGATCTGGCGGCACCGCGGCCTGATCGCCCCGGATGCGCTCGGAGCCGCCGGGGTCGAGGCCACCGACCGGCCGCTGGCCAGCGGCTTTCTCCGCCGGCTCGCCGCGGCGGTCGAAGTCGATCCGACCTTCGTCATGGAGGCCCACGAGCTGCCGCCGAGTGATCCGCTCGCCGCGCCGATCCGCGACGGCGGGCCGGTGGCCCACGTGCTGCCGCTGATGCGATTCCGCAACGCCGGCGGCTGCCGCTGGAGATCGAGTCGCTGGCCGATGCCGCCCACGGGCGTGCCCCTCGTGCCCGGTGACTCGCCGGCGGGCCTGCGGCTGCCGATGGCGAGTCTGCCCTGGCCCGACGAGCAGGGGCTTCGCGACGGCACGTCGATCGTCCGCACGGCGCTGGTCACCGAGGTCCGCGGCGGCAGGCTCCACGTCTTCGTGCCGCCGCTCGACACCGTCGCGGAGGAGGGTCGCGATCCGGCCGTCGTCGATCCTGCCGGCGACGATTGGCTCGACCTCGTGACCGCGGTCGAACGCATCGCGACGGAGCTCGACGTGCCGGTGGTGCTGGAGGGCTACCCGCCGCCGCATGACCGGCGGTTCCGGCGGCTCTCGGTCACGCCCGATCCCGGGGTCATCGAGGTGAACGTGCCGCCCGCGACGACCTGGCGCGAGCTTGTGCAGCTTCGCGAAACGCTCGACGAGGAGGCCCGGGCGACGCGGCTCGGCGCGGAGAAGTTCGAAATCGACGGCCTCCACACCGGCACCGGCGGGGGCGACCACATCGTGCTCGGTGGCTCGACGCCGGCCGACAGTCCCTTCCTGCGGCGGCCCCGCCTGCTGGGCGGGCTCGTGGCCTACTTCAACAACCATCCGGCGCTCTCGTATCTGTTCGCCGGGCGGTTCATCGGGCCCACGAGCCAGGCCCCGCGGATCGACGAGGCGCGCCACGAGAGCCTCTACGAGCTCGAGATCGCGCTGCAGGAGCTCGCCGCCGCCGGCGATGACGTGCCGCCATGGTTCGTCGATCGCGTGTTCCGCCACCTGCTTACCGATCTCACCGGCAACACGCACCGCGCCGAGTTCTGCATCGACAAGCTCTACTCGCCCGACACCGCCGGGGGCCGCCGCGGACTCGTCGAGCTGCGGAGCTTCGAGATGGCGCCGCACGTGCGCATGGGCCTCTTGGCCCAGCTGATCGTGCGGTCACTCGTGGCGTGGCTATGGCGCGAGCCCCGGCCGGCGCGGCTGGTTCGCTGGGGCACGTCGCTCCACGACCGATTCCTGCTGCCGCACTTCCTGATGGAGGATTTCGGGGTCGTGATCGACGACCTGCGGACCGCGGGCTTCGCCTTCGAGCGGGAGTGGTTCGAGTGCTTCGCGGAGTTTCGCTTTCCGCGGCTCGGCGAGGTGACGCACGACGGCGTGCGGCTCGAACTGCGGTCGGCGCTCGAGCCCTGGCACGTGCTCGGCGAACAGCCGATCGGCGGGGCGATGTCGCGGGCGGTCGACAGTTCGCTGGAGCGGGTGCAGGTGCTCGCCTCGGGGCTCGTGGCCGGCCGGCACCTGATCGCCTGCAACGGCCGGCGGGTGCCGCTGGTGGCCACCGGCCGGCCCGGCGAGTTCGTGGCCGGCGTGCGGTTCCGGGCCTGGCAGCCGCCGAACTGCCTTCATCCCATGATCCCCGTGCACTCGCCGCTCGTGTTCGACGTGCTCGACACCTGGAGCGGCCGCAGCGTCGGTGGCTGCACCTGGCACGTCGTGCATCCCGGCGGCCGGGCGTTCGAGACCCGTCCGGTCAACGTGCTCGAGGCGGAGAGCCGGCGGGTGAGCCGGTTCTTCGCCACCGGGCACACACCCGGTCCGTGCGCCGCCCCCGTGGAGGAGGCGAATCCCGAGTATCCCTGCACCCTCGACCTGCGGCGGCAGCCGCGCTGAGCCGGTGATGGGCGGCGAGGGGCTGGATCAGCCCGCCCGCTGCCGATTCACGAACGCGGCGTAGTCGTTCGGCGTGTCGATGCCCCGGGCGGCATGGTCGATCCGGGCCGCAGCGATCGGGATGCCGGCCTCGATCACCCGTAGCTGTTCGAGGCTCTCGACCGCCGCGAGGAGCGAGTCGGGGAGGTCGTTCCAGCGCTCGAGCACGCTGCGGCGGAACGCGTAGAGCCCGACGTGCTGCCAGTAGAGCGGTGGCTCGAGCGCCAGCAGGGCGTCGCTCCAGTCGCGGGCGGCCGGCACGGGAGCGCGGCTGAAGGTGATCGCCCGCCAGCACCCCGGTTCCTCGCGGCCGTCGGCCTGTCGCCAGGGGGTGAGCACCGCCTTCACGCAGGCCGGGTCACGGAGGTCGTCGAGCTTCCGCAGCGGCGTGACCAGCGTGGCCATGCCGGCCTCGGGGCAACGGTCGAGCAGGTCGATCGCGGCGTCGATCGCCGCCGCGGCGAGTTCTGGCTCGTCTCCTTGCACGTTGACGATCACGTCGGCAGCCGGGAGCCGGGGGAGGGCCTCGACGATCCGGGCCGTGCCGCTGGGGGCCTCGGGCGACGTCATCACGGCGGTGCCGCCGAACGCCGCGACCGCGGCGGCGATCTCGTCGCTGTCCGTGGCCACCACCACCGCTGAGGCGGATGCCGAGCGGCACGCCGCCTCCCACGTGTGGGCGATCAACGGCCGGCCGGTCTCGGCGAGGAGCATCTTCCGCGGCAGGCGGGTGCTCGAGAGGCGGGCGGGGATGACGATCACGGCGGATCGAGCGACGGGCATGGCGGCGGCTCCGGGGGCGGCGTGGCGACGCCGGGATTGTCGGTGCGGGGGCCTGCGGCGGCTACGGCAGCCGTTGCTTGCGGGCGGGGCGGCGGCTGCTACGATCACGGGTCCACTCGCCCGAGTGGCGGAATTGGCAGACGCGCAAGATTCAGGTTCTTGTCCAGGTAACTGGGTGGAGGTTCAAGTCCTCTCTCGGGCATTCGGCCGGCTCGTTGGCCAGAGCGGCGAGCGGGTCGGAACTCCTTTACTGGTGCTCGTTCACCGGTAACAGTCGGATCTGCCGGATGTCGCAGGCCGCCTTCTTCGCGATCCGCTCCGGCTTGACGCGCAGCACGTGGTCGCCGGCCTCTGCGATCGTCACGCGGCCGATCGTCCGCGGGCGAAACTCCTGAAAGCCCCCGGTGTCCTCCACGACGAACGGGAGCGTCGTGGCACGGTCGCCGTCGGGATCGATCGTGACCCGCATCTCGCTCCCCCCTTGGCCGCTGCCGCAGCCCTGCAGCACCTCCACGTCGAAGGTGCCCGGCGTGCGGACGGTGAAGATCCACGAGGCGGCATCCTCCGCCTTGGTCCAGAAGCCGAGGGTCTGCTTCTTCTCCTGCGGCTCCCAGCGGAGCATGGTGCCGTCGATCGTGGCCTTGCTGCCGTGCAGCAGGATCGTGCCATCGTCAGCCTGCGCGACCACGTGGACCGCGGGCGGCGTGACGGCCGGGGCGGCCGCTGGCTCGGCCCAGGCGGCCGTGGTGGCAGCGGCCAGTCCGACGATCGCCGTGATCCGCTGAATCCATCGCATGCCGACGTCCTCCTGCCGTGTGTTGCCCGGCCTCGGGCCGTCGGTAGGATACCTTCCGAGGCTGTAGCTCAGTCGGTAGAGCATCGGACTTTTAATCCGTTGGTCCTGGGTTCGAGTCCCAGCAGCCTCACTCTTGTTTTTAAGGGGTTTTGGTGAGGGCGGTCGGCTGGTCGGGAGCACCTACCTACCAAAAACCTACCATGGTCGACCGCGAAGCCCTCTAGAGC
>Ga0208249_1000166_pt1 | contig 20849 bp, 24 predicted proteins | sample CryBogmetaGMA1M_FD_184546 | JGI IMG/M metagenome (GOLD analysis project Ga0208249, IMG submission 184546) | Freshwater microbial communities from Crystal Bog, Wisconsin, USA - MA1M (SPAdes) | ecosystem: Environmental > Aquatic > Freshwater > Lake | place: Crystal Bog, Wisconsin, USA | collected...
ACATTTAAGGGTTCTCCAAAGGTTTCAACACCTGATAGCCCTGAAGATTTAGCTGAAGCACCTACCGCTTAATTTCGCTTATTTCGAAGATAGATTAATTTCTCGGTAGCGAGAATTTATTCTTGCCACGAGATTCAATCAGTCCATCATCGAGCAAGGTAATAATTGCCTTCTCGAGCTGCGACGGAATATCCCACAATTGCGCAATCTGCGCTTTCGTGAGCGTTTCATTTTCACGGAGCGCTTGAACAACAGTTCCGCGACATTGGCGATCGGTTCCGTGCCAGGTCTGTGTTCGCTTTACGACATCTGACTTCGGATAATCCAAACTGCGCCAGGTGCAATCGTTTGCAACAGGGCAGATTCCGCACTTGGGGGATTGAGATGTGCAGATGAGTGCGCCGAGCTCCATCGTTGCGGCGGCCCACAGATGTGGATCTTTCTTCGGAATTAACTCTTCATACCGTGATTTTTCATCTTTTGTTGCAGCCAACTTGGGAGTCTCAACTCCATCAAAGATGCGCGCAAAGACTCTGCGGATATTGATATCTAAAACAAGTGAACGACCACCAAATGCAAAGGCGACCATGGCTGCTGCGGTGTATTCACCGATTCCCGGAAGTTTGCGAAGCTCGGCTTCATCGCGTGGAATCACACCTTTATATTCATTGGTAATGACCTTTGCGCATTCATGTAAACGAAGTGCGCGACGTGGATATCCAAGTCGGCCCCATGCAGTAATAACTTCAGCAGGTGTTGCCTTCGCTAGTTTTGCAGGAGTCGGCCAGCGCTTCATCCACTCGGTATAGACAGGAAGAACTCGAATGACCGGCGTTTGTTGCAACATAAATTCTGAGACGAGAACGCCCCAGGTATCAGTCTTGCGCCAAGGAAGATCACGTTTATTCTTCTTAAACCAAGAAATGATCTCTTTCTCGAGCATTATTCGCCAGTAATTTTTACTCGCTGTAACGCTTGATCAAGTCGTGAAACTTCAACGATTTCCATGCCATCAATCTTTACATCAGAGCCTGATGGAACAAGGGCGCGCTTAAATCCAAGGCGATGGGCTTCTGCAAGGCGACGAGATACGCCACTGACCTTGCGAATTTCACCGGCTAGACCGACTTCACCGATTGCAACGAGATCTGCAGGAAGCGCTAAACCTTTGGCAGCTGATGCGACAGCAAGCGCTAGCGCAAGATCGGCTGCTGGTTCAGACATCTTCATTCCGCCAACAGTTGCGGCATAGACATCGCGACCACCCACGCGAATATGTGCGCGAAGTTCGAGAACAGCTAAAGTCATTGATGTACGAGCAGAATCGAGCCCACTTGTGACGCGACGTGCATTTCCGAAATCGTTTTCACGGCCTGCGCTGACTAGCGCCTGAATTTCTGCAAGTAATGGACGACGACCTTCGAGAGTCACGGTGACACAAGTGCCAGGCACGGGTTCGGCATGACGCGAAGTAAATAACCCAGTTGGATCGAGAACGCTTTCGATGCCGGTATCGCTGAGATCAAAACAACCGACTTCATCGCTGGCACCGAAGCGATTTTTAATTGCGCGGATTAAACGCAGACGTGAATGGCGTTCGCCTTCAAATTGCAGAACTACATCGACGATATGTTCGAGAAGTCTTGGACCTGCAATGGATCCATCTTTTGTCACATGGCCAACCAGCAATAAAGTGATATCGCGATCTTTACAGATTCGAATAAGTGCACCAGCAACTTCGCGCACCTGAGTTACTCCGCCAGGTGATCCATCAGCAGTTGATGAACCGATTGTTTGAACTGAGTCGATAATAAGGAGTTCGGGCTTTACTGCATCGATATGTGCAATAACTGCACCCAAATCAGTTTCAGAAGCTAAAAATAATTTAGGATCAACCGCGTTAATGCGCTCGGCGCGAAGTCGCACCTGTGACGCTGATTCTTCACCAGATATGTAGAGCGCCGGGATTCCCTTTGCCGCAGTTTGAGCTGCAACCGATAAGAGCAGAGTTGATTTTCCAACGCCGGGTTCGCCAGCAAGAAGAATGGCAGCGCCCGGAACTAAGCCACCACCAAGTACGCGATCGAGTTCAGAGACACCAGTTGCGCGTGCACGTGCAGATGAGAGATCGACATCGCCGATAGGTGTTGCCTTAGATGTGACAGAACCTGCAACGAGAGAAAGTTTCTTAGGTGCTGCGAGTTCTTCGACCGAACCCCAAGCTTGGCATTCGCCGCAGCGGCCTACCCATTTCTGGGATGTCCAACCGCATTCGGAGCAACGGAATGGATCCTTCTCAACCTTGGCCATAGACGTAGGTTAGGGGAGAGGGCTGACTACTTGCCGGCAGCGATTGATGCTGGGTGTTGAATCACAAAGAGCGGCAATGAACGCGCCTGCGCATCACGAATTCCCTGGATGCGGCGATCGCAGTGCTCAGCAAGAATTGCGTAAGCATCCTTACCCATCAACTGCTGCAGCTCTGCCTTATTTGAAATGTAGACAGGTTCGCTTCCTACATGCGCATCAGTATTGCTTGTGCAGTACCAATCGAAATCATCTCCGCCATCGCCCCAACCTAGTCGTTCGTATTCGCCGATGACTGTGACTGAATATTCGCGCTCGCCGACTTCGCGAGTTTCATAGCTACGACGTAAAGGAAGTTGCCAGCAAACATCTGGCTTCGTATCTACAAAGTGAATGTTGCGCTTCTGTGCAAGGTGATGAAGCACGCAACCGAATGAACCAGTAAATCCTGGAGCTTCATAACCTTTGCGGTTTAAGAAGATACACGCATTATTTACAGTACGAGTTTTACGTTCTTTATCTTCATCTAAATCTGTAATACGGAGCTTCCCGCCAGCTTTCTTTGGGCGAGCTTCTTCATAGAACTGCCACATTTCGGGAGTTAGAAATTCTGCTGCCTTACGTACGCGCTCTTCATCGTCTTCATCTGAATACATCGCGCCTTCTGTGCAGCAACCATCATTAGGGCGGTCCTTAAATACACCTTGGCAGCCATCGCCGTAGATGCAGGTCCAGAATGAGGTTAACCAAGTGAGGTCGCACTTGAAGATTTCTTCTGCATCATTTGGATCTGCGAATTCGACCCAGTCACGTGCGAAACCTGGCTTTATCTCTGACATAGTCGCAGAGCCTACGCGTACTCTTTCGCCATGGCTAATCAAGTCGCAGTAATCGGCGCCGGTGTAATGGGCGAAGCATTTATCGCTGCCCTCATTCGATCTGGTCTTCCTGCATCATCAATTTCAGCTGTTGTTCGTCGCCCTGAAAGAGGAGATGAACTTAAGGTTAAATATTCAATCGCTATTAAGTCTCTCGAAGAAGCTTTGCAGACCAGTGATGTGATCTTGCTTGGAATCAAACCACAAGGCTTGGCTGATTTGATGCCCGAGATAGCGCCACATCTACGCAGCGATTCCTTGGTGATTTCCCTATTAGCTGGCAAGACAATCTCTGGAATTTCTGCAGGACTTAATAACCATTCAGCTATTGCACGAGTGATGCCAAATACTCCAACGCTTATCGGAAAAGGAATGGCAGGGTATTCACTCAGCAGTGGCGTGACTGCGGACCAGAAGAAGTTTGTCGAAGAACTTCTTGCCGCAACCGGCAAAGCGATTGAAATCCCCGAAGATTTACAAAACGCACTTACCGGAACCAGTGGGTCCGGTCCTGCTTACTTCTTTAGATTTGTTGAAGCGATGGTCGATGGCGCAGTTGCCATGGGACTTTCACATGAAGATGCAACAACGCTTACGATTCAAACAATTGTCGGAGCCGCAGCATTGCTAGATGAATCCGGCGATACTCCAACTCGACTTCGCGAAAAGGTAACGAGCCTTAAAGGTGCAACCGCTGAAGCACTCGCGGTCTTTGATGAAGCCGGTATCTCTGAAATCGTTGCAAAGGCGATGGCAGCATCTGCTCGTCGCGCAGGAGAGCTCGCTCAGTAATGCAGATGCAACACAGTAAGCGCTCTCGATTAGCAATTCTTTTTTCAACGATTCTTATTTCATCAATCACACTTTCAGCTAGTGCAATTGCAGCGCCCACGAAGAGCGTCATTCTCAAAAAATTAGATCCGCTTGTAAGCACACCTCTTGCTGAAGGACTCATATCGTCCGGAAAGACGCTCATTACCTATTCAAATACCGGCGGAACCAATTCAAATATTCTGATTACTGGCCTTGATGCCACTGGTGCACAGCAATGGCAGAAGACGATTGATTCCGGTGCAGATGAAATCGCGCTAGCAGCAACTGTTGATAGCACCGGAAACCTCTGGTTTGCAGGAGATTCAGCACCAGTTACTCCGGTCGATACCGCAACAGTTCAATTGCCAGCCGATAATCCCGATAACGTCGTTGCTGAACCACAAACGAAACTTCGCGCAGATATGAATCTTTTAACACTTTGGAAAGTTTCACCGACCGGAGATCTCCTTGCTACATATTCACTTGCCCAAACTTCACCAGCGCTCGTTAATGGAATCTCCGTTAACTCATCTGGAATTTCCATCATCGGTCAGCTCGAAGATAAGCCATTTGTAGTTTCAGTTTCAACAACGGGAACTTTCGGAAAAGTAACCACCATCGGCACTTCTAAGACTCAACTCAATGCCGTTGTCCGCAATACCGATGGGACTGTCAATGTATTTGGAACAAGCTCTGAAACTCTTGCAACTAAGAAGAACGTTGGAATCCACGACGGAGTTCTCATCAAGGTAAGCAAACTCGGCACCATTGCAACACTCGTTCGTAGCTCTGCACCAAAGGCAGATCGTTCATGGATTTCAGCCGATAACACTCTCGCTCTTACTGGTTATGTGAAGACCGGAAAAGTTATTGAAACCGCATTTACTAAATTCACCGCCGCATTTGCACCTACATGGACGATACGTATTCCTTCAGCGGGAGATTCACAAGTATTAACTGCTGGCACCATTACCTACGGTGCACTCTCTTCAAACTCTGCAATCAACGGAGTCACCGGATGGAAACCAACAGCACCACAACTTGCAGTTCTCGCATTCAACGCCAAAGGCATAATCACTTCAGCCTATGGGTTCCCCGCACTCTCAATTCCGCTAACCCTCACATACTCCAAGGATCTCGGCCTCTACGGCCTCGCCAAGACGGCTGACGGCAGCGTCTCGCTCTTCAAAGTCGCTTGATGCTTATCCGCATCAAGGCTAATTCCTGATGCGTATCCGCATCAGCCTTCGTTCTTAGCGATGCTGAAAGCGAAATAGAGCGTTGGCAGCGCAAGCGGCAGAATCACAATTGCCCCGATATAGAAATGTCCCTGAATCTGGAAGTAAGCAACACCTAGTGCAATCAAGTTAGCCAGAATGGCAGGAGATCTTCCGTAATTCTTCCCATTCTTATATCCACGGCCTGATGCAAAGAGTCCAGCTGAACCAAGCAGTGCAAAGACAATCACACCAACAAGCGGAGCTAGCTCTTTCTGATCATGAGTAAATCCCAGAGCAATCAACCACCCGGCTAGGGCGAGCACGATAGCTGCTTCGATAAACAGAAGGGTTGCCACCGTAGAGCGATGCGACGAAAGATTGGCATCATCTCCATTTGTGAATCTCTTGCTCATGGCGCTGACTTTATCAGTCTTAAACCCTATTGCGAGAAGTGTGCGATGACCTTTTCACACGATGGACTTCGCGATTCTCTTACGCATTTAGCAGCACCGCCATATTTCTATGAGAATCTCCGACGTGATCTTGCGACTTCAGAGCGAAATAAGTCCAGACTTTTACTTATCCGCTTTCAATTAATTCCAAGCAAAAGTGAAACTGAAGGAGTTGATAGTGAATCAATTTATGAGCTAGCAATTCTTTCATTTGCAGAAATTGTAAAGAGCGTTACTCGAGCCGAGGATTTATGCGCTCGATTAGGACGATACGAATTCACCATGATTGTGAAAGCAGGAGTTGAAGTCGGCCAAACGCTCTCGCGGAGAGTGATGGAGAGTTGGCAATCCGAGTACTTCATCTGTACACAATCGCTCGTCCAAGCCGAATATGGTGAGAGCTCCTTAGAGTTACTTAATCGCCTCGATAACCAAGAGTTACTGCCTTATTCTCCAAGTTAACAGAGTCTCGACATTTCCACAGGCTGCATCCAAAGTCATGGCAAGTTGTCAGTGAACTCTTACCTTCTGCGCCATGGAAACCATGGACCCGAATGTAGTTTTCGGACCAATCGCTCATCTCATGGCAGACCCGGGCGTCGAAGAAATCTGGATAAATTCTCCCGAACGAATATTTGTCGCAAAAGCAGGAAGAGCTCAGCTGGCTAATCTGATCCTTACTTCGGAATCAGTGAAGCAACTCGTTGACCGTGCCTTGATTTGGAGCGGACGCCGCCTAGATCTCTCGCAACCTTTTGTAGATGCGCGGCTACCCGATGGGAGTCGCCTCCATGTAGTAATTCCAGAGATCACCGCTGAGCATTGGGCGGTTAATATCCGCAAACATCTAATGCGCCAAAAATCTCTAAGCGATCTTGCACAGATGGGTGTTCTTACTCATGAGATTGCAGATCAACTCAGCTCGGCTGTGAAAAATGGTCTGAACATTCTTGTTAGCGGAGGAACTCAAGCAGGGAAGACCACTCTTCTCAACGCACTCTGTTCTGAAATTCCAATTGGCCAGAGAGTAATCACGATTGAGGAAGTCTTCGAACTACAGCCTCGTATTCCAGATCTCATACAAATGCAGACAAGAAGCCCGAATCTTCAAGGAGAAGGCGTAATCACACTCCGAAAACTTATTAAAGAAGCCCTCCGTATGCGCCCTTCTCGAATCATCGTAGGTGAAGTTCGCGAAGCGGAAGCTCTGGACCTATTGCTTGCGCTTAATTCAGGGTTACCTGGAATGGGAACTTTGCATGCAAATACAGCACGCGATGCTATTTCGAAACTTCAGACCCTTCCACTTTTAGCTGGAGAAAATATTTCTCATAAATTTATTGCTCCAACCGTAGCGGCTGCGATTGATCTAGTTGTTCAAGTCTCCCTTAACTCAGCTGGAGAAAGACGCATTGTCGAGATTGCACGAGTTACTGGACGCTTTGAAAACGACCGAGCAGAGATTGAAAATGTGTGGCGATGGGATGGCGGAAAATACGAGCGCGGACTTGGCAGGATGATATGAAAAAAGGATTTACCAAGAAAATTCGAGCCAATTATCGAGCCACTGTTATTCCCCTAATTTCAGTTCCCGTTGTACTCCTCGTATCAAATTCAATATTCATTGCTCTTGCATTCGCAGCATTCATATCGATTTTCCTCACAATCGCTCAACAGAAGAACAATTCGAAACGAGCCAATCTGATCGAAACAAGCTGTCCAGAACTTATCGATATTCTAATTTCTGGAGCACAAGCTGGTTTATCGCTAAATGAATCCTTATCTAGTTTGGCGATTAGAGGGCCAGAAGTGCTTAAAGTGAATTTCTCACAATTCCGTAAAAATGTTATGAGTCATGGGGATTTTGATCTCGCCCTTCGAGAAGTTCAAGCCGATCTTCAGCACCCAACTACGGATCTCATATTTGAAGCTCTTCAAATATCAAAGGTATTAGGTGGTGCAGAGCTAATTACGATTCTGCGCCTTTTAGGAAACTTTATTCGCGAGGATTTGACCTTACGGCGAGAAATTGCCGTTAAACATAATTGGATTCGAAATTCAGCTCATATGTCAGCAGCTGCTCCTTGGTTACTTCTTTTGCTGTTATCTACTCAGCCATCCACCTCATCGGCATTTTCAACACCTACTGGAATCTCAATTTTGATTACTGGATTGGCACTCACCGCACTTGCTTATCTTTGGATGAATAATTTAAGTAAGTTGCCAGTTGCGACTCGAGTCTTCACCTCAAACTTTGAAATGGAGAAATTATGAGACCGCAATTCGTGCCTCTAATATTCTTGCTGATCCCAGCACTATTAATACTGAATAGTGACTTTTCTTGGGAAGCGCTCAGTATTCGCACTATTCGCCGTATTGGGGATAGATCTTCTGTGCGAGTAAAGCTCATTGAATTAGGTTTCACAACTGAAGAGCAGTACGAGAATTTCAGGTATCGAGAGATCATCATCACCTTCCTTTCCGTTTCTGCAGAATTCTTTCTTCTAATCTTTATCGAAGTCGATCCTTTTCAAATTCTCTTACTTTCGCTTTCTACTACCTGCGGAGTTATCTTCATACTAGAAAGAAATTTGGATCGTGAAGTGAAGCGGCATCGAGAAGCTATTGACTCAGAGTTTCCTGCAATAGTCGAAATGATGACTCTTGCACTATCTGCGGGAGAAACTCCACTGACTTCTATGCAGCGAATCTCGAGAAGGGCTCAAGGAGCTTTAACGCGTGAATTTGCGAATGTGATTGAAGAGGTTGCATTCGGCACTCCATTTACAAATGCGCTTGATGCAATGGGCCGACGCGTGCACTCATATTCAGTTCGGCGTTTTATCGACGCATTAGTTATTGCACTTAATAGAGGTGCCCCAATCATCGAGGTCCTTCACAGCCATGCTCGAGAAGCTAGAGATCACCAACGAAACCGAGTATTAAGCGCAGCATCTAAATCAGAGATGTCGATGATGATTCCGGTTGTCTTTTTGATCCTGCCAATCTCAATTCTCTTCGCACTTTGGCCATCAATCTCAAATTTAAATCTCTTTGCACAAGGCTAAAGAGTTGATACATAGAAGGTAGGTAGACCATGAAGGACTCGATCCAGAGGAAACTTATTTCCGCACAGAATCTGGTAGCAAGTAAGTTAAGTGAATTTCGTAGATCTCGTTTCTACAAAGCACTCAGCGATGAACGTGGAGATGTACCTGGGTGGGTGCTTGTGGTCCTGATGACTACAGGTTTAGTTACCGCGATTTGGACGATTGCGGCTCCACGACTGACTGCGATTCTTCGTAATTCACTCGATGCCATGAATGGTATTCACTGATTGATGCATCGAAAAGTTCTGCACTTTCTCGCCTGCGAACGGGGGAGCGTCGAAAGTTCGCTCGTCCTCATTCCGCTTCTCTCACTCTTTCTAATCTCAACGCAATTAGTGATTGCCGTACAAGGTAGAAATATGGAGAAAGTGCATGCCCAAGACGTCGCATCTCGTAGTGCGCTGACAGGCAACTTCACTTCAGAGGATTCATTTGTTCACATCTACTCCTCTGATCCCAATCAAAATCTAGATTTGGTTATAACCCATAAAAGGAAAGCTCTCGCGCAGTTGATCCCAGGTATGACAACCATGATGGGTAGAACACCAACAAGTGATGTCTCTGGGATTGCGATTGTGGAGAATCAAAGGTGATTAGGTTTCTCAAGGACTCAAGAGGTAGCGCGTCGATTGAATTTGTCGTACTCGCTGTTCCTCTATTTCTTCCCATATTCATTTTTTTGAATAACTTCGCAGATAGCAGCGATACCCAATCATCTTTACGTTCATTGGCGCGCGAAACAGCTCGAGCCTTTGTCACTAGCGATAACGACGAGATTGCCTATCAGGTTGCCGCACAGGTTATCTCTGAAGGCGGAAAAGCGTTGGGCTTTAGCAATTCGATTCGATATTCAATTAACTGCAGTCAAAGCCCATGCATATACCCGGATGGCCGAGTATCGGTCACAGTCGTTGCACGGCTGCGAAACTTGGATGAAGTAGAAGTAAGCGCCATCGAATATGTAAGCCCATGGACCTAGTCAGGAAATTTCTCAAAGACGAACGTGGTTCGCTCTCACTTCTCATGATGAGTCTCTTCGTAATAACTCTCATAACATTGGCGATATTGACTGATATCTCATCAATGTATCTCGCTAAACGTTCACTAACGCAAGCAACTGAAGCAGCTGCACAACGAGGTGGAAGAAATTTAGATCTCAATAATTATTATCGTGGTGAATATAACTTCAATCGATTACAACTCGATGTGATGGGAATTGGTCAGACAGACCCGGGGATTCCAATCGATTGCTCAAAGGGAATTCGCGATGCAGTGAGCACTCTGCATGATTGGAGCCATGGCGGCCCATCTATCAAGCGGAAGAATATGAGTGAAATTTCACTGGAAGATGCACGCTGCAACGGATATGAAATTTCATTGCAAACGTCATCAGTAGTAGAACTTCCATTTGTACTTCCATTCATTGGCCTAGATAGATTTACTATCTATTCGAGTATCGGAAGCATTGATCAACGTAAGCAGATGAATAACCGATAACTTCTCGCTATCCTTCACCTATGGCTCGCGAATACAACCTCGAAATCAACGAGATAAGCGCGACCCTTACTTCAATCGAGAAAGTCTTGGATCTGCCGAAACTTGAGGCAGAGGCAGTTGAGTTAGAGGCGGCTGCCGGAGTTCCAAATTTGTGGGATGACCCTGAAAAGGCGCAGGCGGTAACAAGTAAGTTATCTCGGGTGCAATCCACGATTGCTCGACTTAAGGGGCTTCGTCGTCGTGTTGATGATCTGCCAGTGCTCTTTGAATTGGCTGCAGGCGAGCCAGATGGATCTGCGCTTAAAGATGCAGAAGGTGAATTGGATTCAACCGTTAAGGCAATTAGCGAATTAGAAGTAACGACTCTGCTCAACGGTGAATATGACGACCGCGATGCGCTGATCACGATTCGCTCTGAAGCCGGTGGAGTAGAGGCCGCTGATTGGGCGGAAATGTTGATGCGTATGTATCTGCGTTATTGCGAACGCCATGAATTTAAAGTCGATGTACTTGAAACTTCGTATGCAGAAGAAGCGGGTATTAAGTCAACGACTTTTAGAGTAAGTGCACCTTATGCATATGGAACACTTTCGGTAGAACAAGGAACACATCGTCTAGTTCGTATCTCTCCCTTTGATTCACAATCACGTCGCCACACATCATTCGCTGGCGTTGAAGTTGTTCCAGTAGTTGAACAGAGTGACCATATTGAAATCGATGAGAAAGAGATTCGCGTCGATGTGTATCGTTCATCGGGCCCGGGTGGTCAAGGTGTGAATACAACAGACTCTGCAGTGCGATTGACGCACATTCCAACTGGAATTGTTGTTTCATGTCAGAACGAACGTTCGCAGATTCAAAATAAAGCAACTGCAATGGCGGTATTGCAATCAAAGTTATTGGAACGTCGTCGCCAAGAAGAGCAGGCAAAGATTAATGCTTTGAAGGGTGATTCAGGCGGATCGTGGGGAAATCAGATGCGCTCATATGTTTTGGCGCCTTATCAAATGGTGAAAGATCTTCGAAATAACCATGAAACTGGAAATACATCAGCAGTATTAAATGGTGAAATTGATGACTTTATCGAAGCGGGGATTCGCTGGCGCCGAAGCGCTTCCTAGTAATTTGCCTGTGAATTCTTATAAATAGGCCGAATAAACCGCGAAATTGCAGCTCTGCTCCATAAACTAGGGGCAGGTCTCAAGAGCGCGCACCATGTGCGTGAATTTAAGGAGCAGTGCGTGATTAAGTTTGAAAATGTTTCGAAGATTTACCCAGGTCAGGATCGTCCTGCCCTCGATAGCGTCAGCCTTGAAATTACCAAAGGCGAGTTCGTCTTCTTGGTCGGTATGTCAGGTTCAGGTAAGTCAACATTCTTGCGTTTGATTCTGCGCGAAGAGCGACCAACTGCCGGCACCATTCACGTTGCTGGAAAAGATTTAGGAACTCTGGCAAACCATAAAGTTCCAGAACTTCGCCGCCAAGTCGGAACTGTCTTCCAGGATTTCCGTCTGCTACCTAATAAAACAATTTCAGAGAACATTGCATTCTCACTCCACGTTCTTGGATTTTCGCAGAAAGAGATCAATCGCGAAGTTCCTGAAATGCTCGAACTTGTTGGGCTTGAAGATAAGGGCGATCGTCTGCCATCTGAAATTTCAGGTGGAGAACAGCAGCGCGTAGCTATTGCACGTGCATATGTAACCCGCCCAGCAATCATCATCGCCGATGAACCAACGGGAAACCTTGACCCAGCGCTTTCGGTCGGAATCATGAAGTTGCTCGATCGCATCAATCGCGAAGGCACAACAGTATTAATGGCTACACACGATTCAGGAATCGTGGATCAGATGCGTAAGCGCGTTATCGAACTCGACGGCGGCCACGTTATTCGCGATCAAGTTCGCGGCGTCTACGGATATACGGGATAAGGGGCAGGATATGCGCGCAGGATTTCTTTTAAGCGAAGTACGTATCGGCCTACGCCGTAACCTCACAATGACATTTGCCGTCATCGTCACCGTTGCAATCTCACTTTCGCTCCTTGGAATCGGATTACTTTCCAATTCACAAGTCGGTGCGATGAAAGATTATTGGTATAACAAGATTGAAGTATCTGTATTCCTCTGTGGTTCGCTCTCTGAATCACCATCATGTTCTGGCGGAGTAGTAACTCCAGACCAGCGTGATTCGATTAAGGCAGATCTTCAGAAGCTTCCCGTTGTTGAAAGCGTCTTCTACGAATCACAGACTGAAGCATTTAAGCGCTTCCAGGAACGATTTAAAGATTCTGCAATTGCGCAGAATGTGACAGCAGATCAGTTGCCGGAATCATTCCGAGTAAAGCTAAAAGATCCAACACAATTTGATGTTGTTGTGAGCGCATTTAGCGGACGTCCTGGCGTAGATATCGTCCAAGATCAGCGCACGATTCTTGAGAAGTTCTTCCGCCTTCTTGCAGTGCTTCGCAATGGCGCATTGATCATCGGTCTTCTCTCAGTCTTTACCGCCGCGTTGCTTATTAGCAACACACTTCGTATCGCAGCATTTAACCGCCGCCGCGAGACCGGAGTTATGAAACTTGTTGGTGCATCTTCTTGGTCAATCCAACTTCCATTCTTGCTCGAAGGTGTCTTCTCAGCGTTTGTTGGTTGGTTGCTCGCAACCGGACTGTTATCGGCGCTGAAGTATGTGATTCAAGCGAAAGTTGCACCGCTTCTTACCTTTACCAAGTTCTTTGGTTGGGGAGAAGTTGTAACTGCATCTGCTTGGTTGCTCCTAACCGGCCTCGTTGTTTCGACAGTCGCTTCTCTCATCACACTTCGACGCTACCTCAAGGTCTAACACCATGGTGAAGGAACTGGGCAAGAAGCTCATCGCTCAGAATAAGAAGGCTCGTCACGATTTCTCTATTGATGATGTTTATGAATGTGGCATTGTCTTGATGGGCACCGAAGTCAAGTCACTTCGTGCAGGACGTGCATCTTTGATCGACGGTTTTGCCATGATTGAAAATGGCGAGCTCTGGTTGCATGGCGTACATATTCCTGAATACACCGAAGGAACATGGACAAACCACACACCGCGACGTAAGCGAAAGTTATTGGTTCACAAACTCGAACTCCGCAAGATTGCAGCTCGCACCAAAGATTCTGGAATCACGATGGTTCCTTTGCAGCTCTACTTTAAAGATGGAAAAGCCAAGATTGAGATTGCCATCGCAAAGGGTAAGAAGGCGCACGATAAGCGCAGTACTTTGATGGAGCAGCAAGCTACCCGTGAAGTAAACCGCGAACTTTCGCGTCGCCAATCTGGCAAAGATTCTTACTAACCATTCGCTTCACGCGTAGATTTCTGCTGTAAAGCAGGGAATTTCTCACTTGCCTTACTTGTTCTCTATACTTAAACCATCGCTTAGATAGATCGAGTCAGCAGACAAGAATGCTCACTCCATACCTTCTAAGTAACCAATCCACTACATAATTTCCTTGAGAAATTTTCTAGGGGTGAGTTGTCGAAAAAACTACATAGTGTTGAAGTAAACGCTCTTCAACGTTCACGGGGGTGAACGGTCTCGACTTTAGTTGTTGAGGCAGGGGAAGCGGGCCGAGGAAGCCGGGATGATCTCGTAAACCATGAAACCTGTGCACAAATAACTGCAGACAACAGTCGCAGTGATTTCGCTCTAGCTGCATAAGCTAGTACCGAATCCGTCAGCCCGGGCGCGCTCTCGTCCCGGATCCTGGCGTCGCTAGAGAGCTCTTCATCGAGATAGCGTTGCGAATATCTCGAGAGAACAGTTTCGCAAATGAGTTTGTTGAATACTTGTGTGTAAGAGATTCAGAACTGAGAAAACGATAAACACACTACGCCCGTAGAAGCCCTGTTTTAATTCTGAAGGACCCGGGTTCGATTCCCGGCACCTCCACCAGCATCACTCGTTATCTTCAGGACCTGGCTTTAACCCGTCAAAGATTTCTTTGCAGATGGGGCAGACGGGATATTTCTGAGGATCGCGAGAAGGTACCCATTTCTTTCCGCACAATGCACGGACAGATTTACCGGTTACTGCTGATTCAACAATCTTCTCTTTCTTAATGTAATGCGCGAAGCGATCATGCCCGCCATCATCTTCTTGTTCAACGGGGCGAGTAAGTGTGTCTGTATCTGCTCCAGTTACAGGTGAATCAAGCGTTGGAAGACCGCGGTCGAAAATGCCCATGCATCCATTATCTAATATGACTGTAGAATCTCCCAATGAAAGACTTACTGCGCACAGAGCACCTTTCCCGTGCTGATGTCGATTTACTTCTCGATACAGCTACTGACTTTGCGAAGAATCCGCTCCGTTCCAATACAGCGTTGAGCAATAAGACTGTCGCGATTTACATGACCAAGCCATCGACGCGCACTCGGCTTGCATCAGAGACCGCAGTGGCACACCTTGGCGGAACGCCAATCTTTATTCGTGGTGATGATCTTCAACTGGGTCGCGGTGAAACAATCGCCGATACTGCAAAGATTATTAGCGGCTTCTGCGATGCCTTAATTATTCGTACCTTTAAGCAATCCGATGTTGACGAACTCGGCGCTGAATCTTCTATTCCTGTTATCAATGGCCTTACCGACGATGATCACCCAACTCAGCTTCTTGCAGATTGGGTAACTATCCGCGAAAACTTTGGCAATGACATCAAGGGACGCAAATTCGTTTACCTTGGCGATGGAAACAATATGACCCACGCCTGGTTGATTATGGGCGCAATCATGGGAGCTCATGTCGTTGCAGCAACTCCTGATGGCAAGTGGGCACCTGATGCTGCAGTTGTTGCAAAGGCGAAAGAGATCGCTGCAAAGAGCGGTGCAACTATTGAAGTAACAACTGATGCAGAGGCTGCAGCAAAGGGCGCATCAGTTCTCTACACAGATGTCTGGATGTCTATGGGAGATCCTGAAGCAGAGCGCACAGAGAAGATGAAGGCACTTGCTCCATATGCGGTCACTGAGAATTTGATGTCACTAACTGTAAAAGATTCCATCTTTATGCACTGCCTTCCTGCACACCGCGGTGAAGAAGTTGAAGCTTCTGTTATCGACGGACCAAAATCTGTTATCTGGCGCGAGGCATATCACCGCCGCACAACGATTCAAGCGTTGCTCTATCACCTTACTCGCGGTGAACTAAAGGGAAATTAATTTTTTAAGCTTCGTTAGCTACATCTGGAATTTGATCTATATCTGTAAAGATCAACTTTCCCATTTGTCGCGCCTTCTCCATTTCAAGATCAGCCCCACGCGATTCGCCTGGAATTCTTAGAATCGCATCGCACTTTTCAAGGAGGCGATGAGCTACGGGATATTGGTACTCCGTGAATTCTGGAGATGAGTGAGTATCTCCTCCGGCTGATTTGATGACCGGCCAAGCTACCCATTCGCCCACCATCCCTAAGTGCCCCTTCTTGAATAGGGGCAGTGCATAAGCCTCCATGGCCGCTAGATTCTTCTCAATCTTCGCTTCATCCCCATCTGTTCCCGTTAAATATGGACCTGAAATAAGGATCAATAGAGATTTAGACATGGAATAAAGGTTAGCTTCACATCTCCATTTTTTGCCTTGAAGAGTACCTTTATCGGCATGAGAGTGGCTGTTCCTAGAGAAATCAGAGATGGCGAGAAGCGCGTAGCGCTGGTGCCAGATGTCATCAATAAGTTAACTCGACTTGGTTATGAAGTCGTTATCGAATCTGGAGCAGGCGTTCATTCGCAGGCAACTGATGATCTCTATATGGCAGCCGGTGCCACAGTAAAGAGCGGCAACGTTATTAGCGATGCCGATGTAGTTCTCTCGGTAACTTCGCTGACACCAGCACAAATTGGTAGCCTCAAAAAAGGGGCGGTCACAATCTCTTTCCTTTCGCCAGTAACTGCAGTTGATTCGATAGAGGCAGCAGCCGGTGCTGGTGTAACAGCATTTTCACTTGAGTTAGTTCCACGTATTTCACGTGCTCAATCAATGGATGCGCTGACTTCGCAAGCGCTCTGTGCTGGTTATCGCGCAGCACTTGTTGGTGCTGAACTTTCGCCACGATTCTTCCCAATGTTGATGACAGCGGCAGGAACAGTCACGCCAGCACAAGTATTGGTACTTGGTGCAGGAGTTGCAGGTCTGCAAGCGATTGCAACTGCGCGTCGTCTCGGTGGCGTTGTCAGTGCTTACGACGTTCGCCCATCGTCAGCAGATGAAGTGAAATCAATGGGCGCAACATTTATCAATCTTGAACTCGAAGCGCTCGAAGGTGCAGGCGGATATGCACGCGAAATGACTGAAGAGCGCGCGGCAAAACAACGCGAACTCTTAACTCCATACATCGCAAAATCTCACGTTGTCATTACAACTGCTGCAGTCCCGGGCCGCACAGCGCCTCGCTTGATGACAGCGCAGATGGTTGATGCGATGGAAGCTGGAACAATCATCGTTGATTTAGCTGCCGAAACTGGCGGAAACGTTGAAGGATCAAAGCCTGGCGAGATTGTCACCACTGCAAAGGGAGTTCAGATCTGGGGCGGAAAAGATGTTCCAAGCCAACTGCCATTCCACGCATCTAGCTTGTATTCACGTAACGTCGTCAATCTCTTAACTTTGATGACCACGCCAAGTAAAGATGGCGCACCAGTTTCACTCAATATTGATTTCAGCGATGAAATCATCGACAAGTCAGCTGTAACGCATGGCGGTGCAAAACACACGCCAGGTGCAAGCGAGAAGGGTGGAACTAACTAATGGATGCAATCGCAATCATTTCGATATTCGTTCTCGCAGTATTTGTGGGATTTGAAGTTGTCTCAAAGGTTTCTTCCACGCTGCATACACCGCTGATGTCAGGTGCAAACGCAATCCACGGTGTCATCCTGGTTGGTGCAATCATCGTTGCCGATCACAGCAGAACGAGCCTTGAACTAGGACTCTCTCTTGCAGCGATCATTCTTGCAACCATCAATATGGTCGGCGGATTCGTTGTTACAGATCGCATGCTTGAAATGTTTAAGCCCAAGAAGAACTCATCTGAGAAAGGTGGCGAATAATGAGCACCAATCTCTATAGCTTGATCGGTCTCGCCGCCGGCGTCGCTTTCATCTTGGCGCTGAAAGGTCTTTCGCATCCAAAGACTGCACGTCGCGGAAATCTCATTGGTGCAGCAGGTGCAACTGTCGCAACACTTTCAGTATTTCTCTATGTCAATCCCATTCACCATTTGCTCCCTGTTCTCGGTGCAATCGCAGTTGGTTTAATAGTTGGCGTTCCAGCAGCTCGTAAAGTCGAGATGACGCAGATGCCGCAACTCGTTGCACTCTTTAATGGTGTGGGCGGTGGCGCAGCAGCGCTTGTTGCAATTGTTGAATATCTGCACCTTGGTAAAGATGCGACAACTGCTGAAGTTATCTTCACGGTATTTACCGTCATCGTCGGATGCGTATCTTTCAGCGGTTCGATTATCACCTTTATGAAGCTGCAAGAGTTAATGACGACTCGACCAGTTGTATTTCCTGGCGGACGTTTTGTTATTGCAGGAACTCTCGTTGCAGTGCTTGGGACAGCAGTCTGGGTCGTACAAGCCCTTGGAACAACGCCACTTCTGATCTTGGCAGCGTTGGCACTTATCTTTGGTGTGCTATTCGTGCTTCCAGTTGGTGGAGCAGATGTCCCGATTGTTATCTCACTTCTTAATGCATTTACTGGACTTACAGTTGCTGCAAGCGGATATGTACTTTCTTCAACACTTCTCATCATTGCCGGAACTCTCGTTGGAGCATCCGGAACAATCTTGACGCGCTTGATGGCTGAAGCGATGGGGCGTTCACTCTTTGGAACTCTCTTCGGTGCATTTACTGCAAAGCCACAAGAAGCATCAGGTACGGCAGAAGAGCGTCCAGTGCGTTCAGGTTCAGCTGATGACGTTGCCATTCTTCTCAACTACGCACGCCGCGTTGTAATTGTTCCCGGCTTTGGTCTCGCTGTTGCACAAGCGCAACACACAGTCCGCGAACTTGCTGATCTGATGATTTCAAAGGGCATTGATGTTGCATATGGAATCCACCCGGTTGCAGGTCGTATGCCAGGACATATGAACGTTCTTCTTGCTGAAGCAAATGTTCCATACGATCAACTCGCTGAAATGGATGAAGTAAATCCGACCTTTGGCCAGACAGATGTTGCAATCGTTATCGGTGCAAACGATGTCGTGAACCCTGCAGCGCAAACCACACCTGGTTGCCCAATTTATGGAATGCCGATTCTTGAAGTAAATCACGCATCGAACATCATCTTCTTAAAGCGCTCAATGCGCCCAGGATTTGCTGGAATCGAGAATGAATTGCTTTACGATCCAAAGACAATGCTTTTGTTCGGCGATGCAAAGGCATCGCTGACAAAGGTTGTCTCAGCGCTCAAAGCGCTGTAACTCTTGAATTTCTAGAGTTTGGGACCTTAACCCTCTTGGAGAGTTGTTGGTGCATTATGAACATCGAGAATTTCGTTCTTCTCGATATCTTGAGCCTTGATATCCCCGGATAACTTATCTGTGCGATGCAACTTCTTCTCTGACTGTGGCTTCTTGGCATCTTCCTTATAAATCGCAGGGATTGAGCCAAGCAAGCCCTTCTGAAAATCTTCGAAAGCTTGAAGTACTTCACGCTTTGTATTCATTACAAATGGACCCATCCAAGCGACAGGTTCCTTAATTGGTTGACCGCCGAGAATGAAAAGCTCGAGATTTGGTGAACGAGACTCTTGCTGATTTGCAGCGCGCACAACGATTGTGTCGCCATCTCCAAAGACGGTGAGCTGACCCATGGATACCGGACGCTGTTCGTCGCCAACAAAGCCATGTCCTGACATTGTGTAGACAAGTGCGTTGTAATCCTTGCGCCATGGAAGGCGAAGTTCTGCACCTGGTGCAACAGTTGCATGAATCAATGTAATAGGAGTCTGTGTAGTTCCAGGACCAAAGTGCCCATCAAGTTCGCCAGCAATGATGCGAATGAGAGACCCACCATCAGTTGATGAAAGAAGTGCAACATCGTTTGCACGAACATCCTGATACGCAGGAGGAGACCACTTCTTTGCTGCAGGAAGATTGACCCACAATTGGAAACCGTGGAAGAGACCTCCGGACATTACGAGATGCTCTGGGGGAGTTTCAATATGAAGAATTCCACCACCAGCAGTCATCCACTGAGTATCGCCATCAGTGATTGTTCCGCCACCACCATTGGAATCTTTATGATCGAAGATGCCATCAATAATGTATGTAACTGTTTCAAAACCGCGATGAGGATGCCAAGGAGTTCCCTTTGGTTCACCCGGTGCGTATTCAACTTCACCCATCTGATCCAAGTGAATAAATGGATCGAGCTCTGCTAAATCAACACCAGCAAATGCGCGACGTACTGGGAAGCCTTCACCTTCAAAACCTTGTGGAGCAGTTGTCACGCTCTTTACGCGACGTGCACGCAGACCTGTTGTATCGCTGATGCGAGGAAGGATGGTGATATCACTGACGCTAACTGCTGGCACGGTGGCTCCAATTTCTTTACTTCAACTATGGCTCAAAGATAGTTGAACTTTCAACTAGTCGCAAGATGAAGCCAAGTAACACAATGAAAGAGGGTCACACGCTCTCGTTGATGGGTCGTGCAGGAGTAAAGAATTCCTTCCCGAGCGGAGATGTCCAGGTGCATGAGCCATCGGCGAAGCTCTGAATTTTCCAACCATCATGAGTCTTGAGGCGATGATGTCGTCTGCAGAGTGCACCGATATTGTCGGGAGACGTTGATCCTCCTGAATCCCAACTTTCCGCATGATCTAGATCTGAAAGTAGCGCCGATCTTCGACAACCAGGGAATCGACAGGTTCGATCTCGAGCGATAAGGAAATCCTTTAACTGCTGTGGGGGTTCATAACTTTCGCGTCCGAAGTCGAGCAAATTTCCGGTCTGGGGTTCGGTAATAAATCTCTTCCACTTTGCATCTGATGCGAGTTCTCGTGCAACTGATGCTGGAATTGGACCGTAACCTGCCAACTGTCCAGGATTTTCAGCTAAGCCAAGGAGAGTTGGAAGATCGATTGTGACATTTACAGTTAATGGACGTCGTTGAGGAGTGACAGTTTCAGAGATATCGCTAAGGAAATGTGCACAGATGGATGCAAGTGCATCGGCGCGCTTCTGATCAATTGTTAACTGCTCTGAGCCACTTCGTAACGTTGAAGAAGTAGCTAGTTGTTCTTGACGAAGTATGAATGCCTCAATGGAGTTCATGACAATTTGGGCATCTGCTGCAGGAAGTATTGCAACCACGGTAGACATGCCGTCGACTTCGTTATAGCATCTGACTCGGCGTAGAGCCGTTGCACGGGCCGTCACTTCCTCAAATTCTTCAGGAGCGAACTTCGCAACCGAGTTGCGAACATGATTGGCTACTTGTCCCGGCGTATGGAATTCAGCATAAGCAATTGCTCGTTGCTCGATTTCAAAGATCATGGATTCGGGTGCGCCATCACGGATTGCGGCAGCG
>Ga0208249_1000167_pt1 | contig 20773 bp, 14 predicted proteins | sample CryBogmetaGMA1M_FD_184546 | JGI IMG/M metagenome (GOLD analysis project Ga0208249, IMG submission 184546) | Freshwater microbial communities from Crystal Bog, Wisconsin, USA - MA1M (SPAdes) | ecosystem: Environmental > Aquatic > Freshwater > Lake | place: Crystal Bog, Wisconsin, USA | collected...
CAACAGGCTCCGAATCAGGCAGCCTGGCGGCGGCGACGCTCAAGGATCGTGAGCGAGCCGAGGACGAGCGAGAGGGCGCTGCCGAAGGAGGCGGGGTCGATCTCGGGGACGGCGGACGCGGCGGTGGCGTTGACGGTCATCATGTATGGCTGGGAAGAGGAGGTGTTCCACGCTCCCCCGAGGCTCGTCCGGATGGCGCTCGAAAGCGTCTGCCAGTTGGGGGAAACCGTCCCGCTGCCGTCGGTGAACTGCCAGTCGGCCGCCCCGCTCGCAACTCCTCGGAGAACGATCCAATAGGCCGAGTTGGAGGTCAGTGTCGGCAGGCCCGAAGCGGTGAACGTGTTCGGACCGGCGGCGAGGCTGCCTGGATTCGAGAATGATCCCAGGCTCGAACCGGGAACTCCAGAATTGTCGGAGTAGAGATCGACGGCCACGCCAACTGGCGAATTGGCGAGTTCGAGCACGACTGAGTTGAGGTCATACGAAAACGCGTCGGTCAGAAACTTGTCAGCAAGGTACTGGCTGGAATCAGCCGTATCGGCAGCAGAGGCCGTATTCCCTGTGATGCTGTCGTAGAGGACGACCGGCGAAGCACTAGCGGCCTGGCCGACGAGCATGGCCGCAACGACCGTAACACCCCAGATCGACAACGCCCGGCTGAGCGAGCGGCTGAAAAGCTTGCGGATGGTCTGGGAGGCGGTCGACATGGCGGTGATCCTCGTCGTGGCTGGGGGCGGGTGTTGCCGCCTGATGACCAACGAAGATGTGCATCTGCCGTGCCAAACCGAGGCTCGTTTCTTGAAGTGGCCTGTAAGTCTCTTCCCGGCAATGGCTTAGGTGCTTCGGCAAGCGTTGGCCCAAGATTTGGGCTCCGAGGGAGTCACACCATTCCAGGGAGGCCAAAGGGGGCTGAAGCAACGGCCTTACGACCGGCAAGTCGTTATGTGACAAAGACTTATGGCCTCACTCACCAGGATGATGAGGGGCCAGCGGCCGAGAAACCCTCCTCCTGACTCGGACTCACTGATTTGGTGGAGGCCAAGGGGGAGCGTCACCGATGGGGTGTCACCGTGGTACGAACGAATGGCGGATCGTCACCTGCCGCACCTGCCGGCTGGAGGGCTCGTAGCAGCGGAGGCGGATCTCGATCCCGCGGAGCGGGAAGCGGTAAGGGGGGAGCGTTTCGAGCTCGCCGGGGTCGTCGCCTGCTGGGACATTCGTTAACACGCCGTCGCCATCGGCGTCGTAGGGGGATTCGTCGACCTTCCCGTCAGGTTTAGGTAGGCCCGTCTGCGGGTCTTTATCGTCGTCGAGGCCGTTGGATCCCTCGTCGTTCGTGCCGTCCTGATCGTCGTCGAAGCCGTTCGATTCGTAGTGGGTGCTCCACGTGTCCCAAACCCGAACGCCTGTGGCTGTGGAGGGGCGAAGTCCACTCAACGGTTCGCCGAGGTGGTCGAACCGGGGGCGTTGGCCGGACGTAGCGACGACTCCGTAACCTCCCGGATACCACCCTAGGTCGACATAGGCGCCGTTGGCGGCGGGCGGAGCAGCCGGATCAAAGCCAATGTCTCCGGGAACGATGGCCGTGTCGCCCGCGGCATTCACAGGTGCACCCGGATCAAACACCCGGACATCGAAGCCAATCACGTTCGTGAGGACGACATCCTCACCGACCCGGGTCGAACTCTTCGTCCGGTCGAAGATCAGGCCGTCGGGAGCGGGCGTCGCCTGCCACTGAAACGTCGAATTGACCAACGCGTCCGGAAACCGAAATGAGCCTGCCTTGGCGTCAATCACTCCGCCAGCGTTGTGCATAAACCGATTTTCACGGCGAGTGAGATCGGCAAGCGAGTTTGGTAAGAGCACACCGTTTGCCGCTTGGTATTGAGCAGAAAGGTCAAAGTTATCGAAGAAACCAGCCCATGTAGTGAACGGTATCGTGTTGTAGTTGCGGTTCGCTGCGTCATAGAAAGGTGCAAAACCGATGTATCCACTAACGAGATTTTGGCGACGAAATAGCGTGTAGGTCGATACCGGCGGGCTCGTGCCGGTGGGGACTTCGGTCGGACGAAGAAACCACGCCACTTCGGCGAGTTGGCTCTCGGTCGTCTGCGTCGTGCCGGGCGTCGCCGGATTGCTCGTATACCGGCCGAGGTACGGTGTCTCGGTGTTCCGCGTCGTGAACAGGAGCACATCGTCGATATCGGCGACCAAATTGATTGCCGGGATCGCCGTGCCGCCGGCATCCTTCGTGTCGCTTCGCGGCCCCTCAATCACCTCGAAATATCCCTCCCCCGCCTCAACCTCGAGTGGGGGAAGTGTTCGCGCGGTGGCCCCGGAGAGATCGTTTCGCAGCCGCCAGGCGACGGAGCGGAGCTGGGCGTCGAGTTCGATCATCGAGCGGCTGTCGGAGACGGCCGTGCCGAAGGCACCGAACACCTGCGCGATTGCCCCCATGAGGATGAGCGTGCAGGTGGTGGCGACGAGCATCTCGACGAGCGTCATGCCGCGGCGATTGGTGGCGAGCGACTTCATTCGACGATCCTCCGCAGGAGGACAGCATCCCAGACGTTGTGGTCGCGCCCCGGTTCGTGGGCGACCGGGATCGACCGGTCGATGATGTAAAACGCGCGGTGGTAGCGGACGCCATCGGGATCCGCGGGCACAACCGGTTGCCCGGCAGCCGGTGCTGGGGCCATCGCCTCGCGGAGCGTGATCCAGACTCCGAAGAGGTGCGACTTCGTCGTCGTCGTGTTTGCCAGCCGGTTGGCCGTGTAGATCCCCTGTGAGGGATTGAGATCGATGGCCGGCTTGAGCGTGGCGTTGCCATCGGTCTTCGGCATGCTCTGCGGGGCGTTGGCTGCCGGCTGCGCGCCGGCGAGGGAGAGGAGGGCGCTCGTGTTGCGGGCCGGCGTGGCATTGAGGGCCGCATGGTTGCGGGTGTCGACCGGGTCGGGAGAGCCGTCGGTCGCCTTCACGAGTGGCCCGGCGACGACCGCATGCCAGACGTCGTCGGCGGTGACGGTGTTGAGATTCACCCTCCCCGGCTCGCGGTAGGCGGAGAGTTGGTTGACCGGCGTCGTCACCTGATCGATTCCGGTGAGCGTGGCGAGATTCCCATTTGGATCGCTCGTCGTCCCATGGATCCCGGCAAAACGCGTGGGCACATGGACGGCATCGAAGAGCGGGGGGCTCTTGAGATTGCGGAGAACCGTCGGCCCCCAGGTCCAGTTATTCGTGTCGGCATCGGGAGCGAGGGTCGGCGAGGGATCGGTGTACTTGGTCAGCAGGCTCTGGCTGTCGAGGCCAGGCACGAAGAGCAGCTCGGGGCTCGCCACGAACGGACGGTTTGGCCAGAAGAACCACTTCGGCGTGCCGATCGTCCAGGCGGCGTTGATGGTGAGCGGGGCCGCCGACGTCGTTTCGGCCGTGGCCTGCTTCCAGAAGGTGTCGGCGGTGCCGTCCATCTTCCGGCGGGTTGTCTTGGGATTCTTCGTCGGCGGCACCTGCATCGTGACCGGCTCAGGGGTGCGGTTGACGACGGTGACCGTCTGCTGATCGACGATTCGGTAGACCGCCATCCGCGTCAGCTGGCCGTCGGTGTCGGTGAGAGCGGCGGGGGTGGTGTTGCCAGGGTCCTGTGTCCAGTCGGGCTTCGTGACGTCGGGGGCGGCAGTCGGATCGGTGAGACGCTCGAGATAGATCGTGGCTTGACGGTCGGCAGCGCCAAACGCGGCTGCCGGCCCTTGAACTTTGAGCGTGGCGAAGTTGGCCACGTTGAGCTTCTGCTGCTGCTGCACGACGGTGACGACCGACGAGGCGGCCTGCGGCTTGAGGCAGATCGACGTATCGACGCCGAGCTTCGGCGTCGTGTTGTCGGCGAGGACGTGCTCCGGCTGCCCCCCGGCGGCCGTCTTCGTGTCGAGGCGGACATACGTATCTGGCTGGCCGTCGGTGTGGATCCGCAGCCGCCAGACAGGGAGCGTGGCCCGGTCAGTGGGATTGGCGTTGTTGGCTGGGGTGGCCGCGGTCGCTCCCGACTTCCGCCCCAGATCGAGGGCGTTGAGGGGATTTTTCTTCGTGGTGTCGTAGGAATCGAGTTGCGGGTCGCACGGCTCGCCGGCGACGAGCGCGTCGCCCGACGAACCCTTGCCGAAGGCGGTGGCATTCCAGGGGCGATGGAGCACGACATAGAGCTCGCCGGTCGTGGCATCTTCCCAGGCGCACGTCTCGGCGATCACGATCTCCGGCCGCTCGCAGCCGAAGACGACGTCGCGCTGCGCCGGCTTGGAATCGTTGGTCGTTTTCACGTTGCCGTCGACATCCCAGCCGTCGGCCGGATTCGTGTCAAACTCGAATGGCGTCATCGTCGAATCGCCGTCACGGAATTCGACGATGTTCGCCACCCACTGGGCGCAGATGCGGGGCTTGAAGTCGGCCGGCGGCGTCAGCGCACAGAGAAGGACGTAGAGATCCTTGAAGTAGGCCTGCCGCTGGGCGTAGTAGGGGGCGGTGATGTCGTATTTGGGGGGCTTCGTGCCCGTCAGCGGGCGATTGAGATCGAAGCGCTCGCCGCGGGCAATCTCCCGGTTCAGCACGCCGTCGAGGACGGCTTTGTTGGCGGCCGTCGTGGCACCGTAGATCCTCGTGGCGTCGCCGCCGAGCGTGTCGGAGAGCTTCCGGGCCCAATCGAAGAGCTTGGGGGCGGCGCTGCCGCTGACGACGGTGGAATCCCAGCTGTCGGTCGTGATCCGCAGGCGAGCTTCCTCGGAGACGCTCCCAAGGATCGCCTCGAGCCGCGGCGGGAGCTTCGAGGAATCGATGTCGTAGGGGCGGAGGATGTTTTCGAGTTCGGAGAGGTTGAAGATATTGCCGTGGGGATTAAAGTTCCCCGAGTAATTAAAAAGCCACGAGTTCCGCGGGGCCCGGCTGTCGAGGCGGATCTCGTAGGGATCGTCGCGGGTCTCGACGTCAAGGTTGCCCGTTCGCGACCATTCCGGCTTGACGAAGCAAAGCTGCGGCGCGATCCCGGTTGAGGCCGCCGCGGCAACCGTAAACGTCTTCATCCGCCCGTGGAGATCGGGGGGGGAATTGTAGGTCGATCGCGGGTAGAGCGCGGGGGAGCCGGTGAACGGCGTTGTCTTGTCGGCCCAATTGAACACTTTCCCATCATCGCCGTTCCACCACAGCGGTGGCACGCCGTCATAGCTGGCCGTGCGCGGCGAGACGGTCATCGTTGCCGGATCGATCGGCGAGCGATGATCGTTGATCGCGCTGGCGGCGTCATCGAAGCTTGGCACACCTGGCACAGGGTAGTAGCGCGAGCTCGGCCCGTCCGCGAGGAGCGACGTTGGGGCAACAGGAGCTGCCCACTGCGACACGACGAAATTTCCATAACGCCCCTCGGACGAATTGATCTGTGGCGTTTTTGATCCGGCTTGGTTGTAAAATCTACTGCCCTGCGGCGAAATTCCTCCGTTAGCTCCGCTCATCCGCGGTGCACTCACACCTGTTCGAAGATAGAGCAAAGGAAACTCTCCCTGCTGGCGTCTGGGGAATCCGTAAGTCTTTGAATTTGAGGGTGAGTTCTCCGGTGGAAAGAGAAGATCAAGATTGATCTCCGCCGGCCCGTAACCTGATCCGATTGGCAGCATCGCAAAATTGGCTGCTGTGGGAAAACCGGCGGGCAGGTTGGTGAGATTCCAGTTCTTATGGACGCTGGTTCCGCTGATCTGTGGATAACTGAAGTTCTTGGCCTGGTCTAGCACCTGTGGATAGATCACGGGTACGAGCGAGCCGTGGGCATTGACGTTCACCCGGCCGTCGAGATCGAGGACGAGGACGGAAGCGTGGAGCGTCACTTGGTCACCGTTGGGGGAGATCACCGTCGGCAGGCCGAAGTCGAGGAAGAAGCCGTCGTTGACGCCGTCGTTGTCGTTGTCGGCGCCGTAGCTGAAGCCGTTGGTGCCGCTATTCAGAAGCGAGAGAACGTTGGCGGCGGTGCCGCTCTGTACGAAGCCCACCTTTTGCACCACCGACGACGACACCGATACCTTCGAGGCAGTGGTCTCGTTCTGTAGGTCGCGTGGCGCTACCCAGGCGAGGAAGGGATTGGACTCGTCGAAGCCGTCCCACGATTCGTTCGGCCGGGAAGGTGTGCCGTCGCCGGTGAACTCGCGGCCGTTGATGACGACGCGGCAGGATTGGCCGGTGACCGGTTCGTAGGGGCGGTTGCGCGGCTGGTTGTCGACGATGAGCTCGTAGTTGCTGTTGCCGAGGTCGTTGGCCCGGAGGATCCGGTGGCTGCTCGGATCGCGCCCCGTGCCGAGGATCGTGATCACGCGGCCGGCGAGATCGGTGGCGGCGAAGGGACGGCCGTCGGCGTCGGGTGCGGGGATCTTGTCGAGCGCGACCAGCGGGAGGACGAGGACCGGCGCTTGCTCGGAGACCGGCGGGTTGCCTTTGGCGGTGCCGGCGAGGGCGATCGTGTAGTTGCCGCTGGCATCGGGGAGATCGCCGGCGTACTTGTCGGCGAGAATCGATTCGAACGGAGCGATCGCAACGCCGGCGGGCGCCGGCTGGGCAAGGGCGACGTTCACGGGTTGCCCGGCCGGTACGCCCCGCAGCACGCGGAGCATGACGGTGTCGAAGATCTGCGAATGAGGGAGGCGGACGTTGTCGTTGCGGAGCGAGAGTTTGGCGTAGGCACGCGCGGTTTCGCGCGACCGCGTGGCGACGACGAGGTAGGCCGCCCCGAGCATCATGAAGAGCGTCAGCATCGAGAGAACGATGAGGAGGAGCACGCCACGGCGCTCCCCGCCGATCGGCGCCGGGAGGCGCGGCGGAGATGCACGGCGGGCGATCTCGGCCGCTGGTCGGGATGGTGTGTTCATCGCTCGTGCCTCACGTTCACGGGCGGCCGCTTGCCCACGGCCACCGCTTCGATTCATCGTCCTGCAAACCACCGTCCGGACATCGATCCCGATCACTTCGAATAGGCCCCCGAGCCCTCGAGCACCACCATCTGCTCTGCCATCCCGACCGAGTCGAGGAGGATCCGCAGCGGGAGCAGGGCTCCGTCCACAACACCGTCGCCATCGCTGTCGTTGATGATCGGCGGGGGGCTCGCGAAGGTCACGTAGACCGCCGTCGGCGTGACGGTGTCGTCGATGCTCGCCATCAACACCTGACTCCAGCGGAGATACTGATTGGTGGCGAGGGTCTTATTGGGGTCGTAGATCACCGCGCCGGGGCGAATGATTTCTTTGAGTGTGCGGCCGGAAGGCAGCGATCCACGGAGCTTGAGCGTCGTGCCGTCGAAGGTGGCCTCGGCCCAGCGGGTACCCGTGTCGGTGGTGTCGCGATTGTGGAAGGCGATCACGGTGAGCTTGGCAATATCCCCGGCGGCAAGCGCGGTTGTCAGTTGATTATCGGCGCGGGCCACAGAGAAGATGCAGGTCATGCGCCCGTTGAACAGCCGCACGCCATTGGCATCGAAGCGGTTGACCGGCGGATCGTCGGGACCGGCCCCGGCAGAGACGAGGATGTCATCGCGGCTCTGGGCAGCCAATTGCATCACCTGCCACGACTGGTTCCCCTGCCAGACCTGCATCCCTGCTGGATAGGCATTCGGCGACGACGCCTGCGAATAGACCCCCGAAGGCTTGACCCAGGCCCGGACCGCGTTGGGAAAATCCTGGTCAGCCAGGCCACCGAAATGCTGCCGGACCGGATCGAAGACGATGACGGGGCCCCCTCCGACAGGGTCTGTGGCGATCGAATCGGGACGCAGCATCCCGTAGGTGGCCGCGTCTTGGAGGCCATTGGCCACCGTCGCCGCGGCCCGATCGAGGATCACGGCGCGGGCGGCCTGCGATTGGCCGGCGGGAACGAGCGAGACAACGCTCGTGAGGCCGACGGCGAGGATGCCGATGGCGATCAGCACCTCCATCAGCGTGATGCCGCGGTGGGAATGGAGCGTGATGCCGCGGTGGGGGATGCGTGGGGCCATGATCACTTCCCTCCCGTGGGCGTCTCGGAGCGGGCGAACTGCTGCGACAGGAGCAGGCCGGCGTTGACGTTGGCATACGTCTTCACTGGCAGGCACTCTGCGGTCTTCACGATCCCGCTCGCCGGATCGATGACGATCCAATAGGAATCGCCGTACTGCCAGTTGAATCCCTTCGTGTCGTCGTTGCCGTCATAGGTGGAGGCGGCGGTCGGGTCGTTGTTGGCCCGATCGACGCGGCCGACGAGGAAGTAGACCGGGCCGGTGACGGTGACCCGGTTCGCACCGGCAGCGTTCTGCGTGAAGATCTGTCGCACTCGCCCCGTGGCGTCGAAGAGCACGGTGACCGCCGGCACGGTGACCGGTGACCCAGCATTGATGAACCGGGTGTAGGACGAATTGCCAAACCCCGACCAGGCCAGATCGATACAGCGGCCATCAGGGATCGTGAACGCCGCTCCATTGCGGACTGGCTGCCGGAGGATCTCGAAAGAATGCGGGGTGTCCATGGTGGGCCAGGGCGTGTTGCGCTCGGTCTGGCCAGAGAGTTCATTGGCGACCACGAACCCTCCCGGCGTGCCCCGAAACTGCACGCCCGTCCCTGCGTCATTGGTCAGCTCATACCACGGACCACGGCCGTCAAATCGGATCAGGTCTGACTTCTTGACGGACCGGGCTGCGGGGATTGCACCATCGGCAGGATAGACAACCGTCCGTGTCCATGAGTTGCCGGAGAGCGTGGCCGTCGACGCATACGACTCTCCTCGGTAGACCTGCGGGACATTCGCCTGGAAGAGGTCGATCGCGAACAGTGCCGCCGTGTTCGTGGGGGGCGGAAGGACCGTCACACCGGCCCACTCGGGGCGGCCGATCGCCCGCGACTGGGCCTTGGCGATGAAACTTGAAGTCACCCGGGCCGCCTCACGGCTCCGCCGGTTCTCTGTCGTCGACGCCACGTTGGGGAGGACGGTCACCGCCAACAGGCCGATGATTGCGACGACGACGAGCAGCTCGACGAGCGTCATGCCGGCGCGGCGGTGGGAAACGATGCGGGACATGATTGATGCCTCGTTACTTCGTCACGAGGTCGTGATTGGTGATGTTGTCGCTGGCGGCGCGGGCGTTGGTCATGCCGTTGGCGGAGCCCAACTTGGTAGATCCGGCCAAGCTCGTCCCCCCCTTGGGCCAGGCCGTGGTGAGGAGGTCTGGGCGGGTAGAGGCATTGGTGTTGATCCAGCCGCTCTTCTGCCAACCACCTCCCAGGGCGTCGCGAGACGTGACAAGTCCGTAGCCTCCGGCCGTGGCCGATATATCGATGTCGAGAGAATTGTTGGGGCCGCCGGAATAGATGAGCGGAATCAGGGCCCGGTCTGGGAATCCCTTGGTGGCGTCGGTGACGCCCAGCGGATCGATCGGATCTGGGGGGTCGTTGACCGAGCGGGTCTGGAGTTGGATCGCCGAGTTTAAGCCAGCCGGCCAGCGGATGAACGAGATCGGCCTCCCCCAGCCATCGACAAACTCAGGAAGGCCGTCGCCATCAACGTCACCGATCTCGTCGGATCGGAACTGCTCGACCGCATCGGGGCTGTAGCCGCCGCGGACAACGATCATCTGGAGACATTCGGCACTCTCGTAGGCCATCGCCAGTGTGGGATCGGAAAGGCCTGCCAAACGGCTGTTTCCGATCGCTTGGTAGCGTGGATTGGGGCTCTGGAAATTCGCCGTGGCAGGGAACGCCGAATAATTGTCCCCCGATGCAGACCAAGCGTCGTCCCACAGATCGGGGAGGTCGGTCGCCATAATGAATCGCTTGGCGTAGACCTGGACTTGGGCAACCCTCGTCTTATTGGCAATGGGGAGGCCCGTGAGCGGGTCGAATGCAGGCGTGATCCGCTTCTCGACGTAACCCTCATAGAGCGGGATCACGATCTCGTGGAGCTTGCGGATCGTGCTCCGCGTCTTGTCGATCTTCGCCCGCTGTCGAGCGCCATTGAGCCCCGAGAGCATGAGGCTTGCGAGGATCGAGAGGATCACGATCACCACCATCAGCTCGATGAGCGTGAACGCCCGCCGAGCGCCCGGGAGAGCGGGCGAACCGGGGCGACGGCTGTGGCGGAAGGCGTGCATGGGAAATCCTCGCGGAGCGGTCGCTCCGGGGCAGGGCTCACTTCAGGCTGTCGAGGTAATCCTTGCGCGTGCTGGGCCAGAAGTTCGACATGTCGTCATCGGTGCCGAACTTCTCGTCGCGGCCGGCGCAGATGATTTGGAAAGAGTCGGGGTTGAAGAACGTCTGCGTTGTTGCACTAGGAGCGTTGGTGTTTGTGAAGTACCAGGCGTCAGGCACACCAGACGGTTTGGCTGGTTGCGGTTTCGCAGGCACCAATTGAGCGCCTGGAACGCCAAGGGCTGATGAAGCGTAGAGAAAATTCCCGTAGTGAGCCGAGTCGATGTAGATGTAAGGGCTACCCGGCTTTGATGGGGGAGCAAATTGGTTGGCAGTCACTCGCCCAGTGTCAAAGTCAAACATCTTTTTCGGCTTGCCGTTCGGATCCAGCGGGTTGGTTGGATCATCGCTTGCGTATCCAGAAAGCCATTTGAATAACGCGTTTGTCGGCTGAATGTCAGCGGCTCCCGCTGCGTTGAAGTTCGTCGCCGGCATCCGCGGGAAGATGCGGGATACATGCTTGAAGATTGTCCCGCTGGGGGCATCAACCGCCGGCGGATAACTCCCATACTCATTCTTGTACTGCTGGATCGCCATGTGGAGCATGTCGATCTCGGTCTTGATCCGCGCGTTCTGCGCCGTCGCCGTCGCCCGCATCACCGCCGGCACCGCGATCGCCGCCAAGATCGCGATGATGATGATCACCACGAGCAGCTCCACGAGCGTGAAGCCGGCACGGGCTCTCGCGGCCGACAGGCCACCGAAGTTTCTACGCACCATGACTCTCTCCCGTTCGACGGGCTCCCTTACGACAGGTCGGTGATCAGCTTGATGAGCGGCATGAACAAGGCGATGACGATGAAGCCGACGGCGCCGCCGAGGAACACGATCAACAACGGCTCCATGAGGCTCGTGAGGCTCTCCGTGAGCACCGCCACCTCCTCGTCGTAGGTGTCGGCCACCTTGTAGAGCATCGTGTCGAGCTCGCCCGACTCCTCGCCGACGTCCACCATGTTGACGACGAGATCGTCGACGACCGGCGTCTTGTACTTCGTCAGATAGAGGAGGGCTCCGACGCCGGGGACGAAGAGCGCCCAGAACAACATCGCCACGATGTTGAACGGCGGCACGGAAAACTCCTTCAGCGGCTTGGCGATCGCGTTACCGTCGCGGATCGAGTCGGACACCTTCTGAAAGAGCTTCTCGAACATCATGTTGCCCGAGGTCTCCTTCGTGATGTTGAGGGCCTCGAGGATCGGCACGCCCGAGGCGAGGAGCGTGCCGAGAGTTCGCGACGACCGCGACATGATGTTCTTCTCGACCAGCTGCCCGAAGACCGGGGCCTTGAGGATGAAAAGATCCCAGCCGAAGCGGCCATAGGGGATCATGCAGATCCCCTTGATGATCAGCCGGAAGCCGAAGGGGATCGCCGGGATCAGATACCAGTAGTTGACGACCCAGTTGGAGGTGTCGATGAGGATCTGCGTCATCGGCGGGAGCGTGCTGCCGAAGTCGTCGAAGATCTTTTTGAACTGCGGCACGATCTTGATCATGATGAAGCAGAGAATGCCGACGGCCACGCTGACAACGACGGCCGGATAGACCATCGCGCCTTTCACCTTCCGCTTCAGCGACTGGGCCCGCTCCATGAACTCCGCCAATCGGCGGAGGATGACTTCGAGCGCACCGCCCGCCTCGCCGGCCCGGATCATGTTGGTGTAGAGGCGGTCGAAAGCCTTCGGGCTTTTGCTCATCGCCTCCGAGAGCGTCGACCCACCCTCGATCTCGTCGCACACATCGAGGAGGCTGTTTTTCAGCCGCCCCGGCTTTTGCATGTTGGCGAGGACTTTGAGGCTGCGAAGGATCGGCAGGCCGGCGTCCTGGAGGATCGAGAGCTGGCGGGTGAAGAGCGTCAGATCGCGGCTCTTCACGCCGCCGATCGCGAACGTCCGCCCCGGCTTCCGCTTCCCGGCAGCCGCCGCCTGCTGCTGCTGCTTCTGCGCCTTGAGCTTGGTGACCATGTAGCCCATGGCGCGGATCGTCGCCTGGGCTTCGGCCTCCGTCGGAGCCTCCACCTTGTCGCGGATTTCCTTCCCCGTCGCGGCGTCGATCGCTTCAAACTGAAACGTAGGCATGGTCGTGGGCTTCCTGCGAGGAAGGTGTTGGCGTCAGGCTTTTGAGGTCAGGCTTTTGGGAAGGCAGTGAGAAAGCGAAGGGAACAGAAGCAGGGCTCGGTCGGATCGGAAGGAGCTGGTCAGGCATCGAGGATCGTCTCGCGAATCACCTCCTCCGCGGTCGTCAGGCCGGCAAACACGCTCTCCATGCCGGCATCGCGGAGGGTCACCATCCCGAACTTCCGCGCCACGATCCGCAGCTCCTCGGTGGAGCAGTTGCGGATGATCATGTCGCGCATTTCGTCGTTCATGAGCATCAGCTCGTAGATCCCCAGCCGCCCCTTGTAGCCGGTGCGGTTGCACTTGTCGCAGCCCTTGCCGCGGAAGATCTTCCGGCCGGCGAGCTCTTCGGTCGTCATCTCGAGATCGGCGAGGAGGTCGGCGGAGGGAATGATCTCCTCCTTGCAGAGGGTGCAGATCCGGCGGACGAGCCGCTGGGCGAGGATCGCCTCCACCGTCGCCGTGATCAGGAACGGCGGCACCCCCATGTCGCGGAGGCGCGTGATCGTGGAGGGAGCGTCGTTGGTGTGGAGCGTGCTGAACACCATGTGGCCGGTGAGCGAGGCCTGAACGGCGATTTCGGCGGTCTCGGTGTCGCGGATCTCGCCGACGAGGATCCGGTCGGGATCCTGCCGGAGGATCGAGCGGAGGCAGTGGGCGAAGGTGTTGCCGATCTCGGAATCGATCTGCACCTGAACGATGCCGTCGATGTCGTACTCCACCGGATCCTCGGTGGTGATCAGCTTGTCCTCGATCTCGTTGAGCTCGGAAAGCGCCGAGTAGAGCGTCGTCGTCTTGCCGGAGCCGGTCGGCCCCGTCACCAGGACGATGCCGTTGGGGCGCTGCATCACCGTGCGGAAGTTCCGCAGCGTCTCGGCCGGCATCCCGATCTTGTTGAGGTCGAGCGAGACGACGCCGCGGTCGAGCACCCGCATGACGACGCTCTCGCCGAACAGCGTGGGGAGGATGCTGACGCGGAGATCGACCGGATGGCCGCCGACGTTGAGCTCGATGCGACCGTCCTGCGGGAGGCGGCGCTCGGCGATGTCGAGATTCGCCATCACCTTGATCCGCGTCGTGATCGCAAACGAGAGATGCTTCGGTGGCGGCACCATCTCCTGGAGCACCCCCTCCGCCTTGAGCCGGATGCGGAACTCGCTCTCGAACGGCTCGAAGTGGATGTCGCTGGCGCCGTCGCGGATCGCCAGGAGGAGCACCATGTTGAGGAGCTTGCGGACCGGGGCGCTCTCGGCGAGGGCCTCGACGCTCGTCAGATCGGTGGGGCCTTCGCCGCCCAGGCCGGCGGCCTGTGCTGCCAGCTCCTTGTCGTTTTCCAGGCTCTCGACGATCGATTCGACGCTCTCGTTTTCGGCCGAATAAAACTTGTCGATCGCCTTCTGGATCTCCTGCTCCGTGGCCACGACGTTGTGGATGTCGAAGCCGAGGAACGTGCGGAGCTCGTCGGCGATCTGGATCTTCTGCGGCTCCGACGTCGCCACCGTGAGCCGGTTGCCCGACAGCTCGACCGGAATCACCCGGTAGAGCTGGGCCATCGGCTCGCTGACGAGCTTGAGCACTTCCGGGGGAATCGTCCGGTCGTAGAGCGTGACGAACGTCGTGTTCCACTGCTCGGCCAGCGCCTCACCGAGCTGATCCTCGCTGAAAAACCCGAGCGACAGCCCCACCTTCCCGATCAGCTCGCCGCCGCGGGCCTGCTGCTCCTCGAGCATCTGCTGGAGCTGCCCCTCGTCGATGAGGCCGAGGTCGATGAAGATCTGTCCGATGCGCTTGAGGGCCATGGTCGTGGTTCCACCGCTGGTGGTCGGTCAGGGATGCGGGGCAGGCTTGGAATCTCGTCGCGTGGGCGGGCGGGGCTTCGGTCACATTTCTTTGGCGCGGCGGTTGATGTCTTCCTCGTCGTCAAACACGCCCGCCTTCGCCTTCGCGATCCGCGCGGCGAGATCGTCCGGGGCCTGGGCCTTCATGAGCACCGCCTCTTCGGTCACCTTCCCGCTCTCCCAGAGGTTGAAGAGATTGTCGTCGAGGAGCACCATGCCGAGCTTGGCCCCGGTCTGAATCGCCGAGTTGATGCGGAACGTCTTGTTTTCGCGGATCAGATTTCCGATCGCAGGGGTGACGACGAGGATCTCGTAGGCCGCCACACGGCCGCCGCCGATCTTCGGCAGGAGGGCCTGCGAGACGACGCCGATGATCGCCGTCGAGAGCTGCGTGCGAACCTGCTCCTGCTGGTTGGTCGGGAAGGCGTCGATGATGCGGTTGACGGTGCCCTGGGCCCCGGTCGTGTGGAGCGTGCCGAACACGACGTGGCCCGTTTCCGCCGCGGAAATCGCCGCCTCGATCGTCTCCAAATCGCGGAGCTCGCCGACGAGGATCACGTCGGGATCCTGCCGCAGAGCCCGCCTGAGCGCCTCGGAGAAGCTCGTCACGTCGGAGCCGACCTCGCGCTGGTTGACCGTCGACTTCTTCGACTGGTGATAGAACTCGATCGGGTCCTCGATCGTGATGATATGGTGGTCGTGTGTCTCGTTGATGTAGTTGATGAGGCTGGCGAGCGTCGTCGACTTTCCCGACCCGGTCGGCCCCGTCACGAGGAACAGGCCGCGGGGCCGGCAGACCATCTTCTTGCAGACATCCGGCACGCCGAGCTGCTCGGGCGTGAGCATCTTGTTGGGGATCTGCCGCAGCACCATGGCGATCGTGCCACGCTGCTTGAAAACGCTGACGCGGAACCGCGCCATGTCGCCGAAGGCGAAGCCGAAGTCGCAGCCCCCCTTCTCGGCGAGCTCCGCCTGGCAACGCTCCGGCGTGATCGCCTTCATGAGGCCGTTGGTGTCGTCGCCGGTCAGCACCTTCGTGTTTTGCGGCCGCATCCCCCCGTCCATCCGGAACACCGGCGGCAGGCCGACGGTGATGTGGATGTCGCTGACGCCGTTCTTGACGGCCGCCGTGAGGAGCTTGTCGATCTGAATGTTGCCGACGGCCACCTTCGGGAGGGCATAAACAGAGGCCTCGCTCGGCTTGGCGGCCTCCGCGGCGTCGGCCTTGTCGTCGATCGTCTCCAGCTCGAGCACCTGCGGGGCGGCTGCGGCGGGCTCATCCTCGGCCGGCCCGGCCGGCTGGAGGACGAGGACCTTCGTCCCCTGAACATCGACGGCGCTCCCCTGATACCGGCCGATCGCCGACAGATAGACGAACTTCTTCGGATCGGCCCCCGCCGGGACGATCGCGGCGGTGATCCCGGCCACCTGCTCGGCCGTCAGCGCCGGGGATTTGAGCGTGACGAGCTTGTCCTTGATCCGCACCATCGGCTCACGGCCGCCGGAGATGCGAAGCTCGGTAGCGCCGTTGTCGGCCGCCACTTTCAGCAGCTTGTCGACGTGGGCGGCGAGGGGGGAGGAGGCTGCCGTGCTCATGGGGAGGACACCTGGTACGGATGGGAGGACAGAGGACCGAAGCACTGCCGGGAATCCCGGAGCCCTCCCCTGCCGGACAGGTGCCGCCCACCCATCGGACGACGATTCTGCCGCATAGGAACCCCGGCGCGAAGTTCCCGTTCGGCCGACCGCAGCGCAGGCCGCAACCGCCCGGAATCCGGTTGGATGAGAATCCCCCGCTGACGACCGTCGCTGCCCATGTGGGAGCCAGTCCGGCTGAGGCCGGCGGGGCCCCTGACATCCCGCCGACCAAGCTAGAGGCATTATGCGCACGATCGGCGAAAAAGTCTCGCCGCCGACAGTTTTCCTCGGAATCTCTCGCCCGGGGCCTGCGGCGGTGCCCGCGGGGCTCGGCTGGCGGGGCGAGGTGCTTGGCTCAAACGTTTGCGCTTCGGGGTCGCCCGTGCCCCGTCGCCGGACGCTCATTGCGGCCATCCATGGCCTCCACTCGCTCGGACCCGCCTGCGCTTCGCCCTCCGGGCTGCGCTTGTCGGCTACGCCGGCTCTCGGAGCACGGGCGACCCCTTGCTGGCGGCGCCGGGGTGGACGCTGGGGGTGGGCCGAGGGTGGTCGCCGTACGAGCCGGTCAGGCTTCGACTTTTTTGGCCACACGGAAGACTTCGTCGAAGCTCGTGATCCCGCGGAGGACCTTCGAGATGCCGTCGTCGAACATCACCCGCATCCCGTTGGCACAGGCGGCGCGGCGGATGTCTTGCGTGGGGGCCCCCTGGAAGGCGAGCTCGCGGATCTTGCTGCTCATCACCATCAATTCGAAAATCCCCAACCGCCCCTTGTAGCCGCTCTTCGTGCAGTTGGCACAGCCACGCCCCTTCATGAAGGTGGCGCCTTTGAGCATCTCCTCCGTCACGCCGGCCGTCTCGATCTGTGTGTCGAGCGGCTGGAAGGGCTGCTTGCACTTCACGCAATTCACCCGCACCAGTCGCTGGGCCACCACCGCGATGATGCTCGAGGCGACGAGGTACGCCGGCACCCCCATGTCGATCATGCGCGTGATCGCACTGGGGGCGTCGTTGGTGTGGAGCGTGCTGAACACGAGATGCCCCGTCAGCGATGCCTGAATGCCCATTTGGGCCGTTTCCGTGTCGCGCATCTCGCCGACGAGGATCACGTTGGGCGCTTGGCGGAGCATGGCGCGGATGACGCGGGCGAAGTCGAGGCCGATGTTGTGGCGGACCTCCACTTGATTGATCCCGGCGAGGTAGTACTCGACCGGATCCTCGGCCGTGATGATCTTCGTGTCGGGGCGGTTGAGCTCGTTGAGCGAGGCGTAGAGCGTCGTCGTCTTGCCGGAGCCCGTCGGGCCGGTGACGAGGATGATGCCGTTGGGGCGGCGGATGAGCGTCTTGAAGTTGCGGAAGTCGTGCTCGGAGAGGCCGAGCTGACGGATGCCGACGCGGATGTTGTCCTTGTCGAGAATCCGCATCACGACCGACTGGCCGTGATTCGTAGGCAGAACGCTGACGCGGAGATCGTAGTCCTTGCCGTCGGCAGTGAGCTTGATGCGGCCGTCTTGCGGGCGGCGGCGCTCGGCGATGTCGAGCCGCGAGAGGATCTTGATGCGCGAGAGGATCGCGCCGAGGAGGCGGCGGGGGGGATTGTCGCGCTCGACGAGGCGGCCGTCGATCCGGTAGCGGATGCGGACGCGATCCTCGAACGGCTCGATGTGGATGTCGCTGGCCCGCAGTTGCACCGCTTCCGTGATGATCAGATTGACGAGCTTCACCACCGGCGCGTCGGAGTTGTCCTCCTGCTGCTGGTTGGCCGCCTGCTCGACGGCCGTCTCGGTGAAGTCGATGGCGGTGTCGGTGAATTCCTGGAGCATCGAATCGGCCGATTCGCCGTCGCTGGCACCGTAGTGGCGGTTGATCGCCTCGATGATCTGCTCGCGGGGCGCAAGCGAGAATTGGACGTCGCGGTTGAGGATGAAGCGGAGCTTGTCCTGGGTGTCGATGTCGGTCGGATCGGAGCCGGCGATGCGGAGCGTGTTGCCATCCTTGGAGACGGGAAAGATCGAGTTTTCGCGGGCCACGCTCTCCGGGAGGAGGTCGATGACGTCCTGCTCGACGGTGATCCCCGTCAGGTCGACGAACTTCAGCCGATGGGCCTTTGCCAGCGCCCGCATCACCTTGTCACCCGGCGCGTAGCCGAGCCGGACGATTTCGTCGTGGAGCTTCTTGCCGGAGCTCTCGGCGATCCGCGTCACCTCGGCAAGCTGCTCGGCGCTGACGAGCCCCTCGGAGACGAGAAGGGCGGAGAACGGGTCGTTTCGGGACATGGCGTTGGATTCGCGGGGATCGGTCGAACTGGGATTCGAACTGGGGCTCGATCAGGGAACGGATCGCGGGCTCTCGGACAGGATCACGACTCGAGGAAGGTGTCGGTGTGTTCGTAGCCGGGGGCGCAGGTGCACAAGAAAACGAGCTCTTCGGCGCCGGTGTTGCGGATCGTGTGGCGGAGCCCCGGCGGGATGGCGATGGCATCGCCCGGGCCGACGGGGCGGGTGTCCTCGCCGAGGGTCATCGCCGCGGAGCCCGAGAGGATGTAGTAGATCTCCTCGGTGACGGCGTGGTGGTGGGGCGTTGTCGCCTGACCGGGGGCAAGGCGGGCTTCGGCGAGGCTTTGCTTCCGGATCGACGAATTGCGATGGGCGAGAAGCTCGCGGATCGTTGACCCGTCGGCCGTCGTGAACGGCACCGCCTCACGCTGATTGATGACGTCCATCGACATGCCTCCCGTGCTCGTTTCCCCGCCGCAACACGATACCAGACGGCCCGCGGCCCGCGAACGGGCTCATCCCCTACTCATCGGCTGCCGCAGACCTGTGGCTGCCGATTTCCCGGAACAGAAGGAGGGCCGGCGGGATCGGCCGCGGTGTCCAAGCCTCCGGCTCGGGGAGAACGGCCGGGTCGAACGACATCTCCGCCTCGACGACGATCTGGCTGCCAGGGGGGGCGGCGGCAATCACCACCGACACGAGGGCGAGGAGCTCGTCGGCGTGGGTCGTGAACATCTCCCACGGCGGGGAGACGAAGGCGATCCAGGGGGAAGTCCGCGGGATCGGAGGGAGGCGACGGGCCCAGAGGAGGACGTCTCCCGGGCGGATCGTCACCCGGTCCTCGACGTCGAGCGCCTTGGCCGAGCGGCGGAGGGCGTCGGCGGTGGGGAAGTGACGCTCCCCGAACCAGGCAGCGGCCGCCCCACGGCTGACCGCCTCGAAGCCGAGGGCCCCGGTGCCGGCGAACAGATCGAGGACGATCGCCCCTTCGACGGTGTAGCCGAGGAGATTGAAGAGGGCCTCCCGGACCCGCTCCTTCATCGGTCGCGTGCGCGGATCGGGGGCAAACTCGAGCCTCCGGCCGCCGAGGGTGCCGCCGATGATCCGCGGCGGGCTCGTTGCTGTCGCTTCGTCGCCAGCCGCTTCGGGGGCGGGGCCGCCGCCGCTGCGGGGGCCATGACCGGTTTGAGCGGTTTGAGGGGCTTGAGAGGCACGAGGAGCACGAGGGGCATCGTGACGGCGGCGACCGGGAGGGGGCATGGGGAAACCAGGGTTTTCCGGAGCAGGGGGGCAATTGGTATGGTACCAGGGAAAGTGTCCGGTCCCGCGGGGACCGATGGCGCGGATGCCCCTGCGGAGTCTCCCGATGGTGCGGCTCGTGGCGATGGTCGTTTCCAACGGCGGGATGCGCCGGTCGGTGGCCGCCTCGGCGGTGATGCTCGGGGTGCTGTTTCCTTTCGCCGCCCCCACGGTCACTTCCGCCCAGGAACCGGCAGCGGAAGCCTCTGCCACCGGCCCTGCGGGCTCGGCCGCGGCCGATCTCCCCCCGCCGACCCGGGAAGAGGCTGAAGCCGCCCGGGCCGACTTTCAGGAGTCGGAACGGGACCTCAAGAAACTCGTTGGCGAACTCTCGTCGCTGCAGACGTCGTTTCAGAAAAAGGGGGCCGATCGGCAGGCCCTCCAAACCGCCTTCGAGACGGCGAAGACCGCAGCCCAGGTGGCCAGCGAGCGGCTCGAGGAAGCGGCTCTCACGGTCGCCCGGGCGGGGATCCCGAAGCGCGGTGAAGTCGATGACATCGACATAGCGATGCCCGTCTATCAGGGCGCTCGGAAGGTTTGTGCCGCGATGGTGGCCGGCGCCATCAAGACCGACGACCCGGAAAAGGCCCTGGCGCTCGTCGATCAGCTCGAACGCGTCGGGGCGATCGACGGCGATGTCTTGATGATGGGGGCGACCGCGTCGATGCTCCTCTCGCGCCTCGACGAGGCCGAGGCCTACCTCGAGAAGCTTTCGGCCGCGGGGGGCTCGGCCGACAAGCAGGCGCAGGTCGGCCAGCTGAAAGAAGCCGTTGAAGACGAGCGGAAGAAGGTGAAGGAGGAGATGACCCTCCGCGCCGCCGAGGCGGAGGCCGACGACCTCCCCCGCATCCGCATCCAGACCTCCGCCGGGGATCTCGTCGTCGAACTGTTCGAGAACGAGGCCCCAAACACCGTTGCCAACTTCGTTAGCCTCGTCGAGAAGGGCTTCTACGCGGGGACGCCGTTCCACCGCGTGATCCCCGAGTTCATGGCGCAGGGGGGCGATCCGACCGGCCGCGGCTCGGGGGGGCCGGGATACGCGATCCCCTGCGAGACTGGCGATCCGCACGCCCGCAAGCACTTCCGCGGTTCGCTCTCGATGGCCCACTCCGGCAAGGACACCGGGGGCTCGCAGTTCTTCCTCACCTTCCGCCCCACCGAACACCTCGACGGCAAGCACACCGTCTTCGGCCGGGTGATCGAGGGCTTTGACGTCCTCCCGAAACTCCACCGCACGCAGAGCCCGGACGGCCGCCCGATCCCCGGCATCAAGCCCGACACGATTCTCTCCGCAGAGGTGGTCCGCAAGCGCGACCACGACTACGCTCCAAAGACGCTCCCTGATGTGAAGAAATAAGCCCGGCGACGAAGGATCTC
>Ga0208249_1000169_pt1 | contig 20695 bp, 16 predicted proteins | sample CryBogmetaGMA1M_FD_184546 | JGI IMG/M metagenome (GOLD analysis project Ga0208249, IMG submission 184546) | Freshwater microbial communities from Crystal Bog, Wisconsin, USA - MA1M (SPAdes) | ecosystem: Environmental > Aquatic > Freshwater > Lake | place: Crystal Bog, Wisconsin, USA | collected...
CTGGGGAATGGGATCGGCGGCGAGATCGGCCGCCGCCTGCGGGCGGCGGGCGCGCGGTCGGGCGACGTGCAGGTGTCGATCGCCTGGAACAACTTCAACGACATCGACCTGCACGTGCTCGTGGAGTCGCCGGCCTTCGTGCCGGGGGTGTCGCTCGTGAACTACACGAGCCGCCGCGGCCGCTGCGGCGGCTGGCTCGACGTCGACGAGAACGTCGTGCCGCGCACGCCGCTGGCGGTGGAAAACGTCTTCTGGGCGCGGGGGATCGCACCCGCGGGCCGCTACACCGTCGCCGTGCACCACTACCGCAACTGGGGCGGCGCCGACCCCACCCCGGTGGAGGTCGTGGTGCTCGTGGACGGCTGGCAGAAGCGGTTCGAGACGGTCGTCCACGCGGGGCGGCCGCCGGTCGTGGTCACGAGCTTCGTGCGGCGGCCCGGCGACACCTCGTGGCAGGACGAGGGCTGGCTGCCCGTCGCAACCGGCCCCTGACGTGACCGATCTGACGCGGCCGATCTGACGCGGCCGGTCCGCCGCGGCAGGCAGGCTGGCCGCGCCGCAACACCGCCGCCCCGCATCGTCAGGGTTTGGGCGGGCGGACGCAGTAGAGCGCCTCCGACGAGCGGATCAACAGCGCGTCGCCGACGACCGCGGGGGTCGCCCAGAACACCTCGTCGGCGGTCCCCACCGTCGATTCGGCGAGCACCTTGAACTCCGGGCCGGCCTCCATGACCACCGTCCGTCCCTTCTCGTTGACGAGGTAGATCCGCGTGCCGACCACCACCGGCGAGCCCACGGCGGTGGTGCCGCCGGGAAGCCGCTTGCGAAACTTCTCCTCCCCGGTCCGCTTGTCGTAGCAGACGGCCTTGTCGCCGAAGAAGAAGAGCAGGTCGCCCACGACCACCGGGGAGGGCATGCCGGCGCCGCTCTTGGTCTTCGACCAGCGCACGGCCGCGGAGGAGGCCTGCCCCTTCGGCGGCGTGAGGTCGCCGGTGTGGCCGGCCGCGATCGAGTAGACCGGCGCCTTGCTGCCGGGGCTCGACGTGCCGAAGTAGACGCCGTCGGCGTCGGCGACCACCGAGCAGGCGAACGACGTGTCGAGGCCGGTGAGCCGCCACCGCTCGCGGCCGTCGGCGAGATCGTAGGCGATCACCGAGCCCTCGCCCGCGGTGATCACCTCCGCCGTGCCGGCGTTGCTCCACACCACGGGCGTGCTCCACGCGGTGCCCTTCGCCCGCTCGGCCTTCCAGAGGTCGGCGCCGGACCGCGGGTCGAGGCAGTGGATCCGGGCGGAGTCCTCGTTGTAGAGCTGCAGGAGGAGACGGTCGCCGTCCGCCGCGCGGTGGATCACTGGCGACGACCCCGTGCCGAACTGGTTCTGGATCGGCTGCGGCCCGAACTCCCGCCGCCAGAGCTCTTTGCCGTCCCGGTCGAGCGCCACGAGCGTGCCCGTCGCGCCGAAGAAGGCGATCACGGCGTCGGCCGTGGCGCAGGGCGTTTCGGTGGCGTAGCTGTTGGAGGCGTGCTTGGCATACTTCGGCACCGACTCGACGACCGTCCGCGACCACTCGATCCGGCCGTCGGCGGGATCGAGGCACAACACCCGCCACTGCACCGGATCCTTGGGCGTCGACTGCATCCCCCAGGTCGACATCGACATCACGCCCCCCATGCCGCTCGGGGCGTCGGCGGCACGGCCGACCGCCGTCGTGAGGTAGATGCGGCCCGCCGACTCGATCGGCTGCGACCAGCCCGCGCCGGGAAGCGCCGTCCGCCAGCCGAGGTTCGTCTTCTCCCCCCAGGCGAGCGGCACCGCCGCGTCGCCGGCATGCCCGAGGGCGGCGCCACGGAACTGCGACCACTCGGCCGCGGCCGCGGGCCCGGCGGCGAGCAGCGCCGCACCGACGAGCAGGACGGCAGCCCCCCTGCGACGACGCCGCCTGCTGTCGGTGCGGTGAGAACCGTGGACGGGGACGCGGGGCATGGGACACCTGCTGGGGGAGGGACGGGCTCGTGGCGACGGCGGCAAGGGCCGTCGCGTCGGGGCATCGTACGGCCGCCGGGGCCGAACTGACCATGCGGGCACCGTCGGCGCGACCGACGATACACTGCGGCAAGGAACGCTCCCCCGCATGGCTCACGCCCCCGCCGCATCCCTGCCCGCCGATCTGCCCGTGGCGGCCGTCCTCGACGAGGTCGTGGCCACCAGCCGCGGCCGCCCCGTCGTGGTGACGGCGCCGCCGGGCTCCGGCAAGACGATGCTCGTTCCCGCCGCGGTGCTCGACGACCTGCCGGCCGGCCGCCGGGTCGTGCTCCTGCAGCCGCGGCGGCTCGCGGCCCGGGCCGTGGCCGCGCAGATCGCCCGGCTCCGCGGCGGCCCGCTCGGCGGCGAGGTGGGCTACCAGGTGCGGTTCGACTCCCGCGTGAGCCGCGACACGCGGCTCGTCGTCGAGACCACCGGGATCATGCTCCGGCGGCTCCTCGCCGACATGGAGCTCGGCGGCATCGACGCGGTCGTCCTCGACGAGTTCCACGAGCGCACGATCGAGATGGATCTCGTGCTCGGCCTGCTCGTGCGGGTGCGGCAGACGCTCCGCCCCGACCTGCGGATCGTGGTGATGAGCGCCACCCTCGCCGCGGAGCCCGTGGCCCGGCTGCTCGGCGAGGCGACGGCCGACGGGGCCCCCGCCGCGATCGTGTCGGCCGAGGGACGGCTGTTTCCGGTGGACGTGCGGCACGCCCCACGCGGCCCGCGGCGCGACCTCGTGGAGATGGTGGCCGAGGCCGTGCCGCGAGCGCTCGCCGCCACGCCGGGGCACGTGCTCGTCTTCCTGCCGGGCGTCGGCGAGATCATGCGGTGCGAGCAGGAGCTCGTCGCCGCGGCCGACCGGCAGGGGCACGCCCTGCTCACGCTCTTCGGCGACATGCCCCCCGAGCGGCAGGATCGCGTGCTCGCCGACCTCGGCCGCCGCAAGATCATCCTCTCCACCAACGTCGCCGAAACGTCGCTGACGATTCCCGGCATCACCGCGGTCGTCGATTCCGGGCTCGCGCGGCGGTCGGCGGTGTCCCCCGCGACCGGCCTGCCACGGCTCGAGCTCGTGCCGATCTCGCGGGCCTCGGCCGACCAGCGGGCCGGACGGGCGGGACGCACCGGCCCCGGCGTCTGCTGGCGGCTGTGGGACGACGCCGCCCACCAGCACCGCCCCGCCGCCGACGTGCCGGAGGCGGTCCGCGACGACGTGTCGGGGGCGGTGCTCCAGCTGCTGGCGGTGGGCGAGCACCGGTCGTTTCCCTGGCTCGACACGCCCCCCGCCGCGAGCCTCGAGCACGCCCGGTCGCTCCTCTCCCAGCTCGGCGCGATTGCGGCGGCCGCGACGCCCGACGACGACGCGATCACGCCCCTCGGCCGACGGCTTGCGGGCCTGCCCGCGCATCCGCGGCTCGGCAGGCTCCTGCTCGCGGGCGCCGCGCACGGCGTGCCCCGCCAGACGGCGGTCGCCGCGGCGCTGCTCTCGGAGCGGGATCCGTTCCGCGCCGCCGCCCACGGGCCCCGCAGCGGTCCGCGCGACACCGTTCGGGTGCGGATCCGCTCCGACGTGGCCGATCGGGTGGCCCTGCTCGAGGCGTTCGCGGCGGGCCGGCCACCGGGGGCCGCCGACCTCGAGCTGCATCCGGGGGCCGCCCGGCAGACGCTGCGCACGGCGGAGCAGCTCGAGCGGATCGTCGCCCAGAACGCCCATGACGCCGACGCCCGTGACGCCGACGCCCGTGAAGCCGATTCCGGTGACGCCGACGCCGGTGACGCCGAACCCGGTGCCGACGCCCGCGGCGACGCGGGCGCCACCGGCGCCGCCCCGGTCGCGGCGGCGGGCGCGGCCGATGCCGACGCCCCGCTCCTGCAGGCGCTCCTCGAGGCCTTCCCCGACCGGCTCGTGCGGCTGCGGCCGGGCGGGCAGGATCGCGGCACGATGGTCGGCGGCCGCGGCGTGCGGCTCGACGGGTCGCGGGTGCGCGGGGAGCCCTTCTTCCTCGCGATCGACGTCAACGACGCCGGCGGCGAGGTGGGTGTGCGGCTGGCGTCGGCCGTCGATCCGGCGTGGCTCGAGGCCGGGCCCGCCGCGACGTCGATGCTGCGTCACGCCGACGAACTGCTCTACCATCCCTCCCGCCGGCAGGTGGAGGCCCGCCGCCGCACCTACTGGGGCGACCTCGTGATCGCCGAGACGCCGACGGCCGTCCGCGACGCGACGGAGGCCGCCGCGATGCTCGCCCGCGAGGCCGGGCCGCTCCTGTCGCGGCTCCTGCCCGGCGCCGACACCGCGGCCGGCGGCTTCCTCGCCCGTGTCCGCTGGCTCGCCGCCGCCATGCCCGACCTGGACCTGCCGCCGCTCACCGACGCCGACCTCGCGGCCGAACTGCCGGCCATCTGCACGGGCCTGCGGTCGCTCGACGAGATTCCGACCGCCAACTGGCTCGCGGCGCTCCAGGCGCGGGTCGGACACGTGCGGCTCGCCGAGATCGACCGACTCGCGCCGGCGCAGCTCGAGCTCGTCAACGGCCGCCGCTACCGGCTCACCTACGACCCCGGCTCCGCCCCGGTGCTCGCGGCCCGGATCCAGGAGCTCTTCGGGGTGCCGGAGACGCCGCGGGTGGCCGGGGGGAGGGTGCCGGTGCTCCTGCATCTGCTGGGCCCCAACCACCGGCCGCAGCAGGTGACGAGCGACCTGGCGAGCTTCTGGAAGACCACCTACGGCGAGGTCCGCAAGGAGCTGCGGCGGCGCTACCCCAAGCACGCCTGGCCGGAGGATCCGCTGGCCGGCGGCCGCTGATCGGCGCGGCGGCCCGCCGCGGGCGTCGCTGCCCCTCGGCAAGGCCGGAAGCTGTGGCGGCCGTGCCGTTCGCGCGACGCCGGCGCGCCCGCGTGCCAGCGCGCCGGCGGCCGGTCCGATTGACCCGCACCGATTCGCGCGCACCGGAAAATCACGGGTCGTGCGGGGCGTGCCAGCGGTGCCGCGGGAACGGCCGGTGCCAGTTGTGTCTGGTGCGCGGGCGTCGGCCGGGACGCTGAAAAAATCTCCCTGCGGCCGCCGATGCTGCCATGCGTCCGGCAGAGTGGCGGCGCACTGTGCCCCGCCACGGCCGGCCGCGGTTTTTTTCCTTCCCCCCGCTGGAGTCCCCCCTCATGCGTCGCATCGCCCTCGTCATCGCCGTTCTCGCCAGCCTCGTCGTCGCCGGTTCCGCCTCCGCCGAGCAGATGAAGGCCTCCCGTTCGCAGGCGTCCACCGCCGCCCGCAAGGGTCCGGTGGCGAAGCTCGTCGAGCTGGAGCGTCGCAAGAACGAGTGGCTGCGTCAGCAGCTCGGCCGCTGATCGGCCAGCTGCACGCGTCGATCCGCCCGGGGCATCACCGGCCGGCCAACTGGAGAAAACCTCGTGTTTTCGCGGGAGCATGACTCCCGCAGGCTGTTCAACGACAGCCGGCCAGTGCCGCCGTGATGCTCCGGGCGATCGCCTCGGGCGTGCCGGCGATGTCGACCGTGACCGCCCGCTCGTCCGCCGTCGGACGTTCGAGCAGCGCGCATTGACTCGCGAGCAGCGACGGGGGCATGTAGTGCCCGGTGCGCCGCTCGAGGCGTTCGCGGATCAACGACTCGGGCCCGTCGAGATGGACGAGCCGCACGTGCGGCCGGCCGACGCCGATCCGCTCCCGGTAGCTCCGCTTCAGCGCCGAGCAGGCGAGCACCACCCGCCGCCCGTCGCGGCCCGCGGCGTCGACGACGGCCGCCAGACGGTCGAGCCAGGGCAGCCGCTGCGCGTCGTCGAGCGGCACGCCCCGCCGCATCCGCTCGACGTTCTCGGGGGGATGGAAGTCGTCGGCATCGAGAAAGCCGCAGCCCATGTCGCGGGCGACGAGGCGGCCCACCTCGGTCTTGCCGCAGCCGCTCACGCCCATCACGAGCACCACGAGCGGCGGGCCGCCGGCCGGCGACGACGCGGACTCGGGAGCGGACGACGCCGACGGGTGCGTGGGAGCGGCGGCCATCTGCGACGGGGCGGGGGAGTGCCGGTCGGGCCCCGCGCCACACGACGCCGTGCCGACCTGCCGACGAATCGCCACGATGATAACCGGTGAACGAGTCGCCGGTCAGGCGTCCGTCAGCCGCCCGACACGGCGCCGTGCGGGGGTGCTGCCGCCGTGTGCTATCCTGAAGCTCCCGTTCGCGGATTCACGTCCCATCCCTGCGGGACCGCATGCATGCCATCGGCCATTCAGCCTGACGACGGTGGCTGACGACGGTGGCTGACGACGGCGAACGGCGGATGCGTCGCCGCGGCGGAGTGGGGAGGGTCGCGTGTCGTCCGAAGCGTTCGCCTGGCTCGACGGGCTGCGGGAGTTCGCCGCCGACGCCACGCGACGGCCCCGGGCCGCGGCCGAAACGAGCCCCGCGCAGCGGGCGGCGGAGCGGGCGGTGCTGGCCGCCCACCTCGTCACCTGGCTCGACGGCGCCATGGAGCCGCTCCTCGCGGAACGCGGCCCGGAGCGGCATCCGCCGGCGATCGTGCTCACGACCAGCGCCGCCGGCCTCGCCGCGGCGGCCGACGTGCTGGGCCGCGACGATCCGCTCACGCGGGAACGCCGGCCGCGGTTCGCCGCCGTCACCGAACTCGACTACCGGCTCTGGTGCCACCGGCACCCCGATCCCGACCACCGCCTCCACGTCAACCACTGGAGCTGGATCAAGACCCGGGTGCCGGAGCAGCGCTGGCCGGCGTTCGCCCGCCATCGGCTCGGGCCGGGCGAGTGCTACTGGCTGCACCGCACCGGCACCGTGGGGGCGGGGAACGAGCGGAGGTTCTGCCACCTCTGGAAGTGGAATGGCGTCATGGCCGTGCTGCTCGAGCCCTTCGTCGCCGAGCGGGTGGGCGGGCTTTGAGGACAGGCCGCCAACGAGCACGGAGCGAGCACGAAGGACGTGCTCCAAGGGGCGGCACACGCCGGCAGCGGCCCGGCGAGCGCCGCGTCCGCGGTCAGGGCGCGAGCCGCTCGACCCGCCACGGGCCCGAACCGTCGCGGTGGAACCGCAGCCGATCGTGGAGCCGGCTCGGCCGGCCCTGCCAAAACTCGATCCGCTCGGGCACGAGCCGGAAGCCGCCCCAGTGGTCGGGCCGGGGGATCGCCGCGTCGTCGGGATGCTCCGCCCGGAAACGGGCGAAGAGCTGCTCGAGAGCCGCCCTGTCGGGGATCACCTGGCTCTGCGGCGAGCCCCAGGCGCCGATCCGGGACGTGCTCGGGCGGGTCTTGAAGTAGGCGTCGCTTTCGGCCGCGGTCGTCCGCTCCACCCGCCCCTCGATCCGCACCTGCCGTTCCACCTCGGCCCAGTGGAAGGTGAGCGCGGCATGGGGATTGGCCGTGAGTTCCCCCCCCTTGCGGCTCTCGTAGTTGGTGTAGAAGCAGAAGCCACGGTCGTCGAAGCCGCGCAGGAGCACGATCCGCGCCGAGGGGCGGCCGTCGGGCGTGGCCGTCGAGAGCGTCATCGCCTCGGGCTCGGGCAGACCGGCCGCGACGGCGGCGTCGTACCAGGCGGCGAACTGGCGGATCGGGTCGCGGTCCACGGTGGACTCGTCGAGCGTACCCTGCTCGTATTCCTTGCGGGCATGGGTCGATCTCGGCTGCATCGGGGCTCCAACTCGGCGACGCGTGACGGGGGATGGCACGTCGGCGGCGGCCGACGCGGCGTGGCGGCGACGCCACACCACAGGAATCGTAGCCGCTGGACCGGTCGGCACCCGTGGGCCGCCGGCGGAATTGCGATTTTTCCGGGCGTGCGGTAGGTTCCGCGTGACCTTTGCACCCGGCGGACGCACCCGATGACACCCCGTATCCTCGTTTCGACCACCTCCTTCCAGGACACGCCCGGCCCCCACCATGCGGCGCTCGCCGAAACGGGCTGGGAGATCGTCACCGCCCGCGGCCCGCTCTCGGAGGCCGACACGCTCGCCGCCGTCGGCGCCGTCGACGGCTACATCTGCGGCGACGACATGATCACGCGGGCGGTGCTCGAGAAGGCCCGGCCGCGACTCAAGGTGCTCAGCAAATACGGGATCGGCGTCGACAAGATCGACGTGGCCGCCTGCACGGCGCTGGGCATCCCGCTGCTGTTCACGCCCGGCGTCAACCACACCACCGTCGCCGAGCACACGTTCCTCCTGCTCTTGGCGATCGAGAAGCACCTGCTCTTCCACACCGATTCGACCCGCTCCGGGGGCTGGAAGCGGCAGACCGGGCACGAGCTGCTCGACAAGACGATCGGCGTCGTCGGCATGGGGCGGATCGGCAAGGAGGTGGCGATCCGGGCCCGGGCGTTCGGCATGCAGGTCATGGGCTACGACCTCTACTGGGACGACGCCTTCGCGGCCCGCCACGGCGTGTCCCGCGCGGCGACGCTCGACGAGGTGTTCGCCGCCGCCGACTACCTCTCCCTGCACACGAATCTCACGCCGGAGACCCGCGACCTCCTCCGCGCCGCGACGATCGCGAAGCTCAAGCCCGGCGTGGTGATCGTGAACTGCGCCCGCGGGGAGATCGTCAACTCCGCCGACATGGCCGCCGCGCTCGCCGCGGGCCGGGTGCGCGGCTACGGCACCGACGTGCTCGACGAGGAGCCGCCCCGGCAGGGCCATCCCCTCACGAACCTCCCCAACTGCGTCGTCACGCCCCACATCGGCTCGCGGACGCACGAGAGCGTGCAGCGGCAGGCGATGGCGGCCGTGACGAACCTGCTGCGGGCCATGCGGGGCGAGCCGCCCCTGGCCCAGATCAATCCCGAGGTGCCGGTGGTGAAGGTCGTCTGACCGCCACCGCGTGCCGAGCCATCACGGAGCCGCGCCCGGACCCATGTCGGAAACCTTCTTCGTCGTGCCGGTCGAGGCCCACGAGCACCTCGTCCGCTCCGCCTACGTCCACCGCGGTTTCGACGCGGCCGAGGCCGAGCACGCCGCGAAGCTCGCCACCGCCGCCACCCGGCACGGCATCCGCACCCACAACGCCATCAAGGCGCTCCACCTCGACGAGCTTTTCGGCTCGAAGGCGGGCGGCTGCGTGCCGCGGGCGGCGGTGCGGCGGCTGCCGGGCCGGTTCGACGCGGCGGAGGTCTGGGACGCCGGCAAGAAGCTCGGGCAGGCGGTGGCCTGGGAGGCGATCGACACCTGCATGCGGCTGGCCGACCGCCACGGCACCGGCACGGTGTCGGTGGACAACGCCTTCCACTATCTCTGGGGAGGCGGCTACGTGATGGAGGCCGCCCGTCGCGGCTACATCGCCTACACCAACTGCACCGCGTCGCTGGCGGAGGTGGTGCCCTTCCGCGGGTCGCACCCGACGCTCGGCACCAATCCGCATTCCTGGGGCTTCCCCACGACGGAGGCCGTCGGCTTCCCGATCGTGATCGACTGGGCCACGAGCGTGATCGCGATGGGCCGCGTGCAGCAACTCAAGCGGGAGGGCAAGCCGCTGCCACACAACGCGGCGGTCGACCGCGCGGGCCGCCCCACGACCGACCCGGCGGAGGCGGTGTCGCTCCTCCCCTTCGGCGACCACAAGGGCTACGGGCTCTCGCTCATCAACGAGATCGTGGCCGGCTTCATCGGCGGCTCGCTCCCCACGCTCCGTAGCCGCGGGGCCGTGCCCGGCGAGAAGCAGTCGTGCGCCTTCTTCTTCCAGGTCATCCACCCCGAGGCGATCTCCGGCGGCGCCTTCGCCGGCGGCCGCACGCAGGCCGCCAACGTCAAGGCGGTGCTCGCCGACATCCTCGGCCACGGCAACGAGTCGTGCATGCTGCCCGGCCAGATCGAGGCCGAGGCCGCCGCGCGGAGCGCGAAGGCCGGCGGCCTGCTCTTCTCCGCGGCGGAGGTGGAAGCCTTGAACGAGATCGCCCGCGAGGCCGGCGTGCCGCCGCTCGACACGGCCCGCCTCCCGACCGCCTGACGACCTTCCCCGACTCGCCCCGACCGCGCCGCACGACCGCGCCGCACGACCGCGCCGTTAGCCGGGCCCCCGCCGGCCCCGCGGATGCACGGCCGGCGACGGCCACCCCTAAACCACCGAAAGGAACCCCATGTCGCTGCCCCTCAAGCCCCGTGAATCGTGCGCGTTCGATCAGGTGTCGCTCGGCGAGATCATGCTCCGCCTCGACCCGGGGGAGGGCCGCATCCGCACGGCCCGGCAGTTCGCGGCCTGGGAGGGAGGGGGCGAATACAACGTGGCTCGAGGGCTGCGGAAGTGCTTCGGCCTCCGGACGGCGGTGGTGTCGGCCTTCGTGGACAACGAGGTGGGCCACCTCATCGAGGACTTCATCATGCAGGGGGGCGTCGCCACCGACTTCCTCGTCTGGCGTCCCGACGACGGCATCGGCCGCAGCGTGCGCAACGGGCTCAACTTCACCGAGCGGGGCTTCGGCATCCGCGGCGCGGTGGGCGTGCCCGACCGGGGCAACACGGCGGCCAGCCAACTGAAGCCGGGCGACGTCGACTGGGACGGGCTCTTCGGCCGGCACGGCGCCCGCTGGTTCCACACCGGCGGCATCTTCGCCGCGCTCTCCCCGACCACCGCGGCGCTGACGATCGAGGCGGTGCAGGCCGCGAAGCGGCACGGCACGATCGTGTCGTACGACCTCAACTACCGCCCGAGCCTCTGGAAGAGCATCGGCGGGCAGGCGAAGGCCCGCGAGGTGAACCGCGAGATCGCCCGCCACGTGGACGTGATGATCGGCAACGAGGAGGACTTCACCGCCTCACTGGGATTCGAGGTCAAGGGCGTCGACCACTCGCTCTCGGCGCTCGACACGACGGCCTTCAAGCGGATGATCGAGACGGCGGTGAAGGAGTTTCCCAACTTCAAGGTGGCGGCCACGACGCTCCGCCGCGTGATCACGGCCACGAAGAACGACTGGAGCGCGATCCTCTGGCACGACGGCCGCTTCCATGACAGCCGCGCCTATCCGGAACTCGAGATCCTCGACCGGGTCGGCGGCGGCGACAGCTTCGCCAGCGGCCTGGCCTTCGGATTCCTCGAGTTCAACGACCCGCAGAAGGCGGTCGAGTACGGCGCCGCCCACGGGGCGCTCGCGTCGACGACGCCGGGCGACACGTCGATGGCGACGCGTCAGGAGGTCGAGAAGCAGATCGCCGGCGGCGGCGCCCGCGTGGTGCGGTAGGCCGCCGGTTCCGTTCGTTCCCGTCACGGTGACGCCCGGGGCCGCTCGCCGGACGTTCGCCTCCGCCCAGTGTTGCTTGATTCCGGGCCCGCGGGGCCTGGAATATCGCTCCCACGAATCGAGGTGAACTCGATTCGCTCCGCTGGGCCTCCGCTCACTCGAAGCCGGCTGCGCTCCGCCATCCATGGCTCCGCTTGCCGCCTACGCCGTCTCACGGGGCAACGGGCAGCCCCTTCACCGGATTGCAGGAGCACTGCGATCCGCCCTGACAGATCCCCGAGATGTCCCCCTTGCCGTCGAGGCGCGGGGGGGTCGGCGAACGCTTCCCGAGTGGAGGCCGCCCCGGCCGAACGAGGAGACTTTTGCCGCCCCCCCTCGCCGTGGATTGACCACAGCGGGTCACCCGCACGTGCGATCCCGTCAGCGTGACGCCCGGGGCCGCCCGCCGCCCCGCTCGCCGGACGTTCACTCCGGCCAGTGTTGCTTGATTCCAGGCCCGCGGGGCCTGGAATGTCGCTCCCGCGAATCGAGGTGAACTCGATTCGCTCCGCTGGGCCTCCGGCTCTCTCGAAGCCGGCTCACGGGGCAACGGGCAGCCCCTCCACCGGATTGCAGGGCACTCGGCACGGCCGTCCAGTGCGATGGCCGGCCGTCAGGCCCGGCGGACGAGCGGACGGCCGAGCATGCGGTCGAGCGAGTCGCTCGTCTGGTACACGAGCGCCTCGGGGTAGTGCGGCCAGGGATGGAAATACTCGAACGTCACCCACCCGCGGTAGCCGACGTCGTCGAGCGACCGCATCACGGCCGGCCAGTTCGTCGTGCCGTCGAGCAGCGGCCGGAAGGTCTCGAGCGAGTAGTCGGTGCCCTTCTTGGTGTATTCCTTCAAGTGGACGTTCTTGATCCGCTTCCCGAGCACCGGGATCCAGTGCTCGGCGTACTGGAACATCGCGATGTTGCCGGTGTCGAAGTGCACCTGCACGTGCGGACTCGCGAAACGGTCGACGAAGGCGTTCATCTCCATCGGCGTCATCAGGAAACCGTTGAAGAAGATGTTCTCCATGTTGAGCGTCACCTTGAGCTTCTCGGCCTGCGGCACGAGCGCCGTCACGGCCTCCACCGCCCGCCGCTCGCAGACGTCGTTGGGCACGGGCTCGTGGTCGTCCCGCCAGGGGATGTGGACCGCGCCCGGCACGACGAGCACGTTCTCGACGCCCATCGTGCCGGCGGCCCGGGCGATGAGGCCGGCGAGCTCGAGACCCCGGGCCCGCTTCGCGGGGTCGTTGCTCGTGAGGGGGTAGGGCCAGAAGAGAAACGAGCAGAGGCCGCTGATCTGGATGCCGATCCGGTCGGCGAGCTGACGGATGGCCACGAGGTCGCGGTCGGAGGCCTTCGGGGAGAGGTCGTTGTCGAGGTCGTAGTTGAGCTCGATGCCGTCGAAGCCGGCGTCCTTGGCCAGCCGCAGGCACTCCTCGAGCGTCATCCGGCCGGGGTAGGGGAAGGCCCAGAGGTTGATCGACTTCTTCAGCGGGTAGGCCCGTGGCGAGGCCCGCCGGTCGTCGGCCGCCTGCGTCGGGGCGGCCTCCGGCGGCGCCGCGGCTCCCGAGGCCGGCGTGCCGGTGGCGGTCGGCTTGCCGCTGCCGGTCGGCGCGTCAGCGGCGGCGGGCGTGGCGACGGCGCCCACGGCGGCGAGTCCCGCGGCGAGCGCGGCGCGGCGGTCGAGGCGGGTGTTCTGGGCGAGCGGCCGCGAGAAGCCCTCGTCGGTGGGCATGGCGGGATGCTCCGGTGCGGGGGAGGAAATGGGGACGGTGAGGGGAAACCGGGCGTGACGACCGGCCACGGGCCGGGCGGATGGAGCCGGAGGGGCCGAGGCCGTATAGTCTGCCGCAGTTCACGCCCCCGCGGAAGGGATGCAGCGATGCCGCGACCGACCGACGTCCACGCCATCGGCGCCGCCGTACACCTGATCCCGGTGCGGACGCGGATGCCGCTGAAGTTCGGCGCCCAGGTGGTCGAAGGTGTGACCTGCGGCCGCGTGGCGGTGGAGGTGGAGGACGGCTCCGGCCGCCGGGCCGTGGGCTGGGGCGAGACGCCGTTGAGCGTGAGCTGGGGCTGGCCGTCGGCCGCCGACTACGCCTGGCGCGAGGCGACGATGGTGCGGCTCCTCTGCCGGGCCGCGGCGGCCATCGCCGGCTTCGACCACCGCGGCCACGCGCTCGAGATCGGCCACGAGTTCCGCCACCACGTCCTCGACGGCCTGGCCACGGAGGCCGCCGCCGGCGGTCCCGAGCCGGTGCCGGAACTCGCGCGGCTGATCTGCATGAGCGCCGTCGACCTCGCCCTCCACGACGCCTTCGGCCGCGTGCACGACATCGACGTCTTCGCCACCTACGGCGGCGAGCACCTCTCCCGCGACCTCGCCGACCTGATGGGGGGCGAGCGGGCGTTCCGGGGCCGGTTCCCGGCCGACTTCCTCGCCCGGAAGCCCGTCACGACGATGCCGGCCTGGCACCTCGTCGGCGGCCTCGATCCGCTCGACGCCGAGGACCTCACGGGCGGCGAACCGCGGGACGGCCACCCCGTGCTCCTCGCCGAATGGATCGAGGAGGACGGCCTGGAATGCCTCAAGGTGAAGCTCCGCGGCGACGACGCCGACCGGGACATCGACCGGCTGATCCGCGTGGGGGAGGTCGGCATCCCCCGGGGCGTGAAGCATCTCTGCGCCGACTTCAACTGCACGGTGAAGGACGTGGCCTACGTGCACGAGGTGCTCGACGCCGTCGCCGCCTGCAGCCCCGAAACGGCGGCCCGGCTGCTCTACGTCGAGCAGCCGTTTCCCTACGACCTCGCGGCCAACCCGATCGACGTCACGAGCCTCTCCGCCCGCACCCGGCTCTTCCTCGACGAGAGCGCCCATGACTGGCGGCACGTCGCGGCCGGCAGGAAGCTCGGCTGGAACGGCGTCGCGCTCAAGACCTGCAAGACGCAGTCGGGGGCGCTCCTCTCGCTGGCCTGGGCACGGGCCCATGGCATGGACATCATGGTGCAGGACCTCACGAACCCGATGCTCGCGGCGATCCCGCACCTGCGACTGGCCGCCCACGCCGACACGCTCGCCGGCGTGGAGACCAACGCGATGCAGTTCTATCCGGACGCCTCGCGGCCCGAGGCCGCCGTGCACCCCGGGATCTACCGGCGGCGCCGGGGCCGCGTCGATCTCGGCAGCCTCGCGGGGCCGGGATTCGGGATGCGGGTCGAGGAGATCGGCCGCACGCTGCCGGCGCCGGCGATCGCGGTGGGGTCGCTCGCGGGGAACGGCTCGGAACGCTGAGTCGGACCGGGCGGCAGGGCCGGCGGGCGGTGTGGACACGGCGGAAACTGACACGAGCGGGGAGCGTGGACGATGCGACACGGTAGGGAACGGATCGCGGGCCGGCCCGTGGGCATGGCGGTGGCCTGGCTCCTGCTCCGGCGGCCTCGCGGCGGCAACCGAGGGCACGCCCTTCCGCCTCGGGATCATCGGCCTCGACACCTCTCACGCGACCGCGTTCACGAAGCTCTTCAACGACGCCTCCGATCGGGACCACATCCCCGGATTCCGGGTCGTGGCCGCGCATCCCCACGGCAGCCGCGACATCCCGTCGAGCGTCGGCCGGATCCCCGAGTACACCCGCACCGTGGCCGGCATGGGCGTCGAGATCGTCGACGACCTGTCGGCGCTCGTCGCGCGGGTCGACGGCGTGCTGCTCGAAACCAACGACGGCCGGCCCCACCTCGAGCAGGCCGCCGTGGTGATCGCCGCCGGCAAGCCGCTCTTCATCGACAAGCCGGTGGCGGGATCGCTCGCCGACTGCGTCGCCATCTACCGGCTGGCGGCGGAGAAGGGGGTGCCCGTGTTCAGCGCGTCGGCGCTGCGGTTCGCGGCGGGCAGCCAGGGGGTGCGTGGCGGATCGATCGGCGAGGTGACCGGCTGCGACACCTTCTCGCCCTGCAGCCTCGAGCCGACCCACCCCGACCTGTTCTGGTACGGCATCCACGGCTGCGAGGCGCTCTACACCGTGATGGGGCCAGGCTGCCGGACCGTGTCGCGCACGCACACCGACGACTTCGAGCAGGTGACGGGGGAGTGGAGCGGCGGCCGGATCGGCACCTTCCGGGGCATCCGCCGCGGCAAGGGGGGCTACGGTGGCACGGCCTTCGGCACCAATGGCGTCGCGGCCGTCGGCGGCTTCGACGGCTACGCGCCCCTGGCACGGGCGATCGCTGACTTCTTCACGACGGGCAAGGCCCCGGTGGCCGCCGAAGAGACGATCGAGCTCTACGCGTTCATGGCCGCCGCCGACGAGAGCCGGCGGGCCGGCGGCGGGCCGGTCAGGGTGGCCGACGTGCTCGAGCAGGCGAATGCCGCGGCCGCCGGGCGACTGGCGGCGATCAGGGGGGCAAAGCCCTGACGGGGACCACTGACGGCAGCCGCGCCCGCGGAAGCGCCGCCCCAGGGAACACCGCCGGCACCTCCGCTTCGCGACCGGCTCACGCCGCCGTCTCACTCCGCCGGCTTGCGCACGTAGATGCCGTCGGCCGTGAGCTGGATCACGGGGATCGCCAGCTTCGCGTCGAAGACGCCCTGGCCGCGAACGACGACGTCGGAGCCCTTCTGGATGCCGAAGAGCTTGCGGGCGTCCACCGGAATCACCTTGCCGTCGGGCCCGAGAAACTGCACCGCCGTCATCGGCGCGTTCGCCTGCCGCTTTTTGCAGAACGGGCAGTTGTCGTTGTCGTGTCCCGGCTTCTTCGCATGATCGTCGGCGGGGATCTCGAGGAGGACGAACGACGCCTTGTTCTCGAGGAAGGGATCCATGCCGCGGGCGCCGACACGGCCCGCGAGCACCACCGTCTGCGGGGTCTTCGTGAGCTTCTGCTTGGCCGCCGTCGGCGTCACCGCACCGTCCGGCTCCGTGGGCAGCAGGAGTTGGCCCCGGGCCGCGGCCGGATCGATGTCGAGCCCGTGGGCCGGCACCGCCGGCAACACCGCCGCGAGGGCGACGCCCAGCAGGCCCGCCGCCAGGAGCCTCGCGGAGCCAAACCGACACGCCGCCGTCGCGCTCGTCGTCATGGTCACTGCCGTCATCGTACGCACCTCCGTGTTGAACGTGTTCCGCGCCGTCAGGCGGCCGGCAGGCAGTAGATAACGTGGGTAAACAGCCTGCGCGGTCGCATGGATGCTCTCGCGGGAGCGCAGCTCCCATGAAAACCGTGTGTTTTCAGCCGTGAAAAAACGTCCGGAGGACTTTTTCCACGGACGGCTAACGGGCGATCCCCTTGAGCGTCTTGACCGCCTCGCCGACCCGGCCGCCGAGCGACTCCATGTCGACCTTCTTGATCGCCTCGGCCCCCTCGTGCACGGCCGCATCGAGCGTGTCGAAGCAGGCGAAGATCTCCTCGAGCGCCTTCTTGCCGGCCGCCTCGGCCTCGGCCGCCGGCTTCTCCTTGGCCAGCAGCCCCTCGAGGTCCTCGAGGAGGTGACCCACCATGTGCACCCGGTCGTCGGCCTTCTCGTGCTCCCCGGCGGCGAGCGCGGTCTTCACCTCGGTCCATGTCGACTCGAGTTCGGCCAGCCCTGCGGCGAGTGTCTCGGGGTGCTTGTGCCCGCCCGCCTCGGCGGAATCGGCGCGCGCCTTGGCGTCGTGGTCGTGCCCGGCGTGGTCGTGTCCGGCATGATCATGGGCGGCGGTCGCCGCCGGCTGTGGCCGCGCCGGCGGGGCCGCGGCCGGATCGCACCCGGTGAGCGTCAGGCACGCGGCGGCGAGGCACGCCGCCGGCAGGATCGCCGTGGACATCTGAAATCGGATCATCGCGGTGCTCCGGGCAGGATCGGTGACGGGAGGGGGAGGGCATCCGGCGACCGCCATGCGGTCCGCGGCCGAACCCCCGCAGAATACCGCGGGGCGGATGATTGAAAAAGGCGGAAGGCGACGCCGCTCCCGGCAGCCGGCCGGCACGGCCGCCGATCCCGGCCCGGGGGCGGCGGCGCCGGCGATCGTCACCCCGGCGGCGCGAAGGAGAGGAGCCGCGTCGCGGGGGCCGCCGCCGCCACCATGCAGACGAACGACCGCTCCTTGAGCTCCATCGGCTTCGTCACGTCCACCGGCGGCCCGTTGCCGTCGACGTGGATGTCGTCCGGCGGGGACCGGCCGGTGTCGATGAACAGCCGCCACGGCAGCGACGCGATCGCCTCCGGCCGCGGGAAGCGGAACTGTCGCGGCAGCGACCCCGCATGGGTGAAGACGAGCACGTGCCGCGGCGTGCCCTCGAAGCCCCCCGCCGCGTCCTGCTCCCGCAGGAGCCGCTCGCGGCAGGGCGCGCCGAAGAAGCAGACCAGGCTCGCGTCGGCCGCGTACCAGTCGACGTGGCTGCCCTCCGGCGAGAACCATTCCACGTCCGGCAGCCCGCCGTCCTCGCAGGCGCCGCCGACGAGGAAATCCCGGCGGCGGAGCGTGGGGTTGCCGAGGCGGAACTTCACCAACTCCCGCACGAAGCGCACGAGATCGCCGTGGCGGTCGACGAGACTCCAGTCGAACCACGAGAGCGGGTTGTCCTGGCAGTAGGCGTTGTTGTTGCCCTGCTGCGTCCGCCGGCACTCGTCGCCGGCGAGCAGCATCGGCACGCCCTGGCTCACGAGGAGCGTGGCGAGCATGTTGCGGATCTGCCGGACGCGGATCTCCTCGATGTCGGCCCGCCGGGTCGGCCCCTCGATGCCGTAGTTGTCGGAGAAGCTGTTGTTGTCGCCGTCGCGGTTGCCCTCGCCGTTGGCCTCGTTGTGCTTGTCGCGGTAGGTGACCAGGTCGCTGAGCGTGTAGCCGTCGTGCGAGGTGACGAAGTTGATGCTGTGGTAGGGCTGCCGGCCGTCGTCGCCGTAGAGGTCGCTCGAGCCGGCCAGCCGCGTCGCCAGGTGGCCGGTCTGGGCGTAGTCGCCCCGCCAGTAGCGGCGCACGTCGTCGCGGTAGCGGCCGTTCCACTCCGCCCACCGCAGGCTGGCGAACGACCCCACCTGATAGGCGCCGGCCGCGTCCCACGCCTCGGCGATGATCTTCGTGTCGGCGAGCATGGGATCCTCGGTGATCAGCTCGACGATCGGCGGATTCGGTAGCAGGTCGCCGTTGCGGTCGCGGGAGAGCACGCTCGCCAGGTCGAAGCGGAAGCCGTCGACGTGATAGTTGTGCACCCAGTGCCTCAGGCAGAGGAAGATCAGCTCGCGGACGATCGGGTGGTTGCCGTTGATCGTGTTCCCGCAGCCGGTGTAGTTGCGGTAATGGCTGCCGCCGTCGCCGAGCATGTAGTAGACGCGGTTTTCCAGCCCCTTGAAGGAGAAGGTGGGGCCGAGGTTGTTGCCCTCGGCGGTGTGGTTGAAGACCACGTCGAGGATCACCTCGATGCCCGCGGCGTGCAGCGCGCGGACCATCTCCTTGAACTCGCGGACCTGGCAGCCCGGCTCCGTGCCCGCCGCGTAGCCGCGGTGGGGCGCGAAGAAGGCCATCGGGTCGTAGCCCCAGTAGTTGAACCGCTCCGGCCGCACCCCGTCGGGCAGCTCGGTGGGATACTCGTGCACGGGCATGAGCTCCACGGCGGTCACGCCGAGCGACTTGAGGTAGGGGATCTTCTCGATCACGCCGAGGTAGGTGCCGGGATGGGTCACGCCGCTCGACGGGCTGGCGGTGAAGCCCCGCACGTGCAGTTCGTAGATCACCGTGTCGGCGAGGCCGCGCCTGAGGTGCCGGTCTCCCTGCCAGTCGAAGAAGTCGTCGACGACCACGCTCTTCGGGGGACGGATGACGCCGTCGCCCCCGGGGAGGAAGCGGCCGGCGAGCGCCCGCGAGTAGGGGTCGATGAGTCGGGCGCTGCCGTCGAAGAGCTGACCGTGCTCGGGGTCGTAGGGGCCGTCGGCCTGGAAGTGGTAGAGCTGGCCGGGGCCCAGCCGCGGCACGAACACGCTCCAGATGTCGCCCCAGCGGTCCTTGGCCGGATCGAGGGCGATCACCTCGACCGGCTCGGGATCGTCGACCCGGTCGTAGAGCAGCACCCGCATCGCCGTCGCCGAGCGGCTGTAGACCACGAACTGCACCCCCCGCTCGCGGCCGGGGCCGGCCTCGTGGAGCACGGCCCCGTAGGGCAGGGGATGGCTGAACTGCAGCGGGGGCAACGGCAGCTCGGCGTGAGCCCTGCGCGCGGTGGCTGGCGTGATCCGGGATGGCATGGGGCCATGATAGCCTCGGGCCCCGGCCCCCGCGGGTTTCCCCCGGCGCCGACCGCGTGTCGCCGCGGCGCGGCGGCCGCAGGCTTGCGGGACGGCTCCGGCGGGGGATGATACGGGCGTGAGCGGAGCCACCTACTCAAGCGCCGGCGTCGATCTCGAGCTCTACCGTGAGGGTATGGCCCGGCTGCCCGCCCACATGCGCCGCACGCAGTGCCCGCGGGTGATGAGCCCCGAGGGGGGCTTCGCGGCCCTCTTCCAGCTCGACTTCAAGGGGCTCTTCAGCCGCGGCTACGAGGACCCGCTGCTCGTCTCCTGCACCGACGGCGTGGGCACCAAGCTCAAGGTGGCCGTCGCCGCGGGCGTGCACCACACCGTGGGCGTCGACCTGGTGGCGATGAGCGTCAACGACTGCCTCTGCACCGGCGCCGAGCCGCTCTTCTTCCTCGACTACGTGGCGATGTCGAAGGACGACCCGAACCTGCTCGAGCAGATCGTGCGGGGCATCGCCGACGCCTGCGTGGAGTGCGAGTGCGCGCTGGTCGGCGGCGAGACGGCGATCCTGCCCGACATGTACCAGGGGGGCGACTACGACCTGGCCGGCTTCTGCGTGGGCGTGGTCGAGCGGCGGCGGCTCGTGGACGGCCGGCAGATCCAGCCGGGCGACGTGGCCCTGGGCATCGCCTCGAGCGGGCTGCACTCCAACGGCTACAGCCTCGTGCGGAAGGCGGTCTTCGACCTGGGGGGCCTGTCGGGCGACGACCGGGTGGCCGAGCTCGGCGGCCGCACGGTGACCGACGTGCTGCTCACGCCGACGCGGCTCTACGCCCGGCCGGTGAAGGCGGTGCTGCGGCACTACCGCGTCAAGCAGGTCGTGCACGGCATCGCCCACATCACCGGCGGCGGGCTCGTCGAGAATCTCGCGCGGATCGTGCCCGCGAACGTGCAGGTGCGGCTCGAGCGCGGATCGTGGGAGGTGCCCCCGGTGTTTCCCTGGGTGCAACGGCTCGGGAAGATCGCCGCCGACGAGATGGAGCGGGTGTTCAACATGGGCGTGGGCCTCGTGCTCGTGGTGTCGCCCCACTTCGCCGACAGCATCAAGAGCCAGCTCGCCGACCTGGGCTTCCCGGCCGCGCAGATCGGCACGGTGCGGGCCGCGACGCCGGCCGAGGAACGCGTGGTGCTCGGGTAAGCAGCCGGAAAAAAATCCTCCGGACGTTTTTCCACGGATGCACA
>Ga0208249_1000175_pt1 | contig 20222 bp, 16 predicted proteins | sample CryBogmetaGMA1M_FD_184546 | JGI IMG/M metagenome (GOLD analysis project Ga0208249, IMG submission 184546) | Freshwater microbial communities from Crystal Bog, Wisconsin, USA - MA1M (SPAdes) | ecosystem: Environmental > Aquatic > Freshwater > Lake | place: Crystal Bog, Wisconsin, USA | collected...
CGACGAGCACAACAAGAAGCCGAAGCCATTCGCCTGGACGGCCACGGCCGACACGATCCTCGAACGCGTGGCCACTATTTGCAAACGAACTTCTAACTCAGGACACTAGGCGTTGCCGCCGAGAATCTCACGCAGCCGCGTCCCCGGCAACCGTCCAAGGCCGAGCGGTTCCACGCCCACGCCAAACGTAACCACTGTCTCCGTGCGGAACGACCACTCGATGTGCTCGATCGCAGCGAGTTGGACGATGTACGACCTGCCCACCCTCGCAAACGCTCTCGGGGGCAACACCTTGTCCCAGTGGCTCAGCCGGCGGCGGAAGAGCAGCACGCCCACCGGTGGCTTGGCCGCGACCCGCGTGTAGTTGCGAAGTGACTCGATCCAGCAGATATCGCCGACCGTCACCGCCGACGACGCGGCCTTCCCGGCCAATGGTATGATGACCACGTCGCCGAGCCCCAAGACCGCGGCATCGGCAGGCTCTTCCGCGTCGAGGTCGTCGCCGCCTTGTTCGCCTCCCCCCTGCGGTTGTCCTTGCGTGCCGGCAGCCTGCTTCTTGAGGCGGGTAACCGTGTCGGCGAGCCGCTCAGGATCGACGGGTTTCACCAGATAATCGGTGGCGGCAGCGGCGAACGCCTGGACGGCATACTTCTCGTGGGCGGTGATGAACACCACCTGCGTGCCGTCGGAAACATACTTGAGCAAATCGAAACCGCTGTCTCCGGGCATTTCCACGTCGAGAAACACGACGTCCGGCGACTGCGTCTCAAGAACGGCCCGGGCCTCGGCCACGTTCCCGGCCACGCCGACGACACCGATCTCCGGATGGGCGGCAAGCAGTTTCCGCATCCGTCCGTTGGCATCGACCTCGTCGTCGACAAGCAGGGCCGTGAGCATCGTGGTATCCGGGCTCGTGCGAGCCGACGGGAATGGTGAAGGCATGTCAGACAAGCTCCGCAGCCGGTGTCGGCTCGTGGGTGGCCGGCCCCGGCTGGGTGAGCGTCGCGGGCAAGCGAATGACGACCCGCACCCAGCCGCCGTCGAGGTCCGGGTCGATCACAGTCTCGACGGTGGCCGCTTCATCGACCAGCAGTGCCAGCCGCTTGCGCAGAGAACGGATCCCCGTGGAGGGTGAACGCGTCTTGTCCGGCGGCACCCATCGGCCGGTGTTGGCGACCACCACCTCGAGCCAGCCATCAACCACCTTCGCAGTCACGCTCACCCGCAATGGCATGCTGCTCGTCTGGGCTCCATAGTGCAGCGCGTTTTCGAGGATCGGCTGAATCAGCATCGGCGGCACGATCACGGCATGGGCCGCTCGATCGCAGGAGAAGCGGCAGACGAGGTTGTCGCCGAACCGCGCGTGCTGGATCGCGAGGTATTTCTGCAGGGCCTGCAATTCCCGCGACAGCGGCTCGAGCGGGCGGGCCTCTCCGAGCGTGAATCGCAGGTAATCGGCGAGGTCGCGGATCACGCGATCCACGGCCTCCGGATCGTCTTTCCTGTTCGCCACGGCATTGAGCGCATTGAAAAGGAAGTGGGGATTCATCTGCTCCTGCAGGTGCCGCAGCTCGAACGTCCGGGCGACCGTCTCCGCCTGGAGCAGCCGTAGTTCCGCGTAGATCGCGGTCGCCTCGGTCTCCGCAAGCCGGAGCTTTGTCTTGTAGAGCTCCTGGACCACCTCCAGCCCGAAGATGCCCGCACACCAGAAGCCCGCCATGATGATCCGCGGCGCGAGCACCCAAAGCGTCGCGTCGCGGGTCCATTTGGAAGGCTCGCCCAGGATGCCGGCAAACATCATCAGCAGCAGCGACGCCACAAGACCGGCCGTCGACAGGACCACGATCAGCGGCCAACGCACCCGTCTCGGCAGCCCGCAGAGCTGTGGCATCTCGAACAACAGATAGACGAGCGTTGAGATCACGAAGCCCGTGCCCGCTCGCAAAACCGACGTCAGCACCGTCGTCTCCGCGGGCAAAAGCCCTTTGCTCAGCCCCAGCGCGGTCAGAAGAATCGCCGACCAGTACACGATCTGAAACGACCAGAAGATTCGCGTCCGCATCAGCGGGAGCGAGTCACGCAGGGCTGCGATGTGCGGAGGCGCGACGTCCGTCGCACTCGCAGCACTCGAGCGGCCACATGGGACTTCGTCCGTGGAAGCTGTCGCCGAAGCGTCATCTCTGATGAGCGTCATGTGGGGCAACCGTGGGCAGCGTTGCTCGAGCGGCTGACACAGCGGAGCGGGAAGTGCGCACTGCTCGAGCACGCCCCATCAGTATGACTGCAAACCGGGGAGGTGCACCATCGCCCCGTGTCGATTCGTGCGCGCCGGCGTGTCGATTCGTGCACGCCGTGTCGATTGGTGCGAGTTGGGTGTCGATTCGGCATTTTGTCGCGTCCAGCCGCTTGAAGGCGGGCGAGCGGGCGATACCTTCTCCGAAAGATGGCAGTTGCAAGTTGCGACTGCACGCGTCGATCCCCATCACACCAAGGTTCTGATGCCATGAAGTCTCTCGCTCGATCGCAAGCCGCCCGGATAAAGCAACACCTTTTCTGTAAATCGCGGTTTTCAGAGGTGGGTCATCTGGCTTCCATGTTCAGGTAGGCACGTTCGGTTTCCCAGTCGTCACTGATCTCGGAGAGGACGGCAGAAGCGAGCCGCAGGAGAGAGGCCTCGTTGGGGAAGAGCGTGGCGACACGGGTGCGCCGCTTGATCTCCTTGTTGAGCCGCTCCAGGCCGTTGGTCGTCCGCATCCGCCGCCGATGGGCGGCAGGGATCCGGAGCACGGTGAACGCCTCGGGAGCCGATTGCTCGAGCCAGGCTGCCAGTTGCGGAGCGGTCTTCTGGTAGCGGGCAACGACGTCCTTCAGTCGCCGCTCGGCCTCGGCGGTCTCGTCGGCGTCGAAGACGCGACGGAGGTCGCGGGCCACCTCGGAACGCATCGGGAACTTCGGTGCTTGCACGATCGCGTTGCGGATCGTGTGGAACTGGCACCGCTGCCACGGCACGCCGGCCATGACGGCCTGACGGGCGGCACGAAGACCGGCGTGATCGTCGCTGACGATGAGCTTCACGCCGCGCATGCCACGCTTCTGCAGGCTCTCGAGGAACTTCCGCCAATGCGGCTCGGCCTCGGAGAGCTGCACGCTGCAGCCGATCACACTCCGCTTGCCATCGGTGTCGATCCCAATCGCAGTGAGCACGGCACATGACCGGACTGCACCGTCATGGCGGATCTTCTCGTAGGTGGCGTCGAGCACGAGATAGGTGATCTCGCCGATCGGCCGGTTCCGCCAGGCATCGAGCTGCTCATCGAGCTCCGCCGCGGCGCGGCTCACCTGGGTCGAGGTGACCTCGAGCCCGCAGAGCTCCTCGACGATGGCCGTCACCTTCCTGGTACTGACGCCTTGGACGTACATCTCGGCCATGGCGAGGACCATCGCCCGCTCGCTACGGACGCCGCGGTCGAGAGCCTTGGGATAGAAGGGCCGGCCGTTCGCGTCGCGATAGCCGCGGGTCTGCGGGATTCGCAGGTCGATCTGGCCAACCCGGGTGTTCAGGGTCTTGGGCTTGAAGCCGTTGGCATAGCCTTGACGATCGGCGGTTCGCTGATGAGACTCGGCCTTGAGCACCTGCTCCCGCTCGATCTGCATGGCGTGGTTCATGAGGGTGGCGAAGGCGGCGGCCATGGCATCGGGGCCGTGCTCCATCGCCAGATCAACGAGGTCGCGGATCGCGGAACGTTCTTCTTGGTGGGTCATCGCAGGTTCCTTCTTGGTGAGGTGACACTTCCAAGAAAGCCTCGATGACCCACCTCTTCAACTCACGCCGCCGGTGTGTTCCTTCCCTCGGCTCGCAAGCTCGCCTCGGTCAGGAACACACCGGCGATTTACAGAAGGAATGTTGCACTAACCGCCGCCGCAGACTGCGGGCAGACCGGTGGTGGCACGGGCCTGGAAAAGTCCTTGGCTCGTGACGCTTTTGGGGCGCTAGGAAGCCCGCTCAGCCATCGAGGCGTCCGTGGAGCCGTCCAGCACTGAAGCGGCTTAGGGCGCGGAACAGGATGTGCCGTAGCCAAAGACAATCCGCCAAAGGAACGGAAAACAGTCCGTGAAACGCCGGGAGACTGCTGCGGAGCAGTGCGAGGGTTTGATGAGGGACGTCGTGTGCTTGACGGGGGGTGGGGTGGGGTAGAAACTCCCCCGCTAAGCTCCCCCCGCTTTGAGCGTCGTGCTCACCGAAAGAATCACGCACATGTCTCGCAGCTATCTAAAAACACTCTCCCTTGGACTGGCTGCGTTGGCCTGCCTGCTGTCTTCTCCTGCCGGTGCCGTTACGATTGACATGGTGACGGTGGGGAATCCCGGCAACGCCAACGACACGGGCGGCAGCGGAATTGGCCGCGTGGACTACTCGTACCAGATCGGCAAGTACGACGTGACGATTGGGTAGTACACGGCGTTTCTGAATGCGGCTGACCCCAACGGCACGAACCCCAACGGCATCTACAACGCGTTGATGGGAACTTATTTCAACATCGCCGGTATTTCGTACACATCCGAGGCCAGTGCCGGGGCGAAGTACGCCGTCATCAACAATGGCGGCGACAGCAGCAACCGCCCAATCACGTTCGTGAGTTGGTTCGATGCGGCTCGGTTTTCCAACTGGATGACGAACGGCCAAGGAGGCCCCGGGACCACGGAGACTGGGGCTTACGATCTCGCAACTGCTGCCTCCGGCGTGGCTCCGGCGAAGACTCCCGGTGCGGCGTTCTACATCCCGACGGAGAACGAGTGGTACAAGGCCGCGTATTACTCGCCGAACTACGGTGGAGTTGGCGTTCCCGGCTACTACGCCTACGCCACGCAGAGCGACACGGCCCCGGGCAACGTGATTGGGAGCACGGCGAATCAGGCGAACTACCTCCCCGGTGGCGTGTATTCCGTGACGCAGTCGGGCGATTACTACGAAAACCAGAACTATCTGACGGACGTGGGAGCGTTTTCAGCGAGCGGGAGTTTCTACGGCACGTTTGACCAGAGCGGCAATGTGTATCAGTGGAACGATCTGGATGGCACTCCCGGCTCGTTTCGTGGGGTGCGGGGCGGCAATTGGGACTTCCTCAATCCGTTCTTCTTGTCGTCCTCCTTCAGCTTCTGGGGCGACCCGTCGGTCGAGGTCGACACCGTCGGTTTTCGTCTCGCAAGTCCGGTCAGCGGCCCCTCCGCCGTCCCGGAGATCGACCCGAACGGTTTGGGCAGCGTCCTCGCCTTCGTTGCGGGCGCACTCGGCCTGCTTGAGCGTCGTCGGCTGAAGGTAAAGCTGGCCTGACGCGCTCCAGCCAACGTGATCCCAACCCGAGGGGAGCAGGCTGTCATCCGGGGCTGCTCCCCTCCGTGTTTTCACAATCTTTCAATTCACCCCCGGCTCCCGCACCACCCTCCGCACCCGACCGCCGCTGCCACCTTCCGGCCGCAAATACACCCCCGCTCGATCCGCCGAAAGGCACCGACCAGAGGCCCACTGGCGCAGGCTCTCGATCTTGTCGCCCGCAGTCACAGCCGCGGGCACGACGTTCTGCGCAGCCTGCTGACAGACTGGTCGCGACCGGGCTCGAAAAACCCTCTGGCTGGTGACGGTTTTCGGGCGCTGGGAAGCCCGATCGGCCACCGGGGCGACCATGGAGCCGCCTGCACCGAACGCGGCTGCCAGAGGTCAAAAAACGCTGGATGAACTGGCGGGGCAGGCGGGCGGGATCGGGATGCTCGCGCACTGGGCCCGTGCCTGCTCGCTGCCTGCTGGGTGACCGTCGCCCGCCCGCCATCACTCCCGCCGAGATGCCGCCCCCGCTACCCGGCGGACGGCACGGCCCCGCCATCTAGGTCGAGAGACGCAGGGAGGGGTACCCATAGATAGAAGAAACGAGAATAGAAGGAGATAGAGAGGCGAATGTACCGGTTCCGCATTGGCGCCGATGTAGGTCGACACCAGTGCTGATGTAGGTCGGCATGGCTGCGGATGTGGGGGCCGTCAACGGGCTGTCCAGCCCGGGCCCCGCCTGCCTGATTGGGGCGGGCTTGCCCCGGCCCACAACGACTGCGACGTCACTCTGGCGCGGCCCCACATGACGTCGGTGATCGAAGTCCGCGGGCGGTGAGATGCGCGGCGATCCGTCGGCGGAAGTCCGGATGCGCGGAAAGCCTACAGGGCCCGGGCGATCGGCTCGCAGAATCGCCGCGTTGCGGTGGGGGCTCCGACTTTACGAGCCGGTCCGCGGTGCCATGGAGAGGCCGGGGCTGCACGCCATCGATCGCCCACCACGAATCACGTTCTTGTGGATGCCGAGTGACCGTCCTATCTTTCGTGTCATCCCGCTCACCATGCGGCCATTCCCACGGGGGGGGCACCTCGGTGCGTCCGGGGAGGACGTGGTCACGTTCTTGAGATCGATTCGTTGGTGGGTGATGCCGGGGCACGGGGATGCCGCATGGACGACGACGTTGAATACCGCGATCGGCTCCCGTCCCGGGTCCGCTTCGGGTGTGCGATCCTCGAGCAGGCTGATCGGCTCGATCTAGTCGACGCATCCCTGGTGGACACGGACGGCGGCATTGCGATCATGCTCCTCCATTCGCCGAAACACCCCGACGGCGAGGCCTTCGTCGCAGTGCGGATGTACCGCCTACCCCGTCGCCGCGTCCGGCTCGAAAGCGACGTCGACTGGTTCTGCAAGTCGAGGAAGGATCGTTGCCGGCTCCCCGACCGCACCGCCGTGACCGACGCGACGTTGGCGATTGTCCATCCACCGGCGGACTGGAGCCACGACGCCCGACCACAATCGGGAAGGAGTCTGTTCCACGTCTACCGCTCCAAACGTGCCGCGCTGATCTTTCAAGTTGCGCTGCATCCAGGCGCCGGGGCCGATCATCCGCTCGTGCAGGCGATTCGAGAGAACCTCCGCATCGATTCCAGCCAGTGGATCGGCACGAAGCCGAGAACGCGGCGGATCGCGGTCCCAAGGACAGCCGTGGTCATGCCGAGTAAGCAACGCAAGAAGGCCCCCCCCAAGCCTCGTCCGACAAGAAGGCCGAGCCCAAAGACCGCGGCCGAGATGCCGCCCGGATTTGAACGGGGCGAGATCAAGGAGCTGGGCCCAAGGCCATGGCGGGGTGAATGGCCCCGAACCACCTCGATTCAGGATTGGCTGCTCGCCTTGCTGAGGGTTGCCGATGGAATCGGCGACGACGAAGAGTCGACCGGGTTCGCCATCGCGGCGATCGAAACACTCGGGCGGATTGGGGACGGAATGGCGGCCGTTCCGTTCGTCGACGAGTACCTCAGACGCATACCCCCGTCGTCCGTTTCAAACGTGCTGAGCTTGGCGCAGGCGGGGGCGGATGTCTGCTTCCGTGCGCGGGATCTCGCCGGGATGGAGAGCTATCTCGCCGTCGCGACGGCGACTGAACCCTACAACACGCGCAAAGCGAGCGTGGGGTATTCCCTCGACACCGTTCGCCACTTCCGCGCCCGGAAGGGAATCCTCGATCCCGCCGACGCAAGCGACGATGATGAGCGGCTATTCGCAGCCTTCAAGCGCGCCGGGCGGCTGTTCCGGGAGGCTGTCGCCAAAGGGGATGCGGGCGGTGCGAGAGCCTTGATCGAGACGATGTCCTCGCTCGCCCGGAGTGAATGCAACGAATGGCGCCGCCGCGATTATCTTCGCGAAGTGATCGCCGCCTGGGCGGATCTCGACGACGTCGCCGAGATCCGCCGACACCTGAAGATGATCGACTCGGACGACCGGCACAAGGCGATCGACATGTCCGCTCTGGTTCGTCTGGGCATGGTGTCGGAACTGCTTCCGCGGCTCCGCGCGGCGCTGCGAAAGAACCTCGATGCCGTGGCCGATGTCGGCAACCTGAACTCCCACCACGACATCCACCTCTTCGTGGGGAACCTCCGCAGACTCGACGAAGCAGGCGCCCGCGACGAAGCTCGTCGCTGGCTCCGCCGGGCGGTGAAGGTTTTTGAGGATCGGCCACCGGCGCAGATCGGGGCCTTTTCCAGCGCCATCCCAGGGTTCCTCGCGGAGGCGGCGACCTTGCTCGGCGAGGTTGTGATCGCCCGGCAACTCCTGATGATCGCGAAGGGTGAGGCGAGTCAGGAGCGGCACGATGGGTGGCGGCGGGGAGCCGTCGGACAGTGGCTCCTCTCAACCGCCAATGCGGGGATGGTCGAGGCGGCGCTCGACGAGGCGCGGCGGATTCGCCCGATCCGCAAACGCCGCCAGAAACTCGCCGCCTTGTTCGCCAAGTTCGAGCGGTGGGACGAACTGCACCAACTCCTCGACTCGTTCGACTCCGCCGCCGAGCTGGTCGAAGCGGTGTGGTGGCTTCACTTGGAACTTCCCCGAGCGGGGACGGTGTGAAACAGCTCGAAACCGCTACTACCCAAGAAGCGCGGCGGCTTGCTGCCGGCCTGCCGATTCAAGCCTGAGGTCCGCTCGGGTTCTCAGGCTGAAGTCGGCGACCATCGTGCGTTCGATCGGGGCGCGGTGGCGGCATGCAGTCGATCTCGACTATCACGAAACCGAGTGCGTGGATACTTAATTCACCCCCGGCTCCCGCACGACTCTCCGCACCCGACCGCCACTCACCCCTTCTGACCGCGAATACACCCCCGCCCGATCCGCCGAGAGGCACCGACCCGAGGCCCACTGGCGTAGCCCCTCGATCTTGTCGCCCGCAGTCACAGCCACGGGTACGACATTCTGCGCGGGCTGAACGAGCGGCACGTCGAGCAGCAAAGCCGGCCTGCAGCGCGACTTAGTCTCGACCCCAGTAGAGTGAGCGTCATCCGGCCGGGCCTGCTTCGCGTCGAGCCGGTAGTGGCCCGTGTAGCTGCCCCAGATCTTGTCCTTCTGGTCGCGCCCCGGCAGGTCCACGAAGAACACGCCGTCGAAGCGCTCGGCCCTCGCGAACTCCGGCGGCAGCTTCGAGGCGTCGTTGCAGGTGCCGACGAAAAAGACGTCCGATTCGTGGTCGTTCAGCCACGTGAGCAGAGAGCCGAACACGCGGGCCGACGCTGGGGCGTTACCCGGGACATCAGGTAACAGTTTGGCTAACAGTGCCCCTTTCCGGGGTCCGCCGCCGCCCGCCGCGAATCGCCGTAAGTCCAAGCCACGGCAACCGGTTACGCCCAGTGAGGCTGCTGGGGCTCGAACCCAGGACCAACGGATTAAAAGTCCGATGCTCTACCGACTGAGCTACAGCCTCGGAAGCCATCCTACCGAGGCCCGCACCGGGAGCAAACGACCCGTATTCCCCCCCATCCTGCACCGCGGCCCACGTCGCGGACACGCCTCAAACGACCGGCGGGCCCGGCCGATACGCCGGCCTGAAGGACGCCCCGCGTCAGCTGCCCGACGCGGCCTCGACCTCCATCTGCTGGTCGCGGTTGGCCGCCTCGTCCTCCTCCTCGGCGTCCATCTCCTCCTTCTGCACGTCGCGATCGGCCGCGTCGTTCTCCGACATCGGCTTCTCGTCGGCGAAAGGATCGTCGGCGTCTTCGTCGGCCACCGGCTTGCGGCCACGGGCCGGGCGCGGCTGCGGCACCTCCTCCGCGGCCCCCGCCCCGCGGCCTCCCCGCGCATCGAACAGCTCCGGCCGGATGTCCTCCGGACGACGACGACGCAGCACGTCGCTCGTGGCGTCTTCGATCTGCGAATAGCGGCGGCCCGCGGCCTCGCGGTCACGCTGCAGCGACATGAGCCGCGCCCGCGACCGATGCTTCTCGAGCGTGAGCCGGTCGCACCCCTGCACCCGCTCGAGCGCCCGCGACACCCGCAGCACGCTCCCGTCGCCGGCCTCCCGCTCGGCCCCGAGGGCGAAGTCGGCCTCGGCCTCGCTCGTGCGGTTCAGCTTGAGCGCGGCGAGTCCGCGGAAGTAGTAGGCCCGGGCGTCCGACGCCCCGGCCTCGACGGCCGTCGTCAGTTCGTCGTGGGCGCGCGCGAAATCGCCCTCATAGAAGGCGTGGATGCCCGCCCCGATGGCGTCGCGAACCGCGAGCGGATCCTCGCTCGGGAGCCCCGCCGCGCGGCCGTCTGCCGCCGCGATCGCGACCATCGCCACCGCGAGCAGAGGGACCGCCGCGACGCCCGCCACCGCACGTCGCGCCCGGCCGATGCAGCCCCGATCCGCCCGCACGATGCCCGTCGTCACAACGACGTTCGTCACGATGCCCTTCATCCGCAGTTCTCCCCTCGCGCCACCCCGAAACACCCCTGTTGCTCTCGTATCGGACGGCCGATGGCAGCATATCCGCCACCGGCGGCGGGCGCCGCACAACCGCCACGACCGGCGGTCAGGCGGGCCGCAGGGTTTCCCCAGCCCCGCGCGGCCCACGGGCGAGGGCATGCCGGCGAAACTCGGCGTCGTCGAGAAACACCCCCGCTTGCACCAGCTCCATCATCACCGCCTGCCCGGGCCAGCCGAACGCCGCGAGCAGCCGGTCGAACCCGTCCGGCGGGCACGTGCCCTTGAGGTCGACGAGCAACACCCGACCGTCCCGCTCGAACAGGTTGCCATCCACCTGCCAGCGGAGCCCCTCCCGTGGGCTCGTCCACACGAGCGATCCGTCGGGCTCCACGTAGAGCCGCTCGAGCGCCGCGAGCCGGGCGAGCGCGTCGTCGAAGCCGATCGCCATCGGCGCCGACGGCAGCGGCCGCGGCACCGCCAGCACCCGCCAGCGGCCGCGGGCGTCCGCGAAGGTGTCGCCGGTCGACGGCGTCTCCCCCGTGCCGGTCGGAGCGACCGCCCCGGATCCGGCGTCGCCAGCCGTCGTCGCATCCGGCAGCGGGTGCAGCGTGATGAAAAACTCGTAGAGCGGATCCTCACCCGTGACGGTCATGGCGAGCCTCCCGCCCCCGCTCCGGCGCCGACGCTCTCGCGCACCCACGCGGCGTAGGCCGGCGCCGCGGCCACCGCCGCCACGAGCAGCTCCGGATTCTCATAGGGGTGCGCCCGGCGGATCGCCTCGATGCAGCCCCCGGCCGCCGCCGCCGTGGTCTTGGCCGTGCAGCGAAACTCCTCCGCCCGCTCCACCGCCCCCCGCCAGCGATACGTGCTCAGCACGGGTCCGTCCACCTGCACGCAGGCGGCGAGCCCGCGCTCGACGAGCAGGCGGGCGCAGGCCTCCGCCGCGCCCCGCGCGGCGAACGTCGTGCGGATCTCGACGATCCCCCCCTCGACGTCCACGGATGCGTCATGCGGCGAGACGCCATGCTGTGCTGCACCACTCGCGTCGTCGGCGTGCATGGAGCGGTCGTCCTCGTGCCAGGGAGCACGTCCTCGTGCCAGGGAGCAATGGAGCCGATGGCGGCGGCGGCCCGCGCGACGGCGTCAGGCCGCGTCGAGCACCCGCGGCCGGGCCGAGGAGTCGGAACGCCACACCGCCGACGTGAGCGAGCCGGGACCGCCATCCATCGTCGGGGGGCGACCGTCGATTGGCAACCATTCGACGTCGGCCGCCCCGCCTCCCGAGTCCACGACCGCCGCGACGCCCTCCCGCCGCGCGGGGCCTGGCCCGGCGGTCGCGGCCTCCGGCCCCAGGCACACCACCCGCCCCCGCCACGCCTCCGCGGCCGCGGCGGACGCGGCGGGATGCCCGAGCACGGTGAGCGGAACGTCGGGCGTCGACGGCTCGCGATCCCCGGCCGCGAGGATCGCCGGCGGCTCGGCCACGTCACCCGCGGCGACCCGCTCCAGGGCGTCGTGCCCGACCGAGAGCCACGCGGCCAGCGCGGCCGCGAGATCGCAGCCGCTCCCGCCGTGCAGGCCGCAGCGCCGCACGCCACGGTGCCAGCCGGAGACGCTGCGATTCCACCGGTCGCGTAGCTCCGCGAGCACGCCGGGCCCCGCGATCCCGCCCCGTGCGGCTGCGGCGAGCCGGCGGGCCACCAGGATCGGCGCGTCGATGATCCGGCCGCGGACGAGCCCGTCGACGAGCCCCTGCGCCACGCCGCGGAGCGCTGGCGTGTCGACGACGGCCGCCGCGAACCGGGCGACGAGATCCACCGCGAGCGTCTCCGCGACGGTCGCCCCCCCCGCATCGACCGTGCAGAGCGGATCCATCTCCGCGCCGTGCCGCACCGTCGCCGTGTCGCTCGCCCAACAGAGGCCGAGGACGACGCCGCGGCGCCGCAGTGCCGCCGCGGCCGCCGTGTCGCCCGCGAGCGCGTCGAGCCCGCGGTCGCGATCACCGCGGAGCAGCGTCACCCGCACCGGCACGCGGCAGTCGCGACCGACGACCGGCCGCGCCCGGCGATCCGCCGCGGGCACCTCGATGCCGCACCGCGCCCAGCGGGCCGTCACGCCGGCGAGCCAATCCGCCCGGCGGAGCGATCCCGCCACCACCCGGGCGAAGGCCGCCCGCCCGCGGCGGCTCGCGTGCCAGGGCCGCTCGTCACCGAGCCACTCGCGGCTCACGAGCCAGTCGAACGTGTCGCCGGCGAGCACGATCTCGACGCCGTCCACCGGCTCGTAGCGGCCGTCCCGGCGGACGCCCGCCCGCACCGCCGCGCGACGCACCTCGCGCCGAAACCCCGCCACGACGGCGCGCGGCGGGGACGCGGCGAGCGTGCCGTCGGAAAACGCCCAGTTCGCGGTGACGACGAGCATCGCGAAACATTCCCCGCCGCCGAAGTGCGGGCCGGGGCCACGCCTCCGGCCTGCATGAGCATCGGCAACGGGCCGACCGCGGGGTGACGATCCGCGGCATCCCCCACACCGCCGGCACCCTCGGCGACACGGTCGTGCCGGTTGCGTCGAGCATGCGGCCGGCGCGGCCTGCATGCGGAACTTCAGCCCGAGGGAATCGCCATGCCCCGGTCCGCGGACAAGGGGCCGTCCCGCCAAGACGCCAGACGCGTCGCCCGCTCGGCCCGCGAGCACCACCGCCCGCTACGGGCGCAAGACAAACCGCCCGCTTCGGGCGCAAGGCAAACCGCCCGCTCAGGGCGCCAGAAATGTCGTCTGGCAGTTCGACTCGGCGGGGCCGTCGAGCTCCGCCCCGGTGAGAATCGCGGTGGCCTTCACCGTGCCGCTCGCCGGCACCCGGTAGGCCAGTTCCACGCTCGTCTGCCCGCCGGGCGGGATGCTTGCCAGCGAGTCGAAGGTGACGTTGGCGCCGTCGATCCGCACCCGCGACGGCGTCGGATCGCCCACGAGCGTGGCCCGGTCGGGGAGCATCACCGTGAGGTCGAGCCGGCCGGAGGGGGCCGTGCCGGCGTTGACGACCGTGCAGATCAGCGTGGTGGACCGCCCCGCGAGCACGGGATCGTCGCAGTCGGCCAGCGTCACGCGCAGCCCGGCCTCGCGCGGCGACCGCAGCCGCGGCGCCGTCGACCGGATCAACACGCACGACTCGTCGGCCACCATCACGCCCCCCACCTGCCCGGAGAGCACGCCGCGCACGCACGAGCGGCCCGTCGCCGGATCGCGGTATCCCGCGGCGGCGGGCTGGGCGCGGAGGTTGATCTGCCGCTTGAGCTGGCCGCCGGGCTCGATCGAGGGCAGGTTCCACGACACCTTCGACGACGCGAGCTTGTAGCCGTCGGACGCCTCGAGCGGCGTGAACGCCTCGTCCCAGCCGAACTCGAGCGTGGTGGGGCCGGAGGCCACCGCGCCGGTGTTGCGGACCGTGGCCACGAACTCGGCCACGCCCCCCGTCGGCACCTCCGACGGCCCGAGCATGCCGAGCTCGACCGACGGCGCCGCCGGCGGCAGCGCCGACGTCGGCACGCTGTTGGTGGGCACGACGGGAGAGGGTACGGGGGTGGCGACGACGGGAGGCGGCGCGAGGGCCGGCGGCGTGAGCGGCGGCGGCGCGAGCGGAGGCTGGGCGGCGAGGGGCGCCGCTGCCAGCGGTGCCGCGGCGAGTGGCGCCGCGGCCAGCGGTGCCGTGGCCGGCGCGAGCGGTTGCGTGGGCGGATAGGTCGTCGCCGGATACGCGGTGGTGGGGGGCGGCGTGGGCGCGGCGACGGGCATGGGCGCGGCCAAGGGGGCCGCGATCGGTGCGGCGGTCGGATTCGCGGCCACCTGCACGCACGACGTGGCCCCGCCGACGAACGTGTGCGCCTGGTCGAGAATCTCGACGCGATGACACTGCCGTCCCGGCTCGTCGAGGATGAAGTCGAGCGTCATCCGCCGCGACGTGCCGGCCGCGAGGTCGACCGTGCCCTTCTGCTCGATCGGGCTCGCCGAGGCCTCGTGGTGGAAGCCCCTGTCGAAGTAGTCGATCACCCGCAGCTTCTCGAGCGGACGGCCCGAGCGGTTGACCAGCTCCACTTCGAACGACACACGATCCCCCACCTTCGCCGCCAACGGCCCCGTCACGAGCACCGCCACGGGGTCCTCGGCACGGGCGACCGCCGGCAGCAGGGCGACGGCCGGCAGCAGGGCGGCCGCCAGCAGCAGCGTCGCCGCGACGGGCCGCAACAGCCGGCGGTCGCGGGCGTGCGCGGGTCGTGCCATGGGGAAGTCGCTTCCGGGCTCGGGACGGACGGTGAGACGAGGGCGAACCGTGGCAGAGGCTACCACGGGAACGGCCGGGAGGTGAACTCCAGCCGGCGGCCGGGAGCCCTCCCGGTGAATCCCCGCCGAAAACCCCCTCGAGAGCCCCCGCCGCACGGGGCCGGCTGGGTCCGTCGCGGCCCACCGCAGGCCACGGGCAGGCGGCGCCGTCAGTCGGTGGAGCGGTGCCGGACGATGTCCCCCTGCACCATGTAGATCACGTCCTCGGCGATGTTCGTCGCCATGTCGGCGATCCGCTCGATGTGCTTGGAGACGGAGTTGATCCGCAGCAGGTTCTCGACCTTCTCCGGATCGGCCTTGATGCCCTCGATGATCCGGCGGCGGATCCGCTGCCGCGCCTCGTCGACGGCGTCGTCCTCCTCGCGCACCTGCCGGGCCAGGAGCGGATCCCCCTTCACCACGGCGTCGAGGCACTCCTTCACCATGTCCTGCGCCTGCATCGCCATGGTGCGTATTTCCGGGGGCAGCGGCACCGGCTCGCCCGCCGTGAGCTGGGCCACCCGCTTGGCGATGTTGCGGGCGAGGTCGCCCATCCGCTCGAGGTCGTTGTTGATCTTCAGCACGGCCACCACCAGCCGCAGGTCGGCGGCCACCGGCTGGTAGAGGGCGAGGATCTTCAGGCACTCCTCCTCCACCTCCACCTCCATCCGGTCGATCTCCTCGTCGTTGGCCATCACCCGCTGCGCGAGATGCGTGTCGCGGTTGATCAGGGCCGTGATCGACTTCGAGATCGCCTCCTCCACCAGCGTGCCGACGCGGAGGATCCGCTCCTTGAGGTGCTCGATCTGCCGCTCGATGTGGTGTGTCATGGCTGCCTGGCGGGGCCGCGGGACGGGGCGGCGTCGGCGTTCAGCCGAACCGTCCGGTCACGTAGGCCTCGGTCTCCCGCAGGATCGGCTTGGTGAAGATGCCGGTGGTCGGGCCGTATTCGATCAGCCGCCCGAGGTACATGAAGGCGGTGTAGTCGCTCGTGCGGCTGGCCTGCTGCATGTTGTGGGTGACGATGAGCACGGAGTAGCGGCCGCGCAGCTCCTGGATCAGGTCCTCGACCTTGCCCGTCGCGATCGGGTCGAGCGCCGAGCAGGGCTCGTCGAGCAGGAGCACCTCCGGCTCGGCGGCGATGGCCCGCGCGATGCACAGCCGCTGCTGCTGGCCGCCGGAGAGGCCCAGCGCGCTGTCGTGCAGCCGGTCCTTCACCTCGTCCCAGAGGGCGGCGCCCCGCAGCGACAATTCGCAGACCTCGTCGAGCACCGCCCGATTGGTCTCGCCGTCGATCCGCAGGGCGTAGACGACGTTCTCGTAGATGCTCATCGGAAACGGGTTGGGCTTCTGGAAGACCATGCCCATCCGCTTGCGCAGCTCGATCACGTCCATACGGGGATCGTAGATCGAATCGCCGTTGAGCCGCATGTCGCCGGTGATCCGCACGCTCTGCACGAGGTCGTTGAGCCGGTTCACGCTCCGCAGCAGCGTCGACTTGCCGCAGCCGCTCGGGCCGATGAGCGCCGTCACCTTGTTGTTGGGGATCGGCATCGTGATGCCGTGCAGCGCCTGCTTCGCCCCGTACCAGAGGTTGAAGCGGTCGATCTCCAGCACCGGCGTTTCCTCGCGCACCTCCGGATGCAACTCCGAGGGCACGTCGCGACCGGAGGCCACGGCCACGAGCCGGTCGCCGGCGGCCCCCGCGGCGGCGGCCGCGCCGCTGCCCGGCCCGCCGGCAAACCCGGACGGGGCGTCCCTCGTGGAAGACGGTTCGACGTTGGTGCTCATGGGACGGGAAACCGGGGTTGGCTGGCGGCGGTCGGGCACGGGCCCGGGGTCGATCGACTGTATCACATTCGTCAGAACTGCTGCGCGACGTAGCGGCGCTGCAGCCGCGACCGCAGCCAGATGGCGGCGACGTTGAGCAGGACGATGATCGTCACGAGCAGGAACGTGATCGTGAACACCATGGGCTGGGCGGCCTGGCTGTTGGGGCTCTGGAAGCCGACGTCGTAGATCAGGTAGGCCAGATGCATGAACTCCCGCTCCGGATGGACGAAGGGGAAGGTGCCGTCGATGGGCAGGTCGACGGCCAGCTTCTTCACCCCCACGAGCATCAGCGGCGCCACCTCCCCCGCGCCGCGGGCCATGGCCAGGATCAGCCCGGTCATGATGCCCGGCAGGGCCCGCGGCAGCACGATCCGCCGGATCGTCTGCCACTTGCCGGCGCCGCAGGCGTAGGAGCCCTCGCGCATGGAGTTGGGCACCGCGGAGAGCGCCTCCTCCGTGGCCACGATCACCACCGGCAGCGTGAGCAGCGCGAGCGTCAACGACGCCCAGAGCAGGCCGCCGGTGCCGAAGGTGGGCTGCTTGTCGGCCACGAGGCTCGCCCGGAAGAAGAGCTCGTCGATGCCGGCGCCGAGGCCGTAGCAGAAGAAGCCCAGGCCGAACGCGCCGTAGACGATGCTCGGCACGCCGGCGAGGTTGTTGATGGCGATCCGCACCGCCGTCGTCACCGGCCCGCGGGCGGCGTACTCCCGCAGGTAGAGCGCGGCGAGCACGCCGAAGGGGGCCACGAGCAGGGCCATGATGAGCGTCATCGCCACGGTGCCCCAGATCGCCGGGAACACGCCGCCGGCGCTGTTGGCCTCGCGCGGGTCGTCGGCGAGAAACTCTCCCCACCGGCTGCCGTAGACGCCGAGTTTGCCGGTGAACGAGAGCCGGTTGGGCTGCCAGGCCCGCACGATCGCCTCGAGCGGGATCACCTTGCGGCCGCCCTCGGCGGTTTCCATCTCGAGCCCCCAGCCGGCGTTCTGGCCGCGGAGCGCCGCGGTGCGCTCGTCGAGCAGGGCGACGGCGGCTTCCACGCGGCCGGCCGTCTCCCGCTCGGCGGCCTCCGCCGCGACGACGGCCGGCGTCCGGCCGGCGTCGTCATCGGCGTCGAGCCCCGCCTGCACGACGGCCAGCCGCGCGGCCCGCAGCTCCCGCTGCAGCCGGCCGCGGTCGTGCTTGTCGATGCGCACGGTCTCCCGCCACCGTCGGCGCACGGGCCCGTGCTCGCGTTCGAACGCCGCCCACGTCGCCTCCGGCCCCTCCGCCACCACCTCCGTGCCATGGAGCAGCCGCACCGGAAACCCGTGGAAGCGGCCCCCTTCGAGCCGTTCGACGGCCGTGGCCCACGGCGGCCGCGAGGTGGCGGAGATCGCCCCGTCGTCGAACCACTCGAAGTGGTTGCCCGTGAGCTCGAAGTTGGCGATGCGCAGGAGCCGCCGGCCGCCGGCGTCACCCCGCGCCGCCTCCCGCGCCGACACCTCGCCGAGCGCCCGCCGTCCGGCGGCGGCCTCGACGAGCTCGAGCGGCGCGGGCCAGAAGGTGGCCGCACCGCGGGCCGCGATGAAGAGGAGCAGCCCGGTGATCATCGCGATCGACAGGGCCAACGCGCCCCCCGTGAGCCACACCCACGGTTCGCCGTGGGCGGTGAGGCTCGCGTGGGCGGAGCGGCGGCGCGGCCGTGGATGCTCAGAGCTCATGGGCCCTCCGGCGGAACCGCTGGCGGACGATCTCCGCCACGGTGTTCACCACGAACGTGATCGCGAAGAGCGTCAGCGCCGCCAGGAACAGCACCCGGTAGTGAACGCTGCCCCGGGCGGCCTCCGGCAGCTCGGTGGCGAGCGCGGCGGAGAGCGTCTGGAATCCGTTGAACACGTTCCAGCCCATCAGCGGCGTGTTGCCGGCGGCCATGAGCACGATCATCGTCTCGCCCACCGCGCGGCCGAGGCCGATCATCACCGCCGAGAAGAGCCCGCTGGCGGCCGCGGGCACGATCACCCGCACCGCCGTCTGCCAGGGCGTGGCCCCCGCCCCGAGCGACGCGCTGCGGAGGTGGTCGGGCACGCTCGAGAGGGCGTCGTCGGCGATCGTGAAGATGAGGGGGATGATCGCGAAGCTCATGCCCACGGCCACCACGAGGGCGTTGCGCTGCACGTAGGTGCCGAAGAGCCCGCCGCGGGTGTCGAGCCGCAACGTGTCGAGGAACGACGCCGCCGCCACGGCCAGCGCCGCGGCCACCGCGATGCCCGCGACGAAGGTGATCAGCGAGACGAGGGCCGCCCGCTGCGGCGTCCAGCCGGCGCTGTGCCGGCGGAGCCAGGGATTGACGAGCCGCCCGACGAGCATCGCGGCGAGAATCCCGGCCAACGGCACCAGCGCGAGCACCCAGCCCCCGAAGCCGCTGCCGCCGCGGCCGTCGAGCCAGGAGCCGATGTCCCCCTGGAAGAGCAGCCGCTCGAGGGGCGCCGCCACGCGGCCGGCCGCCAGGCACCCGCCGGGGAGGGCCACCAGCGCGATGATCGCGAACCGCCACGCCGCGAGCCGGCCCCGCCAGCCGGCCGGAAGCAGCTGCCAGAGATGAGCCCCCGTGAGGAGCGCCAGCGGCACGCAGAAAAACGCGGCGAGCACGGGCATCAGCGACTGCTCCAGCAGCGGCGCGAAGATCAGCCCGGCGACGAAGCCCAGCACCACGCTCGGCAGGCTCGCCATCATCTCGATGATCGGCTTGATGCGGGCCTTCCAGCGGGAGTGCATGAACTGGCTGGCGTAGATCGCCGCGAGGATGGCGATCGGCGCGGCGAAGACCATCGAGTAGAGCGTGGCCTTGATCGTGCCGAAGATCAGCGGCACGAGGCCGAACTTCGGCTCGAAGGCCTCGTGGCCCGTGGTCTCCCAGGCGTGCACCGGCTCCGGATACTTCTCGTACCAGACGCGGCCGAAGAGCGAGCCGAGCGAGACCTCCTGATAGCCGGCGTCGAGCGCCCAGACGGTGAGCCGATTGCCGGCCACCGCGAGGAGACGGTTCTCGCGGGGCGTGATCAGCAGCTGCCGCGCGGCCGACTCGAGCCCCGCCGCGCCCCCCCCGGCGACGGCGGCCGCGGTGGCGCCGGTCGTGGCCTGCAGCAGCCGGATGCCCCCCGCGGCGTCGGCCACCGCGAAGAGCCGCGACCGCGGCGAGGCGGCCAGCGCCGTCACCGCGGCGCCCGGCGCGGCGGCGAAGAGCTTGGCACCGACCGTCCGCAGCCCGTCGGCGGCGGCGGTGTCGGCCGCCCGCGCGGTGAAGAACAGCCGCACCGCCCCGGTCTCGTCGGCCACCGCGAACGAGCCGCCGCCGAACATGTGCTCGGCGTCGGTGACCGCGGTGCCGGCGGGCGCCACGACGAACGACTCCATCAGCACCGGCGCCTCGACGTCGCGGATCTCGTAGCGCCGGGCCGCGCCGTCGGCCGCGAGCAGAAACAGCTGGTCGCCGAGTTCCGACACCCGCACGAACCGCGGCACGAACCGGGCCTCCGCCGCGGCCGACGGCGCGGCCGCCGCCCCGTCGATCGTGGAGCCGACGGCGGTGATGACGATCTCGTCGGTGAGCAGATTCCGCCGCGACGAGGTCGCCTCGACCCGCACGCGGCCCTGCTCGTCGAGCGCCGCCACCAGCGGGCCGGTGGAGAGCACGGTGACGTCGACGTCGATGATCCGCCCCGACAGCGTCGCCGCGCCCGCCGTCGGAAACTCGGCCACGAGACGCACCGTGGCGTACTGCCCCCCGGGGGCGCGCACGATCACATGGTCGCCCTCCCCGCGGGCGCCGCCCGGCTGCA